>Ga0334887_1003086_pt1 | contig 17209 bp, 16 predicted proteins | sample GraSluR1_MG_10_FD_207217 | JGI IMG/M metagenome (GOLD analysis project Ga0334887, IMG submission 207217) | Sludge microbial communities from methane-producing bioreactor in Wageningen University, Netherlands - Granular Sludge_18_07-R1 | ecosystem: Engineered > Bioreactor > Anaerobic >...
TGGCGTGTGTGACATTCCTCGCCGACCATATCGTCTCCGGAATAGCTGTCAACTTCATCGGACCGGGACTTGCCCTCTTTCTCTCACGGTATTTCTTCGACGGCGCGACGCAGACGCTTTCACTTTCACTCGACGCCAAAATACCGCGTCCTTTGCACGGGATCTTCGAGCAGAACGGCTTTTTCGATATGGTTTTTAATCAGTACGCAACGGTCTATCTCGCGCTTTTCCTGGTCGCGTTTCTCTCGTTCGTCCTCTACAGAACCCGGCTTGGCTTGAGAATACGCGCAGTAGGCGAGCACCCCAAAGCTGCGGATACACTGGGCATAGACGTCCTCGGTATCAAGTACCTCGCTGTTATCACATCCGGAGTTCTTGCAGGGTTCGGAGGGGCCGCGCTCAGCGTAGCCATCGTCTCCCGCTTCAGCTCGACGCTCGTGAGCGGTCAAGGGTTCATCGCCCTCGCCGCGATGATCTTCGGCAAGTGGAAACCGGCGGGGACGCTCGTTGCATGCCTTCTCTTCAGCTCCGCCCAGGGACTCGCTGTCTACATGGGACGTGCCGACCTCCAGAGAATCCTCCCTATACCGTCCCAGCTTCTGGCGACGATTCCGTTCCTGCTAACGCTTGCCGTTTTGATAGGCTTCGTCGGCAAGTCCCGTCCTCCCGCAGCGGACGGCCTTCCTTACGAGAAAGAATAACGAAAAGAGCCCGGCGCAGTGTCCTTTCCGTTCCTCCGGGCTCTTTTCAAGACTTCATTGACATTCTGTTACTGGATAATGCGCAAACCCCGGCCATCCATCCGAAGTCGGCGTGTGTCCATGCCCAGAATCTCGATCATGGACTGGCGTGCGAACTGTTTGAACGATTCGGCGGCCTCGCCGTCGCCTGCCTCTTCAGCCTGTGTATGTCCGGCAAGAGCAAAAATCGCCATGCAGGCCAGCGTCTCGGCAAATTCTCTTTTCTGTGTGTTGGAGGCAGAGGCCACCCCCGGCTGCTCTGAAAGCAGCATATCCATCTGCAATGCCGCTGCAAGTAGAGCGGCGTCATCCACTTCGTTTTCCGTTGTTAATCCGACGCACACTCCTGCGAAAAAAGCCATTGCAAACCCCACATCGTACAAACGTCCAGCCTGTTGAGAAAACTGCTCGAAACTCTGCAACCCCTCTTTGAAAAAGCCTATCAGTTCCTTCTTTGATGCGTTCTCGTTGCTCAAGACAGAGGCAACCTTGGCGGGTATGGAGGACTCGGAGGAAGAGGGGCGGTAGAGCGTCCTCGCCTGTCCCGAAGCCCCGGCCCTCCCGGAAGGTGTCCGCTGCATCTTCTTCAACGACGCCTCGGCCATCATCCTGTTGTATATCATCGTGTCGATAAGCGCGGAGCCGGGGTTGTTCCACATTCCTCCAGTATAGGCGTTATACCACGTAGCGGCTCCCTCGGCCGCGGAAACAAAAAAACAAAAGCATACGAGAAACAGAATCTCTTTTTTCCTCATCCATATCGCCGCCTTCGGAAAAGAGTCACTGCCCGGACGGGGTTTCCCCGTTCCAAGCATATTCTACTCTTCGCTGTTTCACGAGTGCAAGAAACCTCTTCATGAACGGGGAAAAGAAAGAGGCAGGGAGATTTTCGGCGTGAATGGATACCGGAGAAGGTGTTGAAAAAAGTGTTTTTTTGGCGTATGGTACTCTTGTTTATAATATACTCCATCGACTGCTCCTTCGCGTCTTTCATGTATGCAGAATACATTTTCCTATCCTTTGCGAATGAGCGGAAAGGAGCGAAATGCCGATTTCTGCTTCTTTGGGATATCATCTCAATTCAGAAACGGAGTGATTGAAAATGACGATCAAACGATGCCCGAATGGTCACTTCTACGATCCCGACGCCAATATCTCCTGTCCATGGTGCGCAGTTCCCGCCGACGACAACGAAAGAACGCGGCGAATCAACCCCGCAACGGTACCGGCGGCCGGCAACGCAGGGTCCACGGTGAAACTCTCTCCCCGAAGCTCACCTTCGTCCGGAAGCTCCATCGACGAAGGGCACACCGTCGCCGTCGTTAAGCGCAAGACGGGAATCGACCCCGTCGTCGGTTGGTTTGTATGCGTCAAGGGGCCGGACCGAGGGCGCGACTACCGAATACGCTCCGAGAAGAATTCGGTCGGCAGGGCCGACTCCATGGACATCTGCATCTCCGGCGACGATACCATCTCCAGGAACGACCATGCCTTCGTCGTTTACGACCCCAGAAAGAAGATGTTCAGAGTCCAGGCCGGATTGAGCAGAGGACTCGTCTATCTCAATGGAGAAGAGGTCATTGCCTCGGAGCTGCTCGCCGCCTACGACACAATCTCGATCGGGCAGAGCGAGCTTCTTTTCATTCCTTTGTGCGGGGAGCGTTTCCAATGGGAAACCGAACAGGATTCCTAAACCGTATCCTCGTCGCGGTCTGTTTGCTTCTTTTACTTGCAGGAACCGCGCTCGCCGCGCCTTCGACATTGAGAGTCCGGCAGGCGTACCTCGACTATCCTTCTTTAACCGTGTACGCCGACCTTCTCGACGCCGCCGGAAAACCGTTTGTCCCCGTTGGAACCGGCCAGCTCACCGCGACCGTAGGAGGACGCGCTTTCGACATAAGCCGTTGGGCTCCTTTTTCCGCAAAGAGCGACGGTATCCTTATCATCTTCCTCGTCGATATCTCAACTTCAATAGGACAGAGCCGTTTCAGCGAGCTGCAGGAGACGGTCTCCGGGTGGATCCGCCGTATGGGCCCCTCCGACCGCGCGGCCGTTATTTCGTTCGGCGAGAACGTATCCCTCGTCCAGGGCTTCACCGCCGAACAGAACGCACTGCTGTACGCCGTCCAATCGCTTTCGCCGCAAGATCACGGAACTCGGCTGAATCTCGCCCTTCTTCGCGCCCTCGAACTGACGAAGATCAAAAGCGCAGGACTCCCTGCACGCCGAATGATCCTCCTGTGCAGCGACGGATTCCGCGAGACGCCTGGAGGCGCGACAGCGGACGAAATCCGCAACGCGCTCGCATCCGAACCTGTCCCGGTGTATTCCATCTTCTTCGACTCCCCCGAGCGCGAAAGCGCCAACACAAAAATCGAAGTGCAGCAGCTTTTGAATGAACTTGGATACGACGCCGGGCCAGTGGACGGGAAACTGGGGCCTCGGACGATCGGGGCCATCCGCGTTTTCCAGCAGAGCAGGGGAGTCGCGTGGGACGGGTCTGTGTCCAATGAACTGCTGGGAGTGCTTCGGACGATGGCAAAAAAACAGAGTGACGCAGCTCTTGTGAGTATCGGAGAGTTCTCCAGGCGATCCGGAGGACAACTCTACCGCGCTGGAACCTTCCCCTTCAAGTCCATTTTCGACTCCATCGTCGCATCACTAGACAACGCCCTCGCCCTGCACATTTCACTCGAAGAGCTCGTTCCGGACGCAAGTGTCAAACGGCTCGAAATCACCTTTTCCGACGGCATGCGCTCGCTCTCCGACGGGATCGAGATCCGACTGCTCGGCGCTCGCACAGCCGCCCCCTCCTCGAACCTTCCCGGGGAGCCTAAGGCCTTTTCATCCAAACTTGCAGGCTCTTCGGTGTGGGCATACCTCCTCGCCATCGCAGCGGTCGTCATTCTCCCCCTCTCTGTTTGGCTGATGCAAAGAAAGAAGCAAAAGTCCAACCAGACCGAAGTATCCGGGAAGCAACCGCTCCGACTAAAAGACGAAAGCAGCCCGACCGTTGTCCTTCCGGAGGCGAAACAAACGCCTTCACTACATGTGGAACTGATACCTTCCGGAGCCAGGGGAAGCGACACAACGCTCAAGGCCGTCATCACCGACAGGATAGTCATCGGCAGAAACAGGGGGCCGTCCGCGCTCTCCATACTTGGCGACGCAACCGTTTCGGCACGGCACTGCGAGCTTGTCTTTTCCAAAGGCAGGCTCTTCGTGAACGATCTTCAGTCGTCGAACGGAACGATGGTCAACGGCGTCCCCATACAAGGAAACTACCCCCTGGAGGACGGCGACAGGCTGGCATTGGGCAAGACAGAGCTTCGCATCCGCATTCTTGAAGTGAAATAACCGCTTTTCTAAAGGGAGATGATGCATCATGCACTACATTGCGTTGACAGGAGCAGGAATGCTCGTCGTCGGTTGGCTCCTGCCCTGGATTTCGCTGGGAACGCTTTTCGTTCAGCATGTGCCGGATACCTTCTACGGAGCGGTCGCACTTCTCTCCGGACTTCTTGCGGCGGGAGTCGCAATTCACAACATCGTCACGAACCAAAACAAGATGAAATACGCCTACCTGGCCATCGGCGGTATCGGCCTCATAATCGGCGCCTGCGGCCCCCTCGGTGTACGCGATCTTCGAACAACAACAGAGTTCGTCGACGAGCGGCAAAAGCAAATGTTCGAAGAAAGAGATATGCCGGCTGCGACTAGAATCATGAACACCGGTCTCTGGTTCGTCGTCATCGGAGGAATGATGCTCTCCGGCACAGGACTTGTCAACGTCTTCTCCCAAAAATCCAGGTCCGCGGAAGGCCCCTTATCGGCTCCCGACAGGGGAGCAGGGCACGAGCTTCGGACCTTCGGTACAGGCGGACAAAAGGCGACGATACTCAATGGAATCGCCGGAGCATACGCCGGGCAGCAGATCCCGATACCCCTTGAAGGAGTCGTCATCGGAAGAGATCCGGCGTACTCCAATCTTGTTATCCAATCGCCGGCGGTTTCACGAAGACACGCCCGGATAGTCCAGGGACCATTTCCAGATAGTTGCACTCTGGAAGATTTGAACTCCACGAACGGCACTTTCATCATGGAAAGAAACGTCTGGGTGCGATTGACAGCTCCTGTCGTCCTTACTCTCTTCAAGCGCTTTCGTCTCGGAGATGAACATACAGAGTTCGAAATTCGTTAGGAGAGTCCGAGGATGATTATCCGCCCTGGAAACCATCAGCACATCGGCGACAGAAAAGAGCAGCAGGACGCCTTCGGATTCAGCGATCTTTCCGATGCAGCTCTGGTAGAACACGGAGGAGTTCTTGCGCTTGTCGCCGACGGAATGGGCGGACTCTTGGAAGGAGCGGAGGCCTCCTGCATCGCGGTTCTCGCCTTCTTGGAGTCGTATGGAAAAAAAAACGCGGAGGAACCAATAGAAGACGCCCTCGACCGTTCCCTCCAAGAGGCAAACAATGCTGTTCACGCCTTCGCCCTTGAACGAAACCTCGTAGGGAACTGCGGTACCACTCTCGTCGCCGTCGTCGCACACGAAAGCGGCGTCTATTGGATATATGCAGGGGACAGCAGACTGTACATGACGGACGGACAGAGCCTGACGCCCCTCACCGAAGACCATATTTACGCGAACAAGCTGAAGAAGGCGGTCGAAAAAGGGCTGCTAAGACCAGAAGAGGCGCTCGCACACCCGGAAAGAGATGCTCTCACAAGCTACATCGGCGACAGCGTTATCGAGATCGTCGGTAAAGGTTGCCTTAGGAGCTCTCCCGACGGACTACCGCCGGATGGTTTTCTTCTTCTCCTCTGCTCCGACGGTTTGTATAAAACCCTCTCCGAGAAACAGATCCTCGAAACCTACACTCCGGACCCGGAGGTATGGGCCCGGACGCTCGTCGAAACCACAATAGCCCAAAAAAGCCTATTCCAGGACAACGTTACCGTCCTCTGCCTCGCCGCAGCGCCCCTGTACCCTGTCGAAGCATACCGAAGAATCTCCATCGAGCGCTTATGATGTAGAATAAGAACAGCACGTTTCAAAAGGACATCGAGAAAACATACGGCATAACAGGAGTGGGAAGCATGATCACGTCCAACGGAGACCCCGAGCAGCAGGCTATTTCCCCGTCGAATTCCGTGCAGCCTCTTTGCCCGGCGTGTTTCTCTCCGTCTACGGGAGAAGATGTACCGTGTCCGGTTTGCGGGTACAGCGTCTCGCAACCCGAGGAGGGCGGATGGAACCGACTGAAGCCCGGGACGATTATCCACGGCCGCTATATCGTCGGGCAACCTTTGGGGCAGGGCGGATTCGGCATTACTTACCTGGGTTTGGATCTGCTGCTGAACATAAAACTCGCAATCAAGGAGTACTTTCCCGCCGGGGCGGCGATTCGCAACCCGGAGAGCCGTTGCGTTCTGCCCGCTTCCGAGGAGGTGCAGGAGGATTTCCGCAAAGGGATGGAGAAGTTCATCGAGGAGGCACGCATCCTGGCCCGCTTCGAGGAACATCCTTCCATCGTCTCGGTGAAGGACTTCTTCGAGGAGAACGGCGCCGCCTACATGGTGATGAATCACCTGGAGGGGCGCACGCTGATGGCGCATATCAAGGAGCGGGGAGGCCGTCTGCCGTTCGGTGAAGCGGTCGGTATCCTCTCGCCTTTGATGGACGCGCTCGACGAGGTGCACGCCTCCGGCCTGATCCACAGGGACATCAGCCCCGACAATATCTTTCTGACGCGCTTCGGGCAGGTGAAGCTGCTCGACTTCGGGGCGTCGAAGTCTGCGTTGGCGCTGATGCAGCAACAACATCACTCGGTCGTCCTGAAAAAGGGGTACAGCCCTCCCGAACAGTACCAGGGGAGCAGGCATCTGGGCCCTTGGAGCGACGTCTACGGGATGGCGGCGACGCTGTATCGCTGCATCGCGGGGATGGTCCCCCCGGATGCGCTCGACAGAATGGAGGAAGATCCGCTGGAACCGCCGAGCCGCTTGGGCATTCCCCTCCCTCTGTATGCCGAGAGAGCGTTGCTGCGCGCCCTTTCGATCTCCTCCCAAAATCGACCGCAGAGCATGAAGGAGTTCAAGGAAGGACTTCTTGGAGAGACGCTCTTTTCCAGCGGAGAAGAGAGATCTGCTCAATGGACCGAAAGACAATCCCGCACCGAGAAGAAACAAACACCGAAACGGGCGGAGAAGCCAAAACGGCGGGGCACCGGGAGAGTACGAAAATTCTGTTCATGGTTCTTTTTCTTCCTTTCGGTGCTCCTGCTTGGAGCGGGAGCTTTTTTCTTTTTCGCGGCAAGCGACCTGATGGAACGGGCAAAAGCGGGAGACGTTTCCGCTCAAAGGAGTATCGGGAGACTGTACGAGATTGGCGGAATCCTCGGAAGCAACGAAAAAGCCGCGGAATGGTATTTCGAAGCCGCGAAGCAGGGAGATGCCTCCGCCCAGTTCGCCCTTGGAAGACTGTATTCCGAAGGCGCGCTGGGAGCCCCTGATTTTTCGGCGGCGGCGGAGTGGTATGAAAAAGCGGCGGAGCTCGGTCATGTCAGCGCCCAGTTTTCTCTCGCGCTCGCCTACGAAATCGGACGAGGGAGAGAGCGAAACGATACGCAGGCTGCTCGCTGGTACAGAAGGGCGGCGGAACAAGGGGATGTACGCGCGCAGTTCAACCTTGGAAACATGGCGGAACAGGGACGCGGTCTAAACCAAAGCGATACGCAGGCCGCCGACTGGTATCACAGAGCAGGAGCACAAGGACACACGGAAGCGCAGTTAAAGCTGGCAAGGATGTATGAGCAAGGGCGCGGCGTCTCACGGAGCGAATCCTCGGCGGCACGCTGGTACAGGAATGCCGCCGAATCGGGAGAAGGTACGGCTCAGTTTATCGTCGGCGCTATGTACGAAGAGGGGCGGGGAGTCGCCCCCGATCCGGTACAGGCCGCAAAATGGTACAGGAAGGCGGCGGAGCAGGGAAACTCGGCCGCGCAGTTTAACCTTGGACGGTTGTACACGAGCGGACTGGGAGGAAGACAAGACGACGCCGAAGCTGCTGTATTGTACAGGAAGGCGGCGGAACAGGGGTATGCACCCGCGCAGTTCAGCATGGGGTGGAGCTATGAGTTCGGGAGAGGGGTATTCAAAAGCGAGCAAAAGGCCATCGAATGGTATAGGAGAGCCGCAGCTCAGGGACACACTCTGGCTCGGATATCTCTGGAGCGTTTGCTCGCGGAGTTCGGAGAAAGAAAACAGTGATTTTCTGGTGATTCCAGGTGCTTCCTTGACTTTAAATATGTCGGTATTCACCAATTGCCGTTTAGAATGATCGAAAGCAACGAAGAAGCAGACGCTTTGTCGATCTGCATCGGAGAAAATTGCGGTTTCACCCCTTTGGATGGTATCCTTTTACAATGAAGGCTCTAGCTGAAAAAGAGAGGAGGACTCCAAATGGAGCAAATGCCGACATCTTTCGCGGAGGCATACATAAAACCAAAACAAAACTCCGAGACTCTTCATAGGCATCTTCTTCTTCAACAGCTGTTGCTTGAGATAACATCGACCTTTCTTACGCTGCCTCAGGAAAAAACACAGGAGACCATGAACGCATCATTGAAGCGCGTTGCGGAGTTTGTTGAGGCTGATCGCGCGTTCATATTCGATTACGACTTCGAGAACAATGTTGCATGCAATACGTACGAGTGGTGTGCGGAGGGAATCGCGCCGCAGATCGACGATCTTCGCGTGCTTCCCCTTGACGCTATATCCGATGCAGTATCGCTTCACTGCGAAGGCGAGGTACATTTCATTCCGGATGTTTTTGCGCTTCCTCCGGGAGAAATGCGCGATGTTTTGGAACCTCAGGGTATAAAAAGCCTCCTCACCGTGCCTGCGTTGTTCGGGGGCAAATGCGCCGGGTGCATAGGGTTCGATTTCGTACGGGCATATCATGAGCATTCTGAAGTAGAAATATTGATTCTTCGGGTTTTCGCCGATATACTCATGGCGTTCCGCAGACGGATGGAAGACGAAAAAGCAATTCAAAGCCATCAGGAACTCATCAAAGGTCTTTTCGAAGGGCTGCCGGTAGGAGTTCTCGTCTGGGACGGAGAAGGACGCCTGCTTCAGGCGAACAGGACGTTCACGGAACTTACATGCTACGCGGCCAACGACATCTTGACGGTGGAGAAATGGTTGATTCAAGCTTATCCCGATCCAGCGTACAGAGAAAAGATCAGGCAAATTTGGCTCGACGACCACAATACGGCAGGTTCATACAGAGAGTTTCAAATTGTCTGCAAAGGTGGCGAGCAAAAAGACATCGAGTTCCGAAGCATCTCTCTTCCGGACAGCAGGACAGTCGTAACGCTGGCGGACATTACTGAACGGAAAAAAGTGGAGCGGGAGATTATTGCGGCGAAAAAGCAGGCGGAAGCGGCAAGCGTTGCAAAAACACGTTTTCTCTCCAACATGTCCCATGAGCTTCGCACCCCGTTGAACGGGATTCTTGGTTTCTCCCATTTGTTGATCGACACACCGCTGACGGCGGAGCAGAGAGAGTTTGTTCAATACATACTCGACTCTTCGGAACTCCTGAAAGACGTGGTCGGAAACGTACTCGACTTCTCGAAGATAGAGGCGGGTAAGTTGGAGCTTCGTTTCACACCGGTCAACTTGGAATCTCTCTGCCGTGAAACGATCAGGCTTACGCACTTCCAAGCGATGCAAAAAGGCCTTTCTCTGGACCTGGAATACGATGTACAGATCCCTCCTCTAATAATGGCGGATTTCCTTAGACTACAGCAAGTACTTCTTAACTTACTCGGAAATGCAGTCAAATTCACTGAAAAGGGTGGCGTCCTTCTCTCCGCACGGCTTTCAGCCGTATGTCCTCTTGAAAAAAAGGCGACCATATTCTTTTCCGTCGAGGATACGGGAATAGGGATGTCGCAAGATGAACTCTCGAGAGTGTTTCACCCCTTCGAGCAGGCGGACAACTCCTCGACGAGAAAATACGGGGGCAGCGGGCTCGGACTCCCCATCGTGAGCAGTCTCCTTTCACTTATGGGGTCTTCGCTGAAAATACGGAGCGAAGCGGGAAAGGGGAGCGTGTTTTTCTTCACACTTTCGCTCGATACCGGCGACGTTCCCCCCATAACTTTCAATGAGAGGCATGCACCTTTTCAGGAGGTATGAACGTGATTGTGGGTATAGGCATTGATTTATGCAGTATTCCTCGAATAGAAAAAGCCATAGAATCAGAGCACTTCATGCAAAGAGTTTTTTCTCCCGAGGAGATTCGATACGCATGCGGGAAGGCTCGTCCCGCGAGGCACTTTGCTGGGTGTTTCGCTGCAAGGGAGGCATTCGCAAAAGCATCCGGGATCCCTATGTATTCCGTGGTGTTCGGCCACGGTGTTTGGATCGAGCGCACTGCCTCGGCGCCCCGGTTGCGCTGTTCCGAGACTATCAAGAAACAACTTCCGAGCAAAGGGAAATTACGGATTCATCTTTCGATCTCTCACGACGGCGAGTATGCCGTCGCCGTCGTTATTCTCGAGGTCGACTCGTGATGACCGGATACACATCGCTGCTTCCCCCAAGACCAACGCACATACATAAAGGTGATCGGGGAGGAGTGCTTATTGTCGGCGGCTGCTCCATGTACCGAGGGGCTCCGATTCTTACAGCGCGAGGCGCACTTCGCTCCGGTTGCGGATTAGCGGTGGTTTTTTCAGACGAATGCGTCTGTTCCGCGGTTGCGTCTTCGCTGCCGGAAGCCATAGTGCAATCGGGGTTGTCCACTTTTTCACCTCAAGATATCCTCGAAATACTGAGTATGTGGAGTCCGCGAATACACTGCCTCGTGCTCGGTCCCGGCATAGGCAGATCCCCCGAAACGGGGAATATTGTCCGTACTGTGCTTGAACACTGGAAAAAACCCTTGCTACTGGATGGCGACGGTATCTTCTGGCTTGCCGAACAAGAGGGATGTTCTGAACGGCGGGAAACGCTGGTTTTGACCCCGCACGAAGGAGAGGCGGAGCGCCTGCTCCGCGCTCCGTCCGGTTCCGTCCGCCATGATCGGGAGAAAATTGCCCGTATGATCGCATCCCGATACGGAATCACGCTTTTAAAAGGACCTCGAACGCTGGTGGACGATGGGATACGCTGCGAGTCCTTCGCTGAAGGGAACCAGGCGCTTGCGATTCCGGGTTCGGGAGATGTTCTCTCCGGAACTATCGCCGCCTTTGCTGCTGCCGGGATGCCTCTCTTCGAGAGCGCGTGCCTCGGCGCTTTCGTACATGGACGCGCCGGGCGACTCGTATCGCGAAAATTAGGGATCGACGGAGTTTTAGCTTCGGAAGTCGCCGACGCTCTTCCGTTGATCCTTCGGAAAATGAGGATGAGAGAACGTGAGACGAAAACGAGTTGACTGGGATGAAGAAATTAAAAAAACCGAGCAGATTCGGTGGAAAGGCTTACGTTTCAGCATCGCGAGTTTTGCGCTTGCCGCGTTTTGGATTTTCGGCGCGGGGCGAATGGGAAGAAAAACTCTTTCCCTGGGACCTCTGGCTTTTGCGCTTCTCTTTGTGGCCGCCGGAACTCTTCTTTTTATCATGCTGATGCGCAGAAAACAGAAATGATAGGGGATACCTGAACGATGAGTGTGATTTCCTTCTGTGAATACCTCTCTTATTCCGAGGAAAGTACCATGCGAGTTGGAGAGCTTATGGCGGAACACTCCTTTCCGGGACTTGTCTTTCTGTTGGAGGGAGATCTTGGCGCCGGAAAGACGACGCTCGTACGAGGCTTTTGTCGTGCGGAAGGCTACAATAGCGTTCGCAGCCCTTCTTTTACACTCGTCAATCGCTATGTATGCGGAGAGAAAACCGTTGTGCACACAGACCTTTACCGTCTGTCTTCCGTCGATCCCACCGAACTCGATGTGGAGAGTTATATGGATGAACGAAGCGTTCTTTTCGTTGAATGGGCGGACAAGGGACTCCCCGGAGACTTCGGCGAAATATGGCGAATCCACTTTCGATACGAAGACGAAGAAGAGAGCGAGGAGCGGAGGGTGCTCTCTTTTTGCGCCCATGGCCCCCGTGCCGAGAAAGCCCTGGAATCTTTTCTGGAAAAACTCAAAGAGGTGAAGGACATATGACGAAAGAATACACTCTTTCCGTGGACTGCTGCTCGGCATGGACCACACTCGGTCTCGCGGAAGGTGAAACGGTTCGCGGAGAGATCAATATCGATGCCGGAAAAAACCAGTCGGCTCTTCTTACCGAACTTCTTCAACATTTTCTGAAAGCGTTCTCCCTGACTCCTGAGAACCTTTCTCTCTTCAGTGTCGTTACCGGTCCGGGTTCTTTCACCGGAATCAAGGTCGGCATCGCCTTTGTGTCTTTTCTAGCGTGGGCGGGTGGAAAAAGTATCGTTCCGCTGTCTTCCCTTGAATGCATGGCCTATCAAAAGATCAAAAGGAAAGGAGGTCTGGCCGCTTCGGTGCTTTGGGGCGGCGGAGGCAAGATCTATGGAAGTCTTTTCCAAGGAGAAGGAGACGGCCTTCCTCCGGTACATATTCTACGCAGCGGCTCCTATACCCCGGAAGCTTTCCTCGCAGCTTTTTCTATGACGAAGCTCCGTCATCAAGATGTATTCTGGCTGACGGATGCCCCCGAGCGAGTTGCCCCTCTCTTCCCATCGTTTGCCGATTCCTTCGAAAAAATCATCCCTACCGGTTCCGCCACTGTTGAATTAACGCGGCGGCACAAAGACGAAGCGCTTTTCGCTTCCGATATTCACGCCGAATACTTCAGAGACCCTGATCTTGGATAGTTTTTATCATATTTTTCTATCTCAAAGACGAGAGATAAAAAAGAAATTATCGCATTAGAGGTTGAACTGTGTTGCGGTTGAAGCTATTCTACTCTTAAGAAGAACACTTCAGGATGCGCACGCTCCTTTTTGTTTAGGGAGAAATTTGTAGGAGGTGACTTTTTTGCCGAAGAAATTCGAAGTTCTGGTGAATAATTCTTGGTGTAAGGGATGTTCATTGTGCATTCACATCTGTCCCAAAAAAGTTCTCGAACTTGATGAAGTCCGTCTGAAATCGGTAGCTGCAAGACCGGATGATTGCATAGGATGCAGACAGTGCGAAAATATCTGTCCCGATCTTGCGATCACAGTGAAGGAGGATACGAAGGATGCCTGATGTCGCATTCTGGCAAGGTAACGAAGCGCTTGCTCACGGAGCATTGGCGGCCGGTTGCCGCTTTTTCGCAGGATACCCCATAACCCCTTCCACCGAGATCGCGGAGATCATGGCGGAAGAACTGCCCAAACTCAACGGAAGCTTTATACAGATGGAAGACGAGATTGCAGGAATCGCCGCGACAATAGGCGGTTCTATTGCAGGAAAGAAAGCTTTGACGGCAACCTCGGGTCCGGGATTCTCACTGAAACAGGAGAACCTTGGTCTGGCCTACATCGCGGAAATTCCCATCGTCGTCGTTGATGTTATGAGAGGCGGCCCTTCAACCGGACTTCCGACGAAGACAGCCCAGCAGGATGTAATGCAGGCTCGCTGGGGAACGCATGGCGACCACGGCACAATCTGTTATGCTCCCTCTTCAGTGCAGGAGTGCTACGAAATCGCGATCAAAGCCTTCAATGCCGCCGAGAGATATCGCCAGCCGGTTTTGATCATGAGCGACGAGATCATCGGACACATGAGGGAGAAAGTTGTTCCTCCCACTGTAAAACCTGAGGATCTTGTGGAAAGAAAACGCCCCACCGATATTCCCGAAAAATTCGTTCCTTACCGTCCTGACCCGAAGGACGATCTTCCCTGTATGGCGTCCTTCGGCGACGGCTACACATGGCATATCACCGGCTTGACCCATAATGACTGGGGGTTTCCCACAAACAACTCCGATGAAATTGAAAAAATGATGAAGCGGCTGATGCGGAAGATTGATCGTTTCCGCGACGATATCGTCGAGTACGAAACAGTTCTAACGGATGATGCGGACGTCCTCGTTCTTGCCTACGGCAGCGTCGCGCGGACAAGCCTTCGGGCGGTGCACGAAGCAAGAACTCGGGGCATCAAAGCCGGGTTCTTCCGTCCGATCACTCTGTGGCCGTTCCCCGACAAGGAGCTCGAAAAGCTTGCCCGAAAGGTAAAGACTATTATCGTGCCCGAACTGAACTGCGGCCAGATGGTGCTTGAAGTCGAGCGCGCTGTTCACGGCAAAGCGAAAGTCGTGGCGCAGAACCTCGTCAACGGCGAGCTCTTCAAGCCCGACGATATTCTCTCCGTCATCGAGGAGGTGGCCTGATCATGCCGAATCAGGAAGTGTTCAATTGGCTCCGCACGCGATTCTTCCCCCACATCTGGTGTCCGGGCTGCGGACATGGGATTATCATGCACTCCCTTTTGAGGGCTCTGGTCGACCTGAAAAAGAAAAAGACGGAGACCGTCATCGCCTCAGGAATCGGCTGTTCGAGCAGAATGGTCGGCTATATCGATGCCTGCACCGTCCACACGACACACGGACGTTCGCTTGCTTTCGCCACGGGGATCAAATTTGCCAATCCCGAGCTGACCGTCGTCGACGTCATGGGCGACGGCGACTGCACAGCTATCGGCGGCAACCACTTTATTCATGCATGCAGGAGAAATATCGACATCACCGCAATCGTCATGAATAACAACATCTACGGCATGACCGGCGGACAAGTTTCTCCGACAACGCCGGTAGGAAGCTCGGCGACAACAAGCCCCTACGGCGCGATCGACCCCTCCTTCGACATTTGCAAACTCGCCGAGGGCGCCGGAGCATCTTACGTCGCAAGAACCACCATCGCCAACCCGAAACAAGCCGAGCAGTTCATCAAGGCAGGTATAAACAACAAGGGTTTTTCTGTCGTCGAGATACTGACCCACTGCCATACTCAGTTCGGCAGAAAGAACAAGCGGAGAACGCCCATCGACAACGTAAATTTCTTCAAGGCCAATTCCGTGCCTTTGAATAAGGCGCAGGAGATGTCTTCCGAGGAGCTCGCCGATAAGATCGTCGTCGGTGAATTCGTCAAGCGGGAGATTCCGGAGTACACAGCGCAGTATCTCTCCATGGTCGAAAGAGTAGGAGGGCTGAAAAATGGCAAGTAGATACGAAATCCGTTTCGCCGGATCCGGCGGACAGGGCGTTATTCTCGCAGCTGTCGTTACGGGCGAGGCCGCCGCTCTTTTCGAGGACGGACTGAGCGTTGTCCAGACGCAATCCTACGGACCGGAGGCCAGAGGCGGTAAATCAAAGGCGGAGGTGGTTATCTCCACCGAATCCATCGACTACCCTAAAGCGATGAAACCAAGCCTTCAGGTCATCCTGACGCAGCAGGCCGCGGAGGAGTATGCGGCGGAAACTTTGCCCGGCGGTCGCATTATCTACGACGATTTCTTCGTCACAAGCTTCCCGCAGGTTGATGCGAACGTGTACTACCTTCCGATCGTCCGTACTGCCCGAGAAAAACTCGGGAAAGAGATCGTGACGAATATGGTCGCCTTGGGCGCAGTGGCTCGCGTTCTCGAGCTCGAAAAGATCGTACGCCCGGATTCTCTGAAAAAAGCTATTCTCGCGAAGGTTCCGGAGGGGACGAAACAGCTGAACGCTCAGGCATTCGACGAAGGATATCTGCTGTTTAAAAACAGCGTGCATCTTTAGAAAATACTCGTTCCAAACGGAACGCTCTTCTTTTTCGAGAAGAGCGTTCCGTTTTTTCTTCACCCCCTTCCGTGTATAATGGAATCCGCGCGCGAAGAAAGGGAGATGATCGAGTGTACGAGAAAGGGGCTTCCGTCTTTCTACGGACGGAGAAGATAAGCAGCGACGGGAGCGGAATTGCGCGCACCCCGGAAGGGTTGGTAATTTTCGTTCCGGGGGCTCTGCCCGGAGAAGCGATGAGAGCCACTGTTTCGCTTCGAAAAAAAGAGTATGCGATCGCCGTTCCCGACGAACTGCTTGAATCCCACCCTCTTCGTCAACAACCATTCTGCCCGGTTTTCAGCTCTTGCGGCGGATGCCAGTTACAACACGCCGCTTACGCTCTTCAACTGGAGCTGAAACGTGCGATCGTCCAAGATTGTTTTGAACGAATTTTTAAAAAGCCGTTTCCCCTCGTGCCTTCTTGTATTCCAAGCCCCGAGCAGACGGGGTACAGAAACAAAACATCTCTCCCTGTGCGGAACAGAGATGGAAAAATCGTTATGGGATATTTTTCACGAAGAAGTCATGACATCGTGCCGATAACCGATTGTCCCGTGGCGGCTCGGCATATCAACAACGCCTTTTCAGCGATCTCGGGTACTCTCCCCACTCTCGGTCTCGCTCCATACGACGAAAAAAACGGCAAAGGTATCCTTCGTCATGCAATTTTCCGTCAGAGTATGGAAAACAACGATATCCTTGTTTCCTTGGTTCTCGCGGAAACCCTCTCCTCCCGCAAAAAAACAGTATTGGAACGCGATGTGCTCCCGGCGCTTCATAAAGCGCTTCCCAGTTTACGTAGCCTGACTCTGAACATTAACCCGGCTCGGAGCAACGTCATCGTCGGCCCGAAAACGGAAGTACTCTTCGGAGACGGACTGTTAGAAGAAAGTCTCGCTCCGTTTCGCTTCGAGTACGATACAACGGCGTTTTTCCAAGTCAACTCCCGTCAGGCACGCTTTCTGTACGAATATGTTGCGGATGCGGCCTGCCTCGCGGGCAATGAACGAGTTCTCGAACTCTTCAGCGGTATCGGGAGCCTGACTTCTTTTCTCGCATCCCGAAGCCTTCATGTAACAGCGGTGGAGGAGTGGGATTCCGCAGTCCGTATGATGCGGAGCAACCTCTCCCGCAACGGAGTCGGCGAAAAGACCACAGTTTTTGCGGGAGCAGTCGAAAACGTGGCGCCTTCACTTGAAGGGACTTTCGATGTGGTTGTCCTCGATCCACCGCGTACAGGATGCGACGCGTCGGTGTTACAAAAGGTTCTTTCGTTGAATCCGCACCGGATTCTTTATGTTTCGTGTAATCCGGCAACCTTGGCAAGGGATGCCGGCATTCTTACCGATGGAGGCTTCGTCCTCGATAACCTGGCCTGTTTTGATATGTTTCCCCAGACCGTTCATGTAGAATCGGTTGCGCGGTTTATCCGCGCGCACTAGCCGTGGGAACGTCGTCAGGGCGTTACTTTGCCAGGACTATCATTTCAGAGGGCCTTTTAACTGGATCAAAAATCTTCCATTCAATGTTTCATCAAATGGAATCGAACTGATGGGGAAAAAGATGTTGCAAAAACAGGATACGGCGGCTATAATACCATCGTTCAAGCATAAGAGGGCGGACATAGCTCAGCTGGTAGAGCATTAGCTTCCCAAGCTAAGGGTCGCGGGTTCGAATCCC
>Ga0334887_1003087_pt1 | contig 17208 bp, 19 predicted proteins | sample GraSluR1_MG_10_FD_207217 | JGI IMG/M metagenome (GOLD analysis project Ga0334887, IMG submission 207217) | Sludge microbial communities from methane-producing bioreactor in Wageningen University, Netherlands - Granular Sludge_18_07-R1 | ecosystem: Engineered > Bioreactor > Anaerobic >...
GATTGGATATATCACCTGGGTTTTGGCTGGGTACCGCGGGCTTTCCTGGACGGTGGTTGTGGTTTTGATTGTGATGGTGATCTACAATTATGTGACGACAAAAATGGTGCTTGGCCGTCATATCTATGCCATTGGGGGCAATCCGGAAGCGGCAGAACTGAGCGGCATCAGTGTTAAAAAATTGACCTACGTGGTCTTTGGCTCGATGGGCATGCTTTCTGCGCTGTCCGGCATTCTCTTCACGGCTCGTTTGCAATCTGCAACGACGACTGCCGGCACCTTGTTTGAGATGGATGCGATTGCGGCAGCTTACGTGGGCGGCGTCTCTGCGGCAGGCGGCGTGGGTAAGGTGATTGGATCGATCATTGGTGCGTTGGTGATGACATCGCTGACCAGCGGGATGAACCTGATGGGGATTGATATTTCTTTCCAATATATTGTGAGAGGTGCAGTGCTGGCAGCAGCGGTTATCTTTGATGTGATTACCCGTAACCGGGCAAAGTAAGCGCTCGTTTTCCTTACGCCTGTATTTAAAATCACTTCCCCGGCATCGTTCTGCCGGGGAAGTTTTCTTTTGGCGGGCGGCGGGTAAAAACACGCAACTATTTCATGCGGCGCAGGTAAAAGGTCTCCCCTGCGTATGCCAGCCTGAGCAGAGCGCCGGAGGCAACCAGGGCCTCTACTGTCTGCCAGGGTTCACCGGATTTCCGCAGCAGTTCCTCAACAGCATCCTGCCGCAGGGGGTGTACGGCGGTGATGCCGAGAATGTCGGATTGCAGATCACTGGTCAGGGCGAAGGTGATGTCTTCGGGTTGGGTGATCAGTTCCACATTGGTTCCCCGGCTGGAGAGAATTTGGTAAGCGCGGTGGATGTGCGCGGCGTCCGGCGCATGCACCCAGGTTTCTGCCGGGGGGCGGGTGGGAGCGGAGAGGTAGGCAGTGTGGGGCGAGAAGGTGGGGAGAAAGTCCGCAATGGCGGTTAATTCAGCAGGGGTGTCGTTGAGGCCGCTGACCAGCATTGTCTCGGTGACCAGTGTGCCATTGAATTCGGCGGCGAACTGCTGCATGGAGGCCTGCATGGTTTTCAGCTTGAGATGACCGTGCGGACGGTTGATCTTGTGCCAGGCGGCTTCGTTGACGCTGTCCACTTTCAGGGAGACCCAGTCTGCTTTTTGCAAGGCTTCGCGCGCCTCCTGGTGGTGCAGCAGGGTGGCATTACTGATTACGGCGATGGGGATATTAAATTGACGCAATGCGTCAATTTCAGCAGCCAGATTCTTATCCAGGGTGGGTTCGCCATCAGGGACGAAAGTGAGAAAATCGATTTGTTGGCCGATGGCTGCACATTCATTGACCTTCTGGCGCACTGCATCAACAATTTCAGTGACAGGGTAGAAGGGCTGGCGTTTGATGGTCATGGCTGACGTGGGGCCAACCTGGCAGTACACGCAGGCGTAGGAGCAATGCTTGGGGGGAATGTGGTTGATGCCGAGGCTGAAGCCCAGCCGCCTGGAGGGAACCGGTCCAAAGGCGATTGTAGTGTTCATGCAGACCTCAATTATAGGACAGGCGGGTTTCCTCGTCTGCCAGGGTGGGGGCCAGCAGGGGCTGCCAACGGGGGTCCTGCCAGGTACCGAGTTTGGTGTGCATATCGAGATATTTGGTGGGAATGGGATGGGTGCCGGCGATCACTTTCACGGGATAGCGATTCTCCAGGAAGGGGATGAAGGTGTTGATGTAGGGGCAGGGGGGATAACCGACCAGAAAACCGGTGGCGAGGTGGATCACTTCGGCGCCGTTTCTGACCATTTCTTCGCCGGCGTATTCGATGTTGCCGCCGGGGCAGCCGCCGCAGGAGGTGTAGCCGACCAGCTCGATGTCCTGGTCAGCATAGATGTCAAAGGCGCCTTCGCGGTTTTTGAGGGCGCGGAAACATTTTCCGCCTGCACAGCTTTTGTAGCGGTCGCAGATGATGATGCCCAATTTCACTTTTTCATTCATAGGGTTCCTTCTGAGGATGGATATTTTATAAACAGGCTAACAATAGGTGTCGTTCACAACATATGGGTGTTTTAATTCATATGCTGCTTGGCACACGCCATGCGCCCTTACGTGTCGCTTTGATGCTGAGGCCTTGTTCGTTTCATATTATCGAGATTGAACATGTTTTTCAAAGAACCGATTTCAGGGTTTCATTGAGTTCATCGGCATAGAGATAGCCGGTGACTTGGATGTCTTGCCCGCTGACGCCGGGGACTTCCTTGATGGCTTCGATAATATTCATCGCCAGGGTGACGGCGATCGGGCACAGGGGGGAAGAAGGCTGGAAGATGTAACTGACCATACCGTCTTCGTCTACGTTCAGGTTTTGCACAAGGCGCATGCGCAGCACGTCCGCGCTGGTTTCGGGATCCATCACGGTTTGTAATTTTTCGTGGATGGCCTGGGTTAAGGACTGGGTATCCATTGCGTGCCTCCTTGCACAAGACAATCTATATCATTGCCGCGGGTGCGGACAGGTTCGAAACTTGTCCCTACAAAAAAGGGAACTGTTCAGCAGTTTTTTTTATTACCAGAAACTGTAAAGGCAGGCCTGTCCCTGTTTTTTAGGCTTCGACCGGGCCAATGCGCTCTGCAATATACATCCATAAATCCTGGATGGCCTGCGCGGCGGGTGAATCGGGGGCGAAGGCCGTTACCGGCTGGGCTTGCACCATTGCGCGGGGGATGGCTGCGTCAAAGGGGATTTCGGCGATGACTTGCGCACCCTGTTCGGCTGCATACTGGTGGATTTCCTGCACACCGGCGGGGTACACGTCGGCTTTGTTGATGCAGATCAATGTGGGGATGCGGAAATGGCGCAGGGTTTCATGGATTCGTTTCAGATCATGGATACCGGCTTTGCCAGGCTCGGTAACGATTAGCGCCAGGTCTGTACCCGCGCTGGCGGAGATGACCGGGCAGCCGATGCCGGGCGGACCGTCAATGATCACCAGGGGGATGGTGTTGTCTTCGGCAGCAAGGCGCGCATGCTGCCTGACGGTGGTGACCAGCTTGCCGGAGTTCTCTTTGCCGGGGAAGAGTTCCGCGTGGAAGAGATGCCCATAAGCGGCATGGGAGTGAAACCACAGCCCTTCCTGCTGGCGGATCATGGTGATGATCGTCTGCGGGCAGGCATACACACAGGCGGCGCAGCCGTCACAGGCCAGCGGATCGATCCTGTAGATGTCCGGGTTTTCGGCTGTTGGCAGCGCGGCATCATAACGGCAGACATCCGTGCAGCGCCCGCAGCCGATGCACCCGTCGGGATCAATCTCGGCGATGGCGCCGCCCCAAAATTCGTGCTGTTCGGCGCGGTCAGGCTGCAAGACCAGCCCCAGATTGGCCGCATCTACGTCGCCATCCACCAGAACGGCGGGGATGGGGTGTTGGGACTGGCTGGCAAGGTGGGCAAAGGCCGCGGTAATACTGGTTTTGCCGGTGCCGCCTTTGCCGCTAAGGATGATGAGCTGTTTGGCGGGAGGAGTGGACATCATTTTCCTCCTTTTGCTGCGGCGACAATTTGAGCAGCTTGCGCATAGACATTGAGGAAGTCTTGCCGCAGGGCCGGGTCAATCTTGATCAGCGGGGTGCCGGCGGACAGGCCGGCGGCGATCTCCAGCGAGAAGGGGATGCGCATCAGCACGGGGATGTTTTGCCGGGCGAGGAAGTCATCGGTCTGGTTGTCGCCGATGCCGTCGCGATTGATGACCACACCGGCGGGGATGTTGAATTCTTCGAGGATGCCGGTGATTTGCTTAAGGTCATGCAGCCCAAAGGGGGTCGGTTCGGTTACCAGCAGGGCAAAGTCCATCCCGCGCAGGGTCTCTACCACCGAGCAGGAAGCGCCCGGCGGCGAATCGAGGATGGTCAGCGTATCATCCGGCGATAACGCCTTGCGCTTGAGCTGGCGGATGATAGGGGTAGCCATCGGTTCGCTGATTTTGAGTACACCGTGGGAAAAGGGGATGCCTTCGGGTGTGGTGCCTGATTCGAGGACGCCGATGGGGTTGGGCACTTCCGTGATGGCCCCAACCGGGCAGTTCCACGTGCAGCTCCCGCAGCCATGACAAAGCTGGGGAAAGGTCAGGATGGACGAGCCGATCTTCGCCAGGGCGTGGAACTGGCACACCTCGACACATTTCCCGCACAGGGTGCAAACTTTCGCATCTATTTTTGGAATGAGGATGACAGCGTCCTGCTGCTCGGTTAGGATAGGCTGCAGGAAGATGTGCGCGTTGGGGGCTTCCACGTCACAATCGATAAAGGCCACGTCATACTCACCAGCCAGGCTAAGGGCCAGGCTGGTGGCGACGGTGGTCTTGCCGGTGCCGCCTTTGCCGCTGGTGACTGCTATTCGCATAGACATGATCTCGCTAATGGGCTATTTAAAGCTTTCCAGTTTGTCCTGCAGGCAATATTCCGCAGCCTGCTCAACGGTGGATACTTCGCTGCCGAAGAGTTTCATGGCGATGTTGCCGGCGCGGAATGCACCGGCGGCATTGGGGCCAAAAGCACCGCTGATGACCGCATCGGCTTTGTGGTCGATGACGAATTGGGCGGCGGCAACGCCAGCCCCGCCGGATTGTGCGGCGCCAGGGTTTTGATGTTCTGTCCACTGGCCGGTTTTGGAATCGTATTTCATCAGCCATTCACAGCGGCCGAAACGTTCGTTGATCGGACTTTGGGGTTCGGGGTGTTGACTTGAGATGAAGAGGATCATGAGTATTCCTTATGGGGTGAATTTTAGGTTAATGAGCAGCTTTCCTGTTGATCGCTTGAGAAGTTCTGTTGCGCCGGGGATATCCCTCCTACCCCCCTTTCCCCGTTCGGGGACGATGTGACAAGGGGGGCAAAAGGCTGGCAGTACTCAAGCTTCTGCTTCTTGATAAAGAAGGGCAAAAGGCTGACAATACTCAAGCCTCTGCCCCTTTATCAAGAGGGCAAGCGACCACGAGATTAGTGTAGCAGTTCGGTGTGGTCGACGAGCTTGCCGTCAATGAAGGCCTGGGCGGCTTCTTCGACATCACGCAGTGTGCTGACAATCGGGGTGATATTGAGGCGCTGCATACTTTGATAGGCGCCGCGGCCCATGCCGCCGCACAGGAGGACTTTGCAGTCGGCGATGACTTCGGCCATGCTGACGTGTTTGTTGTGCGAGTCAGTACCCATGCCATGCCCCGCGGCATCTGTGGTTTCTTCGTGGGTGCCGGTGTGAAACTGACCGTGGCCTGTCTTGGGGCGCATTTCACGGTCGATGATTTTGCCGTCCTCAATGGTCATCACCAGGTAATGGGAGGCGCGGCCAAAATGCTGGCTGATGGTTTTTCCGTCGTCGGTGATCAATGCAATTTTCATATTGAATTCCTTTTTCATATATTCAAGAGAGAAATGCCGGCCGCCGGGTTCTTCACTTTCGTCAGCCGGGGCAAGTACCAGAAGAATCTGGCTTTCGATTTTGCTGTCGTTTTTCCAGCAATGGGGGAGATATGCCTCAAAGACCAAACTGTCACCGGGTTGCAAGACGTAATGTTCCTTATTGACCCGGTAGTGGACTTTGCCGGACAGACAGTGGACAAATTCATGGCCGGTATGGACGATCGTCTGGTCTCCGCTGCCAGCGCCGGGCTTGAGGGTGATGAGGAATTGCTGCAGGGCGTTGCCGGCCAGGTCAATGCCCAGGTTTTGGATATGGGTGCTGCCCGCGTTTTCGGGCAATTTACTATGAGGAGTAAAGACGACATGCTTTTCTGTTGGTTTCACTTCAAAAAAATGTGCGATGGGAACGTTGAGGGCCAGGGCAAGCTGATTCAAGGTACTGACAGAGGGTGATGTTTTGCCGTTTTCCAGCATGCTGAGGGTGTTGACATTCAGCCCGCTGCGTTCAGCCAGCGCCCGCAGGGATAAATTCTGGCGGGTGCGCAGCTCGCGCAGTTTACGGCCCAGCAGGATTTCTGGCTGGGAGGCGGCGGGAAAATATGACTCTCGGTGGGTCTGATTGCTGGTTGACGTCATCTCATGTTTCCATCGTAATGCGAATCGCAATATAGAATGTACTGATATTATAGTACAGATATCGATAATTATGTGAAGTTGTACCATTTTGATTATATTAATTATGGGCCAGGTGATATTTGGCAGGGAAACGGTTGTTCAGCAATGCGTCGATCGGGTAATCAGGAAATTGGTCCATCCACTGCCTCACATCACAGAATTTTTAAATCCCTTTCTGGTAAAATATCTTATTAACAAGCCTGCTGTTTTGCTGGCAGACTTGTGTTTGTAATCTAATATCTGAAAGGTAAGAAAATGCGAAAACCAATGGTAGCTGGAAACTGGAAAATGAATAAAACCGTGGCGGAAGCTGTGGAACTGGTCAAGGCGCTTTTGCCGGCCATGCAGCCCGTTACATCGGTGGAACAGGTGATCTGCCCGCCGGATACCTCCCTGATGAAATTGTCGGAAATGCTGGCGGGTACCGGGATTGGCCTGGGCGCCCAAACAATGCACTGGGAAGACTCCGGGGCGTACACTGGCGAGCTTTCTCCGCGCATGGTCAAGGAATTTTGCGGATATGTGATCCTCGGTCATTCCGAAAGGCGCGCTTATTTTGCCGAGACGGATGAAACTGTGAATGCCAAGGTTAAGGCTGCTCTGGCTGTTGGACTGATCCCGATTATGTGCATTGGCGAGACCCTGGACGAGAATAAGGCCGGGCAGACGGCGGAAGTCGTGACCCGCCAGGTGAGCGAAGGGCTGGCTGGTTTGCATGCCAATCAGGCGGAAAAAGTGGTGATCGCTTACGAACCAATCTGGGCAATTGGCACCGGCCTGGCGGCCAGCGGTGAGGATGCCAACCTGGTGGTAGCAGACTATATCCGCCCGACATTGAAGCGTATGTTCGGCGAAGCGGTTTCCCAGGCTGTACGCGTGCTGTACGGTGGTTCGGTGAAGGCAGCCAATGCGGCTGAGTTCTTCAATCAGCCTGATATTGACGGTGCGCTGGTGGGTGGGGCCGCTTTGAAAGCGGACGATTTCCCCGGCATCGTTCAGGCGGCTGCTGACAGTTTGAAGTGATCTCTGCCATCGCTTTCGATGGTTTCTTGTGGCTGGTGATCAGCCTGCTGCCGTTCCTGTTTGTGCAGCGCTGGCTGCACCGTGAATTGCAGGCACTGCTCTTGCTGACCACCCGCCGGCAGGACCTCTCTTTGGGGTTGTTTTCTCTATTCTTCTTCCCGGGGGTTTTGCTGCATGAGTCCAGCCATTATGTAATGGCGCGCGTGCTGGGGGTGAAGACCGGCCGCTTTTCCCTGCTGCCTGAATTGACAGACAATGGGAAGCTGCGCATGGGATATGTGGAAACCGCGCAGGCTGGTGTAATTGCAGATTCGTTAATAGGCACTGCTCCCCTGCTTGCAGGCGGGGCAGTGATTGCTTTTCTGGGCAGTGTCTGCCTGGGATTATCGCCGCTGGCGGGGTTCATGCATGCGGGGGCATGGGGGCCATTTTGGCAGGGGCTGCTGGCCGTGCCAGGGCGCAATGATTTCTGGTTGTGGTTTTATCTGGCTTTTACGGTGAGCAGCACGATGCTGCCCTCGGCATCGGACCGGCATTCCTGGCGGCCGGTGGGGATTGGACTGGGACTGCTCCTGCTGGTGCTGGTGGTTGGCGGGGCAGGGCCGTGGATGCTGGAGAATTTCGGTCCGTGGTTAAACCGGGCCTTGCTGGGGATGGCGCTCATTTTCGGGATCAGCCTGACGCTGCATCTGGCCCTGGCGCTGCCCGTGTGGGGGTTGCGCCACCTGGTCAGCCGCATCACCGGTTTGCGGGTGGTCGTAGAGTAGTTCGCTGCCCCTTGAACTTCTCTTTTCTTCGTTGTACACTGGAATTAATTATTTGGGTTAAGAGGGCTGATTGTTGATCTTGGGTGAAATCCGCGCTCCGCTTTGGGACTGGCGGCCTAAAAATGCGTGTAGCCGATAACTCAGAAGCGGATTGCGGTTGAAGCCATTGGTGATGAATTGTGCCGGGGTTGCCATATTGGAGGAAAAAATGTCGATAATTGTTTCTGAAATTTTTTTGATCGTTGGGGGTCTTATTGGCGGGTTCTTGTTGTGGCAATTGCTCAAAGGGATGAAAGCCAAGAACTGGCCGACAGCGCCGGGCAAGGTGGTTGATTCGCAGATAACCAGGGATGTCAGTCGGGATTCCGATGGGGATCGGTCTGTCACGTATGGGGCTGATATCCGTTACACTTATGAAGTTGATGGGTATGAATACAGTGGCGACCGGCGTTCGTTTGCGGATTACAGTTCCAGTAACAGGCGGCGGGCGGAGAAAATAGTCGCGCGTTTTTCCCCCGGGGCAGATGTGGCCGTATATTACAGCCCGGATGATCCCGAAAAATGTGTGCTGGAGCCCGGGATCAGTGTTGTTTCCGTTTTGTTTTTGCTGTTGCCGCTGATCTTCGTGGTGATTGGTGTGCTGGGTTTGTTGGGGGTGTTTGGATAGGGGGGTGTAGGTATATTTTCCAGGAATAGCTATAGCGTCTATTCCTGGTTATGATGTGGATAACTTGCGGTGAGACAACCTCCCGCAGGGATATTCACTGTGGGAAGTCACAAAGCCAAATGCTTCACAAGCATGCCAAAATCAGGTCAAGTCGCAGCCTGCGGGAGGGCAGGGTTTACTCTTCCACCTTAATTTTTTTGACGAGCCAGAAAGCGATCAGCGCAAAACACACAGCGGCAATGCCGTTGGTGAGATAACCGATACCGTATAGCAGGGGGGCGAAGATGGCGCCCACGCCGCGGCCAAGGGATACAGCGGCCACGTTGGAGGCCATCAGGGTGGCGCGTGCTTTGGGCAGGATCTCGCTGGAGAGGGCCATGATACCAATGAAGGCAACCTCGAAGGTGAGGAAGACCATGAACAAGGCGGCCAAGGTCAGGGGGAGGCTGTTTTTGGCGAGGGGGACCAGCAGGCCGGCAGCGGCGGTCAGCACCAGGGCAATGCGAATCGTGCGCTCTTTGCCGAGTTTGTCAATCACAAAAGTGCTCAAGCCTTCCCCACCCAGGTCAGCCATGCCAATGACGATGGAGGCAAATCCCAGGCCGGTGATCTTGAGGGCGAAGGTGTCTTCCAGCCAGACGCCGAACATGAGGTTGATCATTTCATTGCCGAGGAGGAAGACGAATACCAGCAGCAGGTTGGCGCGGGCAGCGGGTGAAATAAACACATTTTTCAGCCCAGAGAGCATACCGCCTTCCTTGCCGTTGCCTTCCGGCAGGCTGTTGGGAATGAATGCCCAGATGACGAAGCAGGATAAAATGCCGAGGCCGGTGATGATGGGAAAGGGCGCCTGCCAGCCATAACGGCCAATCAGGAAGCCCAGCAGCGGCATGCCGAAAATGAAGGCAAATGACCAGGCCAGCTCGAAGATGCTCATCGCCCGTCCGCGCTGGGCATAGGGGACGGTGTCGCCCAGGTAAGCCTGCACGGCGGACATGTAGACGTACATGCCGAGGAAAGTGATCGAGAGGGCGGCGGCGAAGGCGGTAAGGGTAGGCCAGAGGACGACCAGCCCGCTGCCGATGGCGAACATGGCTGCGCCCAGCAGCATGCCGGCCCGACGGCTGTGTTTTTCTGCCAGGGGGGCCAGAAAAGGCGTCAGCACGCCGAAGAAGGAGCGGATGGTAAGGGTGGTCGAGATGGTTTTGAGATCAATACCCAGACCGCGGGCAAAAACCATCAGGAAAGGGTAGACCATGCGCGTGTTTACATTCATGATGGCGCGCACGATGGTCAGCAGAATGACCTGCATTTTCATTGAAATCTGTTTGGTTTTCATTCAGCCTCAGTGTATAAAAAATCACCGCGGGGGTGGATTGGGCGGCGTGCAGCCTGGTGCCTGCCGCACTATGCGGGATTTTGAGGATTATTTTCTTGGGGAGGGGCAGGCGGGAGGATATTTTGTGTTTCTTCTTCTGCCTGTGTTTCATTTACTTCGTTCTGTTTGGCGCGTTCGGTATCGATTTCGTCTATGCGTGCTGCCTCCTGCGCTGCGCGCTGGATTTCTTTTAAATCCTGGTCAAGACCGGATTCGCGCAGCAATTCATTGGGCATGTTGCGGATGTCCTGTGTGGTGCGTACAAAATCACGCGCGAGAGGGGATTTGGCGATTGAACGCAGCCATGCGCCGAAATCACGCATGACCTGCACCAGCCGCTTTGGCCCAAAAATGACCAGGGCGAGGAGGGCGATGAGCAGGATTTCGGGAGCGCCGACATTAAAAATTTTCATGGCTCTTATTGTATCACTGGGTGGAAGAGTTTGTTTTTTTATCTCACACCAAGGTGCAAAGCCGCAAAGAAAAACAGCAATATTTTTAGAACCGGCTCAGATAGGAGCTGTGCATGCGCCAACGCACCCATCAACAGGCTCCAGTTCGAACTCTGTTTATTGCATGAAGGTGATTTTCGGTTCGTTACCAACGCATCCTGCTAAAGATTTTGATATACGATGCTATCCCGCATGCAGACGGGTATAAGGGCAAATTCCTGTTTGCATGAAAACTTTTTTACAGAGGAACCAATGAGCAAAGGAAAAAACAATCAGGAAAGCAGCTGCTCAATGACAAGCGCGGCAATCCCTTCGACATCATTCAGGTCAAATTGCGCAACGGGCAGGTCAAAGGTCAGGTCGCTGGCGATGGCGATCAGTTCGGCGGGGTCGCTGACCGGAGACTGGCTGCGGGCAGCCCGCACGATTTCGATCTTTGGCTTTTGCGGTGTTTTGTAGCCTTCGGCGATGATCAGGTCGACGTCTTTGATCTCGGCAGCAATTTCGTCAATGGTCAGCTCGCGGGAGAGCTGGCGGACGGCGGCAATCTTGCTGGATGAGACCAGGATGACGTGCTCGCTGCCGGCCTGGGCGTGACGCCAGCTGTCCTTGCCGGGGATGTCGATGTCAAAGTCGGCATGAAAATGGTGTTTGATGGTGGCGATGCGGAAGCCTTGCTGCTTGAGTGCGGGGATCAGTTTCTCGATGAGGGTGGTTTTTCCGCTGCCGGATTTGCCGACGATGGAGAGAATGGGGATGGTCATGATGGAGAGAGCCTTTCTGTTTTGAGGGCATGCCAAGACCGCTGCGTGAAGATGTAAAGAAGGTTTTTTGCATGGCCCATTGCGAGTAAAGATGACGGCTGAAGTCGATCCTACACTGATGACGTTATGATTCTACGCTATCCAGCGGAATTTGTGGTATCTTTGCGGTATTCTGTTTTCTGGAGAGTTATTCATGCTGGCTTTGATCCTGTTATTTGTGTTGGGCGTCGGGCTGGGGCTTCTTCTGCGCAAGCGGAAGCCGCTTGCGCCCCTGGTGGAGAAGCTGACCCAGGTAGTGGTGTGCGCATTGATGGTGGTGCTGGGTATTTCAGTGGGGGGCAATCCACAGGTGATGCAGAATTTGGGCAGTTTGGGCTTGCAAGCCCTGGCGCTGACCGTGGGGGCGGTGACGGGCAGCATTCTGATGGTCCGGGGATTATTCCACATCACAGCAGGGAAACCGCGCCAATGAAGTTCAGTGTGGTATTACTGGGTTTGTTTATCCTGGGCGTCATGTTCGGCACTGCTGGATTTATGCCGCAGTTTTTGCTGATCGATGGCGTTTCGATGCAGCTTGTGCGCCTTTTACTGCTGCTGGTCGGGCTGGGAATGGGGCTGGATCTGCAATTTTTCACCTACCTGCGCCATGTCAATCTCCGGATGCTGCTGGTGCCTGCGGGGGTTGTGCTGGGTTCTTTGGTGGGTGCGGGATTGGCGGCGCTGCTGCTGCCCGGGCTGAGCGTGCGGGATGGGGTGGTCGTAGGGGCCGGGCTGGGTTATTACAGCTTGTCCAGTATTCTGATCGGGCAGGTGCGCGGGGCGGAGTTGGGTGTCGTCGCGCTGCTTTCGAATATTCTCCGCGAGGTATCTACCCTGCTGTTAACGCCGCTGCTGGTGCGTGCGGGGGGCAAGCTGGCGCCAGTCGCCAGTGCCGGGGCGACCAGTTCGGATACGACCCTGCCGGTTATTCAGCGATATACGGATTCAGCAACCACGTTGATTGCGGTAATCAATGGGCTGGTGTTAACCCTGCTGGTGCCGTTTCTGGTTACGTTTTTGCTGGGGGGATAAGCCTTTCGCGGTGCATGGGGATGATCCGGATTGTTGAGGCGGTGCCGGGATTAAAAAAATAATCCCCTGCCGATTGAGGGGGGCAACCGGTAGAGGATCAATATTATTTTACCAAGTTCTGTTGAGTTGTCAAGGGGAAAATCAGACAAGTTTTGATGTTGCTATTTGACCGTTGCGACTGTTGATTTCAGGTTTCTTTGGTATAGTTTGTTCTATAATAGGGAGGAGTTCTCTTTATTTTTAAGATGATGAAATTTGCGACAGATCGATCCTGTTCGACAGGAAATGAGGCGTAGAGAAGGAGTGTCAGACATGGCAGAATTGAAGAGGGATAAATTTTATCTGGGGCGGATTTTTGATCCTAAATCGGGGAAGGGTACGGATGAGGAGATGCTGTATAAGCCTGCTCATTTGACAACGCATGCCATGGTGACCGGAATGACGGGGTCGGGCAAGACGGGGATGTGCGTGGGCCTGCTGGAAGAGGCGGCTGTGCAGGGTATTCCGGCGATTGTGATTGACCCGAAAGGGGACCTGACCAATTTGCTGCTGCATTTCCCGGATTTGCTGCCGGATGATTTTGAGCCCTGGCTGGACCCGGACGAGGCGCGCCGGGATGGGGTGGATATGGGGGCGCTGGCGGTAAAGAAGGCCGCCTTGTGGAAGAATGGCCTGGCCGACTGGGGCCTGGGACATGAGGACCTGCTGGCGTTGAAGGCGGCGGCAGAGTTTGCAGTATATACGCCTGGTTCGACATCCGGTTTGCCGGTGAATATCCTTTCTTCGTTTGCCTTACCGGAGCTGCCCTGGGAGGAGAATGCCGAGATATTGCGCGAGCGCATTTCCAGCACGGTCACAGGATTGCTGGCCTTGATCGGGATGAACGATATTGATCCGCTGCGGTCACGAGAGCATATCTTGCTGGCGAATATTATTGAGGCTGCCTGGAGCAGCGGCCAGTCGCTGGGTTTGATGGAGTTGATCAGGCAGGTGCAGCAGCCGCCAATGGAGCGGTTGGGGGCTTTTCCGCTGGAGAGTTTCTTCCCGGAGAAGGAGCGTTTTGATCTGGCGATGCTGTTGAACAATTTCCTGGCTTCGCCTTCTTTCCAGAGCTGGCTGGAGGGGCAGCCGCTGAATATTGAGCAGATTTTGTATGCTGAAGACGGACGCCCGCGGCACAGCGTTTTCTACCTGGCGCATTTGAGTGAGGCCGAGCGCATGTTCTTCGTGACGCTGTTGTTCTCATCGATTGAGACCTGGATGCGGGCGCAGCGCGGGACAGGCGGTTTGCGGGCGCTGGTTTATTTTGATGAAATCATGGGCTATCTGCCGCCGGTGGCCAATCCGCCATCGCGTACGATCATGCTGCGTATGTTGAAGCAGGCACGTGCTTTTGGGGTGGGGATGCTGCTGGCGACCCAGAATCCGGTCGATCTGGATTACAAGGCACTTTCCAATATCGGCACGTGGGTCATTGGCCGCTTGCAGACCGAGCGCGACAAGCAGCGTTTGATGGACGGCTTGCAAAGTGCCGGGGGGGATATTGACCTGAAGGAGATTGACAAGTTGATCTCCGGGTTGCAAAAGCGGGTGTTCTTGATGCACAATGTGCACAGCAGCGCTCCGCAGTTGTTCAGCACGCGCTGGGTAATGAATTATCTGGCTGGACCGTTGACTCGTTCACAGATTCCGGCATTGAACAAGCTGGTGCATGCTGAATTGCGTGAAGAAAAAGAGGCAGCAGCTTCTGCTGCGAAGCGCGCCAGCGTGCCCAAAGCCGAAGAAAAATTGGAAACAACAGCGGCAGCGACCACCAGCGTACCGCCTGTGCTGCCATCGGGATTGGATGAGTATTTTCTTCCCGCAGACCTGGATGCGGCAGCGGCTGCAAAGGCGGCACGTCTGAGTCTGGACGGTCCGCCGCAGGTTGCAGGGCTGGTGTATCGCCCGGCCTTGCTGGCCCAGGCAGAGGTGAGTTACTTTTCGCAGAAATATGGCGTTGAGCATGAGCGCAGCATTGCGGCATTGGTGGAAGAAATGGGCGGGCGCGCGATCCGCTGGGAAGACCATCCCTGGCAGGCCCAGGCTGCCGGCGACATGCACCGCCAGCCGCAGCCGAATGCCAGTTTTGATGTGCTGCCGGGCTGGCTGAGTGATGCCAAAGGGGTGAAATCGATGGAAAGCGAGTTCGTGGACTGGGTGTATCGCACTGGCGCTGTCCGCGTGCGTACCAATGATGCTTTGAAGGTATATGCCGGGCCGGATGTTTCTTCAGCGGAATTTCGTGAGATGTGCAGCGAGGCTGCCCGGAAGGAGTTGGAAGCCGAGGTGGATAAACTCGAAACCGCATTTGAAAAAAAACTGGACGCGCTGGAAGCGAAAGTGCGCCGGCAGGAACTGGAAGTAAAAGAGGCTGAGGATGAGATTGGTCAGCGCCGGATGGAGGAACTGGGCACACATGGTGAGCTGCTGCTGAGTATGCTTGGCAAGCGGCGGCGGCGCAGTGTTTCCACTTCGCTCACCAAGCGGCGCATGACCCAGCAGGCCAAAGGTGATTTTGAGCAGGAAGAAGAAGAGTTGGCGGCTTTGAAGAAACAGTTGGATGCCCTTGAAGCCGAACGGGATGCGGCCATTGAGCAGGCGAAGGACAAGTGGGCAAAAATTGCCAGTGATGATTCCGAGGTGCCGCTGAATCCGTACAAAAAGGATATTTTTGTGGAGATGTTCGGGGTGGCCTGGGTGCCGTATTATCAAATCAAGGATGGCAGCCGGGTGCGCGAGGTGGCAGCGTTCAGCAGGGAATAGATTTTGCGTGTAGATTAATCAGGCGCCCGCAGGTGTTCAGCCTGCGGGCGGTAACGACTGAAGTCGTTACTACGATTATTTTTGACAAGGAGGGAAAATGAGCTATATAGAAGATCAGCGAAAAAAGGTAATTGCAATAAGGGATAATGTGTTTCGTGATCCTGGTGGAGGAGTGTACAGGGGAAAACCACGTGAATTTGTCTTGCAGGATGCTTTGCTGAATTTATGGGATGATATCCGGGATGATGCGCTTGCCTATTTTGAACGGTACGGGATTGTATGGTGGGCAGATCAGGGAAATCATCAACCGACCGGACATTTGCTTTCATCGCAGGTGGCTTGTCTAAACCATCTTTATTTTTTGCGCCAGAGGAAAGATGTGGCGACGGAAATCTTGAAGGCAATTCACCCGGGGATTGTAGAGGCAGTTAAAGTTGACGATGGTTTTGTGGAGTTTGAGGTAGTTGGCTGCCAGAATTATCTGGGGGAGAAATCTCATAAGAGGGGAGCAAATGCAACATCTGTTGATGCCGTAATGTTGGGGAAGAAGGCGGATGGGAGAAATGTTTTGGTACTGATTGAGTGGAAATACACCGAGCATTATCGAACAGAAAATAAGTATATTCCCGCCAGAGCCAATGTCTATGATCGATTACTGGCAGAGCCAGATTGCCCGATAAATGTGGATCAGTTTGAGGGTTTGTATTATGAGCCTTTCTATCAGTTAATGCGCCAGACCTTACTGGGGTGGAAAATGGTGCAAGCCGGGGAATATGGCTGTGATGAATATTTGCATCTGCATGTGATCCCGGCAGCAAACAAGAAACTCAAAGAGCTTGTGACGTCCCCTGGATTGACGGGGGACTCAATGAGCGCAGCGTGGCAGAACGTGCTGCGCGAATCTGCACGCTATTGTGTGGTCTCGCCGGAGGAATTCCTGCTGCCCGGTAAGGCGTGCCGTGATACAGCGGCGATGTATGCGTATTTGAAGAGACGGTATTGGGAATAGTGGATTAAAAAGAAAAGACGCTCACTTCGACAAGCTCAGTGAACGTCTTTTTAATTACAACTCTTGCCTTCCTGCCAATGCTCTTAACAGGGTGTTTTGATCGGCATACTCCAGATCGCCGCCGACGGGCAGGCCGCGGGCGAGACGAGTGATGCGCACACCGTAGGGGGAAAGCTGGCGGCGCAGGTACAGGGCTGTGGCGTCGCCTTCCATGCTGGGGTTGGTGGCGATGATGACTTCCTTGATGCCGCCATCGGCGACGCGCTTGATGAGGGTAGAAAGGTTGAGATCATCCGGTCCAATGCCTTCGATGGGGGAAATGACCCCATCCAGGACGTGATAGCGGCCGATGAAGCCGTCGGTGCGTTCCATAGCGAGTACGTCCAGGGGTTCCTCGACCACACAGATCAGGCTGGCGTCGCGTTTCTCGTTGGTGCAAACCTCGCATTCCTGCTGGCTGGAAAGGGTGATGTTGTGGCAGATGGAGCAGAAGCCGGTGGCTTGTTTTAACTGCTGCAGGGCTTCGGCGAGCTGCTGCGAGAGGTCGTCCGGCGCACGCAGCAGGAAGAAGGCCAGCCGGGAGGCCGTTTTGGGGCCGATGCCGGGCAGGCGCTCGAGGGCGTTGATCAGGTCTTGCAGGGGGGCGGGTAAAATTGCCATAATGGCGGTTTACAGTCCGGGGATCATACCGGCCAGACCGCCAGTGAGTGGTCCCATACGTTCGTTTGAGAGTTCGGTGGCTTTTTCCTGGGCCAGGTTGACGGCCGAAACAATCAGGTCTTGCAGCATTTCCACGTCGCCGTCTTCGAGCAGGGCCGGGTCAATTTCAACGGCGCGGCAGTGCTGCGTGCCGGTCATGGTGACTTTGACCACACCGCCGCCCGCCGAGGCGGTGACAGTTTCTTCGGCCAGTTGGGCCTGGATGACTTCCATTTGCTGCTGCATTGCCTGAATCTGTCCCATCATCCCGGCCTGGCTTTTCTTGCCGCCGGGCATTTTTCCATATCCTTTTGCCATGATTTACCTCTTTCTATAAAGATTTGATTGTCGTAACGACTTTAGTCGTTGGTTTTTAATACGTTTTATTAACTGATGTTACGCAGCCTTGAGAGCTTGAAGCTCATCAAAGGCGGAGCGAGTAGCTTTGATATACAAACTGGCTCGCAAAGCAAAATGGTT
>Ga0334887_1003091_pt1 | contig 17197 bp, 21 predicted proteins | sample GraSluR1_MG_10_FD_207217 | JGI IMG/M metagenome (GOLD analysis project Ga0334887, IMG submission 207217) | Sludge microbial communities from methane-producing bioreactor in Wageningen University, Netherlands - Granular Sludge_18_07-R1 | ecosystem: Engineered > Bioreactor > Anaerobic >...
GATTGAAGAACTCAAAGCGCTGGAGAACCAGAACCTGCCCGACAACGAGATTCTGGCGAGGCTGGTTTACACGGAAGAATGTTTCGACGCGCTGGAAAAGGCCGCAAAAAAGCTGAACGACAGCGTGGAACTGGTCAAGATAGCCTGCGAGAGGGATCCTGAACTGAAAGGACAGGTCGTGGCAATGCTGGAGGGGATATTCGCCTCCCCGGCTTATGCCTTTACCGGAAACCCCATGGCTGACTCCTACATTGCCCAGGAGGTCCAGGGTATAGGCAGGGCGGCAAAAAAAAGTTTCAACTCCTTCATGAACACCCTTTCAAGCGCCGCCTCGACCATAGGTAATGCTGCCAGCAAAGTCAAGAACGCTGTGGGCAGTGGTGTGAGTGCCCTTACCGGGGCTGTGGGAAAGGTCCATACGAAGATAGGTAACGTGGTAGGTCAGAAGAACTGGGCTACCATAATGGCCGGTACCAAGTTTGCCTGCACCTACGTTGGGGGAACGGTCGCCCTTATCGTTGCCGCACCAGTTACAACCGCAGGGGCGGTAGGAGCCGTGGTGGTGTGGACGGCCGTCAATGTTGGAGCGGGGGTCTCCCTTGCCAATGATCTTTCACAGATCCAGGGTGGTCGCGGAGCCGATGGTCTCGACAACGCACTGACGAGGATCAATCAGGGAACGGCTATCATCGGTATTGCCGGAGGGGGAAGTCCCGGAGAGGTCTTTGTCAACGTGATGGGCGTTGCCGGAAACGAGATCGTAGGTACTACTCCATGGCGGGAGATGACAGTCGAAGAAATCGCGAGCCACCTTGAGCCGAAGGAACGCCAGGAATTCCTTAAAAATATTGCTGCCCTGAAGAAATACCAGAAGCCCGATGCCCTTCCCACCGGTGGAGATGGTGGTGGAGGCGGCTCCAGCGGTGGAAGCTGTGGTTGCGGGGGCCGTAATGACTGATTTGTTGTTAAAATCGGAATGTCGGCTTTGAGTCAAACTTTTCTCTGGAAGCACGAGCCGAGAAATACGGCCGATGGTTCCCAGTTCGCACTTCTCCTGGCAAAACGGAGGATTGATTTGATGCGGAAAGGGAGGTTCCTTTTGAGGCGTTTCAACCTGCTGTTTGCATCGGGAAGAATGCTTGATTTTTCCAGCGCTTCGGTCTGATCTTAATAGGGAATATGGCTAAAAATCAATTTAGTAGTATTGGAGGTGTCAGGATATCTTGGAGAAAAAATTGATGAAATGATTTGGTATGGTAAAAAGAATCTGACAAGAAGCCCAATTAGACACTGACAACACCTTTTAAACTCCTTTAAGATAACCATCAGAGGCCCGTTGGTCTTTTGGGATAAGGAGATGAGAGGAAATGTCCAGAGCTGAGAAAATAGTTTGCCTGTTTCTTGTTTTTGCGTTTTTTTTCGGTTCGGGTGCGGGAATCATTGAATCTGTCACCTTTGAATCAAAACCGACAGATGGGAGCAAATCAACGACCTCATCGCCAAAAGTGACTGGTGATACTCCATCTTCAAAAAAACCCTCAGGTGGTTCGCTTCTTTACACTCTGGATGCGCCGCAGTCACAGAAAGACCGTCTTGCTGCATCCATTGAAAACTTGCATAGTACGAGTGTCCAGGCGGCTATGGCTCTTAAGAACCTCAAGGACCTTGATGGTAAGACCGTCCCGACAGAGGAGATGCTGGCAAGGCTAGTACACGCGCAGGAGTGTTTTGCCGTGGTCGAGACGGCCGCAAAGAAGCTTGAAGGAGATGTTGAGCTTGTAAGAATGGCCTGCGAGAAAGATCCATCATTGAAGCAGGAAGTCATGGCAATGCTTGAAGGTCTGTTCGCTTCTCCTGCCATGGCTGCTTATGCCCCACCGGCCTCGGTCAACAGCGGTTCGAAATCAAGGTGGGGTTCTTTCATGGATTCTGTGAAGAGTGCAGCAAGGACGGTGGGTAATGTCGCCAAAACAGCGGGTAATGCCATTGCGGATGGTGTCAAATCCGTTGTTGGCGCGGTGGGTAGTGCCCATGACAAGATAGGGAGCGTTGTCGGACAGAAGACTTGGGCGACAATTATGTCGGGGGTAAAATTCACCGCAACCGTAGCGGGCGGAGTCGTTGCGATCTGCGCAATCCCGGCAACTGCAACAGTCGGTGTTGCCGTTGCCGGTGCGGTGATATTTGGGGCAACGTATGTTGGTGCAAGTGTTTCCCTGGCAAACGATCTGATGGCAATACACGGAGACCAAAACATTGACGGTCTTGATAATGCCATTACGAGGATCAACCAGGGAGCTGGAGCTATCAGTTTGGGAGTTGGCCTGGCCACAGGTGACGTCACAAAGGCTGGAGAAGTAGTGGCCGGTGTGATGGGTATAGGCGCAAATGAGATCGTGAACTCACTTCCTGGAGCCGAAGACATGACTGATGAAAAAGCAAACGAATTCCTTCCCCCGGAGCACCAGATCCGTGTTTACAAAAAACCGACCAGCACAGGTGGTTCTGGAGGCGGAGATGGTGGTGGAGGCGGCGGGTCCAGCGGTGGTTGTGGTGGTTGTCCCTAGGTTTTCAGGTTTTCTTTGGTTTGGGATAAACGTGGAGGATTGATACAGAAAGGGGAGGTTCCTTTTGAGACGTTTCAGCCTGCTGTTTGCATTGGTGTCAATATTTTGCCTGTCCTTTTTCAGCGTGATGCCATCCATGGCGGATGAGACTCCTCCTGTCGCCCCCGCCCTGTCATTCGGAGAACCGGAAACGGTGACGGTAAAGGATGACACACTGATGGCTTCCATCAACTGGACCGGGGACTACATAGAGGCGACAGGACAGGGACTGCCACCCACGGGCAAGGAGAACACGCCCCAGGGGAAACTCCTTGCGAGGAGGGCGGCAACGGTGGACCTCCAGCGTAAGTTGCTTGAGTTTGTGCAGGGTGTGCGCGTTGACTCAAGGACCACCATGACAGATTACATGGTCAGCGACCGGGTGAGAACTGAAGTCCAGGGGATGATAAAAAACGTTGAGATCCTGGAGGGAAGTTGGGACGGAGAGGTATACACCGTGGTCGGCAGGGTTAAACTGCGGGATGTCCGTATAGCAGTCGTCCCGGAACTCCCGGAAAAACCCGTTGCCAAACAGGTTCCACCCCCCCCTGCCACGACGACCGCAGCGACTCCCAAGGGGCGTTACACGGGACTGGTAATTGATGCCAGCCACCTGCCGCTGATCCCGGCCATGACCTTCAATGTTACCGATACTTCGGGCAAGCCTGTCTACGGTCTTTCATTCGTAGACAAGGAGCGTTTCCTGAGTTCCGGACTCTGCTCCTACCACATGACCGTAGGATACGCCAGGATCGAGCCCCGGGTCACCGATTCTCCGCTGGTCATAAAGGCTGTCAAGCTGGTGGGGCCCCACAACGTTGATATTGTTATATCCAGTTCCGATGCCGCCAGGATCAGAAACAGCACCTACGATTTCCGTGTTCCTTGTCGCGTAATTGTTGTCAAGAGGTAGATGGTGATGAATAAATCATTCAAGGCTTTTTTGGCCTTCCTTCTTTTGGTGCTGGTTTCTTCCGTTGCTTTTTCAGGTGAGGCCTTCTCCGCCGAAATGATCAGTGTCCAGGCCGAGGGGGCTGCGGCGATAGTGGACGGGAACAAGGACAAGGCGCGATCCGAGGCAAAGAACCAGGCATACCGCGATGCCCTTGAAAAGGGAGTAGGTGCTATGGTTCAGGGCATTACCGAAATGAAGGATTTTCAGGTCGTCAAGGACAAGGTCTTCTCACAGTCCCAGGGACTGGTCAAGACTTTCGATATTTCCAGGGAATGGGAAGAGGACGGGATCTATTACATAGAGGCCGATTGCCAGGTCTCTGCCGGTGCCCTTGACGGTGTACTGGGCCCGGCAGTTATTGATATGCTTGGCAATCCCCGGGTAATGGTTCTGGTCGATGAATCGATCGAAGGGGAGAAACCATTCCTTTCCACTGTTGAAGGGGAAGTCCTTAAGGTATTCGAAAAGGCCGGATATCTTCTCGTAGACCCGGGACAGTCGGGAGCTCTGGATCAGAAGGAACTTGACCTGGCCAGGGAGACAGGGGACACGGCCAGGCTTCAGGAACTTGCAAAAACCTTCAGGGCCGATGTCCTCATCCATGGGAAGGCACAGGGACTCTCCTTCACGCAGCAGAAGATAGAGGGTGTTACCCTCTACGGTGTCCGTTCCCAGGTCCAGTTGAAGGCAGTGATAGCCCAGACCGGGTATGTCCTCGGAACCGAAATGATAGAAAAGAAAGACAAGGGGACATCTCCCCAGGATGGTGCGGTAAAGGCATTTCAGGCAGCCTCGGGGCCGGTGGCCTCAACTATCGTCCACAAGGTGGCCTACGCGCTGGTAAGCGGACAGGCTGGTGGTGTTACCGGCCGGACGATAAAAGTCGTGATAGAGGGGGTCAATTTTGCAAGGTTGAGGGGCATCAAACAGGAAATCGAGTCCCTCGACGGCGTCACATCGGTCTATCAGCGCAGTTTTGCCGGCCAGAGGGCAGAACTTGACGTCGTCGCTGAAAAAACATCGGAAGACCTTGCTGTTGACCTCGAGAGGCTGGGTATCGAGATATCATCCCTGTCGGCAAATACCGTCGAAGGGAAGAACATAAAGTGAACCGCAAGGGGGTTTGTTCCGCCCTTGTCCTTCTGATGGCGGCGAGCCTGTTTTCGGCCGCACCATCCTTTGCCATATCACGGAGCGACCTGGATGCCATCTGGAGAAACAACGGTGCAGTTGAAGGAGTCCAGGAATTTCGGTTCGGATACGTGGACTGGGTAGGATTGTCCGTTTCCGTGGACGGGAAAGGCCAATTACGGAACAACTCCGCACCCGCAAGGATCATGGCTCAGAGGGCCGCCGTCACGGACGCGAGGAGGAACCTTCTTTTGCTTCTGTACGAGATTCGTTACGGGCTCCCAGCCAGACTGGAGTCCATTGATATCTCTGGAAAAGTAGTAGAGCCCCATATCGATTCCGAGAGGATAGTTGAAGACAGATACGAGATAGGCATTACTCTGCCCCTCGAGAGGCTCCTCGATGAATGCGTTATCTTCAGTGCCACGGTAAGACAGGGGGAGTGAGACGCAATTGAAAAGACAAGCCTCGATCCTTCTTGCTTCGATCCTGATACTGTTTATTGCCGCCATGCCGGGCTCCGGTGACAGCGCGCTGCCCAAGGGCAAGACCATAGCGGTCCTTGTAAGAAGTTCTTCGTCCCAGCATGCCAGGTCCGCTGAGGCCATCCTTATAAACAGTCTCATTCAGGGTGGTTACAAGGCTGTGGACAGGGACCGCCTCGAGAGCATTCGTCAGAACAAGGCGGCTGCCCTTGCCCTTGAAGGAGATGTTGACGCGATCCTCAAGCTCAGCCAGACCTACGGTTTCAATGTTCTGGTATCTGGAAGGGCAACGATACATACCCCCGTCAAGAACGAGTTTGGCCTTTTTACCGCTACAGCCGTGGTTTCGGTGACAGCCTGCCAGGGGAGCGACGGAAGGCAACTTTTTGCCGATACGTCCACAGCCAAGGAGGTCGGGTACACCGGGGATGAAGCGGGGCAGAAAGCCCTGGAGGCAGCGGCCAGACAGGCTGCCAGAGCCATGACGGAAGGTGTCCCCTCCGGAGGAGGGGCAGCCTCTGCTTCGCGGACCTTCGAGGTAGAGGTCTCGGGCATAAGGTCCTTTGCGGAGGCCCATGCCGTAGTCGAGGCGCTGTCAAAGGCCGGCTGCGGCAGTGCGAATCTTTTGAGGTTTGCCGGGGGGCGAGCGGTTGTAAAGGCTTCCTGGGGAGGTAACCCTGATTCTCTTGCGGCCGCCCTCTCCAGGCAGAGAGGTGATATTTCTCTTGAGAGGGTCGAAGGGGACAGGATCCTCATGGTAAGACGCTGAAGTTTATAGATAATTCCTTAAGGGGGAATTGACAATGAAAAGATCTGAAGCGGGTCTGAATTTTGCTTTGCTGGCGCTAGTGGCTGTCGTGCTGTTGGTTTTTCCCCTTGTGGCCGGCGCCGAAGTAAGGCTCTTTGTTGACAAAAACACTGTACGGGTCCAGGATCCAGAGCTTGGCCAGCCTTCGATCCTCAACAACTTCCAGTCCAACGGGCACAGGACGCATAACTATATGGCTCTGGTCTGGGATTCGAACTCCGTCTGGGTCTACGACATAAGGACCCACCAGTGGCTGAACATCCAGGGTTTTTCGGCTGTTTCCGGTTTGCTGTCCGATGATCTGGCCATGGCCTGGGAGAGGGAAAGGGTCGCTGTGTTCAATGCCCAGGACAGAAACTGGGTCCTGAGCGATACGACTCCTTCTCCTATCACGGGACAGCAGATATCCAGAAAGATGGCTGCCGTTACCTGCGAGGATGCCTTTGTGGTTTACGATCCGGTGCTGAAGACATGGCAGACAGCAGGCGATTTCGAGGTAAAGAACGCCCAGACCGGTGACAATCTCGCTGTAGCATGGGATGACGACGATGTGGTCATATATGACCTGACGATGCATCAGTGGATCGTGAAACAGGGTATCGCTCCCCAGGCATGTATCATAGAGCCTTTCAAGGTTTCCGTTTATTCTTCGGACAGGATCCATGTTTACGATGCCATGTCTCATCGCTGGCAGGATATGCCTCGCTAGAAAGAGATGAACGATAAAGGCCAGGGCCAGGGGGGCGAAAATGGGAACGGACAGGACCATGTCAATCACGGGAAAAACTAATTTAAAGCGGATACTGGCCGTGACAATGGCAGCGCTTGTTTTGTCTGCTTCTTCCGCGGGAGCGTCGGGGCTGACGGTTGCTATCGATACCTTCCTTTCGCAGGGGTCAAGCCTTTTCCTTGGTTCATCCATAAGCGAACTGTTGCGAACGGAACTGATAGGCAACAGGGATATTACTGTCGTGGAGAGAGGGCAGCTGGGAGCCGTGGCCGAACAGCAGAGGCTCTCCCTTTCGGGAGTAGTAGAGACAGGGACCGCCGTCCAGGTAGGCAGACTCGTCGGGGCCAGGTACTTCATCCTGGGAGCGGTGAGCAAGTTCGGGACACTTCTGGTACTCACAGCAAGACTCGTTGATGTCGAGACCGGAAACGTGATGAAAAGTTTCGAACAGATATCACGTGAGGGGGAGTCAGGGGTAACTCTGGCAACCAGGAACCTGGGTGCCGAAATGCTTGCCTTTTTCTCAGGTGACTCGCCTGCCGAGGGTGACCCCATGAACGACTACCGCTACTATCTTTACGAGGCCCTCGGTTACTACAACCTCGGGCAGTATTCCAGGTCCATCCCCTTCTGGGAGAAGATGACCAAACTGAGTCCCAGGAACGAAACCCTGCGCTTCATTCTCGGAGGTGTCTATTACCAGGCTGGAAGATACAATGATGCTCTCCTTTCTGCCCAGCAGTCCGTAACATGGGACGAAAAACTGGCAGAGGCGCACCTGCTGGTCGGGAAGTCATACTTCATGATGGGTGATTTTCACAGGGCGACACCGCCTCTGGACAAAGCCCTGGAACTTGACCCTGGGCTGACCGAAGCCCTTTTTCTGAAGGGTCAGGCTTTCAAGAACCGGAAAAGGCTTGATGAAGCCGTGGATCTTCTGGTCGCCGCCATCCATTCTGACGAATCCTACATACCTGCCTACCTTGCACTGGGGCAGTTGCTGCTGGATGTAGGGGCCTACGATGATGCGGCTGGTGTTCTGATCCCGGCGGCGAAGATCGAGCCGGGAAACCCCAATATCAGGTTTCTTCTCGGGATGGCCCATGTGCTTCGGGGAGACGTTAAGGGCGCGGACGAACAGCTGAGGCTGCTGGAAGGTATTGATAATGGACTTGCCTCGAAACTTCGGGAATTTGTGGATTCACAGTAACAAAAGGGTATCGATTACTATCGAAGGAGAGTGTGGGAAATGAGATCAAGACGTTCGGTGAAATATCTTTTGGCTGTTATGGCGGCAGTTTTTGCTCTTCTTGTCGCTTCCGCGTCGGTCTTTGGCTGAGGCGGTGGTGGTGGGGGTGGTACCTCCACTGAAGAGAAAAACGCGAAGGAAACCGAAAAGTACGAACAGATCTTCATCAAGAACGGCCATCTCACGGGCAAGGATCTGAGCGACGCCGAGAAAATGGTGGAACAGAACGTTACCGACAGTTGCTCCTGTGCCTACATGGTCGCGTCAAGTTATCTCCACCAGGGTGAGTATGAAAAGGGCAAAGAGATCATGATGAAGGTTATCGACGGATGCTACGACTCCATCGTCAACTACTGGGGGGATGCGGAGAAACTCCGTACTATAGCTGCGTCGGAACTCGCCATGTACGCAGGGGGCGAGGGTGACCACGAGGCCATTGACTGGATCGAGGATAGGGTCAAGGCAGATGCCGTAACCGACAGGGTGGCTGTCAGGGATGCCAAGGGAATACTTCAGGGTCGCACCAAACTCAGGGATGTGGTCCGGTTCCACAAGGCCAGGGCCTACAAGAACGCCGACATGGCCGACAAGGCAAAAGAGGTTCTGAATGAACTTTCCTTTGCCTCGGGCAAGGTGTTCGTCGACGGCGAAGTCCAGGGTCTTGACGATGCCATAAAAAAACTTCAGGATGAGATTGCCGAGGTAGCATCGGCTATCCTGAAGCTTTTCATCGCCGCGTAGATCTTCCTTTACAGGAAGCGGAGGTCGCTCATGAAAAAATTGGCAGTGATAGTGACTATGGGGTTTGCGGTTTTTGTCTTTGCCGGAGCCGCCCTGGCCGACATGACCATAGCGGTTACTGACTTCCGTTCCCTGGGCTGTCAATTCTATCTTGGTGGTGCCGTAGCGGAACAGGTCCGGAACCGTCTTTCAGAGGAGGATGGCTGGATAGTGGTCGAAAAAGGCCAGATAGCCGCGGTGGCTGCCGAGCAGAGGCTGAACCTGTCCGGGCTTGTTGATGACGACACGGCGGTCAAGGTCGGCAATTACGTAGGAGCGAGGTACGTGATAGTGGGCTCCGTCAACGGGATGGGGGACACCTACACTCTCTCTGCCAGGCTGGTAGATGTGGAGACAGGTATTGGACTGATGGGTTTCGAGACATCAACTGGAGAAGGTGAGGAAGGAGTTCTGGATGCATCCAGGGTCCTGGCCGAGCAGATAGTGATCGAACTGGGAGGCTCTACCGAATAAAAATCCTTGCAATTTTGCGCTGCACAGAATGCTTTTGGCGGGGGCAATCTGTTGTCCCCGCCATTTTTGACTGGAGATGTAAACAAGATGGAAATCAGGCGCTGCCCCTGGTCCGAATCTCACTCCATGTTGACAAGTTATCACGACATGGAATGGGGAGTTCCCGTCCAGGACGACAGGAAAATGTTCGAATTTCTGTTGCTTGAATCTTTTCAGGCCGGTTTGAGCTGGCTTACAGTCCTTAAAAAGAGGGATAATTTCAGGGAAGCCTTCATGGGATTTGACCCGGAAAAAGTTTCGGCTTTTGGTGAAGGGGATATCCAGAGGCTTCTTCTGGACAGGGGGATCATTCGCAACAGGCAGAAGATCTCCGCGGCCATATCTAACGCCAGGGCCTTTTTGGCCCTGCGCGAGAAAGAGGAGAAATTTGCCTCCTGGTTATGGGGTTTCGTCGATGGGGAACCCTTGAGAAACTCATGGAAGAGCGAAAATGAGATCCCGGCTGAGACAGAACTGTCAAAGAAGATCAGCAAAGAACTCAGGTCGAGAGGTTTCAGCTTTGTTGGACCCGTAGTCGTATATTCCCACATGCAGGCCACGGGGTTGGTAAACGACCACCTGGTCGACTGTTTCCGCTATGAAGAGCTGTCGCCTTGCAATTCCAGGTCCTCTTCAAAGGAGAGATCGTCCACTCCTGCCATGGATTCCATGTGATGTCTCAGTTCATGTATTATGGTCTCCTCGATCTCGTTTTTCCACTCCGGAATATCGGCGTTTCCCAGCATTTCCAGAAATGACCCGTAATACAGCAGGATCATATTACCCATGGAAGGGTCTTCGATGTATTCACCCATTATCAGGTAATCTCCGTCCTCTTTGACAGACGGCTGAATCGCTATGCCCCCGTTCAGATGTCCGAAGAGAGCCCGGGGAAGAGATTCGGTTATTTCATTTGCGAATTTCGTGAAATTTTTCAGACTGACCAGAGCCATGGTTTTATCTCCCTCCATAAGGGTCGGGTATATAATGTGCAGTATTCAGTTTGGTGCGAAAGTTGTCCAAATATTCCAGATTTATGCTAGAATTATGTTGCTGCAATCACAAACGGACAGGGAGGTAGAGAATTAATGAAATTCTCGAAACGGGTAACGGGAATGCAATCGTCTCCGATCCGCAAGCTTGTACCATACGCCGAGGCCGCCAAGGCCGAGGGCAAAAAGATCTACCATCTCAACATTGGCCAGCCCGACATCAAAACCCCGATCGGTTTTCTGGATTCTATCAAAAAATTCGCCGAAGATGTTATAGCATATTCCACTTCTCACGGCAGTTATGAACTTATCGATGCGATGATCGGTTACTACAAGGGTTATAACATGAACTTCGAAAGAAAGAACATCATAGTAACCAACGGCGGAAGCGAGGCGCTCTCTTTCGCTTTCATGGCCATTTGTGATCCTGAAGACGAGATTCTGGTTCCGGAGCCATTCTACGCAAACTACAACGCCTTTGGCTCCTCGGTAAGCGTAAAAATGCTTCCCATAACCACCAAAGCCGAAAAGGGTTTCCATCTCCCGCCCAAAGAAGAGATCCTCAAAAAAATAACCTCCAGAACCAAAGGGATACTGCTTTCGAACCCGGGAAACCCGACCGGTGTCATTTACACCAGTGAAGAGATGGAAATGATCGCCGACATAGCGATGGAGAAGGAACTCTTCATAATAGCCGACGAAGTTTACAGGGAATTTGTCTATGACGGCCTGAAATATACCAGTTTTGGCAATATCGTCAGGGTTGAGGACAGGGTCATTATCGTGGACTCTATCTCCAAGCGATACAGTGCATGCGGAGCCAGGATCGGCTGCATCATATCCAAAAACGATGAACTTATGGCCCAGGTGATGAAACTGGCCCAGGGCAGGCTCTGTGTTCCGACCCTTGAGCAGGTCGGAGCTGTGGAGCTTTACAAAACCCCTGCTTCCTATCTGGAAGAGGTCAACAAGGAGTATCAGAGCCGCAGGGACATTCTCTATTCCAAACTCAGGGAGATGCCGGGAGTTATCTGCGATGAGCCGAAGGGTGCCTTCTACGTGGTAGCAAAACTTCCCGTCGATGATGCAGAGAAATTCGTCATCTGGATGCTACAGGAGTTCCACGTGAACAAGGAGACAGTCATGATGGCTCCGGCGGAAGGTTTTTATGCCACACCGGGACTTGGCAAGGACGAAGTCAGGCTCGCCTACGTCCTCAAAAAGGAAGATCTTGCAAAGGCGATGGACATTCTCAAGGCTGGTCTCGAAGCATACCCCGGAAGGATCAAGACAGCTTCCAATTTCTAGATTTTTATTAAAAGCCGAAACATCGGACACCAAAAGCCGTCCCTTGCAGGGGGCGGCTTTTTTCTTGACCAGGAGTGAAGTATCTGATATCATTTCGTCGTTTGGCCAAATGAGCAAGAGGAGAGTGGGTTATGGAAAAGGTTCTGGTCTGCGTCAAGGCCCTTGCCGACATCCAGAGAATTAAAATCGCATACGCCCTTTCAAAGGGAGAGCTATGCCTGTGCAGCCTTCAGGAATTTCTTGGCCTGTCCCCGTCGACCGTTTCCAGGCATGTTTCCATCATGAAACAGGCCGGAATGGTGGAGTCGCGTACCGATGGCAAGTGGCGTTACTTCAGGCTGATTCCGGATATTGAAAAAACTCCTTGCGGAGATCTGCTCGGATGGTTGATCAAAAACATCGAGAATGACCCCGAAATCGTGGCGCAGGCAGAACAGGTATCTCTAATGCTGGAACAGCAACCAGAAAAGTGTTCTCCATGCAATGCAGGAAGGAGGTCTTGTTGAATGGTGAAGCAATTCAACAACGGCGAACGCAAGATGACCAATGTTTTCGAACGTTACCTCACTGTATGGGTCGCCCTTTGTATCGCGGGTGGCATAGTACTGGGAAAGTTGGCTCCCGGTTTCGCCAAAGCCCTTGACGGCATGGCCATCATGGTCAACGGGGCGCCGGTAGTGTCAATTCCTATCGCTATATGTCTATTCTTCATGATGTACCCCATCATGGTGAAGATAGATTTCAGGGAAGTTGTAAAGGCAGGGAAAAGCGGCAAGCCGGTCTTTTTGACCCTTTTCGTCAACTGGGCCATAAAGCCTTTTACCATGTACGCCATCGCCATGTTCTTCCTCGGATTCCTGTTCAAGGGTTTCATAGGGCCCGATGCGGTTGACCTTGTCAAGATGCCTTTCGGTTTGAACCTGCCGGTCGGTTCTGTTCACGGATCGGGGATCGTAGTCCTTGAGAACGGTATCAAAATGCTTCAGGTTCCGCTCTGGAGGAGCTACCTTGCCGGAGCAATTCTTCTGGGGATCGCTCCCTGCACTGCCATGGTCCTGGTATGGGGTTACCTCTCGAAAGGGAACGATGGCCTCACCCTTGTCATGGTGGCGATCAACTCCCTTACGATGCTTGTCCTCTACGGCGTTCTTGGCGGCTTCCTGCTCGGGGTAGGCAAGCTGCCGGTACCATGGCAGGCCCTGGTTCTTTCTATCGCCATATACGTTGCCCTGCCGCTGATCGCAGGCTATCTCTCCAGGAAGTGGATAATAGCCGCGAAAGGGGTTACATGGTTCACCGAGAAGTTCCTCCATATCCTTTCCCCGATAACGATCGTTGCCCTTCTTACAACACTGGTGCTTCTTTTCAGTTTCAAGGGCGAGGTCATAGTCGCAAACCCGTTGACGATCCTGTGGATAGCCATTCCGCTCTTCATACAGACCATTCTGATATTTGCCATAGGCTACTGGTTAGCACGTAAAATAAAACTTCCCTACGCGGATGCAGCTCCTGCGGCCATGATAGGCGCTTCGAACCACTTCGAGGTTGCAATTGCTACGGCGACCATGCTCTTTGGCCTTTCCAGCGGCGCGGCCCTTGCGACTGTTGTAGGCGTTCTGATAGAGGTTCCGGTGATGCTGATGCTCGTGAAGTTCTGTCTGAAAACACGACACTGGTTCCCGGATCAGGTTTCCTGAACAGGATTTTATTTATGCCGAATACTTCAGGAATGACGAATGACGAATGCCTGATGCCGAACATATTGAATTGCAACGGGTAAGGGGGGATTGGGATGAGAGATAAGGTCCTTATCACATCAAGGTACTGGCTGGAAGAGGTCGCCAGGCACGGGAATGACTTTCGTATCCACATGGCGGTAAATATCGCAGGGTGATGAATGGTCTATAGAGGCCCGGTGGGTCTCTGGGGCAAGCCGGAAGAAAGTGCCGAAAAGTTCAGGGTATTTGAAGTCGAAGGCCATCGGGACATCAAATGTCACATCGAGGAAGAGGTCTTCCAGTGGATGGAGGATGCGGGGCCCATGCCGGAAGGTGACTACCTCTTCATGGCCGAGGGTGTCGGCCGCCTCAGGTTCAGTCTATTGTAGACCCTTCACGATTGCAGGTATCAAGACCGGAGCATCTTCCCCCCACACATCGGGCAAACTCGGGCTGAAAGGTGACATGGTCTATGCCGAACTCACTGGAAGCTATCTCACTGAGGTTCCCGATGACAATATCAGTATCGGGCCGTGGGTCGCTGCACAGAGAAACATGTGCCTCAAGGAAGATGTCAGTGCCGTCGGTGGTCCAGAGGTGTACGTGGTGAACGTCAAGCACATCCGGGCTTTCCTCGAGGCGGTCTATCAGCTTTCGGGCGTTAATATTACCCGGGGTTCCCTGCATGAGTATGTGTATGGTTGTCTTGAGGAGTGGCCAGGATTCACGGAGAACGTAAAGTGAGACCAGCAGGGTCAGCATCGGATCCAGCCAGAACCAGCCGTATGCCATCATGAGGAGTGCTGCGGCGATAACCCCTACGGAGGACAGTGTGTCCATAACTATGTGAAGATAGGCTGCCCTGATATTCAGGCTCTTTTTTGAATCGCTGTGCAGGAGCCATGCTGTAACGAGGTTTCCAAGCAACCCGACGATTGCAACGACAAGCATTATCCTACCGACGACGGGCTCGGGGTGCAGGAACTTTTTGATCGATTCAACCATAAGAAAAGCGCCGATGCCCATCAAGGCTACGGTATTTACGAGGGACGCCAGTATCTCCGCCCGTTTGAAACCGAAGGAATGGTTCGGAGTCCTGTCCATGCGGGATATCCGCCTTGCCAGCCAGCTGACCCCAAGTGAGGATGCATCCGAAAAGTTGTGGACGGCGTCTGAGAGTAGTGCCAGGCTGTTCGAGAGAATTCCTCCCACTATCTCTGCAATGGTTATGCCTATGTTCAGTGCCAGGGATATGGCCAGCCTCCTGTCGGAGGTATCGGATACATCGTGATGATGATGTCCGGAATGATCCTGCTCGTTCTCCTGTCCGTGATTAATATGTTCTGTCCGGTGTTTGGTTGTGTCCTTTACCATATGGCAGGGCTCCCTTCGCTAAGCGAAAAATGTTCCAAAAAACATGCCTGCAGTTGTGGACAGAATTACCACGAGACAGGTGTAGACAACCGTTTTTTTCGTGCCAAGAATGCTGCGGATTACAAGCATGTTCGGCAGTGAAAGTGCTGGCCCGGCGAGAAGAAGCGCCAGGGCCGGGCCCTTTCCCATTCCCGCCCCGATAAGACCCTGCAGGATCGGGACTTCCGTCAGAGTCGCGAAATACATGAAAGCCGCGACGATGGAGGCAAAAAAATTGGCAAAAAGAGAGTTTCCTCCCACCATGGCCGCGACCCATGTCCCCGGGATCAGAGCCTCGTGACCGGGTCGGCCCAGCAGGAATCCAGCCACCAGAACACCTCCGAAGAGCAGGGGCAATACCTGTAGCGCATATCCCCAGGTTGAGCCGTACCATCCGGAGCGTTCTTCACTCGAAAACCATAACCTGGCTGAGAGGACCGTCAGGAGCAGTGCGATGCCGGCGATCACCCACTTTGCACGGTGGGCTGCCGCCCAGAATCCGACAGGTATCCTGGGGGCTGCCCAGTTGGCGAAGACCAGGAATACGACCATGAAGGCCATGAACATGGCTGTCTTCCATAGGGGGCGCGTTGCTTCAGGGATCGGTAACTCGGCGAAAGATTCCTGTCTTTCGGTCTCCTCCTTGCGGAAGATAAGGGCCATCAGAAGCCCTATCACAACGCTGAATATTATCGCCCCTGCAGCCCTGGCGATTCCCAGTTCCAGGCCGAGAACCCTGGCGGTCAGGATTATGGCAAGTACGTTTATTGCCGGGCCCGAGTATAGGAACGCCGAAGCCGGGCCCAGTCCTGCCCCGCGCTTGTAGATCCCCGCGAAAAGAGGCAGAACGGTGCATGAGCAGACCGCAAGTATCGTTCCAGATACCGCCGCGACAGAGTAGGCGACCCATCTTTTGGCTTTTGAACCAAGGTAGCGTATGACCGCTTGCTGGGAAACGAACACGCTTATGGCCCCCGCGATGAAGAAGGCAGGAACAAGGCAGAGCAGCACATGTTCCCTGGCATACTCGTGCATCATTGCCAAAGCTTCTATCGCGGCCCGGTGCAGTCTTGTGCTTTCGATGGGCATGAAGTAGAAGGCAAGAAAAGCCCCGGCAATGTAAAGAAATTTTTTCAGATCGGAATTCATTTTATCGCCCCTTTAAAGTGGCAAAAATCCCACATAAAATATCTTTAAAAAACCCGCAAAAATGCGGGTTTTTGGATTTACCTGGAAAGGATGCGTTTAGCCTCGTCTATGGAGGGTATCTGTCCCGCCAGAACGACCTTGCCGTTTATTGCCAGACCGGGAGTGGATATCACTCCGAAATCCATGATCTTCATGATGTCCGTTACTTTTTCGATCTCGCAGGCTATCCCCAGTTCTTTTGCCGCGCTTTCCATTATCTCGGCCAGTTTCTTGCATTTTGGACATCCTGTGCCAAGTATCTGGATCTTCATCTGCCGTTCTCCTTTCTGTTAATCGTGTTATTGTTCAGATCAGTTTAACGGAGGGTTTCAAGTTTCGCCGACTCCAGGTTGTCCGGGTGGCCCCTCAGTTCGTTCTCTATGGAGTTTGAAATACATCCTATCATCAATCCCAGGCATTCAAGGTTCAGGGAGTAGAAGACGAAGAGTCCCTCTTTCCTGTCCTTTACTACGCCGGAGGATTTAAGGACCGCGAGGTGTTTGCTGATTGTCGTCCTGTCCAGGCTGAAAAGGTCGGAGATATCGCAAACGCACATCTCCCTACGGAGCAGTTCCCGGGATATCCGGAGCCTCACAGGATGAGCAAGTGCCTTGAAAATCTCAACCATTTTCCTGGAGACGATTTCGTCCACCCTGGCACCTCTTCTCCATAAAACGATATGTGGTAATATAACCACATAAGATGCCTCCGTCAACCCTGTTCAAAAGAGATGAGTCAGTAGATTCAGAGTTGCATTTCCTGGGAAAAGGTAGATGGATCGTACTGAGGTTACTCCTTCCGGTCGAGAAAAAAACGGTTTGCCTTTTCCGACATGGTAATGAGTTCCGGGCCTTTGTCTTTGTCCGGAGCGTCCGCCATGGCAAGAAAATAGACAGGTTCATCGGTATCAGTTGACCTGCCAAGGAAGATAACCATAAGCTCATCCCGATGAACTTCAGGAATCCCGGGGAACGCGCCCTGTACGATAGATCCGAGAGTATCAAGATCGATCGATCCGGGTCTGAAGGATAGCGCCATTGCCTGGACCATGTCCGTGTCCAGATACTCAAGAGAGACTCTTTCGAGGCCTTCATTATTTGAGATATCATACCATTCCATGGTTCCCTCATTCCCGTCGGGTGAGCCCAGGAGAGTCACGACCTCTGTTTTTTCCATAAAAAGGGATATCCCGGCAGAGTTCCAGTCGGAGATACCGATTTCCGCGGAAGCTATTGACGAAAACAACAGCAAAACTGTGAAAGCGGTACGGAATATTTTTGTCATTCTGTTTCATTTCCTTTCCTGAAAGAGTTACAATACC
>Ga0334887_1003096_pt1 | contig 17135 bp, 15 predicted proteins | sample GraSluR1_MG_10_FD_207217 | JGI IMG/M metagenome (GOLD analysis project Ga0334887, IMG submission 207217) | Sludge microbial communities from methane-producing bioreactor in Wageningen University, Netherlands - Granular Sludge_18_07-R1 | ecosystem: Engineered > Bioreactor > Anaerobic >...
CCCTGCAGGCCGGAGCCGTCACGCGGGGCTTGCTGTTTGGCGAAGTGGCCAAAGCCCTGGCCTCGGCCCGCATCGTCACGGCCCAAGCCGCGCGGGGTTCCTAGCGCTTGTCCCATTCCGGGGCCGCCCGTCCCGTCGAGCTTCTGGTTAAGGCGGGCCTGCGGTGCGTTGTCGCAGATGCCGTCCCCGTCCGCGTCCGAGAAGTTATCGCAGAGGCCGTCTCCATCCTCGTCGACGAAACTGTGCATAGCGTTGGCGTTCGGGCCGGCGCCGTAGACCGGTGCGGGGTCGGCGGCCATCGCAGTCACGGCCAGGGTGAAGACGAGCAATGCGGCAACGGATAGGGCGACGATCAACTTGCGGGTCATGGTAATTGTTCTCCTTCCGGCTTTCGCCGTCTCATTTGTTCTGGGGCGGTTCGTATTGCGCACCAGACTCTCGCTCTTGCGAAGATGTCTACAGCATAAGGGGCGGATGTGGAGAACTGATGGACGAGCCGTGAAGATCGTGTGGGGCCTATTGACGCCCAATCCGCCGCGTCTGCTATACTGCAAGGGTTGCCGTCCTCCAATCCTGCCTTCTCGTTCGGCCAAGACTGAATGTCTGTAATGAACCGGCGCCGTGACTTCGCCTATATCACCCTCGCAGATTTCCTCGTCCGTTCCGCCTATCAAATGGGCAAGACGCCGCTGCTGCCCCTCTTTGCCGCGAGCCTGGGCGCTTCCGACGCGCTGCTGGGCTTCATTGTCTCCGTCTCCACGCTCACGGGCATGGGGCTGAAGCCGTTTGTCGGCATCCTGTCCGACCGGTGGGGCCGGCGCTGGTGGCTGCTGGCGGGGACAGCCTTCTTCGCACTCATGCCCTTTCTCTATCGCTTCGTGCATACGCCTGAACAACTTGTGCTCATCCGCATCGTGCACGGTACGGCCACGGCCATCTACGGCCCTGTTACCCTGGCCTATGTGGCGGAGATGCACAGCCGGCGTCGCGCTGAGCGTTTGGGTTGGTTCGAGATGGCACGCAGCGGCGGCTATATCGTCGGGCCGGCAGTGGCCGGCTGGCTGCTGTTGTGGTACAGCCCGGTTGCGGTGTTCACGGTGATCGGCCTGCTGAGCACGCTGGCCTTTCTGCCGGTGCTGCGCCTGACCGACTTCGCTCCGCCGGCGGAGGGGCGCTCGCCGATGGGCCGGCAGGTGCGCGACGCGCTGGCCGCGGGCGGTCGCACGCCCGCGATCTGGCTGTCGGGCGGGCTAGAGGCCGCGGTCTACATCGCCACCTATGCGGTCAAAGCCTTTCTGCCGCTCTACGCCCTGAGCATGGGCGTGAGCATTGCCGTGGTAGGGCTGTTTTTCTCGGTGCAGGAGGGCGCAGCTCTTTTGCTCAAGCCGTTCGGCGGGCGCGTGGGCGATCGCGTCGGCTATCTGTATGCCATCGCCGCGGGCATGGCCGTGACGGGACTGCCGCTCCTAGCCTTGCCCGCGGCCAGGGGCAACCTCGGCCTGTTGGCGCTCGCCGTGCTGATGGGCTGCGGGCAGGCGCTGGTTTTCCCTGCGACCGTGGCGTTGATTTCCACGCAGATCGACGGACGGCATGTGGGCGCGGGCATGGGGCTGGCGGGCACGCTGGAGAATGCCGGCAAGGTCGTGGGGCCGGTTGCGGGCGGGCTGCTGATCGCCTCGCTCGACTACACGCCCATGTTTCGCAGCATGGGCGGGCTGCTATTGGCGGCGGGGCTGGCCGTGTGGATGGCGGGCCTGCGTTCGCATGGGCGTCGGGCTGTTGTGCGCTCCTAAGCGAACGGCTTCTTGCGGCGGCTGTAGCTTGATGCGGGGCGCAGGGATGGGCTATAATGCGGGCAGCGCTCATGCGTGCGTGCGGTCGCTTGCCCCTATAGCTCAGTGGATAGAGCAGTGGTTTCCTAAACCATGTGCCCAGGTTCGAGTCCTGGTAGGGGCACTGGGGCGCAATTGTTGTAACATCTTTCTTCCTTAAAAAAGTGTAAAGCCCGGCTGGCGAACCAGTCGGGCTTTTGTAGCATAACCTGGCTGTCGGCTAGTCGCCGCAACCCTCATTGAATACGCCTAGAGCGTTGATGGTCAGATTGGTGATGTGGACGCGGGTGTGAGATACGAAAGGCAACGGGGATCCAATGTCAGACGTTATCTATCTTCGACAGAGTAATGGTCAGCTTGTCGAGATGGCGGCTCAACCCTATGACTCGGAACCTGTACTTCAGAAACTGCTGGCGGAATACCCGCACTTACTCGCCGGCGGCCAAATAGACGAAGAACGACCCCGTCGCTGGCTGCTTATCGGCCAGGAAATGGGCATCCCGTGGGAGGAAGGGGGCGGCAACCAACTTTCACTAGACCACTTGTTCCTGGATCAGGACGGCATTCCTACGTTGGTCGAAGTGAAGCGCAGCAGTGACACCCGCATTCGCCGCGAGGTTGTAGGCCAAATGCTCGAATATGCCGCCAACGCAGTGACCTACTGGCCTGTGGAAACACTGCGCGCTCGCTTCGAAGCCAAATACGAAACGGGCGACCATGATGCAATCGCCGCTTTGACGGAATTCCTCGGAGATGTGGGGGATGAGGGGTCGGATGTTGACGAGTTCTGGCAGCAGGTCAGGACGAACCTACAGGCTGGCCGCATCCGTATGCTCTTTGTCGCTGATGAGATTCCGTTCCAACTACGGCGCATCGTCGAGTTTCTCAACGCCCAGATGTCCGAGGCGGAAGTGCTCGCTGTCGAAGTGAAGCAGTATGTGGGGCAGGGGTTGCAGACCCTAGTGCCGCGCGTGATGGGCCAGACTGCTCATGCCCAACAGACAAAAACAGCAGGCAAACGGGAAACCAAGCAGTGGAATGAAGAGTTGTTTTTCGAGGCGCTGTCTCAACGTGCTACCCCAGCCGAGGTAGATGTAGCGCGCAGAATCTTAGAATGGGGAAAAGAGAGAACGTCCGAAATTCAGTGGGGCAGCGGCAAGAAGGATGGTTCGTTTATCCCAATCCTAATTCATGGATCCACCAGGCACCAGGTAATCTGTGTATGGACGTTTGCCAGACTCAATCTGCAGTTTGAGTACCTTATGCGCCGCGGGTCTTTAAATGAGGGCCAAAGGCTGGAGTTGCTTCATCGCATCAATAGCACGCTTGACACACACATGCCGGATACCGATATTGAGCGCTTACCCGGAATATCGCTGTCACTACTCGCCAAACCGGGCGTGCAGGATGCGTTTCTAGCAGATTTGAACTGGACGCTGGATCAGATCGCTGCGCAGTAGGAACGCCTGAATCTATATGATGTACACGCCCCGCGGATCGGCGGATAGAAACCGGCCTGATAAGAGGTCCTTTTCTCGCTCACGCCAGCAGGTCGCGCAGCCAGGCGCGGTGAACAGTCCAACGGTCGGCGGCAGGGTCGTAGCGCAGTTCGTAGGTGTTGCCGTCCACCGTCTGCACCAGGTAGCAACGCACCGCCCGCCCCTCAACCCGCTCTTCCCACTGGCGACCGTGGTCGCCTACATAGCGCGTGCGGTCGCGCCACAGGAAGGACGTGGGCTGCACGCTGCCGTCGCGCAGCACGCGCACCAACACATCGACCTCTTCATCAACGAACGCTTCGGCGGCCATTGAAACTCCTCTCCCGGCATTCCAGATAGGCCAACGCCAACTCAAGCGCGGCCTGCGCGCTGAGCAGCTTGTTGCCTGTCCGGTCTGCGTCCCAGCAGAAATGGCGGCTATCCGTGTAGTCGTCGCGCGCGCTGATGGCGATATGCACCGTGCCCACGGGCTTGTTGGGCAGCCCGCCGCCCGGCCCGGCGATGCCCGTCACCGCCAGCGCTACGTCCGTGTCGAACAGCCGGCGCGCGCCCTGCGCCATCTGGCGCGCCACCGCGTCGCTGACCGCACCCTCAGCGAGCAACATGGCATGGTCGACGCCCAGCACGCCCTCTTTGGCCGCGTAGCTGTAGACCACGGCGGAACCCATGAAATAGTCGGAACAGCCGGCGTTTTCGGTGATGAGATGGCCGATGAGGCCGCCGGTACAGCTTTCGGCGGCGGCGAGCGTCAATTTGGCGGCAGCAAGTCGCTGCCCCACCTTGCGCGCCAATTCTACCAGTTCGAAATCCTGTGGAATGTTCATGTCTCGGCAAGTATACGGCATTCCAGGCGCAGGGGAAAGAATCGCGGGGCGTCAATACCGTGGGCGATGGAGGTCAAGACACAGAGAACTGCCGTGATTTGCTCGAATTCGCCCCTAATATGCTCCGTGCAATTCGTGCAATTCACGGCTATAAAACCGCCTATTCGCTGTACTCAGCGCTCTGGTAACTGTGTTTCTGTCATTCTGACGACCGGAGGGAGGAAGAATCTGTTCGTCCGCTATACAGGGATTCTTCGCCTTCGGCTCAGAATGACAACTGCACAAATCATGTTGAGGCGCCAATAAGGATGCAGCGCACGCGGAGTAGAGCGGAGACTCGCGGCTAGGGGCGGGCGGCGAGGAGCATGAGCGGCTGGTCGCCGCGGCGCGTGAAGATCACGACCGCGGGCTGGCCTCCGGCGTGCAGTTTGATCCGCCGGCGCAGGTCCTCCGGTGCAAAGGGCGCACCGCGCTTCTTCAACTCGACGCTGCCGATTTGGCGCGCGGCCAGGCGCGCGTTGAGTCGCTTGAGACTGAACGGCTCGACCTCCAGCAGACGGAACGGCGCGGCCAGCGGGCTGCGGGTCAGTTCAGCCGCCACGAGGTAGGCGATCTGCGCGTCGAACAGATGGGCGTGCAGGAGGTCGCACAACTCGACGAAGGCGCCGGCGCGGATGACAGCCGGGTCCGGCTCGTAGAGGATCATGCCGGGGGCCAGAGGACCCGCGGGGGGCGCCGCGCCCGACGCAACCAGCGCATGCCACCGTGCGCCGTCATGCACGCTTGCCCAGCGCGGGTGTTGCGCCGGCGCGCCGAACCAGAGCACCGCTTCCTTGCACGTCCCCTCGTGGCTGATGAACTCGACGCCGCAGCCGGCGGGCAGCTCGCGCTCATCTACGCCGGGCATGACCTTGACGCCCAGAGCGGGGATGTGCGCGTTCAGGTGCAGGAGCGTTGCCAGCGGCGGCTGCATGCGCTGCAGGCTGAAGACGCGCCGCCCGTCCACGCGGCGTGAGGGATCGACAAAGGCCGCCGCGGCCTGGGGCAGCCGGCCATTGGCGAGGTCTTCGGTCCAGTCACCGCCGCGGAACTCGACGCGCCCGGCGAGGCCAAGGGCCCGTGCGTTGGCCGCGGCGAAACGCAGGCGCACGGCGTTGCGCTCGTAAGCGATCACCGGGCGATATTGGGCCAGGGCCAGGGTGTCGCCGCCGACGCCGCAGCCCAGGTCCAGCACGACGCCGGGCGGCGCGGCGCGGTCGAAGTGCTGGGCGCGGTGCAAGGCTACGGGCCAGGCGGTAGCCTGTTCCAGGGCTTCGGGCGTGAAGTAGAGGCGATCGGCTTGGGGGAACTTGGCGCGGCCGCGCATGCGCAGTTGCGCCAGCGTCAGCAGCGCGCCCGCCTCCTCCGGGGCAAAGCGGCGCCGCAGCGCATTGAGAGCGGGCAGCGGGTTGTCATCGTCCCAGCCGGTCTGCAACAACTCGGCAGCGGCGGCTTGCGCCACGTCCGAGAGCAGAAAATCGACCACGGCGGGGGAGAGTGAATCCAAGTTCGACAAAGACCGTCCTTTCCGGGCTGCCTGGCGACGAGGTTCGCGCCGTATCTGTTCGTGCGTCGCATCAAGATTATACCCTATTGAAGGGACGGCGCTTCTGGGATCGCCGGCATCTTTGCCGCCAGGGATGGCGGCGTTCCCGGCGCTACGAGTAAGCGCGACGAGCGGGCAATAACTCTGAGGCGCAATCTTGGCCTGGGAGCGTTTGATTTCGTAACGTCCCCAGGCTAGAATAGGAGAATGTTCTACGATCAAGCACGAATCTATGTCAAAGCAGGGGATGGCGGCAACGGCGTCGTGGCGTTTCGCCGCGAGAAGTTTGTGCCGCGCGGCGGCCCGTCCGGCGGCAGCGGCGGTCGCGGCGGTCACATCTATTTGGAAGCGGACCCCAGCCTGAACACGCTCTACGCGCTGCAACACCAAGTGCATCACCGCGCCGAGCGCGGCGTCCACGGACAGGGCGCCAACAAAACCGGGGCGGCTGGAGCCGACCTGACGATCCCCGTGCCGCTGGGCACACTGGTGCGGGACGCCGAGACGGGCGAGCTGTTGGCGGACCTGACGCATGCCGGCCAGCGCTTTCTCGTTGTCAGGGGCGGTCGCGGCGGTCGCGGCAATGCCGCCTTTAAGTCGCCGCGCAACAAAGCCCCACGCGTGGCCGAAAACGGCGAACTGGGCGAGGAACGTTGGCTGGAACTCGAACTGAAGTTGGTGGCCGACGCCGGCATCATCGGCGTGCCCAACGCCGGCAAGTCGACGCTGCTCAGCGTGGTCAGCGCGGCCAAGCCCAAGATCGCAGATTACCCCTTTACGACGGTGGAGCCTAGCCTTGGCGTGGCCGAGGTCGGTCACCGGCAGATGACGTTGGCGGACATTCCTGGCCTGATGGAGGGCGCGCATGAGGGCGTCGGGTTGGGGCTGGACTTCTTGCGCCACATCGAGCGGACGCGCGTTCTTATTCACCTGGTCAGCGGCGTAAGCCCGGACCCTATCGGCGATTTCGACGCCATCAACCAGGAACTCACGCTCTTCAACCCGGCCCTAGCCGACAAGCCGCAGCTCGTGGCCCTGAACAAGATGGACCTGCCCGAAGCGCAGGCGGCCTGGCCGGCTTTTGAGCAGGAAATCGCCCGCCGCTGCCTGCCTGTGATGAGCATCAGCGCGGTGACCGGCGAGAACGTCGAAGCGCTGCTCTATCGCGTTCAGGAGATGCTCGACGCCGCGCCGGCGCCCGAGGCGGAGCCGCTTGAGGAACTGCCGGAGATTGCGCCGGCCCCTGATGAGAAGGAGTTTCACATCTATCTGGAGGGCGAAGGCGTGTGGCGCGTGGAGGGCGTAGCCATCGAGCGCATCGCCCAGATGACGAACTGGGACTATTACGAGGCCGCCATGCGTTTCCAGCGCGTTTTGCGCGCTATGGGCGTCACCGAGGCGCTGAAAGCCGCGGGCGTGGCCGAGGGCGATACTGTGGCGATCGGCCCGGTTGAGCTTGTGTGGGGCTACGAGAATGCCTTCGACGCCTGATGTTCCCACGGGCGAGACGCCACGCCGCGTCGGCATCTTCGGCGGCACCTTCGACCCGATCCACATCGCCCATCTGATCCTGGTGGAAGAAGCCCGCTACCGTTTGCATCTAGACCAGGTATTGCTGGTTCCGGCGGGCGATCCGCCGCACAAGCAGGGCCGCGAGGTGTCGCCGGTCGAGGACCGCGTGCGCATGTGCGAATTGGCCGCAGCCGAAGCGGACTACCTGGCTGTCAGCCGTGTCGACGCCGACCGGCCAGGCCCGCACTACTCCGCCGACATGGTGGAGCTGTTACAGAGCCGGCTCGGCGCGGAGGTGCAGCTTTTTTTCCTGATAGGGCTGGATAGCCTGCGCGATTTGCCGACCTGGCACGAACCGGCGCGGTTGATGCGAAGCTGTATGTTGGTCGCGTTGAGCCGGCATGACGTGGACATCGACTGGACAGCGTTGGAGCGCGCTTTACCGGGCATCCGCGAGCGCGTGATCCTGCTGGACATGCCCGAAGTGGAGATTTCCGGCAGCCTGCTGCGCCAGCGCGTGCGCAGCGGAGCGCCCATTCGCTTCCAGACGACCAAGGCGGTGGAGGAGTTTGTTTATCAGCGCGGCCTCTACCGGCCGTAGCAGGCGCGGGCCGCATGCATCGTGGCGGCGACAAGCGTAGAATAGCGTAGAAACTAGACGAGGCGCGCCGTTTGGATGGCGCGCCTCGTCGTCATGCGCTCCGGCATACGCGCCCCTTAGGGCATGCCCGACGGCGCTGTTTGAGCCTGGTTGCGCGGCTGGGTCAGCAGGTTAAGCATGCGCAGCGCAGCCAGGAACTGGCGATCCTCATGGGTGCGCATTTCGCGCTCGTCCAATTCCCCCAAGAGCACGCTGCTGATCATTTCTACCGTCGCCTCCTGCTCGATCTTGACATCCGGCTGGATGCCGTGGCCCTTGATCAGGTTGTAGCTGGGCGTCAGCCAATTGGTGACGCCTAGGCGGAGCAGGGAGCCGTCGCTGAGCGAGAAGGGGCGCAAGACGGTGCCGGTGCCGACGGTGGCCTCTCCGACAAGTTTGGCGCGCTCGTTCTCTTGCAGCGCGCCGGCCAGAATCTCCGCCGCGCTGGCCGAGCCGGGGTTGATGAGCACGATGAGGGGGATGTCGCGCGCCAGACCTCTCCCCTGCGAGCGATAGGTTGTGATCTGGCCCTTGGCATCCTTCTCATGCAGGATGATCTGGCTTTCGGGCAAGAACTGGTAGGCCACGCGCAGCGCCTCCTGCAAGTAGCCGCCAGGGTTGTTGCGCAAGTCCAGGATAATGCCGCTTACATGCGGCGTTCCGTCCACGGGGGTGAAGATCTCCTCCAGCGCGCTCCTTAGCTCCTGGCCGGTATCGCCGGCGAACTGTGTGATCTGGAGGTGTACTAGGCTGGAGCCGGGGATTCTGGCCCAGAGCACGCTGTCGATGTCGATGCGCCCGCGCACGACCGTCACGTCGACCGGCTCGTCGGCCTCGGGGTGCAGCACTGTGAGGCGGACGGAAGTGCCGGCCGGGCCGCGAATCAGGGAAATCACCTCCCATTCGGCCATGCCGGCAATGTCTTGGCCGTCTACGGCCAGTACAATGTCGCCCGCCAAGATGCCCGCTTCCTCTGCGGGCGAGCCGAGAATGGGCGCGATGATTGTGAAAACGTCGTTTTCGAGGGACACGTAGGCGCCGATGCCTTCGAACGAGCCTTCCAGCCCGCTCTCCATCTGTTTAGCCGTTTCGGGCGAGAAGAAGATCGTGTGATTCTGGTCGCCCAGGGTGTCGAGCATGCCCTGGATGGCGCCGTAGGTCATGTTTCGGTAGTCGATGCGGTCCTGATCGACGAAGTAGTCGAGCACCAGGTCCCACGCTTCCCAGAAGACGGCGAATTCCGCCGGCTCGTTATCCGCGGCGAGGGCGGGGCGAGCCAGGTAGCCGGTGACATTGCCCGCGGCAAAGGCGCCGAACATCAGCAGCGCGACGAGCGCGGCCGATAGTGTGCGTTTGGTGGTTCGCTTGATCATGGGTTATTTTTCTCGCAGTTGAACATTGCCTGCGTCGCCGTGCGCTCATCTTAGCAGATTCTCGCCATATATTGAACTGCACCGGCTGTGCGCTTGTTCCGCGTCGAACGCAAATTCGGTTGAATAAGGTCTATGATAGCGGAAAGCGGCGGAGATTTTGGCGATTCGCTCTACAATTGGCCTTGTGTTAAAATTCACACTCCAACTTGCGGCTAGGCAGGCGGCTCCATGACCGCTGAGTCACTCTGTCATGTCGAGCGAAGCATGCATAGTGCGTATATGGCGATCAAACCACTTAGTGCTCTGTTAACATATTTTGTGCAGTTGTCATTCTGAGCCGAAGGCGAAGAATCCCCATATGACGGACGAGCAGATTCTTCCTCCCTCCGGTCGTCAGAATGACAGAAACATAGTTGCCAGAGCACTTAGGCTCGGCGCTAGAATTTGGCGAAACATGGCGGGCGCACACGTGGCGCCGGGACGTAAGGACGAATGGCAACGAAATTCAATTGGCCGGCGGGAGATGAAGTGAGCGTTTCGACGGCGAATATTCCCGATATCGTGGTGGGTCGTCTGCCCGTCTATTTGCGCACGTTGGAACTGATGGCGGTCGAGGGCCGGGAAGTGGCGTCCAGCCAAGAACTCGGCGCGCGTCTCGGCATCAGTTCGGCGCAGATTCGCAAGGACCTGAGCCATTTCGGCGAGTTCGGCAAACAAGGCACGGGCTATCACGTCGGCTTCTTGCGCCGGCAGCTTGAGCAGATCCTCAAGGTCGACTGCGTGTGGCCGGTGGTGTTGGTGGGCGCGGGCTATTTGGGCCATGCGCTTGCCAGTTACAACGGCTTCGAGCATCGCGGCTTCCGCATCGTGGCTGTGTTCGACAGCGATCCGGCCAAGATCGGCAACCGCGTGGGGCCTTCCATCGTTGTGGAGCCGGTTTCTGCGATTCGGGAGACGTTGCAGCGCTGCCAATGCCAGATCGGCATGATCGCCGTGCCCGCCGAGGCGGCGCAAAAAGTGGCGGATACGCTGGTCGAAGCGGGCATCCGCAGCATTCTCTGCTACGCGCCGATCACATTGCGCGTGCCGGCGCATGTCCGGGTCGAATATATTGACCCGGTAATCCATTTGCAGCACATGACGTTCTACTTGCGACAGGGATGCGAAGAGGGGTAGCGCGCCGCCCTAACTTAGAGGCTGCTTGCGGGCGAGTCCCTGGCCCCGCGGGTATTGGTCCGGCGTATGCCGGACCTTTTTGATCAGCAGGACGTAGCGTTTTTCGTCGAGGAAGGGGACTTCGACGGGCGCAAAGCGCACAGTGTCGCCGCCCAAGATTTCTATCGCCTTGCGCGCATCGACGAATTCCTGGGGCGCATTTCCGCCCTTATAGACGACGGCGAGGCCGCCGCGGCGCACCAGGGGCAGCAGGTATTCGACGAGCGTATTGAGGGGCGCCACCGCCCGCGCCGCCACCAGGTCGTATTGGCCGCGATGCGCCGTTGTGCGCCCTAGTTCTTCAGCGCGGCCGTGGACAACGCCGGCGTTTTTCAGGTCGAGAGTCGAGATCAACTCACCGAGAAAGCGCACCTTTTTGCCCGTGCCGTCCATCAGCGTCGTCTTCAGACGGGGCGCGGCGATCTTGAGCGGGATACCGGGAAAGCCGGCCCCGGAGCCGACATCGACCAGGTGCAGAGGCCGGGCAAGCGGCAGCGTCTCTCCCAGTTCCTGCGCCACCAGGGGCAGCGCAGCAAGCGAGTCGAGGAAGTGTTTCGTCTGCACGTCGGCGTAGCCGGTGATGGCGGTGAGGTTGAAGCGGTCGTTCCAGCGCACGAGCTCATGATAATAAAGCCGGAACTGGGCGATCTGCGCATCGCTTAATTCCAGCCCCAACTCGCGCACGCCCTGACGAAGCAGCGTCATTTCCTGCTCCAAGCCGGCGTTGGGCTGTATGGGTTCGGGCGCGGTTTCGGTCGGTTCGGTCATGCTTGGGATTGTACCATGCCCGGCGCAAAGCGCGCATCCCGGATCCTGCGTGGGTGCGTCCCAGAGTTTTGGCGTACTCGTCGCATCGGTTTGTAGGTTCGCTATCCGCAGCGCACAGGCGCTGCGCCGGGAACGCCGCCGTCCCTGGCGGCAAAGGCGCAGATGCCGGCATTGATGCCGCCTCTACGAGTCAATCGGCAACAATTTGAATCGACCCTTTGCCGGTCATCCAGATTGACAGGGGTGCGTCTAGCCCGTATAATCGGGTCAATTATTCTTAGCTGTGTGAGAAAAATTCGCGCTGGGCGTAGACGGACCGACGATGCGCACTTTCTGTGGCCTGACAACTGACGGCATGCTGGACTACCTGGCGGCGATTTTTCACCTTGCGCAGAACGCGGACAAGGTGACAACGGGCGCGCTGGCGGATCGGATGCTCGTCTCCGCCGCGGCCGCCAGCAGCATGTTGAAGCGGCTGCAAGATTCCGGCTTCGTCGAGCGCTCGAACGCGGACGGCATCACGCTGACCGAGCAGGGGCGGCTGGCCGCGTTGCAGTTGATCCGCCGTCATCGTCTGCTGGAAGTATTTCTCGTCGAGATCATGGGCTATACGTGGGACCAGGTGGATGTGGAGGCGCACCGTCTAGAGCACGCCATCAGCCCCAACTTCGAGGACCGCATCGAGCGGCTCTGCGAGTATCCGCAACACTGCCCGCATGGCGATCCGATCCCGGCCAAAGACGGGACGTTGCCGCAAGAGGAATTGGCGCCGGTGGTGGAGATGCAGCCGGGCCAGAGCGGCCTCTTACGCCGCGTGGGCGCGCGCGACGCCAGCGTGCTGCGCTACCTTAGCCAGTTGGAACTGACGCCCGGACGGACGGTCACGCTGGTGGAATTGGCGCCGTTCGACGGGCCGGTGACGCTGGAGCTTGCCGGGGTGCGCAATGGCGACGCCACACAAGTGCTAGGACGCCAGTTGGCGGAACAACTCTTTATCTTGCCGGGCGTGAGTGCGCCGGCTGAGCGGTGATGCGAGGGGACTGCATGGGGCTGCGCGAGTACGCCGCAGCAGGCGGCGTGGTGATCGAAGACGGCATGATGCTTTTACTGGACCGCGCACAGCGCGGCGAGGTGCGATTGCCCAAAGGACACATCGAGCCGGGCGAGGAGCCGGAAGAGACGGCGCTGCGCGAGGTTAGTGAGGAAACCGGTCTGGCGGACCTGGAGATTGCCGGCGATCTGGGCGAGCAACTCATCGAGTTCGATTACCAGGGGGATCATTACCGCCGGACCGAACGCTACTTTCTAATGCGCAAGACCGGCGAACGTGCCGTGGCGCGATCCAAAAAGGACGCGGCCGATTTCCAGCCGGTGTGGACGCCCATTCCGCAGGCCGCGGCTCGGCTCACCTATGCGGCCGAGCGGGGCGTTGCGGAGCGGGCCATCTTGCTCTACCGACAGGCCCAAGCCTCCGGCAGAGACGCCGGCGGTTAGTTGCGGTAGCGATAGGTGATGCGGCCGCGAGTTAGATCGTACGGACTCATCTCGACCTTCACCTTGTCTCCCAACAGCACGCGAATATAGTACTTGCGCATCTTGCCGGAGAGATAGGCCAGGACGGTATGGCCGCTATCCAATTCCACGCGGAACATCGCGTTGGGCAGGGTGTCTACAATCTTGCCCTCTAAAGTGATTGTCTCTTCAGCCATGTAACTCCATTCTTGTATGTAGCGGCATCCCCCGTCAGAGGGGACAGCCATCGCATATACTATCGGAATCAGGGGCAGTTCAACGGCGAACTGCCCCTGATCGCTATTTGCTTCGTCACTCGGCGGCGCGCTCTATGCCAGCGTGGGGGGTGCGCCGCCCGTCTGAAGGGGCGCGGATGCGAGCCAACCTATGACCGCGCCCGCCGAATTGCCGGGTCCTATGCCTCTCGACGCCGCGGCGCGCGCTGGGCCTTGCGAATCGCTTTCTGACGCTTGATGCGCTTGATTTCGCTCTTGGAGGTAAACCATCGTTTCTGCCGGACAATCGGCAGAATTCGGGCCTCCGCTACCGCCTTGCGAAAACGCTTAAGCAGGCTCTCCTGCGTCTCGCCTGGTCGAAGATCGACGCTAATTGGACTCACCCCCCCTCGACGGATGACTAATGCCGGCGCATACCGGCCTTACGAAATAGAACCTGCCAGAGAAGGGATGACGCTCATCTCTCTGACAGGTCATCGAGCTGCGACACACTGCTTATCGCCGGTAGTATACTGTAAGCGACGCTGCAGGTCAAAGCGGAACAAAGTCAGACGCGCTAACCCGTCCTGATCCGCCGGATCAGGACGGTAGACGGTCGGATTCGGGGGTGCGGCTTGTGCGCTATTCCTCTTGGCTTTCGCTCTCGCCGTCTCCCTGGTCTTCCGGTTCCACGCCGGCTTCTTCTTCCGCGCCGGCTTCTTCTTCCTCGGCGCTTTCCTCCTCAGCGCTGCTCACCGGCCTAGCGTCACCGGCTTGGCGCAAGCTAAGACCGATGCGCTGGCGGCTGCTGTCGACGCGCAGAATCTTGACATAGACCTCGTCCCCGATCTGCACGGTCTTGAGCGGCTCCGCCACTGCGATATCCGCTAACTCGCTGATGTGGATCAACCCTTCCACGCCCGGCTCCAACTGGGCAAAGGCGCCGAAGTCGACCACGCGCGTGATCTTGACCGTCGCGATGTCGCCCGGATGGTAGCGCTGCTCCACCGTGTCCCACGGGTTGGGGAGACGGCGTTTGCGGCTGAGGGCGATGCGCTGGTTGTCCGGGTCGACGCGGATGACTTCCACCTCGACCAATTGACCCACTTCCAGCACATCGCGCGGGTGGTTGACCGGCCGCCAGTCGATTTCGCTGACGTGCAGCAGCCCGTCGGCCCCGCCGATGTCGACGAAGGCTCCAAAGGGACGCATGCTGCGCACCTCGCCCTGGATCACATCGCCCACGCTGATGGTCTTGAAGAGTTCTTCGCGGCGCGCGGCTTGGAATTCGCGCTCGGCCAGAGATTGGGACATGACAAGACGGCGGCGGCGGCGTTCGACTTCGATTACCTTTAGGCGCAGCGTCTTGCCGATGCGGCTTTCCAACTCGGTGCGGCGCTGCTCCTCGCTGAGGTTGCGCGGCATGTCGACGACATGTGAGGCGGGCACGAAGCCGCGCAGGTGGTTGAACTCGACCGTGAGGCCGCCCTTGTTGTAGCCGACCACGCGGTGCGAAGTCACTTCGCTGCTTTCGAGCAGTTGTTCAGCCAGCAGCCAATCGCGTTGCTGCAGGGCCTCGGCGATGCTCAGGAGAAAGATGCCGTCATCGTCCGGCTGCCGGCTCACGACCACGTCTACAGTCTGCCCTTCGTGCAGGCTCTTGACATAGGCCGGGTCCAGGCGCGCCAAGTCCGACTGCGGGACGACGCCGTCGCGTTTGCTGCCGACGTTGACCAGCAGTTCGGAAGGCCTGACCTCGACAATCACGCCTTCGCGCAGATCGCCGCGCCCGGGCAGGTCGAAGTCTAGGTCTTCTTCGATGTACTTTTCAAACAATTCCAGATCGGTGGCCGACTGCGCGGAACCGGTCTCTTGTTCCTGGGGCGCCTCCGTTCCGGTATCGCCGGCCGGAGTCACATCCTCTTGTGGTACGTTTGCCTGCTCGTACGCATCATCGTTGAGCTGTTCCGCGTCTGACATCTCTACTATTACTCCAACGTGTCCTGGGGATGGGGGGCGGGCAGACTTTGCCGCCTTCAGCCCGCCAAAGGACGCCAAAGCCCAATTTACCCTATAAACCTGTCAAGATTATATCAGGGACAAGAGGGGGCGTCAAGGCAAGAATTTTTGCCCGCACAGAACGCCCTCCTATCAACGCAATCGCTGCTTGAGATGATTCCACCATTGCCGGATGCGGGGCAGGTCGTCGGGTTGGACGTGGCCGCCTGCATAGCGGACGTTGATGAAGCTGTCTGTCAGGGCGTCGATGGCAAGGCGGTCCGCTTCTTCGCCGGAGACTTCGTCGGCCAGACGCGGCGCATAGTGCAGCGGCGTTTCGGAGCGGCGGCGGGGATGGCCGGCGTCTTCAGCCTGCTCGAGCATGGCGAGATAATAGTAGCGCGCCTGCTGGTCGGCGTTCAGGCGCTGAATCCCCAGCCAAGAGAGGAGGCTGCGCCGGCGTTTGCCGCTCGCGCCGTCACCCTCCTCGGCGGCGAGGCGCACCCGGTTGATCTGCCATTGCTGGTAGGCGTCGGCTACGTTTGACCAGCGCTCGCGCAGCATTTCCCATAGGCGGCGCAGCCAGTAGAAGCTGAAGCCTCTGCCGCTGAAGTAGATGTAGGCGGCATAGCCCAACAGCAGCCCGGCTACGATCCAAAAGACCATGCCCCCGGCCCACGGCGGAATCTCCGCCGGCGGCTGCGGCGGTAATTGGGGCGTCATCTGCGGCGGCGGCTCCGGGGTGGAGAGGACTTCTTCCTGTTCCTCGCCGGCAAGAAGCCCGGCTAAAAGCAGGAAGAGCGTGAGGAAGAACTGGAAGATATTGAACAGGATCATATAGATCCCGGTGATGATCGCCCCCAGGATGCGCGCCAGATGGAACGTGCCGCCTAACGGCAGCAATGCGGCCCCCACGCCGATGACGACGATCAGCATCAGCGCGTAGAAGGGCCAGTTGCGCAGCACGTTGGGCGCGCTGGGCGTCTTTTGCAGCGTCCAGCGCGCGCGCAGCAGGGCAAGCTGACCCTGGCTGATGAGAACCAGCCCCGCCAAGAAGTAGAGGACAACAGATAATATCACGTTGCGGTCGATGTTCTGGTGCATCACCGGCAGGAAGAAGCCCGGCTGCGGCGGCGCGATGCGGGAGCCGGCGGCCAGGATCACCAAGAAGATGCCGCCGATCACCCAGCGGGCGGTGAAGCGGCGCAGAATGGCGGGCCGGTCGGTGTAGACCGGCCGCGCGGTGTCCTGCCAGCGGTCGGTGTAGGTGCGCGCCATGTAGAGGTCGTCGGGGCGCAGGGCCATGCCGAGCAGGTCGTCGGTCATAGCGGTCGCCATCATCCAGGCCAGGAGCACGGCAAAAGCGCCGACCACGAAATAGCCGTCCAGCAATGTGTCGAGCGGGCGCAAGATCAGTTCGAAGCCCGGCCAGTCACCGGTTGCGGCCCAGATGCCGACGCGGGTGATGAACAGGATCAGGGCGAGCTCTGCGGTGCGGTAGCCTGCGCTGCGCTTGGAGCGCTGGGCCGGCTGCGCCAGCCAGGTGGTCGAGATGCAACCGATGATGGCGGCGACCAGGCCGATCGCCAGGAGGAGCCCGGTGTAAGCCTGGGGCAGTTCGGGCACGAGACGGCGCACAAAGGCCAAAAAGGCCACAACCAAGCAACTCGACAGCAGCGAGATCAGCAGGGGCCGCCACAACGAGAGCAGCCAGGGCTGGTCGGACAACGAGGCCGCGGACTCCCACACGGGCATCTGCGGCGGGCCGCCGGCCGCTTTAGCGGGCGTCTGGTCGGATGTTTGCGTTTCTTGATCGGGCGCAGCGGATTCGTCCAACTGCAACTCCTCACTCACGTCTGAACGCGTTCAGCCAACTCATGCAGGTCTTTCTCCCAGATAGTGCGATGGACAAGAACGTGCAGCCGTTCGCCCTGGGCGCGGATCTTGGCGAAGTTCGGCTGGGCGGCGCAGACCAGTGCGATGGCGTTGGAGCCGCGGCGATAGGCGTTGTGCAGCATCCAGAGCTCGTCCTCATCCAGCTTGGGCGTCACAACGATCAACGTGGCGCCCCATTCCAGGTCGGCGATGCGGCGCGGCAGCCATTCGGCCAGCGTCTGGTCGGATTCGCCGAGCTGCACCCGAGCTAGCGCAGTGAGCAGCGT
>Ga0334887_1003100_pt1 | contig 17083 bp, 10 predicted proteins | sample GraSluR1_MG_10_FD_207217 | JGI IMG/M metagenome (GOLD analysis project Ga0334887, IMG submission 207217) | Sludge microbial communities from methane-producing bioreactor in Wageningen University, Netherlands - Granular Sludge_18_07-R1 | ecosystem: Engineered > Bioreactor > Anaerobic >...
GACCACGACACCTTCAGGGCACAGGTCGGCGGGGATGCCAGGGCCAGCTTCGACAGCTGGGCGATCACCAACGACATCCGCCTTGGCTACGTCATGAAGGAAATAGGAGAAGACTCCAACTGGCAGATCATCCCCGAAGTTGGCCTGAACGTGGGGCACATCAACAGGGGAGGTTACACAGAGGCCAACGGCTTCACCTATGGAGACTACAGCAACACCGTGGTGGAGAGCGTGGTCGGTATCCGCTTCAAGGCCGAGTACCTGAGGGACGACGGCTCCACCTTCGTACCTCAGCTGCGCCTGGCCTGGATCCACATCCTCTCTGGCGAGGACATCACCATCGACCAGACCTGGGGAAGCGACACCAAATGGTTCACCGAGACCCTGGACAGGGACTACTTCGTGGCCGACATCGGGATGTCGCTGTACAAGTTCAACAACATGGACATCTCGCTCAACTACAGCGGCCGCTTCAGCGACAACAGCACCTCCCACGGCGGCTGGATAAGGCTGCAGTGGGAGTTCTAGGAAATAGCAAGGCGGCAGGAAACAGGCTGCAAGCAACAGGAAACCTGGAACTAAACAAGCGTAAGACGTTAGACGAAAAACAGAAACAGGACCAGTAATTACCTTACCGGGGGGCGGCGAATGCCGCCCCTTTTCCTTCAAAACCAAACCTTGGGGTCAGATCTTGAATTGCAGCAATTGCATACGCTAATGGGCGAGAAGTCAGACGATAGGTGAGACGAAAGAGCAGGTCCCAAGAACAATCTTGCACCACAGACGGGCTTTGCTTTCATCAGCGCACATCTGCGGATCATTGCCCTGTTTTTGGTTTTTTCCTGTCCCGTTTACACCTTTGATCTTTCCGCTTCCCGGGTTCTCGCTCTTCCTGATGCCTGAAGCTTGTCTCATGTAGTCTGGTTTTATTACACTCGGCCTGTTGACAGATGCAGGCCCGCCGTTATAGAATGCTCGAAATATCCAGACACGGCCAGCTTTGAAGAAGGAGGGAAACCGCGTGAAGAACAGGATGCTCGGCAGCACAGTAGCCATCGGCGTCATCGTAATAATTATTCTCGTTCTTACGTGGGGGTCCCCTCCTGGGGCGGCCGTCGCGCTATAGGCGCGCAACCGCAAACAGGAACCGGGGCCCCCAGGTACAAGGGGGCCCCGGTTTTTTTATGTGAGCGGGACCGGATCTGGCAAAATCAGGAAGGGGAGAGACAAGATGCAGAAGAGCAGAGACGTTTTCACAAACCAGACCACAGGAAAGGGAAACACTATGACCCAGGGAACAACAAGTCATCCGACAGGCAACTGGCATAAGCAGGGTAACCAGTCCCAGGAACTTTACAGCCCCAGGTGGAGAGGACCCTTCGAGGGGTATAGATAAATCAAGGCATCAGGCTACAGGAAACAGGCGTCAAAAAAGAACAGGACCTGGAAAGCGTAAACGGTCAACGGTAAAGGTAAGGCGAAAAGATAACTGCTCCAGGTCTTGCAGTGCACCGTTCACGATTTACCTTTAACGTCTGACGTTTCACGTTTCACGCAAAGCCATCCCTCCTGCTAATATAAGGGCGGGAGGGACGCCGATGCCTGTCAGGATTGCCGGTTATTACAGGGTGGGGGAGATAGAGGCCGAACTGGCCCAACTGGGAAGAGAGCGTGACCCGTCGCCTCTCTTCCTGGTACCGTCCCCGGGCGACCGCGAACTTCTACGGGACATCCTGGTTGAAAGTGTTTCCTTCGGATCATCGGAACCGCCCGTTTTGAGGTGGGAGGACCTCTACCGGGAAGCCTCCAGGGAGATGGAACTACCCCGGGAAAAGAGAAAGAGACAGATAGACCCCCCGGATCACTGGCTTATCGTAAGACGCGTCCTCAAATGCTTCATGGCCCGCGTGGACGAACAGTCCATACCTCCCGGTGTCAGGCACGGCGGATTTGTCTGGACTCTCGGGGAGGACCTCAGGGAACTCCTCAGGGAGGAAGTTGACCCTGAAGCGCTGGCTCTTTCCCTGGGCTGCATTTCATGCACGGAAGGTCCCGGATGCACCAGACTCCCCGCTCCGGGAGCACTTCTCTGCCGCCTCTACAGAGACTATCTTTCCTACCTGGAGCACCACTCCCTCACCGACAGCGCCCAATCCGCATCAATTACACGGAATATCCTTTCCGGCAACCCCGCCCGTGCCGCTAGCTGGGTGGCGGGACGGGCCTTCGTATTTGCCGGTTTCATGAGCTTTACCCGTTCCCAGACAGGCCTTATCCGGCAACTCTCAAGCCTTGGGGCCAGGGTGATCGTTTTCATGCCCGAGAGCGGGTTGGATATACATGATGCCAGGGCACAACTGACAACCAATCTCCAGAGCGCCAATTCCAGGACGATCCCGGAACCGGTACCCCTTCTCCCGGTCTCGGCAGGGGACCATCGCATGGAACTGGAGACCCTTGCAAGGAACCTGTCACTCTGGAGCGCCGGGGGTGGAGAGTTCCACATGCGGCTTGAGGCATCTTTTCCTGGCTGGGGCAACATAGGGCTCTACGTCGATCCTTCGCGCCTTGGATGCGCAGAGGAGATACTTGCCAGGTACAGGATCCCCTATACCGTGAATGGGGGTCCCAGGGTTTCGGAAACACCCCTCTGGAAGACGGCCTCTTCGGCGATAGAGGCTGGATCCCTTGGTTACCCCGCGGAGGAGACGGCACATATCCTCTCACAACCCTGGATCTCGCCCGCCGGGTTCCCGCTGTCAAGGTGCCTCAATGAAGGCCCCAGGGGGGAGGATGCCTGGAGATCCTTTCTTGGGGAACACGGGGACTCCGGGATATCGGCCTTTTTCGAGCGTATGGCCTCCTTCGTATCATTCATAGCCAGGGGCGGCACACCATCGGAACTACTGAGGTCTCTCAGGTCGCTTTCAGGGATGGGAGATCCACCGGATACAGGTCTTTCCATATCACGTTTCATTATCGACCACCCCTCACTGGATGAAACGGCCAGGCGCCTCAACGCAGCTGTGAGGGAACTGGACCAGAAACTCGAGAGAATGGCCGAAATGGAGACTGGCATAGGGCCAGCCGGCGTTGACACCCTTAAGGGGGGCGACGCCGTGGCCTTTCTCTCCGCCTGGAGCGAGAGGTCGACGGTCTGGCAGCCGCCGGGAAAGCGAAACAGCCTCCACCTGTACGCCGGAAGCCCCCCGGTGCTGGCCAGGCACAGGATATTCATAGCCACGGGTCTGACTGCTGACGCCTGGCCGGGGCGGCTTAGGGAATCCCCCCTGCTGAACGACAGTCACAAGGAGGCCATCCACAACAACCCGGATGCGGGGCTGTCTCCGTCCCACCTCCCCCTTCTCAGGGAAAAGAGGGTTCAGCGCGAGGCCCTGTTGATGAGAACGATAGCCACGGCAGACGAGCTTTGCATCGCTTCCCACCCCTCACAGGACGCTTCCGGAAGACCGCTGCAGCCCTCCCGTTTCCTGGATTCGGCCATCTCAAGGACTCCTGCGTGGGCGGTACATGCCGGCGGCGAGCCTCCGTTCTCCAGGTCGATGAGGGACGTGTTGCCGAGGGACGACGAAACAGTCATCGAAAAGGTGGAAGCAAGAAGTTCCGACCCGCCGCGGGTACCGGCAAGGATAAAAATGCTACCCCCTGCGACACCCTGGCCCTCCGGGATGGTGAAGAAGGTTCCGGTAAGCGGGATCGACACCTGGAAAGCTTGCCCTTTCAAATTCTACGCTTCGAGGGTCCTGAAGATAGAAAAGGGCCGCCCTTACGGATTCGACCCCCTTGAAGCGGGCAACCTCGTCCATGCCGTCTGGGAGAAGGTATGGCACGAGAGGATGGATACAGGGGGGAACCTCACCGGTCTTTTGGAAGACTGCTGGGATCAGGCGGTCGAAGAGCGTTACCCTTCCCTGAAGGAATTCCCCAGGCACATGTCCAGGCTTAAGAAGAATACCTGGAGGATGGCATCACTCCAGCAGGAGATGGAAGATGCCGGGCTTGCGGAGGCCAGGGTCTCCCAGGAGCGGGAGCAGATGATAGAGACCGATCTGAATGGAGTTCTTTTCCGTGGCAAGTTCGACCGGATAGACCTTCTGAAGGATGGCTCGGCGATCATCTTCGACTACAAGACAGGGCGGGGTAACGGCCTTGCAGGTTCGATGCAGCTTCCGGCCTACGCAGTTCTCCTGGAGAAGGCAAGGAATATAAAGACATCGGGGTATGCCTTCCTCTCGCAGGCCGACTGTTCCGTCACTGGCCGCCTGGAAGGCCCCGCAGGGGTGATCCTTGCCCGGTGGAAGAAAAGGAGCCGAAGCGGCCTGGCTGACATGGTCTCCCTGGCTTCGGAGACCCTCGGCGCCATGTCTGTGTCGGTTACGGAAAGCAGATTCCCCCCTGACTACACCAACACCGAGGCCTGCCGGTATTGCGAATTCCAGGAGATCTGCCGGAGAAAAGAATCTCCCGTAACCCCCCCTGCAGAGGAGGAAAAAGGCGATGCCGACTGATATCTTCAGAAGGTACCTTGAAGAGACGGCATGCCTGGAGCCCAGGCAGATCAAGGCCGTCATGGCTGACGACCCCCTGGTGGTAGTCAGCGCCGGGGCAGGGACGGGAAAGACCCTGACCCTGGCGTGGAGGTTCGTGAGGCTCGTGGCGGCGAACCAGATCCCCGTCGACAGGATCCTCACCATCACTTTTACCGAGAAGGCCGCCCTGGAAATGAGAGAGAGGATACGGCGGCTTATGGAGGAAGTCCGGGACGGCATCCCCGAATTATCTCATCTAATGGACGATCCCCTTTCACGACTGGAGGATGCCTACATATCAACCATTCATGCCTTCTCCATGAGGGTCCTTACCGAATGCGGCCTCAGCGCCGATGTCGACCCCGGTATCAGGGTGATAACCCCGCCTGAAGAGAACGCCTTCTGGCAATACCTGGAAAGGTCCATCGACCGGGAGACAACGCAGATCCTTGCAGAAACCCTCGGGGGGGAATGGCGCGAAAGGGCCGATGAGATCTTCTCTGCCGAAGGAACAGCCGACCTGGTGAATGCCTTCGGGGCAGGTGCCATCTGTGATGCTGCATCCTCGGCCATCCCGCTTTTCGAAAGCCGCGGCCTCGACCCCGAGGCACTATGGAATTGGGCCGACGAACTTCCAGAAAGGGACTCTGAACTTTCAACCGGGCTACTGGAGGTCTACACCCCTGAATGGCAGAACACCTGGGAAACCTGGATGAAAATGGTTCTCCCCGAAGCCGGGGGACCGGACATTTTCAGGAAAGACAGCACAAAATTCTCTGCGAGAGCGTCGGACTTCATGGAGTCCTGGGAGAACAGGCCAGAGAAGAGTGAACTCCCCCGCTTCGTGATGGCCCTCCTGGACAAGGAAGGCCTGTTGGGGAACCTCGCCGGAGCCACGGGCAAGTGTATGAAGGCCGTCGACGCGGCCTCCCTCTCGGTAACCGGGGAGAGCCTCAAGGATTTTCGTAATTCAAGGATACCCTGGGTCCCGGCGGCACAGTGGATCATGAAGGGTTTCACTGGCGCCGAGACCAGACTCCGCAGTCACCTCCTGAAGATCATCGCCTTGTGCTGGAGGCTTTTCGTATCCGCGAAAGCGGCAAGGGGCACCTTGTCATTCGACGACATGATACGGGGAGCCCGGGACGCGGTATCAGCCGAACCCTCATTCGCCGGGAAATTCCTTCATGTGATCGTGGACGAGTTCCAGGACACCAATTCAATTCAGGACGAACTGCTAAGCGCCCTGACCCCCCCGGGGGGCACCCTTTTCCTGGTGGGCGACCTGCAGCAGTCTATCTACCGCTTCCGGAATGCCGAGCCGGCTATATTCTGGAGAAGGATCAGGGAAGCCCTGACCCAAAACCCCGACTCACTGATCTCCCTCGACGTGACCTTTCGCTGCAGACAAAGCGTCATGGACAGGGTGAACAGCCTATTTGGCCACACCTGGAGAGAGGGGATCGCAAGATCGATAAAAATGGCATTCTCCCCCCTCGCCCCCCCCGGATCTAGGGATTGGTGGACCAAGCGCCAGGAAACCACTGTAAGCCCCTTCGAACTGGTGATACCCGACACAAGAGACCTTGAAGAGGAGCTGAACACCGCCGGGATCCGGGTCGCCGCTCTGAGGATACTTTCGGACAGGATCCTGGAGGCCATCGATAAAGGCGCCACGGTCTGGGACTCCGACGGAGCCGGGGGGTTCGATGCCAGGCCTGTTTCATTCCGCGACTTCGCGGTGCTTGTACCGACGCGGGCATTCTACGACCAGATCGAACAGGTATTCATCGAGGAAAGGGGTATACCTACCTATTTCGAGGGTAACCGCAACTACTTCGGCAGGGGCGAGGTACGCGACGCTATCAATCTTCTCGAGGCGGCGGCAGACCCCAATGATACCCTCGCCATGTCGTCATTCCTGGCATCACCGTTGAGCGGGCTGTCGCTGGAGGTTTCTGCAGAACTGATATCCCGGTCGGTGAGTGAAAGTGTCTCATTAAGAAAATTATTTTCCGAGGAATGCCCTGACGATGCCGCAAGATTCGAAGACCTCCGCCGGACCGGGCTGGCGGCAGGACCCTCCCTTGCCCTGGCAAAACTGCTGGATAACATTTCGGTCATCCTTTCATGTCCCGCCTGGAAACGGCCCCGGTTGGCCGCGAACCTCCGAAGGGCGGTGGACATGGCAAGGGAGTACGAAGCATCCATGGGGATGAGCCTCTCGGGGTGCGCTTCATATCTCCGCTATATGACCGTCAAGGGAATTGACTCCAAAGAGGCAGACACCCTGGGAGACCAGGACGACATGGTCAGGGTAATGACGGTCCACTCGGCAAAGGGGCTTGAGTTTCCCGTTGTTGCCGTGGCAGGTCTTGAGCAGGGGCTCAGGACCAGGAGCCAGGGCATCAGGCTTATCCCTTCGCCGCACCTGGGGATAGCCGCCACGGTCTTCCCCGACGGCTGGAACCCCGATAGGGATGAAAAACCGCTGGCAGGAACGATCCACGACATACTTGAGACCCTTGAGGCCCGGGAGGAGAAACAGCGTCTCCTCTACGTGGCAACCACCAGGGCAAGGGATTCCCTGATCCTCCTGGGGGCATGCCCCATCGAGGGAGGCATCCCCAGGGCAAGAAAACATTCCTGGCTGGAGACCGTCAGGGACTGGATGGGGATCGCGGGAGGCCTCAGCCTCTCCCCGGTTGCCGGGAGCGGGGTTTCAGTTCCCATCGCCTCGTCCATTCCCGCAACGACGTACAGGGGTGGCACCGTAAGGCTGCCGGAAAGAACGGGTGAAACCCTTGAAAGGATCAGCGCCACGGCCTACGCTCTTATAAGGTACTGTCCCAACGCCTTCAGAATGAGACACCGGCAAGGTCTGGGCATTTCATGGGAACTCAATTCCGAAGGTGCAGGAGGGGCTGACCTCGGAAGCCTTGCCCACTGGATCCTGAGACGGTGGGACCTGCGCCCCGAGACACTTTCCAGGTTCGACCCCCTCGGGGAAGGAGCAGGTCTGGCCACGATCCTTCCGCCGGAACTGAGACCCCCTTGGTCGGACATTTCCAGGATCGGTCCCCTGATGGACTGGCTGGGCCGTTTCGCTGCCTCGCCGATCGCCGAAAGGATCAGGCAGGCAAAGGATTGCCTGAAGGAGGTGCCTTTCAGGGTTCGCCTGGAGAGCGGCACCCTTATGGTGGGCTCTATAGATATCATGTGGAGGGAACATGGGACTATCTTCATCAGGGACTTCAAGACAGGGAAGACCGACGGCGCCCCTGAAGACCTGTACACCCGCCAGGTGCTTTTTTACTCGGTCGCAGCCCGGAGGCATTTCGGGGATGTCCCGGTCGATCTCGCTCTGATATCATTAAAGGATACCTCTGAAATACGAATAGAAACTTCGGCTATCGACCTGGAAGGATTGTTGGAAGACATCTCCGCGGCGGCGGCAATGGCCGTATCGGGACCGTTCCCGCCATCAAAAGAAAGATGCCCCTTCTGCCCCTGGAAGGGCGGGTGCTTTTTCGGGCAGGATCTTTCCAGGGTATGAACGGGTTTATTTGTTCGTTTTTTGGTTTTTTTATTGCAATATCATTTTGTGGACCAGGTCAGGAATTCAGGCAGACGGAAGGATGAGCTGTTTATGCACCCATACCGGAGAACCCTGTTTCCCGCCTTTATTGTTTTTTCTGTTTTTTTGTTTTACGGAGCTCTTTCCGCCGAAGAACTACCCTGGATAGAACACCCGGTAAAGCAGGGTGAAACCCTGGAAACCATCGCAGACAAATACGGCGTGGAGAGTTCATGGATAAAATGGGCTAACGAGCTCAAAGAATGCGAAGTCCCCTTCGAAAAGGAATTTATACTCGTCCCTCGCGACAGCAACCTCCTTATTGAAACCCTTGCCGAGGTAAGGGCAAGACGTAACGGTGATACCACCACCGGGTTATACCTTTGCGAAGAGGCCGACACTGAACCCGTAAAAGCAACCCGGCGCGACGAACCGGTATCGGATTACCCCGGCTTGGATAAACTGCTTGCCCTGGCAAGAACTTCAGTGCCCTCCAACCCATCGGCTCCATCAAGATCTTCCTCCTTTTCCCTCTTTTGGCCCGTTGAGGGAAAAGTCTTTTCTCGTTTCGGCCCCAGACGTGGAAGATTTCACACGGGCGTAGACATATCAGCCCCGAGGGGCACCCCGGTATACGCGGCCGCGGCCGGCACTGTTGTCCGGGCTGTATGGCGCAGCGGCTTCGGAAGATCGATCCTCATCGACCACGGTAATGGTGTTATGACCCGTTACGCCCACTGTGACACGATGATTTGCAAGGCAGGGGAAAAGGTATCGAAGGGTCAGAAGATAGGGACTGTGGGGAGGACGGGGAGGACCACTGGTCCCCACTTGCACTTTGAAGTTGTGATCAACGGCAAGCACCAGGATCCCGAAAAACATCTTCCGCCGAAAGGCAATTGAAAGGAGGCTTTACGCACATGCTTGAGGAAGGGATTAAAGCGCCCGCGTTCTGCCTGAAGGACAGCAACAGCAAGGAGAGATGTATCGAAGAATTCTCCGGAAAGTGGGTGGTTCTTTACTTCTACCCTAAAGACAATACGAGCGGATGCACCCTGGAAGCCATCGAATTCTCGGCCCTGGAGGATGAATTCCGCGGACTTGGAGCTGTTGTTATCGGTATAAGCCCGGACACCTGCGAAAGCCATGCCCGCTTCATCGGCAAACACAACCTTACCGTCATTCTCCTTAGCGACCCGGAAAAGAAGGTCCTTGAGACCTACGGTGCCTGGGGCATGAAGAAAATGTACGGAAGGGAGTCCATGGGTGTGGTCAGGAGCACCTTCCTTTTATCACCCGATGGCAAGGTTGCAAAAACATGGAAAAAAGTCAAGGCTGAGGGACATGCGGCCAAAGTCCTCGAGGCTCTGAAGGAGTTATCAGCCTAGTAGACGAAAATGTTCAAACCCCCTCTTTCGAGGGGGTTTTTCAGCAAAAAGGTCAGGCTTGGTTTAGTTTTTCAAACTCTTTTCAGGCGCAAACATGGCTCTTTCAAGGACTGACATGATATCATTCCGGCAGGGAGGTGATCCCCTTTGGACGAGTGGACAAGACCGGACCCTTTCAGGATGGCTCTGCTGACCATCGACATCCAGCGCGAGTTCCAGCCGGGTTTCCCCTCAGGAAGGCCCGATAACGCAACTGCCGTCCCGGCCGCAGCGGAGGTCACAAGGGCTTTCAGGAATGCCGGTAAGCCGATCATCCATATCGTCCGTCTCTACCTTCCAGACGCAAGCAACGCGGACCTCTGCAGAAGGTCCAGGATCCTTTCAGGGCCCCCTATACTGGCCCCGGGCTCGGAGTCAAGCCAGATAGCCCAGGAGCTGCTTCCTCTCCCTTCGGTCGTTCTCGACCACCATCTACTGCTCTCCGGCGGGGTCCAGGTGATCGGTCCCGCAGAATGGATCATCTACAAACCCCGTTTCGGCTCCTTCTATAAAACACCACTGGAAAGGCATCTCGCCGAATTAGGAGTGAACACCATTGTTGTCGTGGGATCCAACTTCCCTAACTGCCCCAGGACGACCATATACGAGGCAAGCGAGAGAGATCTCCGGATCGTGGCAGTTACCGATGCAATATCACTGCTTGACCACAGGGGCATTTGTGAACTTGAGGCCATCGGGGTACTGTGTATACCCTTGAAAAAGGCACTGGAACTGCTCTTTCCTCACTAAATACCCTCCCTTTTGATATAATGGTATGGTTGTGATAATCGCCTTCCAGGAGGGACCCCTTGGTGTTTCTTCTCCTTGAGGAAAATATGATGGTGCATATGGGCAGAGTCCTGGCCCTTGTCAGGTTCGAGGGCGAGACCGCCGTGCTCCTGAGGGATGGCTCTGTGATGGCAACGGGCTTCACGCCGCCGACCCTGGCCAGGAGGTCGGCCCGTTTCGTGGAGAAAGGTAAAGCATTGGCGCAGTCCCTGCGCCAGGGAGGAAAGATCTTATGACATCAGCATCAGCTTCCGCTTCAAGCCAGTACACAGCAAAGGATATCCAGATACTCGAGGGGCTCGAGGCCGTCCGCCGGAGACCGGGTATGTACATCGGCGATACGGGGTCCAGGGGCCTTCATCATATAGTCTACGAAGTCGTCGACAACGCCATCGACGAAGCCATGGCGGGCTGGTGCTCTAAGATCGAGATCAGGATACATGCCGACGGGCATGTATCCGTCGAGGACAACGGCCGCGGAATACCCACCGATCTGCACCCACAGACTGGCAGGCCCGCGGCTGAAGTGGTCCTCACGACCCTCCACGCCGGTGGCAAGTTCGACAAGAAATCCTACCAGGTCAGCGGAGGCCTTCACGGCGTGGGAGTCTCCGTCGTCAATGCCCTGTCGGAGTGGCTCAACCTGACGGTATGGAGAGAAGGCAAGGAGTGGAGGCAGACATACAGCAAGGGAAAACCTACCTCTGATCTTTGCTGTGGCGAGCCCACGGACAAGAACGGCACCCTCATTGAATTCATGCCCGACTCCTCCATCTTCGACGAGATAGAGTTCTCCTGGGAGACCCTGGCTGGAAGGTTCAGGGAGATGGCCTTCCTCAACCCCGGGCTTTCCATCGAATTGAAGGACGAGGTCTCGGAAACAGAGAAGGTCTTCCACTACGAGGGGGGTATCTCCTCCTTCGTGGAGTATCTTAACAGGGGGAAGAACACCCTCTTTGCTCCGCCGATCGTAATTTCGGGACAGCGCGAAGGCGTTACAGTCGAGATAGGCATCCAGTACAACGACAGCTACATAGAGAGGGTCTTCGCCTTCGCAAACCTCATCAATACTGTCGAGGGGGGCACTCACGTATCGGGCTTCCGGACGGCCCTTACCCGTGCTATCAATGAATCGGCCAGGAGGAACAAGGTCCTGAGGGAAAAGGACCCCAACCTCACCGGCGACGACCTGAAGGAGGGTCTCACTGCTGTCATCTCGGTAAAGCTCCCGGAGCCGCAGTTCGAGGGGCAGACCAAGACAAAGCTGGGCAACGGAGAGATAAAGGGGATCGTTGACTCCATATTCTACGACGGGCTCATGGCCGAGATAGACGAGCGTCCCGACATTCTGAAACCCGTCGTAGAGAAAGCCATTAAGGCCCGTCTGGCCAGGGAGGCCGCCAAGAAGGCGAGGGAGCTGGTAAGGCGCAAGACAGCCCTTGCCGGGCTCGACCTGCCCGGGAAACTGGCCGACTGTTCTAGCCGCAACCCCGAGGAGTGCGAGATATTCATCGTTGAGGGAGATTCCGCCGGAGGTTCCGCCAAGCAGGGGCGGGACCGCAACTTCCAGGCCATACTCCCCCTTCGGGGAAAGATACTGAACGTCGAGAAGGCCCGCATCGACAAGGCTCTGGACAACCAGGAGATCCGGACAATTATCCAGGCCCTCGGGGCGGGGGTAGGCGAAGATTTTAATGTAAATAACATCAGATATAATAAAACTTTCATTATGACCGACGCTGACGTGGATGGGGCCCATATACGCACCCTGCTTTTGACCCTTTTCTACCGCTTTATGCCCATGCTGATAGAGAGAGGGCACCTCTACGTTGCACAACCGCCCCTCTACAGGGTGCAGGCCGGCAAGGAGATCCACTACTGCTACAGCGAAAAGGAACTGAAGGCACTGCAGGATAGCATGAAGAGCCGCAAGTTGAGCATACAGCGCTACAAGGGCCTTGGGGAGATGAACCCTGAGCAGTTGTGGGAGACCACCATGGACCCGGCGACCCGGACATGCAAAAGGGTGGAGGTCGAGGACGCCGTCTCCGCCGATGAGTACTTCAGCATCCTCATGGGAGACAAGGTCGAGCCCCGCCGAGAGTTCATCGAGACCCACGCGAAGGAAGTAAGAAATCTGGATGTTTAGAAATCCGTAACTCGTAACCCGGAAAGGCAAAAGAGCAAGGCGGCATGCTGCAGTCGGCAGGCATCAGGAAAACATGGGAAGAACGAGCGTGGGACGCCAGACGGAAGACGAAAAACCAAGGCATCACTTGTTATTCCGAGAAGCCAAGCGACGAGGAATCCCGGTCTGGATCCTTAATAAGCAAGAACTTCTCACCACAGACAAGGCACCTTGGCTGGCGTACCGCCAGCCAATGTTAATTCAAAAATGACATATCAACGACCAGGCCGGGGTTACTAGCCCCGGCCTGGTCGTTGGTGGCACAGGTCTTCTGGGAGGTGCTTCTCTCAAAAACCCGAGAGTTCCAAAGAATCCATAGTAGTTATGGTGCCCTCGTGAGAGTAGTAATAAAGCCCGGCGTGCCTCTCGCTCCCATGCGCGGTTATTACGACGAAGGTCATTGTCTCCAGATCGTTATTATTATCGATCCACGTGCCGGAGTTGACATAAACGGCTTCCTTTCCGTCGTGGGTCTCAGACGGGATCATCCTGGGTTCGTGTGAATGGCCAAAGATCACGATCCTCTTGTCGGATCCGGGGTTTTTGAAGTACTGCACGTTCGCCTGCTCGTCGGTCCCCGCCCCCGAGGCCGAATTGACGATAGCTTCCCTGACAGGAATATTGACTGCCACCCTGTTGAGAGCCTGCCGTTCGTCCCACGTGTCCTGTATCCCTTTGAACAGATTCACTTCGATGTCTCCTCCGGCCTCCGCCTGAACGGGAATAACGTCGCTCATGGCATAGGTTTCAGTGAATCCGTCGATGTTGGTCCTTATGATCTTCTCTTCGAATCCTTCCTTTATGGGAAGGGCTTTCATCACTCCGTCCCATACTTTCCAGTAGAGGAACTCAAGGTTCTGGCTTTCTCCCAGAGAATTCGGGGTGACGACCGGCCTGATCTTGCTGGGCTCGGGCTTGCCTTCAACAACTGAGAGCGTTGCGATACGGGTGAAGAAATACCCCGGAGGCAGGATCGAGCCTGGGGCTATGGACCGGTTCGAAATGGGATCCGGCGCACAGAAGAAATTGTAGCGATGGCCGTGCTCGATGGCTATTTCAGGATACTCGGCTGGCGAATAGGTCCCGAGCCCCAGATCCTCGTCGCGCACTTCGATCATTCCAGGGAAAATGGTCTGGATGCTCTCAGAGGTGACAAGCAGGTCATGATTGCCCGGAACATAGACCACCTTGATCTTGCCATCCCGGATCATGTCGTTGAAAGAGTCCACCACGTCTCTGTTGTTCGCGGCGACGGACTGCACGAACTCCTTCTGGCTCTTTCCGGCGTAGGTGTCCACGCCGGCGGGGATGAACCACTCGTCGACCAGGTCGCCTGCGATGACGAGTTCCTTGATGTTCGGAGCGCGCCTAAGTTTCTGAAGAAAGTCGATAAGGGGAGCGCGGTTCTTTTGAGTCTCCGCATACCGGTCGTCCATCCCCAGGTGGAGGTCGCTGATGACGACGATAACGGAACGCTCGTCGCCAAGCCCCGGAATGCCGCCCTCATCGAGGGAGAACGAGTAGCCCGAAAGCGTTACGGCCGAATTATGCTCCGGAATGGCGTCCGCGGAGCAATTTGATGCGGTAAACAACAGTGACGACAATAGAATAATGCTCATAATAGCCTCTCTTCTCATAATGTCCCATTCCCTTTCGTTTGTTATGTGATGATCATGAGTAGAATACCCAAAAAAGGTACCGCTTGACGCCGCCTTACCTCAGTTTCCAGGTGAAGCCTATGAAAACGCCGTCGTTATACGCATCCATTACGAAGCCATTTTTCTCGTAATCGACGTAGAGGTATCGGTATCCGACTTCAATGGACGTTCGCTCCGAAAGTTCCCATGACAGATCCACCATGCCTCCCCATGTGAAATTCGACCCAACGCCGAATCCACCCGCATCGATCATTGCAACAAGGGTCAAATTCGGTGAAAGCCTAGTCGCGTAGCGGATGCCGACAAAAGGATCCAGCCAGGATTCAGTATCGCTGAAGTGTTCCAGGGGAATTGAAGCCGTTCTGATCGTCAGTTCGTTTTTCAGATCCCAGTATCTAAAACCGGCGAAAATATGGAGGGAGGACGAATCCCATTCCTTTACGTTTACGCCCCAGGCGGCCTGAAGCCGGGTCGTCGTCATTTCGATGTCTGTGAAAAGAGAGTTAGATATCTGCTCGCTGTCTGACATGTCGAGATACATGCCGTCGAAAAAGAAGTACTGCTTCCCCTTGTGCCCTTGAAAGGTAAGCATCCCCGAGGCGTCCATGTTCGAAAGAATGTCGGAGAAGCCCAGGCTGACACGCGCCTTATGCCCCTTAACGCCCACAGTTCCGCTAAGGCCGGAAAACCAGACGTATGACGTCGTGGAAAAGGTCCAGTCGGAGGGAACATCGTTTTCTGATGCCTCGAGGGGCGAAAGCCCGGAAACAGGAAGAAAGATGAGCAAGAGAAGAGACAAAAAAATACGGCTCGTTCGTTTCATAAACATCACTCCCGGCTGGTAACCTGTAATCTGGTGCACTATACGCTATTTGCCGCGTTTCGTCCATTTGTTGAAACAGAGGGTATTTTGAGAGAAAACCAGGAAAACCCGATAAGCCCAGAAATATGGGTGACTGGATAGGGGGAACCAATGTCAGGCCGGGCCGAAGAACCCCGGCTTTTTTGCAGAAACGTACGGTCGAGCTTCAGGCGAAGGCAGGAGATGAAGGCTGGTACCGGTGGATCCTGGACCGGGAAACCCGACCTACTGGAGACCGATCAGGCGGAGCATCTCGGCCAGTGATCCGGCAAAAGCCCTGCGGAGCCGGTCGATGGCAAGGACGTCAGGGGTCCTGTCGGACCTCTTGTAGAGGTGTTCGTTGGTCTCCTGAATGATGGCGGGGACCCTTGCCCCGACACGGGAGCGGGAGTTTACTGAGTGGGCCGCGCAGACGTGGCCGTAGACGGTGTAGTACTCGGACTCGTTGACGGTGACCTTAACCTCTGGGAGCCGCCGGCGGAGCTGGTCTGCGTAGATCTCAATAAACTCGGGAGGGGAGAATCGTAGTGGTTCCTCGTCCATGTATGAGTTCTGGTAGTTCATGATTTCGATCTGGTTGTCCTCTACTCCCCTTGCCGTCAGGGAGGAGTGTCCGTCGAAGAGAAAGACCGCCCCCTCGGATATCCTCTCCCCTATCCGGGCGTGGAAGCTCCTGAGATACTTGCGGGACATCTCCTCTCTCAGTCCTGCCGATGGAGCCAGACCTTCCCTGTAGACAGGCCTCCCCTTCACGTCCACCAGGGGAACGCAGTCTTCGATCACGTCGGGATGCCGATTGGCCTCCAGGATCATGCTGCAGTAAGGGAAGACCTCCTGGACGTTGCCGAGGATGTCCCTGAAGTCGTAGAGCCAGTTTGTGTACCAGTCAACGTTCTGTACCAGTTGGGGGAAATCTTCTGACAGGGACCCCGCCGGTATCTCGGAGGGTATCACTACTCCGCTGTGAGGTATTACCACCAGTATCGCCTTGGACGACATGGTCATTTCTCCCGGGATATCCCGGCGTATTCCATAAAAAGATCCAGCCTGCGAGCCATGCGCTCCCTGTCCAGGAAGCCTGTACTTGTGCGAACGTTGAACATCTTCTCCGGAATGGTGATGCCCCGGGGGTCGAAGGCGTAGCTCTTTTTCAGCCTGTACTTGGCCTTTAGTGTTTCGGCGCCGAATTGCTTAAGTCTCTCCGGTGTCCAGTCCATGCCCAGTGATTTGAGACCATCGGCAATTATCTGCGGGTCGTAGACCCCCCTGGCAAAGAGGCAGATCACAAGAGAGTTGAGCACCATCCTCCACTGTGCCTCCTCCACCTGCATCCGGACCTGCTCCTCCAGGGGCAAGTCTTTCATAAGCAGTTTCTGGTCGAGGCTGTAGCCGTTGTCGTCAAGGTGGGAGTGCCTGACCCCGGCGATCCAGGTAATTACCGCGTTCTCACCCGTCAGGTACCCTGCTGGTTCGAGCCCGCCGTAATGCATGGCGAAATCCTTGCCGCCGTACTTCGAGGCACAGAAGGCAGTGCCTTTCTCAAGGTCACTGAAGAATTCCCCATTGCCTGAAGATATCCTTTGCATGGCCTCCAGGTATGACCGGGTATCCCCAAAGGATAGCGAAAGACCTTCCGTTTCGGCCTCCCCTATGGCCCCCGACAGGAATGCCTCGGTGGCCCAGGCAAGGGTGTTGCCCATGCTCATGCAGTCCCACCCCTGCTTTTCGATGAAGGCGATAAGCCTGAGTATCTCCCGCGGCGTGGAGATGCTCAGCTGGGTCCCCACTGCGAAGATTGGCTCGTAGTCGTAGGAGACCCTGACGGTGCTGTAGTGGGCGGGAGCAAATTTTTCCCGCAGTTCTGCCACCTGGATGCAGCCGCAGGGGCAGTGGGCGCAGGCTATGTGCTGTACGTTCACTTCCTCGAGAAAGGCCTCGCCCGAGATCCTGGAAGCGTTCTCGAAAAAGCCCTGGGTGAAGTTCCGGGTGGGCAGGCCCCGTATGGCGTTCATAGGGAGTACGTTGGCAGGGG
>Ga0334887_1003101_pt1 | contig 17083 bp, 10 predicted proteins | sample GraSluR1_MG_10_FD_207217 | JGI IMG/M metagenome (GOLD analysis project Ga0334887, IMG submission 207217) | Sludge microbial communities from methane-producing bioreactor in Wageningen University, Netherlands - Granular Sludge_18_07-R1 | ecosystem: Engineered > Bioreactor > Anaerobic >...
GTCGTCGTCTTCTCCAAGTACGGCGGCACCGAGGTCCACTACGACGGCAAGGACCTGCTGCTGCTCAACGCCCGCGACATTCTCGCGGTCGTCTCCAAGTAATCCGCTGAGGAGTCGTACGAATGCCCAAGCTGTTGCAGTTCGATGAGGAGGCGCGCCGCTCCCTGGAGCGTGGCGTCGACATCCTCGCCAACACCGTCAAGGTCACGCTCGGTCCGAAGGGCCGTTACGTGGTGCTGGACAAGAAGTGGGGCGCTCCGACCATCACCAACGACGGGGTGACCGTGGCCCGCGAGGTGGACCTCGAGGACCCGTACGAGAACCTGGGCGCCCAGCTCGCGAAGGAGGTCGCCACCAAGACCAACGACGTCGCCGGTGACGGCACCACCACCGCCACGGTGCTGGCCCAGGCGATGGTGCACGAGGGTCTGCGCGCCGTTGCCGCCGGGGCGAACCCGATCGGCCTCAAGCGTGGCATCGACAAGGCCGTCCAGGCCGTCGAGGGCGAGCTGGCCCGGATTTCGCGCCCGGTGGAGAGCACCGAGGACATGGCCTCGGTCGCCACCATCTCCTCCCGTGACGAGGAGATCGGCCGCCAGATCGCCGAGGCCTTCGACAAGGTCGGCAAGGACGGCGTGATCACCGTCGACGAGTCGCAGACCTTCGGCACCGAGCTCGAGTTCACCGAGGGCATGCAGTTCGACAAGGGCTACCTGTCGGGCTACATGGTCACCGACACCGAGCGGATGGAAGCCGTCCTGGAGGACCCCTACATCCTGCTCAATGCCGGCAAGATCTCGTCGATGAACGACCTGCTCCCGCTGTTGGAGAAGGTCATCGGGGCCAACGGCCAGCTGCTCATCATCGCCGAGGACGTGGACGGGGAGGCGCTGTCCACCCTGGTGGTCAACAAGATCCGCGGCACCTTCACCTCGGTGGCCGTCAAGGCCCCGGCCTTCGGCGACCGTCGCAAGGCGATGCTGCAGGACATGGCCATCCTCACCGGTGGCCAGGTCGTCGCCCCCGAGGTCGGGCTCAAGCTCGACCAGGTCGGTCTCGACGTGCTGGGCCGTGCCCACCGCGTCGTGGTCACCAAGGACAACACCACCATCGTCGACGGTGCCGGTGATCCGAAGGAGGTCGAGGCCCGGGTCGCCCAGCTGCGGGCGGAGATCGAGCACACCGACTCCGACTGGGATCGCGAGAAGCTCCAGGAGCGGGTCGCGAAGCTGGCCGGCGGCGTGTGCGTGATCAAGGTCGGTGCCGCCACCGAGGTGGAGCTGAAGGAGAAGAAGCACCGTATCGAGGACGCCGTGTCGGCAACCCGTGCAGCCATCGAGGAGGGCATCGTCGCCGGCGGCGGCTCCGCCATCATCCACGCCGCCAAGGTGCTCGACACCCTCGAGCTCGAGGGCGACGAGGCCGTCGGCGCCCGGGTGATCCGTCGCTCCGTCGTCGAGCCGCTGCGCTGGATCGCCGAGAACGGCGGCGAGCAGGGCTACGTCATCACCACGAAGGTGGCCGAGCTCGAGCCGGGCCACGGCTTCAACGCCGCCACCGGGGAGTACGGCGACCTGATCGCCCAGGGCGTCATCGACCCGGTCAAGGTCACCCGCTCTGCGCTGACCAACGCCGCCTCGATCGCCTCGCTGCTGCTCACCACGGAGACGCTGGTCGTGGACAAGCCCGCCGAGGAGCCGGCCGCAGCCGGCGCCGGGGAGTGATCTCACCGACCGCATGACATCACCCGGGTCCGTTCCCGGGTGGTCCGGTATCGCACGAACGGGGGCCCCTCGGGGCCCCCGTTCTGTTGTCCTCCCCGGCCCGGTGGCCGTCCTCGCTAGAGTGGCCCCATGCCGGAACGCCCGCAGCAAATTGTCGTCCTTCTGCACGACATGTCCGACAGTCCGCTCGGCTGGCAGGACCAGGTTGTGGCGCTGCCGCCGGACTGGCGTCCGTTGACCCCGTGGCTGCGGGGGATGAAGCCGACCGACCGGGAGGACTTCGACCTGCAGGCCGCGGCGGACGCGCTCGGCGTCGTCCCGCTGGAGTACGGGGTGGACAGCTTCGTCATTTGCGGGGTGGGTCTGGGAGCGACGGTCGCACTGCGCTGCGCCGCCGACAGCCCGGACATGGTGCGTGGCCTGCTGCTGGTCACCCCCCTCATCGCTCCTCCCGGGCCGATGCTGGCCATGCAGCGGGCGGCGCTGCGGATGACCCCACGATCCCGGTTGGCAGCTCGCAACGTCGACAAGGACCGTCTGCTGGCGGCCATGGACATGCTCGCCGGCATCGACCTGGACGACGCGCCCGAGGCGGTCACGTGCCCGAGCCTCATCGTGTCCAGTTCCGACCAGCGGGGCGGTGCCGAACAGGCCCGACAGCTCGCGGGCCGGATGCAGCGGGCCCGGACGGTGCCGCTGGCCGGCCTGCCCCCACAGAAGGCGGACCCACAGGCCTTCAACACCGTTCTGCTCGACTTCCTCGCCTCGCTGGACGAGCAGGGCGGGGAGCAGGCCGACACTCGCGGGTAACCTTGTCTGGTCCCCCCACGTCACCGGCGGCCATCGCGCCGCCGATCAGGCACACGGTCGGGCCATCGCACCGGCTCACTGTGGCGGGCAGGTCCGAACCCGACAGGCAAGATCCCCACGACAAGATCCCCACGAAAGGTATCGCTCGTGTCAGAACTCGATGACCTCGTCGAGACGAAGGTGCCCGGCCCGTTCGGGGTCCTGGGCCTCACCTTCGATGACGTCCTTCTCCAGCCGAACGAATCCGATGTCATCCCCTCCGAGGTCGACACGACGACGCGCCTGACCAAGAACATCACCCTGCACATTCCGTTGGTCAGCGCCGCGATGGACACCGTCACCGAGACCCGGATGGCGGTGGCGATGGCGCGTGAGGGTGGGATCGGGATCGTGCACCGCAACCTGTCGGTGGCCGATCAGGCCACGATGGTCGACCAGGTCAAGCGGTCGGAGGCGGGGATGATCGACGAGCCGATCACCATCTCTCCCGATGCCACCCTGGCCGAGGCGGACAAGCTGTGCGCCCACTTCCGCATCTCCGGGGTCCCGGTGGTCGACCCGGACCGTACGCTGGTCGGCATCATCACCAACCGGGACATGCGGTTCGAGGTCGACCCGTCCCGACCCGTACGTGACGTGATGACCCCGATGCCGCTGGTCACCGGGCGCGTCGGGATCGCCCGCGAGGACGCCATGCGGCTGCTCGCCCAACACAAGATCGAGAAGCTGCCGCTGGTCGACGACGCCGGCCGGCTGTGCGGGCTCATCACGCTGAAGGACTTCGTCAAGCAGACCCAGTACCCGTACGCGTCCAAGGACGGCCAGGGCCGGCTCCGGGTCGGTGCGGGGATCGGGATCTTCGGTGATGCCTGGGAACGGGCCATGGCTCTCGTGGAGGCCGGGGTGGACGTCATCGTCGTCGACACCGCACACGGGCACTCGCGCAGCGAGATCGAGATCATTCGGCGGCTGAAGGCCGAGCCCCGTGCGGCCCGGGTGGACATCATCGGCGGCAACGTGGCCACGTACGAGGGGGCGAAGGCGCTTGTCGAGGCCGGCGTGGACGGGATCAAGGTGGGGGTCGGGCCGGGCTCGATCTGTACCACCCGGGTGGTCGCCGGTGTCGGCGTCCCGCAGATCACCGCTATCTGGGATGCGGCCCGGGCGGCCCGTCCGGCGGGCGTGCCGGTCATCGGGGACGGCGGACTGCAGTATTCCGGCGACATCGCCAAGGCCCTCGTGGCGGGCGCCGACACCGTGATGCTGGGCTCGCTGCTGGCCGGCTGCGAGGAGTCCCCAGGGGACCTGGTCTTCGTCAACGGCAAGCAGTTCAAGTCCTACCGGGGGATGGGTTCGCTGGGCGCGATGGCCGGGCGGGGGCGCCGCGCGTCGTACTCCAAGGACCGCTACTTCCAGAACGACGTCGCCTCGGACGACAAGATCGTCCCGGAGGGGATCGAGGGACAGGTTCCCTATCGGGGCCCGCTGGCGGCGGTGGCCTACCAACTCGTCGGCGGACTGCACCAGTCGATGTTCTATTCGGGTGCCCGAACGGTGGAGGAACTGCACCGCAAGGGACGTTTCGTCCGGATCACCTCCGCGGGCCTGCGGGAATCCCACCCGCACGACATCCAGATGACGATCGAGGCGCCGAACTACGCAGGTCATGCCCAGTGACCCCATCCACGTGACCGGGGGCCGCCACGGCCCCTCCGTCCGCACACGCCGGGTGGCAGCGCCCGGCCGAGCCGCCCGCCCATCGAGGGGTGCGCGGGCGGAGAGGAGTGATCGACATGTACGACATCGGGCGCAGCAAGAGGGCGGAACGCGGGTTCTCCCTCGATGACATCGCCATCGTCCCGTCCCGGCGCACCCGCGGGATCGAGGAGGTGGACCTGACCTGGACGATCGATGCGCTGACCTTCGGCTTCCCGGTGATCGCCGCGCCGATGGACTCGATCATGTCGCCGGAGACGGCCATCGCGGTGGGACGGCTCGGAGGACTGGGCGTGCTCAACCTGGAGGGGATCTGGACCCGGTACGAGGACCCTGAGCCGCTGCTGGCCGAGCTCGCCGACGTGGCAGATCCGGTCCAGGCCACCCGGCGCCTCCAGCAGGTGTACGCCGAGCCGATCAAGCCGGAGCTGATCCGGGAGCGCGTGGCGCAGATCCGCACGGCAGGGGTGCCCGTGGCCGGCTCGCTGTCGCCGCAGAACACCCAGGAGTTCGCCAGCGACGTGGTGGCGGCCGGACCCGACTTCTTCGTCATCCGGGGCACCGTGGTCTCGGCCGAACACGTGTCCAGCCGGCACGAGCCGCTGAACCTGAAGAAGTTCATCTACGAGCTGGACGTGCCGGTCATCGTGGGTGGCTGTGCCACCCACCAGAGTGCGCTCCACCTGATGCGGACCGGGGCCGCCGGGGTACTCGTCGGCTTCGGTGGGGCGGCCACCCATACCACTCGCGAGGTGCTGGGTATCGAGGTGCCGATGGCCACCGCGATCTCGGACGTCGCCGAGGCACGGCGCGACTACCTCGACGAATCGGGCGGGCGATACGTCCATGTCATTGCGGACGGAGCCGTCGGACGCTCGGGCGACATGGCCAAGGCGATCGCGTGCGGCGCCGATGCGGTGATGGTCGGCGCGCCGTTGGCGAAGGCGACCGAGGCGCCGGGGGGCGGCTACCACTGGGGCCCGGAGGCCTGGCACCAGGATCTGCCCCGTGGTCAGCGGGTGAAGTTCCCCACCGTCGGCACGATGGAGGAGGTGCTGATCGGCCCGTCGCACACCGCGGACGGGACGATGAATCTCGTCGGCGCACTCAAGCGGGCGATGGCCACCACCGGGTACACCGAGGTCAAGGAGTTCCAGCGGGTCGAGTTGGTGGTGCACTGAGGATCGCCACTCGGGCGGCCCCGTCGGATTTGACCGTCCCGGGGTCCCCGGGTAGTGTTCTCCGAGTCGCCTGAACCGGGTTGCTCCGGATCGGACGGCGGGATGAGGGCCCCGGAGTTGACAACGGGAGCCTCGCCCAGTAAAGTAAGCCGAGCTGCCGGTCGGGGAAACCTGACCGGGATCCGGAGGTCCGAGAGCCCGACCCGCAAGGGGAAGGCACGGAAGACCGGGGATCTGATCGAACCGAGTCGAATCAAGGATTTGACAAGGCGAGAATCGGACAGTAAGGTTGGTCGAGTCGCTTCGGGCTGTGGCTGGTTGGTTGTGGCCTGGTGTGTGGTCGATGTTTGAGAACTCAACAGTGTGTCTTTTGGTTTGTGCCATTTTTGGCATCACTTTGGTGTGGTGTCCCGGGCTTCTGCCATGTTTGTGGTGGGGGTTTGGATTTCTTTGAGATGGTTTGATGGACCAGTGCGTCTGGTTTGTCGGGTTTGTCTCTTTGTTGATGTGTTTGTTTGCCCTGCCGTGTGGTGGGGTGGGCGATAGTTTTTCGATGGAGAGTTTGATCCTGGCTCAGGACGAACGCTGGCGGCGTGCTTAACACATGCAAGTCGGACGGTAAGGCCCTTCGGGGTACACGAGTGGCGAACGGGTGAGTAACACGTGAGTAACCTGCCCTCAACTTTGGGATAACTTCTGGAAACAGTGGCTAATACTGGATAGGACTGTCGCCTGCATGGGTGGTGGTGGAAAGTGTTCAGCGGTTGGGGATGGGCTCGCGGCCTATCAGCTTGTTGGTGGGGTAGTGGCCTACCAAGGCGTCGACGGGTAGCCGGCCTGAGAGGGTGACCGGCCACATTGGGACTGAGATACGGCCCAGACTCCTACGGGAGGCAGCAGTGGGGAATATTGCGCAATGGGCGGAAGCCTGACGCAGCAACGCCGCGTGCGGGATGACGGCCTTCGGGTTGTAAACCGCTTTCACTCATGACGAAGCGAAAGTGACGGTAGTGGGAGAAGAAGCACCGGCCAACTACGTGCCAGCAGCCGCGGTGATACGTAGGGTGCGAGCGTTGTCCGGATTTATTGGGCGTAAAGAGCTTGTAGGCGGTTTGTCACGTCGAAAGTGAAAACCTGGGCCTTAATCCCGGGCTTGCTTTCGATACGGGCTGACTGGAGGAAGGTAGGGGAGAACGGAATTCCTGGTGGAGCGGTGGAATGCGCAGATATCAGGAGGAACACCGGTGGCGAAGGCGGTTCTCTGGACCTTTCCTGACGCTGAGAAGCGAAAGCGTGGGGAGCAAACAGGCTTAGATACCCTGGTAGTCCACGCTGTAAACGGTGGGCACTAGGTGTGGGGGACATTCCACGTTCTCCGTGCCGTAGCTAACGCATTAAGTGCCCCGCCTGGGGAGTACGGCCGCAAGGCTAAAACTCAAAGGAATTGACGGGGGCCCGCACAAGCGGCGGAGCATGCGGATTAATTCGATGCAACGCGAAGAACCTTACCTGGGTTTGACATGTGCCGGACGGCTGCAGAGATGTGGTTTCCCTTTGGGCCGGTTCACAGGTGGTGCATGGCTGTCGTCAGCTCGTGTCGTGAGATGTTGGGTTAAGTCCCGCAACGAGCGCAACCCTTGTCCTATGTTGCCAGCGGTTCGGCCGGGGACTCATAGGAGACTGCCGGGGTCAACTCGGAGGAAGGTGGGGATGACGTCAAGTCATCATGCCCCTTATGTCCAGGGCTTCACGCATGCTACAATGGCCGGTACAGAGGGTTGCGAGCCTGTGAGGGTGAGCGAATCCCTTAAAGCCGGTCTCAGTTCGGATTGGGGTCTGCAACTCGACCCCATGAAGGTGGAGTCGCTAGTAATCGCAGATCAGCAACGCTGCGGTGAATACGTTCCCGGGCCTTGTACACACCGCCCGTCAAGTCATGAAAGTCGGCAACACCCGAAGCCGGTGGCCCAACCCTTGTGGGGGGAGCCGTCGAAGGTGGGGCCGGTGATTAGGACTAAGTCGTAACAAGGTAGCCGTACCGGAAGGTGCGGCTGGATCACCTCCTTTCTAAGGAGCCTCGTGTCGTGCCCGTGCCGGGTGCCTGCTGTGGTGGGTGTCGGTGGGGGTGTGTGGATGCTGGTTGTTCTTGTCCCCGTGTTGGGGGTGGGGCTGGTGTTCGAGGTTGTTTTGTGGGTGGATCGCGGATCGGGAGACACACTGTTGGGGTTCTGAGGCCTCGGCTGTCCCGCGTGTGTGTGCGGGTGGGGTTGGGCGGTGCTGCTGGCTTGCGTGGGTGGGTTGGTGGTGTCGTGTGGTGTGTTGAGATCTTCATAGTGGACGCGAGCATCTTTGTAGTGTTTTTTGTCTGTGTGTGTTGTGTGTGGGCGAAGCTACGAAGGGCGATCGGTGGATGCCTTGGCACCAAGAGCCGATGAAGGACGCGGTAACCTGCGATAAGCCCCGGGGAGTTGGTAGACGAGCGGTGATCCGGGGGTGTCCGAATGGGGAAACCTGAAATGTCTCCAGTTGTGTGGAGTCACCCTTGCCTGAATGTATAGGGCAGTGGGAGGGAACGCGGGGAAGTGAAACATCTCAGTACCCGTAGGAGAAGAAAACAATTGTGATTCCGTGAGTAGTGGCGAGCGAAAGCGGAGGAGGCCAAACTGCGTGTGTGTGAGAGCTGACAGGTGTTGCATGCGTGGGGTTGTGGGACCTGATGGACCTGGCTGTTGACGGGTCGTGGTTGGTGCGTGGTGAAGTCGAAGGGTCTGGAATGGCCCGGCGGAGCAGGTGAGACCCCTGTAGACGTGAGCTGCGTGCGCCATGGTCGGTGTTCCCAAGTAGCACGGGACTCGTGGAATTTCGTGTGAATCTGGCGGGACCACCCGCTAAGCCTGAATACTTCTTGGTGACCGATAGCGGATCAGTACCGTGAGGGAAGGGTGAAAAGTACCCCGTGAGGGGAGTGAAAGAGTTCCTGAAACCGGTCGCCTACAAGCCGTCGGAGCCTTGCGGGGTGACGGCGTGCCTATTGAAAAATGAGCCTGCGAGTTAGTGGTGTGTGGCGAGGTTAACCCGGGTGGGGGAGCCGTAGCGAAAGCGAGTCCGATAAGGGCGTTTGAGTCGCATGCTCTAGACCCGAAGCGTAGTGATCTATCCATGGCCAGGTTGAAGCGTCGGTAAGACGTCGTGGAGGACCGAACCCACCTAGGTTGAAAACTGGGGGGATGAGCTGTGGATAGGGGTGAAAGGCCAATCAAACTACGTGATAGCTGGTTCTCCCCGAAATGCATTTTGGTGCAGCGTCGCGTGTTGCTTCCCGGAGGTAGAGCACTGGATGGTCTAGGGGGCCTACCAGCTTACCGAAATCAGCCAAACTCCGAATGCCGGTGAAGTGTAGCGTGGCAGTGAGACAGTGGGGGATAAGCTTCATTGTCGAGAGGGAAACAGCCCAGATCATCAGCTAAGGCCCCTAAGGGGTTACTCAGTGGAAAAGGATGTGGAGTTGCGGTGACAACCAGGAGGTTGGCTTGGAAGCAGCCATCCTTGAAAGAGTGCGTAATAGCTCACTGGTCAAGTGATTCTGCGCCGACAATTCAGCGGGGCTCAAGTAATCCGCCGAAGCTGTGGCAGTCCGTGAGGGCTGGGTAGGGGAGCGTCGTGCCGTGCGGTGAAGCCGGCCTGTGAGGGCTGGTGGAGTGGGTGCGAGTGAGAATGCAGGCATGAGTAGCGAATGACGGGTGGGAAACCCGTCCGCCGAATATCCAAGGGTTCCAGGGTCAAGTTAATCTGCCCTGGGTCAGTCGGGACCTAAGGCGAGGCCGACAGGCGTAGTCGATGGACAACGGGTTGATATTCCCGTACCGGCGAAGTGACGTCCGTGTCGAGGCGCGTGATGCTGAGCACGCGAGCTGTTCTGTCCGCCTTTCGGGGTGGTGGGATGGTGAGTCTGCGACCCGATCGTGTAGTAGGCAAGCTGCGGAGTGACGCAGGAAGGTAGCCTGTCCTGGGCGGTGGTTGTCCCAGGGTAATGGTGTGGCCCGGCCGGTAGGTAAATCCGCCGGCCTTGTGGGTGAGGCCTGATGCCACTGCTGTCTTCGGATGGTGGTGTGGGTGATCCTGTGCTGCCGAGAAAAGCTTCGTGAGCGAGTCATGAGCCGCCCGTACCCGAAACCGACACAGGTGGATGAGTAGAGAATACTAAGGCGTTCGAGAGAATCGTGGTTAAGGAACTCGGCAAAATTCCCCCGTAACTTCGGGATAAGGGGGGCCGGATCCGTGGAGCACTGTCGTGCCGAGCGGTGATGGCCGCAGAGACCAGGCCCAAGCGACTGTTTATCAAAAACACAGGTCCGTGCGAAGTCGTAAGACGAGGTATACGGACTGACTCCTGCCCGGTGCTGGAAGGTTAAGGGGACGTGTCAACTTCGGTGAAGCGCTGAACTTAAGCCCCAGTAAACGGCGGTGGTAACTATAACCATCCTAAGGTAGCGAAATTCCTTGTCGGGTAAGTTCCGACCTGCACGAATGGAGTAACGACTCGGGCACTGTCTCAACCACGAACTCGGTGAAATTGCATTACGAGTAAAGATGCTCGTTACGCGCAGCAGGACGGAAAGACCCCGGGACCTTTACTATAGTTTGGTATTGGTGATCGGTACAGCTTGTGTAGGATAGGTGGGAGACGGTGAAGCGGTCACGCCAGTGGTCGTGGAGTCAGTGTTGAAATACCACTCTGGTTGTTCTGGTTTCCTAACTTCGGGCCATGATCTGGTTCAGGGACAGTGCCTGATGGGTAGTTTGACTGGGGCGGTCGCCTCCTAAAAGGTAACGGAGGCGCCCAAAGGTTCCCTCAGCCTGGTTGGCAATCAGGTGTCGAGTGTAAGTGCACAAGGGAGCTTGACTGTGAGACAGGCATGTCGAGCAGGGACGAAAGTCGGGACTAGTGATCTGACGGTGGCGTGTGGAAGCGCCGTCACTCAACGGATAAAAGGTACCCCGGGGATAACAGGCTGATCTTGCCCGAGCGTCCATAGCGACGGCATGGTTTGGCACCTCGATGTCGGCTCGTCGCATCCTGGGGCTGGAGTCGGTCCCAAGGGTTGGGCTGTTCGCCCATTAAAGCGGCACGCGAGCTGGGTTCAGAACGTCGTGAGACAGTTCGGTCCCTATCCGCTGCGCGCGTAGGAGTCTTGAGAAGGGCTGTCCTTAGTACGAGAGGACCGGGACGGACCAACCTCTGGTGTGCCAGTTGTTCCGCCAGGAGCATGGCTGGTTGGCTACGTTGGGGAGTGATAACCGCTGAAAGCATCTAAGCGGGAAGCACGCTTCAAGATGAGGACTCCCACAGTGGTAAGGCCCCCAGGAGACGACTGGGTTGATAGGCCGGGCGTGGAAGCACCGAAAGGTGTGGAGCTGACCGGTACTAATAGGCCGAGGGCTTACCCTCACCACTTCACATGGCGACAGGAATCGTGTTGCTCGCGTCCACTATGGTGTTCTGAACACACCACCCCTCCCCCCGGCCCCCTCGCGGGGGCGTGGCGGGGGTCTCAAGGTTTGTTTCGGTGGTCATGGCGAAAGGGAAACACCCGGTCACATTCCGAACCCGGAAGTTAAGCCTTTCAGCGCCGATGGTACTGCACACGGGAGTGTGTGGGAGACTAGGACACCGCCGGACACCACACCCCCGCCCCGAGGGCGGGGAACGTGGCGAGTGGGGCCGGGAACCCGAACAAGGTTCCCGGCCCCACACACAATTACGCTGCGGTAGATTCTGTTCGTGGCTGATGACGACGTCTGGATCGAACTGCGCCGGCTGCGCGACTCCATCGACAACATGGACGCAGCCCTGGTCTACCTGCTGGCCGAACGGTTCAAGATCACCCAACGGGTCGGGGTGCTCAAGGCCGAGCATGACCTCCCGCCGGCCGACCCGGCGCGGGAGGCCAAGCAGATCGACCGGCTGCGGGCCCTTGCCGTGAGCGCCCATCTGGATCCGGAGTTCGCGGAAGCCTTCCTCACCTTCATCGTGCGGGAGGTCGTGCGTCATCATGAACGGATCCGTGACGACCGCGGCTGAGCCGACGGAGGAAGGGTGCCGGCGGAGGAAGGGTGCCGGCGGAGGTGCGCCGCCGGGCGGGCGCGGAACGGGGCGGCTGCGGTGCGACGATAGACTGCCGCCCATGGCACAGCAGGCAGGAGTGGGCGCCCCGGGCGCGCCGAGCCACGACACGGTCCTCGTCATCGACTACGGCGCCCAGTACGCCCAGCTCATCGCGAGGCGGGTGCGCGAGGCGCACGTCTTCTCGGAGATCCTGCCGCACACCACGCCCGTGGCCGACATCCTCGCCCGACGGCCGAGCGCCATCATCCTGTCAGGGGGGCCACAGTCGGTCTACGCGCCGGGAGCCCCGACGGTGGATCCGGCGCTGTTCTCGGCGGGCGTTCCGGTGTTGGGCATCTGCTACGGCTTCCAACTGATGGCCGCCGCGCTGGGTGGAGAGGTGTCCCGTACGGGACTGTCGGAGTTCGGGCGCACCGGGACGCACGTGGACCGTCCCGGCATGCTGCTGGGCGACCTGCCGGACCAGATCCGTACGTGGATGAGCCACGGCGACGCCGTCCGGCGGGCTCCCGACGGCTTCACGGTCCTGGCCCGCACGGAGGGCTCCCCCGTCGCCGCCTTCGAGGCACCCGCACGCAAGCTGGCCGGCGTCCAGTGGCACCCGGAAGTGGCGCATACGGAGTACGGCCAGGCGGTCCTGGAGCATTTCCTCGTCGACATCGCGGGTTGCCGCACGGACTGGACGCCGGCCGGCATCGTCGAGGAGTCCGTATCCGCCATCCGGGAGCTGGTCGGTGACCGGCGGGTGTTGTGCGGGCTGTCCGGAGGAGTCGATTCCGCGGTCGCGGCGGCGTTGCTGCAGCGGGCCATCGGTGACCGGCTGGTGTGTGTCTTCGTCGACCACGGGCTGCTGCGCGAGGGTGAGTCGGAGCAGGTCCAGCGGGACTTCGTGGCGGCGACGGACGTCCGTCTTGTCGTCCGCAACGTCGCCCGGACATTCCTGGGCGCGTTGAAAGGCGTCACGGACCCCGAGACGAAGCGCAAGATCATCGGCCGGGAGTTCATCCGTGCCTTCGAGGCCGCGGCCCGAGAGCTCCACGAGGACGAGCCGATCCAGTTCCTCGCCCAGGGCACGCTCTACCCGGACGTGGTCGAGTCCGGCGGTGGTGACGGGGCCGCCAACATCAAGTCCCACCACAATGTCGGCGGACTCCCGCCCGACCTGCGCTTCGACCTGGTCGAACCGCTGCGCACCCTGTTCAAGGACGAGGTCCGTGCTGTCGGCACCGAGCTCGGTCTGCCCGACGAAATCGTCTGGCGCCAACCGTTCCCCGGGCCGGGACTGGCGATCCGGATCATCGGTGAGGTGTCCGAGGAGCGGCTCGCCGTGTTGCGCCGGGCAGACGCCATCGCCCGGGAGGAGCTGACGGCCGCGGGTCTGGATCGGCGGATCTGGCAGTTTCCCGTGGTCCTGCTCGCCGACGTGCGTTCGGTCGGTGTCCAGGGGGACGGCAGGACGTACGGCAATCCGGTCGTGCTCCGTCCGGTAACCAGCGAGGACGCGATGACGGCGGACTGGGGACGGCTGCCGTACGACCTGCTGGAACGGATCTCGACGCGGATCACCAACGAGGTCAGCGGCATCAACCGGGTCGTCGTCGACGTCACGAGCAAGCCGCCGGCCACGATCGAATGGGAATGATCACGGGGGCGTGAGCCCGGAGAGCCGACGCGGGGCCCGGTGACTCAACTCTTCCCGGACCCGGCCATCAGCCCGATGAGGCCGATGATGACCAGGGATGCCGGCGCCACGACGCCGATCAGGGACGGGTCGATCGGCCCGCGCAGCATCACCAGGAGCAGCGACGAGGCATACGCCACGGCGAGCAGGCCCACGACCAGCGCCAGGACGTCAACACCGCGACGCCGGTCACGGACCCTGCCGGGCGCCGGCCGCTGACGGACCCGACGCGTACGACTCATCCCGACACCACCACCAACGCGCCGACGTCGGTGGACGCATGGATCTCGATGGTGGCCCCGTCACGGGAGCCCTCGGAGATCACCTGGGTGCGCGAGCCCGGCTCGGACGAGGTGCTCGCCCAGGTGCCGAGTTGCATCCGACCCATCGACACCTCGCCGGTCACGACGACGTGGGTGTCCGGCGGCGTGACGATGGTCAGCGTGCCCGCGCCCATCCGAGCCGTGTAGGTCGCGTCGTCGTCCGGGTTCAGGTCGGACAGATCGACGGTCGCCTCGCCGACATCCCAGGAATCCTGGGCCGGCAGGTCCTCGACACTGCTGTACGCGACGTGGGTGGTCGTCGCGACCCGCAACGGCACATCGGTCTGGACGGTCGACACCGTCGCGGCGATCGCCAGGACGACCGCGGCGGCCACCATCCCGCGGGGACGGCCCACCCAGCCGGCCACGATGAGGGCGCAGCCCACGACCAGCAGCGCCCCGACCGTCCATGCCCAAGCCGGCACGGCCACGATGTGCAACGCGCCGAGGAGGGCCAGACCGGTCCACAGGAGCCCGACCATCGTGAGGGTGAGCATGCCGAGGGTCCGCTTCCCGGCCCGCTGGGGATCGACCCGTCGGGCCCGGCGCACCGACGGGGCGCGGGGCGGGGCATAAAGCCCGATCGGGTCGGGGTAGGCGAGATACGCCGTCATCCGAGGGTCGGGCCCGGTCCGCGGGGCGGTCCGGCCGCGGTCGGCACCGAACGGGGCATTCCCCGGCAGCGGCCCGACCGGACGCTCGACGGTCGGCGTGTCGGATTCACCGGTGGCGGTCACGCCCGCGCCGGCGGCCGCGGCTTCCTGCGGCGGGGCGGTCGGTCCCGGCCACGACGGCGCGGGCGCACCCGAGCGGGGGTCGACCGACGTACCCGGCCCGCCGGGTGGGGACCACGCCGAGGTGGTCGCGGACCGGCGCGACTGGCCGGGCCGGTGCACCCCGAAGTACCACAGGGCCACCAGGATCAGCGGCGGGAAGAAGGTCGTGGGTGCCACCTGTCCGAGCGCGCTCGCCACGAGGACGACCGCTACGGCGATGGTCACGATGAGCACCCACCGGGGAGCGCGGGCCAGCGCCGGGAGGTGGGTGAGGAGGATGCCGCGGTCCTGACCCTCCCGGGGGATGAGAAGCCATGCCACCAGGTAGAGCACCACGCCGATGCCCGAACTGACCGCCAGCAGGGCCGCGGCCACACGGATGATCACCGGATCGATCCCGGTGCGGTCGGCGATGGCAGCACAGACGCCGGCGATCGGCGCACCGGTCGCCGGTCGATGCATCGTCAGGACCGGATCCATGCCACCCATCCTGTCTCGGGCCGGCAAACCCGACCATCAGGCATGTCCCCCATATTCTCCCCACGAGCCCTCGCCGCATGCCGCTTGGGCGAAGGGTCCATGATTGGCTGGATACACCATGATCGCCGAACCGTCCGAGCCGACCTCACAGGGCGTGCCGGCGGGTGCGCATCCCGCCGTGCCGCCCGACCGGCCGCAGGTCCTCCATGTCCGGCCGGACTCGATCGACACCCACCCCCCCGCGGGCTCGCCCGAGGCGCCGCCGCGGCGTCGGGCGGTACGCATCGACGACGGTCGCTGGCTCGGGGGGGTGTGCTCGGGGCTGAGTCAGCACCTCGGGTGGCCGGTCACGGTGATCCGGCTCGCGTTCGTCGCTCTGACGATGACACAGTTCATCGGCGCGATCCTGTACGCGGTGCTGTGGGTTGTGCTGCCGCCCGAGCCGCCGCGGGAGGACGCGCCCGGTCTGGAGGCGGCCTCCCGGACGGGGGCGCGGACGGTGGTGCCGACCCGCCGACGCCGGATGGACGTGGGCTCGGCACTGGCGATGAGCCTGTTCGGGGCGGGTGTGCTGTGGCTCGTCCAACTGTCCCCGTTCGGCATGGCGTGGCGGGTCTTCTGGCCTCTGCTGCTGGCGAGCGCCGGGGTCGCCGTGATCTGGCGGGAGGCCGACTCGATCAGCACCCGACGGGCCGGCCCCACCTCGGCGGCCCGCAGTCGGCTCGACCGGGCCGGCTCGCTGCTCGGTGCGCTGGCCGGGATGTGCCTGATCGTGGCGGCGTTCCTCCTGGTCCTGCCCGGTGGACAGTTCGGTCGCGGACCGTCCGACCTGATGATGACGGCGATCCTGTGCCTCGGCGGGGTGGCGGTGGTCGGCGCGCCGTGGTTCTTCCGTACGCGTGCCGAGCTGGATCGGGCCCGGGAGGAACGGATCCGCGCCGACGCCCGGGCGGACATGGCCGCTCACCTGCACGACTCGGTGCTGCAGACCCTGGCCCTGATCCAGCGGCAGTCGAGTGACCCGCGGGCGGTGACCCGGCTGGCCCGCCGCCAGGAACGCGAACTGCGGGAGTGGCTCTACGGTCAGCCGCCCGACGCGACCACCCTGGCGGCGGCGATCAAGGACGCGGGCCTGGGAGTGGAGGACGAGCACGACATCGACATCGAACTCGTCACCGTCGGGGATGCCCCGATGGGAGAGAATCTCGACGCCCTCGTCCGGGCTGCCCGGGAGGCCATGGTCAACGCCGCCAAGCACGCCGGCGTCGACCGGATCGATGTGTACGCGGAGGTGGCGGACGATACCGTCGAGGTGTTCATCCGTGACCGTGGGAAGGGGTTCGTGATGGAGGAGATCGACTCCGACCGGCAGGGTGTGCGGCGGAGCATCATGGAACGCATGGAACGGCACGGAGGTCGGGCGACGATCCGATCGGCACCGGGCCAGGGCACCGATGTTCGACTGGAGATGAAGCGATGACAATCCACCAGCCCGATCGGCCCCGCGCGGGGGCCGTGCCCGGCGGGGCGTACGAGGCACCGGAAGCGCCGGCTCCGAGCCCGCAGGCGGAGTCCGCCGCTCCCCGTGAGGGGATGCGTACGGCACCGCTGCGCGTGGTCGTGGTCGACGATCACGACATGTTCCGGGCGGGGGTGAAGCACGAGATCGGCGGCCGGGTGGACATCGTCGGCGACGCCGCCGACGCAGGCCGGGCGGTGAAGGTGATTCTCGACACCGTTCCCGACGTGGTCCTGCTGGACGTCCACCTGCCGGGTGGCGGTGGGGTCGAGGTCCTGCGCCAGGTGCACCAGCGGCATCCCGACCTGCGATTCCTCGCCCTGTCGGTGTCCGATGCGGCCGAGGACGTGATCTCCGTGATCCGCGCCGGCGCCCGAGGCTACGTGACCAAGTCGATCAGCGCCGAGGAGTTGATCGAGGCGATCGAGAGGGTGGCCGGCGGGGACGCGGTGTTCTCGCCTCGGCTGGCCGGCTTCGTCCTGGACGCCTTCTCCGGCTCAATCGACGTGGCCAGCGTCGACGAGGAACTCGACCGACTCTCGCCCCGCGAGCGCGACGTGCTCCGCTTGATCGCCCGCGGCTATTCGTACAAGGAGTGCGCCAAGGAACTTTTCATCTCGGTGAAGACCGTGGAGACCCACGTGTCCAGCGTGCTGCGCAAGCTGCAGCTGTCGAACCGTCATCAGCTGGCCCGCTGGGCGAACGACCGCCGACTCGTGTGAGCCCCGGCCGGGGGAAAGTGAGGG
>Ga0334887_1003109_pt1 | contig 17044 bp, 17 predicted proteins | sample GraSluR1_MG_10_FD_207217 | JGI IMG/M metagenome (GOLD analysis project Ga0334887, IMG submission 207217) | Sludge microbial communities from methane-producing bioreactor in Wageningen University, Netherlands - Granular Sludge_18_07-R1 | ecosystem: Engineered > Bioreactor > Anaerobic >...
TTTTGCCCTGGAGCTGGCGATGCTGGCCGCGCTGGGCGTCTGGGGCTGGACGCAGCACGCCGGCATGTGGCGCGTCGTGTTGGCCGTGGGGCTGCCGCTTGCGGCTGCGGCTCTGTGGGGCGTATTCCGCGTGCCCGGCGACCCGGGCAATGCGCCGGTGCGCGTCTCCGGGCTGCTGCGCCTGGCGCTGGAGGCGGCGTTGTTTGTGGCGGCGACGGCGGCGCTGATCGCTTCGGAGCGGTGGACGGCGGCGTCGATCTTCGGCCTGCTGACCGTACTGCACTATCTAGCTTCGTACGACCGGCTGGCATGGCTGATGCGCCAGTAGAAACTCTATCTTGGCCGCAGGGCGCGCTCGCTCGTGGCTATTACCTGCACCCATATTTACAACAGACCAGTGCCACACACCAATCCCAAAGAATAGGATTCGGGCGATGAAACAGGCGGTGATTACCGGTGTGCGGCAGACCGGGTTGGCGGACGTGGCCGAGCCGCGGCCGTTCGAGAACTGGGTCGCGGTCAAGATTCACGCTGCGCCCATGTGTACGGAGTACAAGTCGTTCATCGCCGGGCACAACGCATCGCTGATGGGGCACGAGGCGGCGGGCGAAGTTGTGGCTCAACGATATTGCCAAAGTGTTGCAAGTGATCCAAAATTCGCCGCTGATCGATCTGTTGGTGAGCCACACCTTCCCGATGAGCCGCATTCAGGAGGCGTTCGAGTTGCAGGCGTCGGGGGAATGCGCCAAAGTCACTCTCGACCCGTGGGAGTAGGGCTGCGCCGATTAAGCAATGTCGAATTCAGAGGCGCCGGTTAGACGTAGGAGCGGATGATGAGCGCGGTGATTGTTTTTCAGTTGGTTGCAGGGTTTGTATTGTTGATTGCGGGGGCGGAAGGGTTGGTGCGCGGGGCGTCGCGCATCGCATTGGCGCTTGGCATCCCGCCGCTGATCATCGGGTTGACGGTCGTCGCCTTGGGCACTAGTTCGCCGGAACTGGCCGTGTCTATCGGTGCGAGCGTGACCGGCCGGCCGGACATCACCGTGGGCAACGTGATCGGCAGCAACATTCTCAACGTCCTGTTCATTCTGGGCGTGTCGGCCGCGCTCATCCCGCTCGTGGTGCAACGCCAGCTTGTGCGTTTGGACGTGCCGATCATGATCGCCGCGTCCGTTGCGGCGTGGCTGTTCTGCCTTGACGGGCAGGTCAACCGGCTGGAGGGGCTTATACTCTTTGCGGGCCTGATCGCCTATGTCGGATTTCTCTTCAACCAACTGCGCCAAGAACGAGGCACGGAGGTGGAAGTTCAGTATGACGAGAAATATGGCCGAAATGGGGGCTTGTCGATAGGCGCTTGGCTGTTGAACGCGGGGTTTGTGGTCGGGGGGCTGGCGGTTTTGGCTTTGGGCAGCCACTGGCTGGTGGCGGGGGCCACGGCCATTGCCGAACTGCTGGGGGTGAGCCAGTTGATCATCGGGCTAACCATTGTGGCCGTGGGCACCTCGCTGCCCGAAGTGGCGACGTCGATCCTTGCCAGCGTTCGGGGCGAACGCGACATCGCCGTGGGCAATGCGGTGGGCAGCAACATCTTCAACCTGCTGGCGGTATTAGGTTTGAGCGCGCTGGCGGCGCCTGTGCCGCTGCGCGTGAATACCGCCGCCATTCACTTCGACTTGCCGGTTATGGTGGCGGTGGCGGTCGCCTGTCTGCCCATCTTCTTCACCGGCTCTCTGATCGCGCGCTGGGAAGGCTTCCTGTTCTTGGGTTATTACGCCGCCTATACCATCTATCTGATCCTGTATGCGCAGCAGCATGACGCGCTGCCGCTGTTCAGCGATGTGATGATGCTCTTCGTTATCCCGCTGACCGTGCTGACGTTAGCCGTGATCACCTGGCGAGCGTTCGGACGGCAGCGCGCGGCCAGCCGGACGAGCGGTTAGCGATACACCGGAGCAGCCCATGAGCGCGCTTATCATACTCCAGCTAGTCGGCGGGGTGGTGTTGTTGATCGTCGGGGCGGAAGGGCTTGTGCGGGGGGCCTCGCGCATAGCCGCCGCGCTCGGCATTGCGCCGTTGATCATCGGGCTGACCGTTGTGGCGTTTGGCACCAGCTCGCCCGAATTGGCTGTGTCGATCGGGGCCGGCTTGAACGGCCAGGCTGATATCGCTCTGGGCAACGTGATAGGCAGCAACATCTTCAATGTGCTTTTCATCCTCGGCACATCCGCCCTCATCGCCCCCCTAGTCGTCAACCAGCAGCTTGTGCGTCTTGATGTGCCGATCCTGATCGCCGTGTCGATCGTTGCGTGGCTGTTTTGTTCCGATGGGCAGGTCAGCCGGCTGGAGGGGCTGGCGCTTTTCGCCGGGCTAGTCGCCTATACCGGGCTTCTGATCGCCCAGGCTCGTGGCGAGAAGGATGCCGAAGTGCGGGCACAGTATGACAAGAAACACTGGCGAGCGGCGGACGCATCGGCTAGGGGTTGGCTAATCAATGTGGCGTATGTGATCGCGGGGCTGGCGATCCTCGTGTTGGGGAGCCGTTTGCTGGTCGCGTCGGCTACGGCTATCGCCCAGGCGCTTGGCGTAAGTTCGCTTATCATCGGGCTGACCATCGTGGCCGCGGGCACGTCGCTGCCGGAAGTGGCGACGTCGATCCTTGCCAGCGTTCGAGGCGAACGCGACATCGCCGTGGGCAATGTGGTGGGCAGCAACCTCTTCAACCTGCTGGCAGTGTTGGGGTTGACTGCCAGCATAGCGCCGAACGGGATTCCAGTCAGCACAGCCGCCATTCACTTCGATTTGCCGGTCATGGCGGCGGTGGCGGTCGCCTGTCTGCCCATCTTCTTCACCGGCTCTCTGATCGCGCGTTGGGAAGGCTTCCTGTTCTTGGGCTATTACGCAGCCTATACCGTCTATCTGATCCTGTATGCGCAGCAGCACGACGCGCTGCCGCTGTTCAGCGAAGTGATGCTGCTCTTCGTCATCCCGCTGACCGTGCTGACGTTAGCCGTGATCACCTGGCGAGCGTTCGGACGGCAGCGCGCGGCCGGCCGCGCGAGCGGTTAGCGCACGCCCTTGAGGCGCGAGAGGGCGAAGACGGCGAGCAAGGCCAGCGCCGCCCAGAAGACGAAGGGCGCGCCGGGATCGAGGGCTGCCAGGCTGTTGCCCAGCGGGGGCGAGATCACGTTCGCCAGGTAGGAGTTCGCCATTGTGAAGCCGGTGGCCGTGGCGGCGTAGCGAGGACCAATCCCGCGCAGTTCCATGACCACAGTGATGATGATCGCCATGAAGCCGTCGCGCACCATGCCGGCGAATATGACCGCGGGCCAGACCAAAGCGCCGTCGACTAAGGCCAGCGCGCCGATGCCGGCGGCGATCATCAGGCTGGCGATGATGAGCAGGGGACGTCGCCGGCCTAACCGGTCGGACAGCAGCGCAAAGGGAATGGCGAACACCAGGCTGGAGGCATGGAAGGAGGAGAGCGCGGCGTCGGCTGTGGCCGGCGCCCAGCCGATGCCGCGTAGATAGAGCGGCAGATAGCCCAGCGTTCCCTGCACGCAGCCGCTGATGCCGAAAAGCGTCAGCGCCACCAGCCAGATGTTGGGCGTCTTGGCGACATGCAGCAGCCCGGCGCGCAGCGGGACGCCGTTCGACGGCTGGCGGCGGCCGTTCGGCCCGTCGCGCGTGATCGCCCAGAAGCCGCCCACGACGAGGGCGATAGCGGCGAAGAAGAAGATCACGTTGCGCCAGCCGCCCAACCAGGGCGAGAGCACGGTGGCGCTGAGCAGCGCGCCGATCATAAAGCCGAGGGCCATGCCCGCCGAGACGACGCCATTGGCCGCGCCCAGCCGGCGCGCCGAGAACCAGATGGCGCAGGTCTTGTGCACGTTGGTGGGGATGGCGGGCAGGATCATGCCGGCGATGAGCACGGTCGCCGCCAGGGTGATGAAGTCGACGGCGAAGCTGCGCAACGCGCCGGTGACGCCTGCGATCAGGCAGCCGAACATGAGGGCGCGCCGCGCGCCGATGCGGTCGCCGATTGCCCCGCCCAGCAGGGCCATGATCAGACCCGCCAGCGGCGCTACGCCCCAGATGAAGCCGACCTGTACCAAACTGAGGTCGAACTCCGCCGCGATTTCGTCGAAGAGCACGGGCAGCGCCATCGTCGGCATGCCCATGACCAGCGCGTGGGTGAGCGCGGCCAGGGTGAGCACATACCATTTGTAGCCGCCGGACGCCGGCGGCGCAGCGGCGGGCGTATCGATGTGGGCGGGCGTGGTCACGGCAGCGCCTTCCGGTGGCGAGGACAATGAATGAACCTAGCCGTTGTATGATAACACCGGCGGGCTCAAATGTTGAACCGGTTAGGTTGGGCGGACTGCTCCGGTTCTCTACACTCTTATACGAGGAGCGACAGGTGCGAATTCACATCTTCGGCGCGTCCGGCTCGGGGACGACGACGCTAGGCCGCGCCTTGGCGGAGGCGTTGGGCATTGACCACTTCGACACGGACGACTTCTATTGGGAGCGGACGGACCCGCCCTTCACGCTCAAGCGGCCGGTCGAGGAGCGCCGGCGGCTTCTGCGCCAGCGCTTGTTGCAAAGCGAGGCTTGGACGCTCTCCGGCTCGCTGGTCAACTGGGCCGAAGGCATCGACACGCTCTACACCCACGTCGTGCTGTTGCGTCTGCAGCCGGACATCCGGCTGACGCGGCTGGCCGCGCGCGAGATGGAGCACTTCGGCGCACGCGCCCTGCCCGGCGGCGACATGCATGAGAACGTGCAGGAGTTTCTGGCCTGGGCCAGGCGCTATGACCACGGCGGGCTGGACGTGCGCAGCCGTGCGCTGCACGAGCAGTACACCGCTAAACTTACCTGCCCGGTGATCGAAATGGATTCAGCGCAGCCGGTAGACAGCCTCGTGCGGGAGTTGCTGGACTGGCTGGCAGCTCATCCGTCCGGCTGACGGGGGGAGGCGGCCTGATCACGCCTATCATCGGAACGGATAGGCCGTATCGCCGCCGTTCTCTTGCCGGGATGCCGGGACAATTATTGAATGTGCTAGAGCGTCAAAGGTCTTTGCGGTCAGAGGAGGATATGGCCCATGTTGCGTAAATGGGGATTCGTCCTGTCCATCATTCTGATGCTGGCAACGGCAGGCTGCCAGCCTGTCATGCCGCAGCTTGCGCCGGACGCAAGCGAGCCTGAAACGATTGCACCGCTTGAACCTGAGCCGGCTGTCACAGAGCCGCTGCGCATCCTGTTTGTGGGCGACCAGGTTATGGCGGAGAACCTGGGGTACGATGTCCATTTCGCGGCCATGGCCGCGGCTGCCGACCCGCCGGCTCAAGTGGAAACGCAGCGCGTTATTCTGGCTGCGGACCGCGGTGACCCGGAGGAGCTTATACGCGCGGCGTCGCTGCAGGGGCTTTGGCAAGCAGGCGACGTCATGGACGTTCTTCGCGCCGGCCCGTGGGACTGGGTGGTCTTCCACCAGGATATGGTGCTGCCCGCCTATGCCCTGGAGATGACGCCGGAGGCCTATGCCGAGTTTGGGCAGACCTATGTCGAGTATGCCGCCAAGTTTGCCGCCGAAGTAGAGAAGGCCGGCGCCAAAATGGCGTTGGTCGTGCCGTGGCATTACAAGTCCGAGATGTATGTCACGATGGACGATATGCTGCGCGTCGTTCGGCGGGCCGCAGATGAGACGGGCGCGACCGTGATCCCGGTTGGGCTGGTTTGGCAGCGGGTCAAGCCGGATGATCCTGCCATCGAAGCGCCCGATCGCCTGGACAGTTGTGACGTCTGCGGCTTGCGCCGTCTTCGGCGCACGGATCCGGCGCTCGACCTCTATGCGCCGGACTCTGATAATTCTCCAAATATCGCGGGCACGTATCTGACCGCAGCGGCAGTGTACGCCGCCCTCCTGGATCGCAATCCGGCGTACGCAGTCTATGCACCCGCGGACGCTCTGCCCGCTGTCGGCCTGAACGCCCAGCTCCGCGATGCGTGGAAGGATACAGACGCATATACGCTGCCCCTGCGCAAGACGGCTTGGAAGGTGGTGGAGGAGTACCGGAACCGGTAAAGAGACAGTATCAGCGAGGGGTCACTCCTCCAAGAAGTCGACCTCCACGCTCATGCCCCAGCGCAGGCCGGGCGGCTGTTCGTCCAGCGTGACGACGACGGTATAGATCACGTCGCCGGCGATCACATTGGCCTGGGGCGCGATGCGCACTACGCGGCCGGAGACTTCGACGCCCAGCGGCTTGACGCGCACGGTGGCGGGCTGGCCTTCGAACAATTGGGCCACATCGCGCTCGCTGAGGTCGGTTGTCTCGGCGCGCAAGGTGTCCAGATCGGCCAGGACCAGCACGGATTCGCCGGCTTGCAGGGTCTCGCCGGCGGCGGCGAAGCGCGCCGTGACCGTGCCGGCGAAGGGCGCGGCCAACTCTGTGGCGGCCAACGCAGCCTCGGCGCGGCGCAGTGCGGCTTCGGCTGCGGCGACTTCGGCCGCGGCGGAGGCGATGGTCTCATCGCGTGCGCCGGCTGTGAGCAGGTCTAGCTCGGCCTGGGCGCTGCGCACCGCGGCCGCGGCTTCGGCTACCTGGTGCTCGGAGCCGGGAGCGAGCAGCCGTTCCAGGTCGGCCTTGGCCTGCTGCACCCTGGCCTGGGCTTCGGCGACAGCTCCGGCGTCCGGCTCGGCGTAGAGCGCGTCATAGCGCGCCTGGGCGGCCTCGTAGTTGTTGGTCGCCTCTTGCAGGGCCTGGCTTTCAGGCAGGCCGGCGACGTCGTTGCGCCACGAGACGCGGTCATAGGCGGCCTGGGCCTGGCGCAGCGCGGCTTCGGCATTGGAAAGCGCGGCCAGCGCCTCGATGCGCTCGGCCTCGGTCGGGCCGCGGAACAACTGCCGGTACGCGGTCTGCGCCGCGGCGAGGGCGGAATTGGCGGCGGCGATCTCTTCCGGGCGCGCGCCCATCGTGATCTGGGCGAGGCGGGCTTCCGCCGCCTCTAGCCGCGCCTGCGCCACGGCGATCTCCTGCAGGCGCGGGCCGGACCGCAGCTCCGCCAGCCGCGCCTGCGCCTGGAACAAGGCTGCCTGCGCGGCGGCGACATCCGTTTCGGCGGCGGCGCGCTCCTGTACGGCCAACACCGTGCCCGCCTCCACGAAGTCGCCTATCTCCACGTTCATGGACTGGATGCGCCCGGCGGCGGGAAAGCCCAACTCGGCCTTGCGTGCGGGGACGATCTCGCCGGAGGCCGTGGCGACCTTGCCGCCGACTGCCACGCCGATGGGGGGCAGAGGCGTGGCGGCGGGCGTAGGGATAGGCGTGGGCGTCGCGCCGAAATTGCAGCCGGCGACAACAAGCAGCAACGCCAACGCCGGCGGCAAGGCGATCTTCCAGGGAGCCGGCAGTATCCTGGAAGATGTATGGGCGATCCCCTCCCGCACGCGCCTACAGATCATCGTGCTCTCTCACTGCGCCAGGCCGTTGTTGATGATCTGCCCGTCGCGCAGTTCGACGATGCGGCGGGCGAAGGCCATCACGCGCGGGTCGTGGGTGGCGAAGACGAAGGCTGTGCCGGTCTCTTGGTTCAGGCGCTGCATGATCTCCATCGCCTGCTCGCCGTTGGCCGTGTCCAGGTTGGCCGTCGGCTCGTCTGCCAGCACGATGAGGGGGCGGGGGGCCAGGGCGCGGGCGATGGCGACGCGCTGTTGTTGGCCGCCGCTCATCTGGTCGGGGCGGTGATTGGCGCGGTCCGCCAGGCCAACGGCGTCGAGCATCTCCATGATGCGGGTGCGGCGTTCCTTGGCGTTTAGGCCGTTGAGCAGTAGCGGCAGTTCGACATTCTCGTAGGCGTTGAGCACGGGCACCAGGGCGAAGAACTGGAAGATGAAGCCGATAACCTCGCGGCGCAGGTCGGCGCGCTGGCTCTTGTTAAAGCGGGTCACATCTTTGCCGTTGATCAGCACGGACCCGCTGTCGGGCAGGTCGAGACAGCCCATCAACTGCAGCGCTGTCGTCTTGCCCGAGCCGGACGGGCCGACCAGGGCTGTGAATTCGCCCTCGCCGATGCTGAGGGTGACGCCGTTGAGGGCGCGGGTTTCCACCTCGCCGATGTGATAGGTCTTGACTGCGTTTTCCAAATGGATGACGTCCATGGAATTGCTCCGTAGAGAATAGATGATGGGACTGCTACTGCGCGCGCAGCGCGTCGACCGGCTCCAGCCGCGCCGCGAACCAGGCGGGATAGAGCGATGCGAGCAGAATGACGATCAGCGTCCACAGGGAAAGCCAGGCGAACTTGCCGGGCACGAAGCGGCCATAGAGCGTGGAACCGACGGCTATCGAGTCAACCGTAGACGCGATGTCGCCGATGTAGATGCCCTTCGTCGCCAGGTAACCCACGCCCGCCGAGCCGAGCGCCGCCCCGATTGCGATGCCGATGAGGCCGAGGATGGTCGCTTCGAGCAGATACATGAGCATGATCTGGCGGCCCTTCATGCCCAGGGCGGCCAGGATGCCCATTTCGCGGATGCGCTCGAACACGGCCATGAGCAGCGTATTGGCGATCACCACCGCTACAACCAGCATGACGATCAGGTTAAGCAGGTTGTACATCAGCGCGGTCGTCTCCACGGTTTCCAGTAGAAGCTGGTTCATCTGCTGCCAAGTTTCGGTCGTAGTGTTCGGCCCGGCTAAGGCGGCGGCCACACGATCGGCGTCTTCCTGCCGGTGAAGCAGCATGACGACTGCGCTGGCGCGGTCGCCTACGCCGGTGAAGGCCTGGGCTTTGTCCAGAGGCATAAAGGCCGAGTTCTCGTCATAGCTGGGCACGCCGGAAACGTAAAGGCCGGACACGACGAAGGTCGCCTCAATAGCCTGCCCGTCGGCGTCTACCACGGTGAGGCTCACGTTCTGCCCTACGCCGATGCCCAGTTCGTCGGCCAGCCGCTTACCGAGCAGGATGCCGCTGCGGTCGCCGGCGGAGAGAAACTCGCCGGCGGAAATCGCTTCGCGGATGGGGTCATACAGAGCGGACGCCGGATCGATGCCGTAGAGTTTGAGGCCGGCGGAGTCCTCGACGGTGTTGAGGATGGCTGTGGCCCACAGTACCGGCGCCGCGGCCTTCACCTCGGGCAGGTCGGCGGCGCGCGCAGCCGTATCGCCGGCGTTCTCCAGCAGATCCGCCCAGAGCAGGCTCGCCTTCCGTTCTTCATATTCGGGGTTGCGCACCTGCACATGCCCGGTCTGCAAGCGGATGGCGTTTTGCAGCGCGCCGTCCCACACGCCGGAGATGTAGCCCTCGAGCAGGATGAGCAGGCCAACGCCCAGGGCCACGGCGATAAGCGTGAAGAGGGTGCGCCGCCGGTTGCGTCCCAGGTCGCGATAAGCAATGACCCACAGTTTTGCGAATGCCATAGTGCATTCCTCCAGATTAACGGCTAGATGTGGTGCAGCGCCTCGGCAGGCTCTTTGCGCACGGCCTGCCAGGCCGGGTAGAGCGAGGCCAGCGCCGAGATGAGGGTGACGGACACGCCCCGACCGATGGCGTCGCTCAACGGGTACGAGGTGTAGAGGCGGTCGCCCATGAGCGAGGCCATGCCGCCCATCGACTCGGCAAAGTTAAAGCCGATGCCCACTCGCCCGACGAACCCGACCAAAGCCATCCCCGCGGCGACGCCGATCGCGGCGGCGAACGCGCCGATCAGCGCGCCTTCGAGCAGGAAGAGGAGCATGATCTGGCGGCCTTTCATGCCCAGGGCGGCGAGCACGCCCATCTCGCGTGTGCGTTCATACACGGCCATCAACATGAGGTTGAGCACGCCGATGCTGGCGATAAAGAGCACCACGAAGGCGAAAAAGGTGGTGACCATCCCCTTGGTCTGCATCGTCTCGCGCATTTCCGGGCGCAGCGTGTCCCACGCGTCAACTTCGTAGCCGGGGAGCGCAGCGCGCAGCCCGGGCAGGACAACCGCCTCTTGCCCCACCTGTTCCAGGGTGACGGCGACCTCGGTCGCCTGGCCGCTGAGACCGTACAACTCCTGCGCTTCGGCCAGAGTGATGAAGGTCATGGCCTTCTCCAGTTCCGGCATGCCCACGTCGAAGATGCCGACGATAGTCATGGTGCGCTGGCGCATAGACTCGTTGCGGACGCGGCCCAGCACGGTGACGCGGTCACCCACGCCCACGTCGAGCAGGTCCGCCAGCCCCTTGCCGATGAAGACGGCGTCCCGATCTTCGTCGAGCAGATAGCGTCCCTCGACGATGGCGTTGGCCTGGATGCTGTGCGGCGCTTCGACGGACGGCTCGACGCCGGTGATGGCGACGGGGAAGGCGCCTTCGCGGCTGCTGACGACGCCGCCGGTGTTGATGCGCTTGGCCGCGGCGAGCACATGCGGCTGGGCCAAGGCGGCCTGCACCGCGGCGCCGGCATCCTCCAGGGGCAGCATAGGCATGCGGCTGGCCTTGACCAGGTAGCCGGGTGCGTGGATCTGAATGTTGCCCCCGTAGAGGCGCACGGCGTTGCCGAAGATGACCTGGTCCGTGCCGTGGATGACGCCGCCCATGAAGAGCAGCAAGATCATGCCCAGCACGATCGCCACCGAGGCGATAGCCGTGCGCCGCCAGTTGCGCCACATATTGCGCCAGGCCATTTTGATCAATTTGCCCATAGATAGCCCTCCGAAATTCACCAGTGGTGTTGTCCGCAGGCGTTGTTTGCCGTGCGGTTCAGGCTCCGGCAGAGGGGAGATTCGCCGGGGCGACGAAAGGTCAAGCCGCTTCCGGTTCGACGAGGAAGAGCTTGGCCTGCTCGACATCCAGTAGATGCAGCGGGCGAACGGCGCCCAAGAGCCGGGCGACGGCGTATTCATACACGCGGATGGCGTGTTCCATGCGCTCGGCCCGGTCGTCGGGGGCGTCCGTCCCCGCCGGTTCCTCCATGAGCAACTGGGCGAGCGATTCCCCAAGCGTCCGCAGTATCGTCATCACGATCTCGCCCATCTCGTGCGGGTGTTCTGTGGTAAAGACGCCCTGGACTACGCCCTGGCTAACCATGTCGCTCACTACAGGGACGATGCGCTCGATGTTAGCCGCCGTTATTTTGTAACGATAGAGGGCGTTTTCGTCGCGATAGATGACGCGCATCAGGTCAAGCAAATAGCGCCGGTTGTTCGTCTTCCAGCGAAGGATATAGCCGAAAAAGGCTTCCATCTTTTCGCAGGCGTCCAGATTGTCGTCGTCCACGATGGGCTGCAGCGCGGCCAGCGTCTGCGTGGTCATGCGCTCGACGAGGCAGTCGAGCAGTTCGGACTTGGAGGTGAAGTAGTGATAGAAGGCGCCCTTGGAGATGCCGGCGGCATCCAGCACATCTTGCACTGAGGTCTGGTCGTAGCCCTTGAACGCAAAGAGTTGCTGGGCCGCGTCGAGGATTTCGTTGCGGCGAACATCCGGGTCTTTGACGATTCTGGGCATGTGGTTGCGTCCTGTAACTATCCAGACCGACCGTCGGTCTGTTATAGTATCGCGCCGAACGGGGCGGGTGTCAAGATCCGCGGAGCAGAGATTTCGGCGGATTGACTACGCCATATTCGCCCTGGCAGCGTGGGCGCGCTCAATATGGACGCGGCGCCCTGTGTCCATATGAACGGCTCTGTATTTGTCTTGCGGTTTGCTCAGCGGCGCACGATGAAGTCGAACGGCGCGAGCTGCCGCCCGCTTTCGTCCTCGCCGGCGTAGGCGATCAGCAGATCGGGGGCGGCGCGTACGTCTCGGGAGCCTTCCGTGCCGGGCAGGTATAGCTGCGTGGTGAGCAGTTCGCGGCCGTCCGGCGCAAAGACCTTGACGTGGATGTGGGCGGGCCGGCCGGGGTAAGGGGCGGGTTCGATGGTTTCGATGGCATAGGCGCCGTCTTCCCCGGCAAGGGTGTGGCCGCGCAGCGTGTAGCCGCTGTTATCGTAGCGGCCTTCCGCGTCGGTTTGCCAGAAGTCCACTTTGGCCCCGGCGATGGGGGCGCACTCCTGATCCAAGACGCGGCCGAAGGCGAGGATCGGCAGGCCCGGCATGCCTGGGTCGATGAGGCTGTCGCGCTGCGGCGAGCCGGTCATGTAGTATGGCCCCTCTTGGTCTCTCGAGGTGAGTTCGCCGCTGCAGGCGATGGCCGCGGTTTGCGCGTTTGCGGGCGTTGCATGGTCTGCCGCAGGCGTGACCGATTGGCCTGTCTCCGGCGCGGTCACGGGCATGCACGCGGCTGTCGCCATCACGCAGACGGCTGCCAGCACCCAAAATTGTCTTTTCATGTTGTCCTCCTGTCACCTCGGCGCCGCCGGGAAGTTGCTCAGGCCGGGCTAATCTCCAGCACAATATGCCCGTCGCCGCCTCCGCGCAGCCGCGTCATCAGGCCGAACAGCCGGTACATCAAGCCGTACTTGGTCGCCAGGCGGCGGCGCATCTTGGCGTCCTCCTCCATCGCTGCGTCCTCCCCTTCTGGTGGACGGGTCGCTAGCCGCGCGCAAGGGTGCGGCAGATGTCAAGATGCTACAGGCGCGCACGACCGCTGTCTGTAATCTCCTAAACTGTGTTCCGATTCGGGCGGGGTCAGGCCTTGCAGGCGTCTGGGCGCGGCGCAGAAAGGATGAGACGGGAGGGAATGCCGGAGAGAGATGAAGCGGGACGCTGCGAAGACGACTCACTCACCGCACACGCAGGTGCGTGAACGGCTGGCTATGGCGCCAGGCGAAAGAGCCGCCTGCGGATGTTGGCTTAGTCCGTGACGGACCAGGCCGCGAAGAGTTGGCTTTGATAGGTGCGCATGGGTTCCGGCGGCTGTTGGCGCTGTCGCTCGCGCACGACGCGCGCCCGCTCGCGGCAGTAGAGGCTGCGCAGTTCCGCCGCGCTGGCGCTGCGCAGCGACCGCCCGTTGTATTTGTCCACGCCCATGCGCTTGAGGCCTGTGATCAAATCTTGGCGGCGGTTCGGCACCCAGACCTTTTCGCCGTTGACGACCATGTGGCTCCTCCTATTACACGAAATTCGCCGGTAAACATCAGCAAGGAGTGCAGTTCGGAATTCTTCGCGAATTTGTGACAGAGCGGGGGCCTCGTGTTCTATAGGTGCGGCGGCGGTGTTGCGACCCTGCACATCGGCTTATGTCTACAGTGTAGCGCGTTGGGGCCGAATTGTCAATGCGTATTTGTCATGCAATGATATAGATTGCCAAACTGGCAAGGATCGTGATAGCATAAACGCAGCCCTGGCATCGCAACGCCACGACTGACGCCGTTCCGGAAAGGAACCCGCCATGCAGCGCCTCGAACGACAGCGCTTCGGCGCCCTGCTGCGCCACTACCGCACGCGCCAGGGCCTGAACCAGATGCACCTGGCCGCCCAACTCAACCTGACGCCCAGCAACATCAGTCGCTGGGAATCGGGCAAGCGCAGCCCGCCGGACCGGGATACGACCCTCGCCCTGGCGGACGCCCTGGAACTGGAGCCGCGCGACACAAACCTGCTGCTGGCCGCGGCCGGTTATATGCAGGTAGAAGGCGGCGGCATCGACTTCGGCGACCCGCTGCTGCGCTCATTGGCGACCACCCTCGCCGGCGACATGCCGCCGGCGCAGCGCGCCCTCTTCAGCCGCCAAATCGAGCAACTGCTCCAGATCTGGTCCCAGGCATTGCGCCTTGCTGCGCCGGCAGAAAGCCGCGACCGCCGCGAGCAACGCGAGGCCTATGAGCGTCTGCTCGACGAAAGCTTCACCCTGCACACGCTGATCCGTCTGCCCATCCTCGCTGCGCTAGGCCGCCAATCCGCCCGCCAAAGCCAGTATCTGGAGGCGCGGGTCTGGTATGAACGGGCTAAAGAGGCGGCGGACCATGCCGGCGAACAGGCTTGGTCCGCGGAAATGAGCGTGCAGACCGGCAACATCCTGCGCGCCCTGGGCGAGCGCGAGGCCCTGTCCCACTATCGGGCCGCGGAGCGCGTCTTCGCCGCCATCCCCGACCCGCTGGGCGCGGCGCGCTGCCGGCGCAAACAGGCTAGCGTTTTCCTCTATTTGGGCATCGAAAGCGCTGACGACGCGCTGCGCGCCGAGCAACTGCTGCACGACAACATTGCGCAACTGACCGCTTTGCGCCGCGCCGCGCCCGACCAGGAGCGCGCGGTCCAGACCGAGCTTTTTAATGCCTATTCCTACTTGGGCTGGCTGCATAGCCTGCAGGGCCGCGCCGAGGAGGGCATCGAACTGCGGCGCCGCGCCCTGAACCTGGCGCGCCGTCTCCAAGATCACTATCGTCTGTCCGTCGGCCACCGGCTGTTGGGCGACGACCACGAGAACCGCGGCGACCTGGCGGAGGCCGAGGCCAACTACCGCGAAGCGCTCGCCCAATGTGACGGCATCGAGAGCCCGACCAAGCGCGCCCGTGAGCAGGGCAAGGTCGAGCGGGGGCTAGGCGCGACGCTGACGCGGCAGGGGCGCTTCGACGAGGCGGGCAGCCACCTGGCGGAGAGCCTTGCCATCTTCCGCACGACGGAAGATGACCTCAACCTGGCGTGGACGCTGAACGAGCTGGGCAAGCTGCACGCGGCCCGCGGCAGCACCGGTCGCGCCCTAGATGCGCACTGGGTGGCGCGCGCCGTCTTCGAGAAGATCGGCAACGCCTACTACGCTGCGGGCGCCGGGCTGGACCTGGCTGAAATTCACTGCCTGCAGGGCGCGCTCGACCAGGCCCAGGCCCTTGCCGAGCAGTCGCACCGCGTGGCCTCCGAGCGCGGGCACCGGCGGCTTCTGGCCCGCGCCCAAGAGCTGCGCGGCTTTGTGGCGTTGCTGCGCGACGGGCGCTATGAGCAAGCCCGGCCCCTCTACGACGCGTTCTTCGATACGGTGTTGGAGATCGGCGCATTGGCCGAATATGCCGAGCGGCTCATTCAGCGCGCGGAGCATCTGCTGGTTCAGCGCTGGTATGCCGCCGTGCAGGAAATGACCGCCCACCACATGCTGCGTTGCCAGGGGGATGACGACGCCGAACTGGTCCAGCACTTGCGCGCCGAACTGGACAGCCGACGCCGTCAGGCCGACGCAGCCGCAGGCCACGCGCGCAAGCCCGCCGCCCTAGACGCCCGCATCGCCGATCTGTTGTCTGCAGAAGATGGGGCCTAGCCGTCCTGGCTGTCTTGGTCGGGCTTGGGCCGGCTGATCAGGCGCACGCCGCCGCCCGGCAGCCGTTTTTCGCGCAGGATGGCGTCGTAGACAAGCTGCTCGTCGGGCGTGAGCGTGATGTCGCGGCCGCGGCGGTTGATCAGCTTCTGCATTGCGATCCCCATGCCGCCGGTGGGTATCTCGTCGGGCAGGCGACCGGTGGTGCGGATGTGGTCGACGACGCCTGAGCGTTTTGCATAGAGCGCGGCAGTCAGCTTGATTTCGGCGTCGGAGTATTCTTTGGGGGCCATGCGTTTCCTCCAGAGGGATTGGGTCGGATTGGCGACGGCGATTCGCGCACAGGCGCGGCAACGCCGCCCGGCATGGCTCTATTATCGCCCAGAGGCCCGCGCAGAGGCAAGAAACGCCGGGATCAGCCCGGCGCGAGGAGATGCCGGCGGCGCGTGGTAGAATGCCTGCAACGCAGCAGGCGCTGGTGCGCCGAACTACTTCTATGCAGACCTGAACGAAGGGATGGGGCGGACATTGACTGAGCGAAGGAAGCCGGCCAAAGCCGATCTGGCGACTGCCGCCGGCGCAACCATCCCCGACGTGATCGCGCCAGGGCTGCGGACGCTCTTCTGCGGCATCAACCCCGGCCTCTATTCGGGCTACACCGGCTATCACTTCGCGCGCCCCGGCAACCGCTTTTGGCGCGCGCTCTACGAGGCCGGCTTCACCGAGACGCTGTTGAAGCCGCACCAGCAACAGCGTCTGTTGGATGTGGGGTGCGGGATCACCAACCTGGTTTCGCGCACGACGGCGAGCAGCCGCGAAATAACCCGCGCCGAATTGGAGGCGGGCGCGCGCAGGTTGCAAGAGATAGTCGAGCTATACCGGCCTTGGTCCGTCGCTATTCTCGGCATCGACGCCTATCGCACGGCGTTTTCGCACCCGGACGCGGGCGTTGGGCGGCAGCCGCAGGGGATAGGGCCGGCGCCGCTGTGGGTGTTGCCTAACCCCAGCGGCGTCAACGGCCATTATCCCCCCGCCGTATTGGCGGCGACGTTTCGCGATTTTCGCCGCGACCTCGAAAAACTGCACCTCTGGCCCGCCGGACGCTTGTTGCCCGACGGCTAGGCCGCCATGCGCCGCTCGCCGGACATGAGTTGCGCCATGCGATCGTTGGCTCGATCGATGTACTCCTCGCGCGTGAGCAGCGGACGGCTGACGGCTGCCAGCTTGTCGGCGGGCAAAACGCCGCTGCGCATGAACTGGCGGCCCGCCTCGTGCGCAGCGCTCAAGATGTCATCCCCGCCTCCGTTCTTGAGCAGTTGTACGAATTCCGCGGCGTGCGGTCGCAGCAATGCCCCGGCAAAGGCGCGGTGTGAGCTGTCGCAAAACGCCTGCATGTAGGTCAGCAGCGGGTCGAAGGTCTCCATCTCCCAGTGCCCGCATACCGACGCCAAGATCAGGCTCCCGCCCTTTACGCCAACGCCCATAGGGTGGCGCACCCGCCCGTCGCGCACTTCTACCGTCGGTTCGACGAACGGCAACAGACGGTCAAACACGTTCTTCATGGGGCCGGGGATGCCGTCCATATACACGGGCGCGCCGATCACCCAACAGTCTGCGGTGCGCAGGCGCGGGTAAAGGCGCTGCATGTCGTCCTCTACGCTGCAGCGACCGGGCGATTTATACCAGCAATCGAAGCGCCCGTAGCACGGCTCGATTTCCATTTGCCGGAGATAGAGTAGCTCGACCTCCGCGCCTTCTTCCTGCATACCGCTGAGAAGAGCCGAGGTCAACGTTGTTGTGACGCCTTTTTCACGGCGCGCGCTCCCGTTGAGGGCCACCACGTACATATTTGCCTCCTTGCTCAATTGGTTAGGCTCTGATGGCC
>Ga0334887_1003114_pt1 | contig 17035 bp, 10 predicted proteins | sample GraSluR1_MG_10_FD_207217 | JGI IMG/M metagenome (GOLD analysis project Ga0334887, IMG submission 207217) | Sludge microbial communities from methane-producing bioreactor in Wageningen University, Netherlands - Granular Sludge_18_07-R1 | ecosystem: Engineered > Bioreactor > Anaerobic >...
CAGCCAAAACCACAAGAACCGTCCCCCTGGTCCCCTGGTCCCCCCTTAAACTGCCGTCTATTTACGGACCCAGCCCGCTATTCCATCGGCAAACTCATTAAATACAGCGGTATAATTATAGTCCTCATTGCCGAATTCCTCATGCAATCTCTGGTATACCTTGTTCATGAGTTCCTGCCCGCCTATAGCTGCCAGCATTTCAATCTGGGAAATAATTTGAAATCCCCAGAAATCACATCTTTTAAGTTCGAAGGTATCTCCTTTAAAACTTTTTATATTTCCTTTCAACATCTCTTTTCTCAGTTTTTCCATATCATCATTTCCGTTGAAAACAGGGCTCTGGCAGATTTGACAATTGTCCCCAAAATCAATTTGGCAGGTTTGGCGAAACTCTTTAATGTAGTCAATTATTTTTTTACTCAGCCTCAACACCAGTTCATCTTCAGAATAGAAATCCTGCTTCTCTTCCCGCATCGCTATCACCTTTCTCTTCTTTAATATGAGCCAGGCAGTATCAAATTACTTTTTAAAATTAGCTATTACATATCCCACTATCAGTCCTGCACAGGTTCCAGCAATCAGCAGCCAAACATTAACCTCCATGCTCTTCCTCCCCCGGTCTTTTACTCTTGGATTCTATAAAAGGCTTTCTTTTCCTCTATAAGGCCAGGATAAATCAAATCGAAAATCCCTTGCTACAAATGTTTTATCTATCTCACGAGCAAGAGATTAATTCCGGTGATAAGCATTAATACACCTGTTATCCTGATAAAAAGACTGCTGTATTTTATCCCTAAGCGTTTGTACCATAGCTTAGGAGCAATTGCTACAGGGAATACCGCCAGAGCAATGCCCAATATAGCCAGCAAGACAGGCATACCCAGATCTATAAGTATCGGATTCCCGCTTATAGCCTTGAAAACAAAAGGAAGAACAGCAAACAATACTACCCACGCCAAAATCAGCAGTACAGCCACAGGTCCTTTTTCTCTGTTTAATTGGATAAATCGCTCGATTTTTTCCTGACATTCCGGGGAACAATAGCGCAGCTCCATCTCTTCCATGCGGCCGCCCAGGAACACCTCCCTTTCCATTCTCTTCTTGCAATCAGCCTTTCTGCAGTAGCTACATCTGTTAATCTTAACCACCCCATCCAAAGATCTTAAATACATTATATCAGTTATAATTGTTTTTTCTCCACTTCCGCATAAGCCAGAAAATGCGCATTTAATTAACCACAGGTTCGCTACGCTCACACACGGATAAACACGGATTTTTTGTTGATTTTTTTATTTCTAGTGAGTTCGGGACCAGGGGGACGGTTCTTGTGGCTTTGGCTGGTTCTGTGAACCAGCCAAAGCCACAAGAACCGTCCCCCTGGTCTGGTAAAAACACCTCATTTATTAATGAATTTTGTTGCTGGTTTGCAGGGAAATGCATCAATCCGTCGAATGAATAATAGATTAAGGGTTTCTGCTGAAAGATTTCTCTCGTTTTGAAATATATATTTATGAAAGGAGCGGTTAAGCTTGAGAAAAATTTATACAGTAAAAAAGATTTCCACCATAATGCTTATCGTTTTTGTATTTTCCATTGCTTTTATGGCTAATACCAAAACAGTTTCCGCAGACAATCGGTATAGTTCCTTTAATGATGTTCAAGACAGCCACTGGGCATTAAAACATATAGTAAAAATGAACCTTCGGGGGGTAGTCACCGGTTATGAAGATAATACCTTTGCCCCTGACAAAAGTGTTACCCAGTTGGAAGCAGTTTTAATGGCTGTACGGAATATGAACGTCCAGGATGAGCTGTTGAGCACAAATATTTCGCAGGATCTGCCGTTCACCGTTCCTGAATGGGCCCGGGAGAAGTTTAAGAAGGAACTCTTCTTCGCCTTGCAGGCAGGCTTGATAGTCCCTGCAGAGGATAATTTTGAGGCATCATCCAATGCCACCCGGGCATGGATGACGCAATTGATGGTACGCATGATAGACAAGGACAGCGAAGCCTCATTACTGGCTTATCAAACTCCGAGTTTTACCGACTTTGCAGACATTCCCCGCTGGGCACTGGGATATATCAATACCGCAATAAAATATGACCTGATTTCAGGTTTTCCAGATAACAGCTTCAGACCAAGCGACTCTGTTACCCGAGCACAGAGTGTAGCTTTGCTAAGCCGCAGTGAGCAATATCTCACCGCTGATGAAAATTCCCTGGAAGGTAAGATACTCAATCTCTCAGGATCTCGATTGAGTATTTCCAGCAATGGCACAGTAAAAAGCTATGATATAACCGCAAACACTGTGGTATTCAACAGCAATGATCTACCCTGTGATTGGATTGAGCTTAATATCAATGATACGGTCAGAATACTTTTCGATGGTGCAAAAGTCATATACGTAGACGTAATACAAGAAGATACTTCAGTTGCCCAGATTTCCGGCACAGTCCTCTACGTCATCCCTGCTGAAAACCTGATAGTAGTCAAGGATCAGGAGGGTGATATACATACCAAAAACCTGGATCCTGATGCCGTTTGCGTAAATCAATCAGGAATTACTATTGATATTTCCCAAATACAGAGCGGATACCAGGTTCAACTGGGGTTGAATGCCGAAGGTAAGATAATAAACCTTCAGGTGTCCGGTGCTGATAAGAATATTTCTGACAGTGGTACTATATACGCCATTGATACAGAGCAAAAATTGATAATAATAGAATCAAAACTGAGCGGGTTCAAGTCTTTTCAGTATGATGAATACCTGCAGATAATAATAGGAAACCAGCGTTTTTCCACAATAGCTGACTTGCAGATAGGTGATGAAGTAAAGATCAAAGCTATCGGCAGTCTCCTGACAGACATCGAATTTGTGAAAGCCCAGCAGGATATGAGCATCTCCGGTAAAATTCTGCTCAACTCTCCTGAAAAGCAATTGCTGGTAATAGAACAGGATTCAGGGATCTATACTTTTTCACTTGCAAACACTGTCACCATTAAAATACCGGGCAAGGTATCACCGGATATTTATGCTCTAGCTCCGGATGATATGGTAGATCTACAGCTTGAAGACGGAAAAATCGTTTCCATTACCGTGAATAACCGCTATGTTCAGGACACCCGGAGCGGGACTATTTTTGCGGTTGACGCCACAAATTCCATCATCACCATTAAGACTGATAGCGACCAACTGGAAACTTTTGAAGTAAACAAAGCGGCCAGGATAGTAATAGATAATAGCAAGAATGCTCTGCTCTCTGACCTGGAGCAGGATACGAAAGTAGAATTTGAACTCCTGGACGACAAAATAATCTATCTGGAAACCTGTAATACAATAAAAGGTTATCTTGCCTCAATAAATGCTGACCGTAACATAATTTCCATTAAAACATCTGCTTCCAAAGCGGAAACCTATATCCTGGCAGATAATGTCGATGTATATAAAGAAGGTGTAAGTCGTCCTGACCTGTATGATATAAACAATAATGACTATGTAGAATTAAAATTGGATGACGATCTTGTCAGCATGATTAAGGTACAAAACATATGCATTTACGAAATTTTACGGATTTATGAAAGCTCGGAGAGATTAAGGGTAGAAGATGAAGATGGAGACGCTCGAAATCTGTATCTGGATTCAGGCGTAGATATTTCAATATCAGGCATATCAGGTATTTCTTCCCCTGATATCGAAGACTTAAACGAAGGTGATACTATACGGGCTACTTTCCTGGGATATGATTTGATCAAACTGGAGGTAATACCAGTTGTTTATGGTGAAATAACTGCCATCAATTCTTATTCCAAAACAATTTCTGTCAGGTCTTTTGAAGGTGATCTTTATAACTATGAATTTGATTCCGGTACCGAAATAATTGACAATATCCAAACTTACTATAGCCTCAATGCTCTGGCAACAGGAGATCGGGTAAAAATAAAGGAAAATGTCGAAAGAGAAACCCGTTTCTACATTATGACTAAAGTGAGTGCGAGTTATGTGAGTGTAAATGATGATACCGACAAGGTCTATGTGAAGAAAAACGGCAGTTATGTTTACTATTATCTGGCTTCCCCGGTATATATTCATTCTTCCGGGCAAAGCCTGAGCTTCAGGCATCTGGAAAAAAATGATTTTATCGACCTGTATATCTATGATGACCGGGTTTACGAAATCGATAAAATATATTAATTATAGGTGTTGACCAGGGGGACGGTTCTTGGAGTGACCAGGGGGACGGTTCTTGTGGCTTTTAGCTGGTTCACAGAACCAGCTAAAAGCCACAAGAACCGTCCCCCTGGTCAAACTGGTCACCAAACTGCGTCTTAGCGGGTTATTTTCCTTACGACTCCATCGTCATCAACATACAATACCACTTTATCATTTGCATTCAGATTGGAGAATGCAATTGCACTGCCATCGGCTGCATACACCTCAACCCCATTATCCACCGGATATTCCTTCCTGGTCACCTTGATTGTGTAGGTGTTATTACTTATAACCGTTTGTACTACCTCGGTCTGCACCTGTTTCCATTCCGGCAAAGATATGGCCATTATTACTGAGGCTCCATCAATCTGCATTTCCACCTTATTCCCGACTTTCAGGCCGGAGAAACTGATTTCGCTGCCATCACCTTCATATACCTTTACATTTTGGTCCACGGTATATTCTTTGTTCTTTTTCATCCATATTCGCAGACTGTCCCCTTGAACGCTGATTTTTTCTATTTCGCCCTTCTTTCCCTTCAGTTCAGGCCTGGATGTAACCACTATTTCCAGAGGAATCTCATCATCTATTTCACCCGGATATGGGTCCAGATAAGTAACCTTGATCTTATCTCCCCTTATTACCCCGCTCATAGCCAGTCCATCCCGGTCAACTATACGGGCGCGATCCCAGTAATTAAACCATTCCGGTTTACCAATCTTGGAGCTGCCCTTTGATGCCAGAGTCAATCGTTTGCCGGTCAAGCTTGCAATCGTACCTGAAATCGTCTGGGTATCCAAAACGCTTAGCAATGCGGCCTGTCCGTCCATCATATGGACACGGACAAACGTTCCCGATTTCAAGGAATCAAAACCCCTGGCTTTGCTTTTCCCTTCATTTTCAATTACTGCGCTCCAGGATAAGGGCAAACGTCTTTCTTCACAGTTCAGGTCACTTAAAACCAGTACACTATCCACACCTATAATAACTGACTTAACTGTTCCGGTAATTTTATTATCAACATCAAGTCTCTCTTTTTTTTCCAGCAGGGTAATACATTCTGCTTGTTTTTTCTGGTTCAACAATACCTCGACCTGGTAATTCAAGGCCTCCTGCGGCTTGCATTCTTCTCCATTGGGGCCGAAACATATCAGCATAGGGCTGAGTTTAATTTTTTGAACTCCGGTCAGAGACATCAGCTCCATCTCGCCGATGTTTTTGTCGAGACTTATTTTCTGTACCCAACCTTCGATTATCCTCGATTCCTCAATTATGACCCAGTTTTGTTCCATCAGGCTTTTTAACAGAGCCGCCGCAGCTTCACCGCGTTTCATTCCGTTTTGCGGGCGGAATGTTCCATCTCCATAACCTTTCATGATTCCAGCATTGGATACTGCCGCAATGTATGGCAGATAATCAAGCGCAGTTCTTCCTGAATCAGAAAAGCTATTTGCGCTGGAGTCATCAGCAAGCGGCAACTGCAGAAGACGAGCAATCAAGGAAGCCACCTGGGCCCGATTGGCCGGTGCCGTGGGATTAAATGCAGACAGCCAGATATCCGGCAATAAATCATTTTGCACCGCACTATCCATGTAAGCTTGCCCCCAGGGAACAAGCGGTACTTTTTTATTGGACAAAGCTAATTCCGGTCTTGCTTTCTTCTTTGCCGTTGTTTCATTATCATAACCGCAAGCCCGCATAAACAATACCAGCGCCTCCATTTGGCTTATTTCCTTCTCTGGTTTGAAGGTGTTATCAGGGTAGCCTTTTATAAAATCAAGGGAAGAGGCACGAGTTACAGCCTGTCTGGCCCAATGGCCTTTAATGTCATCATAAGCCAGGACCGGTTCTACTCCTGCAGCAGTGAAAACAAACAATAATGTCACGAGCAAGACCATAGTCAACTTTAATTTAATCTTTTTCCCGGAGTTCTTCATAAGATACCTCGCTTTGATTGGCTGTTCGCCAACAAGTATTTAACTTCCATTATAGTTATCGATTATCTTGTAAATGCTGCCCTTTTGTGTGGCAACATAAATAAAATCGTCCGGCCCCGCCAAAGGAGCCCTTATAACCGCACTGTCCAAGTCCCGGTGCCAGGCCATGCGTCCTGAATTGTTCAAGGCATAAAGCTTGTTTTCACTGCTGCCGGCATAAATCCGCCGGCCATCCCTGCCTGTAGCTGGCGGTGAAACCACTTCCAACAAAGGCGTTTCCCATATGCTTTTTCCATTGGCAGCTTCAAAAGCCCAAACCTTGTTGCTGCCGGTGGCATAAACGGTATCAGCAGATAATGCCGGTGCAGTCAATTCGTTGGATGTTTTTATGGAATGTTCCCATAACGGAGAACTGCCGTTCTTGTTATTAAAACAATAGATTTTGGCGGAGTTCAGTTTTGATTTCGATTGCCCACCGGAACTCTTCTTAAAGTTTACACTGGCATAAAGTCGGCCGTTGCCATCAGGCAAGAGATAAGCCGAATTAATATTACCCAGCCAATATTTCCAGAGGTATTCTCCCCTGCTGTTTATTGCTGCCAACTTGTATTTGCCGCTCTTTTCTCCATAAACCACATAGAACGCATCGTCGTCAGATGCACAGGCCATGAATGTTCGGGGAACGACCACCTTACTGGCCTTGCCATCGGATGATTCCCACGGTGATAGCATCCAGGCATAGTGCCCCACCGTATCTACGGCATACAATGCGTCAGGCAAAGGAAGGTACAAAATATTTGCCGGACCTCTGGCAAGCAAAGGAGTCTTAAGCCCTTTGGCATCTGCGAAAACCGAAAAGTCCCACCCTGCAGCTCCATTAAGCTTGGTCTCCTGTACACCAGCCCCACAGGCTGCAAAAATAGAACCATAAGCTGTCGGCATCAGGCTCCCCAATGAAGCTCTGCTCTTAATTTCCCACAGCACTTTCCCCGCCGGATTAACACAGGCTACTTTTTTTCCCAGGGGCAGCAGCAGGTTTCCATTCGGAGCAAAGATAATATCCCCGCTCAGCCTTCCCATGCCGGAGAGTTTCCAGATAATCTGGGAAGGCTGACTGGAATCATTATTGTCAAAAAAGCGATCCAATTGGGCAGCTTCAGCTTCAGGCTGGACTAAAAGAAATGCCACCAACAAAACTATAAATAGCTTCTTCATATTTATCTCTCCTTTCACATACAAAAGCTGACACAATTTCTTGAATTATACCATATTTGGTCTTCATTGCATAAAATCAGCTTCGAGCTTGAGCTTGCTGTATATTAAAGGAAGTAGAGAAAAACAATCAGGAAGCAATCTTATTGAATCCATAATTCTGTTAAAGAAAAAGCAATAGTATAGATAAAGCCCATCCAGATAAGCGAACCCCAGAATGAAATCCACATAAATCTGGATAATTTGAAAGGAGTCATCCCCATTATTACCGGAAGAACCTGGCGAACCCCCGGAATAAAATAGGAAATTATTATAGATATCGGTCCATATTTCTCTATAAAATGATTGCTTTTGTCTATTTGTTTTCCTATACGCACAGATTTTTCATTTAACACTATTTTTTTCAACATCTCTGAAAAACGTCCGATAAAAAAGAATACAAAATAACTAATATAATTAGCAAATACCAGGACCAGAAAAGCGAGTATCGGGTTAATCACACCATTACCAGACATGATTGCCATCGTTATTACTACAGTTTCTTTATTAATTGGTGCTGCAGCCAATGTAAAAGTCAAGGTAAAAAACAACACTAAAATATGAGCCTCTTCTATTAAATTTTGTAGATACAGCATGAGATTCTGTTCCATAAATAACTCCTTAAGCAAAGATTCCGTTTAATATCCTTGCTATGGCTAAGGCATCACTGTCGTTCTTTCCTATTATATTTCAAAACAGTGCTCACTGTCGTTGTCCATTTTGACCCGGTATTCTTATAAATAAAAAAGGCTTCCCATAGGCATCACCCCGGGGAAACCTTGCTGTTATTTTATGGATTCTTAAGAGCCATGTTTTCAGGTGAGTTTATGAAAACATTAAGAAACAAGACCTGGGGGAGGACATGGACATATTCATTCCCTCCTTTTGAACAAAGCAAAAATTCCAATTATATCTGGCTAAAGTACCTTGCTTACAAGCTATGTATTTTTAATTATACTAAGCACACTGAATAAAGGCAAGAAGGGGGCAAGGGGATTATTAAATCTCTCCTTATGGGACTTGGACCGACTGCTATCACTTATTTCTTGCGCACGTAACAACACCCCTGCTTAAGCTTAAGCAGGGGTGTTGTGAAACATTCCTCTGAGCTTCACTCTGGCTTATTTTTCTTCCAGGTGAATATCCAGTACCTGGTTCAGGCCGTGCCATGCAGTGTCCACTACATAAAACTCTACTCTGTCGATTTTTACCCGGGCATCTATCAGATCGTAATTGGAACCCTTATAAGTAAAATGCGAAGGATCCAGTATAATAATCTGGTCAAATTCTATCCAGGAGCCCTTTGCATAAATAACGGCGTCAGCAGTTCCTTCCTGATACTCCCGGTCATCTTTGAAAAACACATATTCCTGTGGTTGATTGGCCAGATAACCGCTGCTGGCAGATCCGGTATCAATAGTTGTCGCATCTATACTGCTGTCATAATCAATCCGGTCAATATCATAAATCTTGTTGTCAAAGCGCACCTTGAAACTAGAATCAAGCTCATATTCTCCACCATCAATGCGCAAGAAGTTGCGGCTGACTACCAGCACATCATCCATATCGTAGATGCTTCCTCCCCAGAGAATCTTCACATCTGCAGGATCGCGGTATTCATCATCAATCAAAACCCATTCTTTTTTACTGGCTTCACCGGCATAGATGATAAATTTGGACTTGCTCGTCTCTATATGATTTATATTGTAGTAGATTCCATTTATGATCATTCTGGCCTTATCCGGGGGATAGGTTTTGTCTCCTGCCGTAAAATTACCCTGGGCATCGAGAATGACCTGTGACATATTGTAGCGTTTCCCTCCCATGATAAAGTCAATGCTATTTACTTGGGATAAATCCAGGGTGCTGGTACCGGTGAAAATCGCCATTATATCAGAAAGCGACATCCCTTCAAATATTACCGGGTCGGTTGCGATAAGCTGCGGAGTGGTATCTGTCGTACTTAAATAAATTTTGGTAATATCGTAAAAGTCCTTATTCAGGGCTACAGTAATCTTATCCTGCTTCAAATTATATGTATATCCATCCAGCTCTACCCGGTATTCATCCAGTATTTCCAGGTCAGAAAGATAATCTTCACTGTTAGCAGAATTGATATAGACTTTTACATAATCAGCGTTATAGCCATAACCCCCATAAGTGAAGCGGTTGAACTTGCGGCAAGCGGGGGAAACCACCAGTTTATTGCCGCTAATGCTCATTTTATTAACCCCGTAACGATTGTTATTCACGATTATATCCGGATTGTCGTCAAAAGAATCGAGTTCATAACGCTGACTGCCGTTCAAGACCAAATAATCCCCCCCTACTGTTAATGAAGATACTTTAATATCAGTAAAATTCACTTTAAAATAAACCGGAGTTGCATTAATGCTATAGGATTCATCTTCAATAACAACGGCATTAATATTGCCGCTACCCGTGCCTGTGTTTAACGGGGGGCTAACAGCAGAAGAATTGCCCTGCACATCCAGGAATCGGGACAAGACCGTACTCACCTGAGCCCGGGTCATGTTCTGGAAAGGCTCGAAATTTCCATCCGGGAAGCCGGAAATCAGCCCCAGGTCATAGGCGGTCTTAATGTAGTCACGATACATACTTTTTTCTACAACAGCCTGGTCTTTAAACGACAGCGAGCCGCTGTCGGGCTGTTTACCCAGAGCCCTTACCAGCATGGCCGCAGCCTGACTTCTTTTTACGCTTTCATCCGGCAACAAGCCGTTGGGGTCTTCGGAAGGAATCAAAATACCCCGCTTTACTGCCTCATTTATCTGGGCTTCAGCCCAGTGATTATTCGTATCACTATAATTGATAGTATTCGTATCCTCTGCCTGCACTCCTTTGCAGGATATCAGCACGGTAATAAACTCCGCCTTGCTCATAAAGCGATCCGGCTTAAAACTGCCATCCGGATAACCGTTTATATGGGCTGCCGCTGAAAGGCGCAGTATGTAATCCCTGGCCCAGTGATCACTAGTATCCGGGAAATTTTGCGCCGCTGCCAGGGCCGGTGCCGGAAATACGATAGGCAAAACAAATGACAGGAACAAGAGCCCTATCCACAATTTTTTTCGCATTTTATAAAGCCTCCTTTTTCTGCATGGTCACACCGGGACAATCCTTTGAGAACCCGCATGGTATTTAGCTCATTATTTGTTTTATCTTAGCATTTTTAATGCTAATTTACCAGCTAAAGAAGCATTTTACTGGAACATCCAGACAGGATTTTTTATTTGAGAGTTTTGCACAATACGAAAATTGATCGATGTCATTGTTATGAATAAAAAGTGCTATTGTCATCCTGAACGAAGTGAAGGATCTTCCCGATTCAGAGATGGAAAGATTCTTCGCTCACGCTCAGAATGACATAATAGGCTTATTCGTTTATTGTTGGTGCGGACAACGCATGATAATTCTGAGCCTTAGCAAAGCCTCCTTAATCGTGAGCAAAGCGAACATCAGCAACATTAATAGCGACCGTAAGGGAGCATCAGTAGTCCCCGGAGGGGGTAGTGCCCGGAGGGTGAATCTATAATAGAACTTGGAGGTAAATGTCTACTTTACGGTGTTCGCTGCATGATTCGCGATGAGATCCTTCACTTCGTTCAGGATGACACCAACGTCAAAAACCTAATTATGCAAAACTCTTATTTGCAAAAGAAAAACATCTCACAAATGTTTCTGGCTGCGAGATGCTTTTTATCAGGGCTTATTCGTAGAGGCAATTAACCTGTTCCCCGAAAGTTAATACTATAACTTCAATTTTCTTACTAGGAAATGGCCCAGGGTTTTTGGAAAGCCAGTTTGGCATAAGCATGTTGACACAATATAGCAAAGGCATCAGAACGAGCCCTGGCTACCTTCTGCTCTTCAGCTGCTACTTCGGCTGCCGTTACCATTCCAAGCTCAAACATCAGGCTTTTGACCCGAAGATCTTCCTCGCTGGCCTTGAGACTTTCCTGTAGTGCTTCATAGGATTCTTCCAGATTCTTCACAGCATAATACGAGGAGCGAGTGGCTTCCTTACAAAGCTTTTTGAGGTTGGCGGCATCCAGTTGGGCTTGTTCCACTGGAATCTGCCGGGCTTCATAGGGCTGATATTCGCCAGTGTAGAACATCATATTCTTAAGGTATTCCTGCAAGGTTACCGCTTCCTCCGCATTCCATACCTGAGGATGGTTCTCCAATACCCTGGCTACTTCGAAATCCAGATTGTCAACCTCCAGCTTTTCATATATCAATTCATCAGACAAGACGGGGCTCTCATCCACAGGCAGTCTAATCATTTGATTCAACGCCATGTAAGCGGTACCAAGATCATTTTCAGCAGCCGCTAATGATGCTTGCGCAGCTTTATACTGTGCCTCACATGATAAGAGCAATTGTCCTGGAGACATGGCAGGCACCAGAGATATTCCTACCCTTTCACCAGCCTGTGCTACCTGAAGCTGCTTAAGAGCAGAATTCAGGGCCACCTCGGCTCGCTCAAGTTCCTTTTCAGCCTTTAGTACATTCCAGTATTTATTACAGGTATCAAGCACGACCCTATCTTCCTCTGCAGTCAGGCTTTTCTTGCTCATGCGCCATTCCAGGTCAGAACTCAGCAACTGACTCCGCGGCACCTCCGCAGCCGCTGTAAACGCAGGCGCAGTTGATAAACCCTGCAATTTCTTATAACGGTAATTACGAATTTCTTCGGTGCGTTCGACCTCTTTGGCAGCCCTTTTCACTGTCTCACTATTTTTTACAGCGCGTGATACAGCCTGTTCCAATGATAGAATCTGATTTGCATTCTCAGACGCCAGAACCGGTCTGCTTCCTATACAGAAAAGGCAGAAGAAAAACAATAATAATATAGCTGAAAAGTATTTTCTTTTCTTTATAATCTTAAGCATATGTACCACTCCAGTTTATACTATTTATTTTCACAGTATAGCTGACTTTGACCAGCCGGTCAACTAGGCGTATTCACCATAAATTAGAGCCCGGCATAATAAACCGGGCTCTAATAAGGATTAGCAAGTTACTAGCTGTACTTTACTAGTTAATTGATACAGTCTGAGTAGCTTCATCCCAACCTACACTTGCGCCGAAAGCCTGTGCTACCCAGCGAGCAGGAAGCATAGTACGATCAGAAGTGATTTCAGGAGCTACATCCATAGTAACAGCAGCGCCGTTAATCAGGATAGTAGTGCTGCCAATCTGCATTTGAACAACTTTGTCGCCCTTCATAAGGGTAACAGTTCTGTTAACGCCATCCCAGAGGATGTTGTTGTCATCGATGCCCAGAGCATATGCTACATAGCGGACAGGCATATAAGTCCGGGAATTCTTGATATAAGGAGCTACGTCCATTTCCTTTTCTTCACCGTTAAGGATATAGGTAGCAGAGCCAATTACGAACCCAGCCTGGTTGGTTATTTCACCGGGAGCTGTGGTTACAACATTAGCAATAGCCACTTTCTGTACTGTTGCAACATCAAATTCACCTTCGTCAACTGTTGCTGTATTTCCGCCAGCACCTGATCCATTTACCCAACCAAGAGCAGCCTTGCTGTTTTCATTCACAGCCGAGCCACCTAACTTGGCATAAATTGAGCCTTCAGGAACAGAACGGTCGAGAGTAACCTTGATTCCAGATACCTTAATCTGACTGGGCTTGGTTGATTCGGATTTTACATCCATGCTCAGTACTCCACCACTTACAGCTACATTGTTAACTTCGACATTACCTTCGATTACTTCAACATCCGGGGTAGTAGAGAATCTTACACCTTCGGTAAGAGTCACGGTGATTTCGCCGTCAGTAGCTTCAGCACCAGACACCTTAGTTGAACGTGCAAACCCTTCCTTTACAGCTTCGCTGATGATTATATCAGCTAATTCCTGATCCTGAATACCAACTCTTACATCAGTAGGAGTGGTTTCCATGCTTGCCCTCTGAACAACTTCAGCTACAACCAGAGTTTCCTCAGTAGCACCAGCCCCACTAATCGTGGCTTCGATTTCTCCGAATTTGTTGGCCTGGGTACTAAGTGTTACATCCAGTTCAATTTTACCTTTGCTAGTACTTGTGCCGGCAATAGTAATGTCAATATAGCTCTTCTTACCTGTGATAGTAGGTGCAGCAGTAGCATTAAATCCAGCTCCACCATTAGTAGCATTAAAATTGCTTACCCGGGTTACTTTTACCCAAGAAGGAAATTCGATATGGATATCCCGGTTAGCCAGAAGAGCACCCGCCATGTTTTCTTCGATAGTTATTTTGGCAGTCTTTTCTTCAAATTTACCGGATTTAAGCTCTTTTACTTCCTTGATTTCTGTAGTAACACCATAGTCAACATAATTTGCTATAACTATGTCGTCATCACATATACTGCCGTTATCTACTCCCTTGGTACCTGTTATGTTGACCTCAATTTCTCCATTGGATGCCTCGGAAGTCACATCTATAGAAGGTACGACATATATGGATCCACGAGAACCTCCAACAGCACCTAAAGTGTCAAATTCTATACTTAAGGTTCTTGTGCCTGTACCCGTTATTCCTCCTGCTGGAACTGTCGATCCCTGGAGGCCTCCACCGAATGTAACAGTTGGAGTATTCCATTCAAAATTTGAAGGCAGTTTTAATGTCAGTTTATTATCTGTAGTTGAAGCAGGTGGTACACCTGAACTTCCAGATTTTCCAATTGCATTAATTGCATTCTCCCTGATAGTTAATGTTCCAGCAGTCTTTGCGCTGCCCTTTCCAATCTTCTTAACTGAATCTACTGTAACTGAACAGGTATCACCCGAAACAGTGGCAAATACTATGTCACCACTTGATACTGCAGAATCCAGAGGATTAACAGTTACGTAAATGTCTCCTTGTGCTCCATCTACTTCAATACCCGGATTAATAGTTATCGTATTCACGATTCCATCTGTTGTCCAGCCAGTAGGCATGGTAACTTCAAGAATTCGGCTGGTTCTCTTGGTTATAGCTGCTACTGTGGTTGCTGCCGAGTTTGTTATAACTGTCTGGGCGGGAACCCATTTAACACCCTCACACAGTTCCAGTTCAAATATTTCACCATCCGCAAAATCATTCGGAAAATCAGAGTCTTCCTGAATGGTAATATTCACACCCAAAGGTCCTGCAGGTGCTGCAGCTGAATCATAATCATCGGATATCGCAAGAACCTTGTTAACCGAGTTAACGCTGGCCGCACTGGCTGTGCCGACACCGACAAATAGAGTCATCATCATTGCTAATATTAATAGCATTGATATTTTTTTGCTTCTTGCCTTTATCAATTATTTTCCCTCCTTAGAATTTTTAGTTCATAAAATATTTTTTTCAGGTAATCAGGGCTTTACCCCAAACTTACAGGTGATCATCGCTTTGAACGATATTCCTTGACTGTTTTTGATTTCTCCCCCCTTTTTTGCCGCTTGATTATCCCTAAGATGAAGTTGCGGCCAAGTTTGTAGCCCTAAAACTGCCTGATTTTCACAGCAGTGGTAACATAAGATGGCTACCTGATATACTTAGACAAAGTTTTTATACAAAAAGTTCCCCATTGGTGGAAAATTTTTTGCACTTTTGCTAAATTATTTTTTTCTTCCATATATAGTGTTATAAAAACCCCTCACCCGAGAATTATACATAATGATTTTTCCCGATCATCAGGCCAGTATTTTTAGTACTGTCATCCTGAGGCAAAGCCAAAGGATTTTAAGATCCTTCGGCCTTGCCTCAGGATGACATGTTGGATTATTGAATTATACTAAACTCTCTCCCCCCTTAATCTGTATCTATCCGTGTCCATCTGTGTTTATCCGTGGTTTAAAAAAATCTGTGTCCATCTGCGGTTAATTAAAACAAAATTACAAATCCGTGTTCATCCGTGTCCATCTGTGGTTAATACAAATCCGTGTTCATCCGTGGTTAATTAAGTTGTTAATTAAATAATATTAAGAAAAATATTTCCATGGTATAATCAGGATTAAGTCAAAATATTTTTCAAAACTATTTCTGTCAGGGAACTTTTTAGTAATTACTGTTGTCTAATAACTACCGGGGTTTTTTTACCGGTATGATCAGGATGTGTTCTTTCATTTATGCCGATAGACGAATTGATTAACCAAGCCCAGGCGAATAATACGGCAGCTTTTGAAGAACTGCTGCTTTTATATCAAGACAGGGTCTATACGCACTGTTTTCACCTGGCGAATAACCCTCATGACGCACAGGACCTGGCCCAGGATGTGTTCATACAGGCATACAGGAATATCAGGTCTTTCAGAAAAGACGCTGATTTTGGAACCTGGCTGCATAAGATAGCGGTTAATCTCTGGATAAACAACCGCCGCCGGAATAAGAAAATAATTGCATTTTCGCTGGATGAACCCGTTGCCACAGGTGACGGGGAAGTAATCCGGGAGCTGGCAGCCAACGAAGACAGCCCGCTGGATAAAGTGGAGCAGATTGAATTCAGTGAGATGGTGAACAGGGCACTTAACCAATTAATACCCGAGTTTAAAACAGTTTTGGTACTGAGAGAATTTGAGGGATACAGTTATGAAGAAATAGCCGGTATCCTGGATTGTTCGCCCGGCACGGTTAAATCCCGGATAAACCGGGGAAGAAAAGCACTGAAAAAAGAACTGGAACAATTAGAACTCAGATAGCTTTGCTGCAGATTACAGTTAGTATTTGCGGCTTATAAAATAAGGTGTGATTAATTTATGGAATGTAAAAAAATTAAAGCGTTAATATCTCCATACCTGGATGAGGAACTGTCTCCCGCTGAAATGGAAACAGTTAGAATTCATCTTGATAATTGTCATGAATGCCGGCAGGAATTTGAGGAAATAAGAGATATTTCTGTGGCTTTAAAGGATTTTGCCGGAGATACTCTGGCCGCTCCTGCCGGGTTCAGTGATTCGGTGATGCGTTCCATAAAAGAAGAAGCCGCGGCTTCTGAATCTCATACTCCTCTTTTCCGGGGCCAGGGTATCAGAAGATGGGCTGCCGGGATTGCGGCCGCGTTAGTTATCGCTCTGTCCGCCGCGGGGATTAACTGGGGTCCGTTGCTGCAAATAGCTGATAATACTCCAGATAATCCAACGGAAATTAATACGCCGGTCCAGCCCGGTGAAAATAATAATAATCTTGTACTGCCGGATAATCAGACCAATCCAGCAGCCGTTGACAGTGAAAATACCGGTAATAGTGTAAATCCTGCGGTACCTGCTAATCAGGATAATAATCCTGTTAATACCCCGGAAGATATCCGGTCAAAAAACAGTTATGAGGCTGATGCCACATTATTGAGTGCCGCGCCGGTAATAAAAACAACTATGCTGCGGATCGAAGCGGATGATTCTGCGGCAACACTGGCAGAGGTTCTGGAAACAGCGTCCGGTAATGTTAAAACGGTGCAGAAGGTAAATGAAGATGGCTGTACTATAGTAAAAATGACTGTGCCTGTATCTGAGGCAGCCAATCTGATCACTAGATTTGCCGATATGGGCAAAATACTTGCAAACCAGGAAGATGAAAAAGATGTCGCCGCGGGTTATACAGACAGTCTGGAACAATACCGCAATCTTATCAACCAGTATAAT
>Ga0334887_1003115_pt1 | contig 17026 bp, 17 predicted proteins | sample GraSluR1_MG_10_FD_207217 | JGI IMG/M metagenome (GOLD analysis project Ga0334887, IMG submission 207217) | Sludge microbial communities from methane-producing bioreactor in Wageningen University, Netherlands - Granular Sludge_18_07-R1 | ecosystem: Engineered > Bioreactor > Anaerobic >...
CTATTTGAGTAGTAAGGGTAGTAGTTAAATATATTGCGAACGCCCGAGCCCAGCTCATCGGCTCTAACGAATACTATGCAAGTTCATAACTTATTCCAGCAACTTTGTCAATATGTGATGATGCCTGCAATATCTCAATGCCAACCACATTGCCATTTGAGTCGTAGTCAATTATTACGCCCTGCTTCTCCTGTTTGCTTTCAAGCACTTTTTTATCTGACAGTTGGATATAAACTACATCCGCTTCCTTATCATACTTTATTTTCATACTTGCTAAGTTTTGATGTTTTATATGCTGTTACCACAAGATTTGGTTCTTTGGTTTTATTAACGAAAACCCTGTAAAGATAGTTTCTATTTTCTTCTTGTATGGTCTTTTGATAAACCCATAAACTATCTTCCTCAACAACGCTGTCGGGATGATTAATTATAGCATCAATTTGAGAAGCATTAATTCCTCTTCGCTCTAGCTGAACCTTGGCGTGTTTTGAAAGGTTGTATTGCATTTTTTCCACAGATTTCTTTTTTGTGTCCACAGATTTGTTTTCTTATTTATCCACAGATTAACACAACCCTGCTTGCCCTGTGGTTCGGTATGCGGGCAGCAGGCAAGTTTCCTCAAATTTCTTATTTGTGGTAATTTATGGACAGTTTTGTGGATAGCTACAATATTACCCTTTTGTACTGCAAACTTTTTGCCCCAAAGTTAATGATTAGTCCCAGCTTAAACCTGGTAACTTTTAGGTAGTTAATTACCTGTGCAAGATGATCTGGATGAATTGCATCCATTGCTTTTAGCTCGAGAATAATGCTGTTGTAGCAAACAAAATCGGCAACGTATTTCTTTTTAAGCACTTTGCCTCGAAAGTTTATTTTTAGCAATTTTTCTCTTTCGTGTGGGATGCCATTTTCTGTTAATACAACGGATAGTGCCTCCTGGTACACTGGTTCAAGAAAGCCATTACCCAGTTCGCTGTGCACTTCCATAGCGAAGCCAATTATGTTGTAGCACTCTTCTTTGTAGGGGTAATCCTGCATAGCTGTTTTGGTCTTTTGTCCACAGATTAACACAGATTTGTTTTTTTTTGTCCACAGATTAACACGAATTACCTCAAATTTCTTCTTTGTGCTAATTTGTGCTAATTTATGGATAGTCTTTGTAGGTATGCATTTGTGGACACTACCCGAAGAACCGCCTAAAAAACCCCGAGACCTTACTACCATTCTCGTCATCGGTGTAGTAGCCCTGCCCGTACTGCTGTCCATAGCTATAGCCATAGTTATATGCATAGCCATATCCGTAGCTGTATCCATACCCGTATCCCTTGGGTTTCTTAAAGTCGTTAAGCACTATGGCCAGGTTGGCAATGGTTTTGTTCTTGGTAAGGTCGTCCACCAAATCGAGGGCATTTACCGAGGTGAACCTGTGGCGCACCACGAACAGGGTGGTATCGCAGGTTCGGCTAATAAGCACCGCATCGGTAACTACGGCCACGGGGGGCGAGTCTATCACTATCATGTCGTAGTTGTTGCGCAGCGCTGCAACCATTTCTTCAAGCCTATGGCTGGCCGAAAGTTCAGCTGGGTTTGGCGGAATGGGCCCCGAGGGGATGATGGACAGGTTTGGAATGTTAGTTGGGACAATCACCGACTCCAGGCTATCGCGCCCAATAAGGTATGTGCTTATGCCCTTTGCATTATCAATGCCAAACATACTGTGCACCTTGGGTTTGCGCAGGTCGAGACCCAGTATAAGGGTTTTCTTACCCAGCATGGCCATACTTACGGCCAGGTTCGAAACCACAAACGATTTTCCCTCGCCGCTAATGGTTGATGATACTAGTATCGCCTTGCACTTACTCTCGCAAAGCATGAAGTCGAGGTTGGTTCGCAGCGCTCGGAACGATTCGGTAAACGACGATTTGGGTTTGTCGTACACCGGCAGAAAACTTTCGTAAGGGTTATGCCCAATGGTTCCCAGCAAGGGGGTTCGGGTTTTCTTCGATATGGTGGCAGGATCCTGAATGGAGTTGTTTAGCTGATCGAATAGCAGGATTAGCCCCACGGGAATTATTAGCCCGATGATAAAGCCCATGATGTAGTTCATCCTACGGTTGGGCTTTATGATGGTGGCCATATCGGCCCTGGCCTCGTCAATTATACGATTGTCCGATACGCTCGATGCTTTAGCAATACCCGCCTCAATGCGCTTCTCCATGAGGTAGGTGTAAAACTTCTCGTGGATATTGAACATACGCTCCATATTCACCAATTCCCGCTCGGTTACCGGAAGTAGCCGCAGCTGCTGCTCCTGCTCGGCTACACGGCGGTCGAGCTCCCTAATGCGTATGCCATTCACCTTGCGCATGCCCTCCAGCTTCTCGAAAAGGAGTTCAATTAGGCTGTTGATATTCTGGTCGAGGGCCAGCACGCGGGTGTTATCGGGGCGTAACGTCATGAGCAGCCCATCGCGCTCCATGGTAAGCTGGTTAAGATCGCTCACAATGGCGGCAATGCTGGCATCATCTAGACCAATGGTGGCGGGAGCAACCAGCCCCTTAAGGTCTTTCTTGGTTTTCAGGTAGTTCTCAAGGTACTCAAAGTACTCCAGCTGGAGCCTAAGCGCATTCTTCTCGGTATAAAGCGCCTCGAGGCGCTCTAAAAGGGTTCGCCCTTCGGTGCTTAGGTCTATAATACCTTTGCCCGTTCTGAAATTTTGCAGAAGCAGCTCGGCTTTGCGAAGCGAGTCGGAAATACCACGGAGTTGCCCCTCGACAAAGTCAATGGTGTTTTCGGCGGTTAGCGATTTCTCCTGCAAATCGAGGCGAATATATACCTCCATGAGCTTATTCAGAAAATCGGCCTCCTGCTGCGCCACGTAGCCACTGGTGCTAAGCGTAAGCAGGCTACCCTGCTTGTCGTTCAGCTCTATGGCTATTTTCTTCATATAGGCAATGGCTTGGCTATGAGCATCGTTGATGATGAAGTAGTACTTGTTGCTTTGGCGGCTAAGCTCAAAATTATCGGGTTCCCTTAGGGTTATGGTAAAGGCAAAGCGGTGGTCGTGGTATTTCTCGCCAAAGCGCATCCTTTGTGTACCAGCACCATCATCAAAATCCAGCTCATACTCTTTGGCTGATATGATGTTGATGTTTACTGGGTAACCAGCGGCGTTGTTCTCGGTTGTATCAACATGCACCACAAAGTTTGAGCGGTTATACATTTTGCTCTCGGCAATTCCCCTGCGCCCCACGTTTACGTATGTAATATTGAAGTCGGGTAGCTCCTCAATGGCGGTACGTGCAAGAGTGTACGATTGTAAAATGCCTATCTCATTCTCAATTCGTTTTCTATCCTGCATGATGTTCATCTCGCGCATGAGGTTTTGTACCCCTTGGCCTACCTTGCGCCCATCGGCATTACCCACCAGCAGTGAGGCTTTAACCGAGTACACCTGCTCGGAGTAACGGTTCACCAGGTACGCCACAAACAGCCCTGCAAACACGCAGATAGCTATCCAGTACCACTTGCTCAGGAACAGGAAGAAGTAGCGCTTAAGGTCGAGGGTTTCCTCGGGGAATGGGGGGTATGAGTTGTTGGGGGATTCCATATTGGTGTGAATTAGTTATGTGATTGGGTGATTGGATGATTGGATGACCTGCCTGACTGTCGTCTTCGGCAGGCAGGTTGGATGATTGGGTGATTGGTTAATCGCTGTTATCTAATCCATAAAATTCAATCATTTCTCTGACAACATAATCGTTTTGCCATTCGGATTTTTCTTTTAGCTGCTTAACTTGTGATTTGTTATAGTTGATTAGCTTGTTCTCTAATGAGTAATGAATTGTGTCAAATTGATCGAAAAGCTCCCTGCTTAGAATGCTAGCTTGGTGTAAAGCGTATACTTGAGAGTAATTCTCGGCGAGTGAGGCTAAAGCAATGCTATTAAACTGAATTGATTCTTTTAAATGTCGTCGACCATAACCCTCGGCTATATTTGAGTGAACAGAGAATGCTGCACTTTCTACCTGAGCTTTAACCTTGTACGAGATGTCGTTGGTTTCTTCAATCATTTTCTTTATAAAAACAAATAGGGCAATGGCTTCCTTCCAAATCTCAAGCTTGCGAAAGCCACGATTAATGTTTTTGTTTCTACCAATTAGATTTTCATCCATATAGACGATATAGTTTCTATGAATAATTTCTTGTAATCATCAACATAAGTTTGATTAAACCCAACAACCAATCAAACAACCAAACAACCAAGCCTGCCAGAGGCAGGCAGTCAATCAATCAATCAGTCAATCAACCAATCAGAGGCAACCAATCAACCAATCAGAGGCAACCAATCAACCAATCAGAGGCAACCAATCAACCCTCCAATCCCCTATAAACGAGTAATAAAATTATAAAGCAATATAATCGTACTAATCGACGATAGCGTTAGGTTAATGTAGGGCAGGTTCATTTGGAACACCTTGTTGCCTATGGGCTCTACAATCACCACATCGTTGGGGAGCAGGTAAAAAGCTTCGGATGAGAGCACCGATCGGTCGTTAAGGTTAAGCCTGATGGTTTGGTTGCCATCGCTCGATGAGCGAACCACCAGCACGTTCCGGCGGTCGCCGTTCTCGGTTAGGTCGCCCACGTTGGCCAGCGCCTCAAATATGTTGATATTATCGTTAAAGTTGCGGATATTGCCAGGCCTGCGCACCTCACCCAGCAGGGTGATCTTGTAGTTGGCCATTTTTACAATAACCGATGCATCCTTGTACATGAGCTCGGTTTTTTGCTGCACTGCCTCCTGCGCCTCCTGAATGCTTAATCCTCCTACAGTGGTTTTGCCAAGGAATGGCAGGTTGATATTGCCCTCGGCATCGATGCTGTAGCCCTGGAGGTAGAGAGAGGCCTCATCGCGGCTCTGACCGAAGTACTGAATGCCGGAAGGGTTGTTAAACATCTGGCTGATCTCGGGGCTGGGGGTTACCAGCTGAATGTACAGCACATCGCCGGGCTTAAGGCGGTAGGTAGGGGGGGTAACAAATGGTGTTTCCTGCATGATGCTTATATCCTGCATGTATAGCAGCTGTGCTTTGCGGTTGCATGAGGCGAATGCCATGGTAACGGCTAGCAATATGACTAGGGGTTTAATTTTCACGGGTATTGCGATTTAGTTATTTACTTAGTAGCGTATTATACGTCATTGCGAATCCGCCAGCCGGCGGATGAAGCAATCTTTTTCATGGATCACATACTCTAGTTAAAGACTGTTTCGTATAAAACACTCGCAGTGACGGTAAATGTTTCGTCGTCACGAGTTATTACGTAGTTGCTTATTACACGTCATTACTATCCTTACGTCATTGCGAATCCGCCAGCCGGCGGATGAAGCAATCTTTTTCATGGATTACATACTCTAGTTAAAGACTGCTTCGTAAAGAACACTCGCAGTGACGGGAAGTGCTTCGTCGTTACAAGGTTTACGTTATTGCGTCCCTCACGTCATTGCGATCCTCACGTCATTGCGAATCCGCCAGCCGGCGGATGAAGCAATCTTTTTCATAGATTACATACTCTAGTTAAAGACTGCTTCGTATAGAACACTCGCAGTGACGGGAAGTGCTTCGTCGTTACAAGGTTTACGTCATTGCGTCCCTCACGTCATTGCGAAGCTCGTACTTTGAGATGAAGCAATCTGTTGGATGAACTTAACTACTCATCAACCAAATCGGTTAGATCGTTCCAATTTGGATTGATAGAGTTAATTAGGGACTCCTTCTTTGCCCTTGAGCCACCTTTGATCTGTTTCTCCCTAGCAATGGCATCCTCAATTCGGTTGAAACCCTCAAAGTAAATCAACTTGTGACAGTTGTATTTGCGGGTGAATGCGTTGATGTGGATTCCTTCCCTATGCTCCGCTAATCTTTTCTGTAGGTTGCTGGTTACGCCTGTGTATAAAACTGTGTTGTTCTTGTTGGTTAGGATGTATGTGTAACCTCCATATTTCTAACAGGTTATTAATTTTATGGATTGCTTAGCTCCACTTCGTTTTGCTACCAATTACAGATTTCCTGTTCGTAATTGCGAATCTTGTACTTTGAGATGAAGAATCTATTAGTTGATTAAGAGATTGCTTCGGAAAAAACCCTCGCAATGACGACAGTTAATTAAGTTTCTGTCATCAATACATTATGCCCAAAAATTTTGGGTGAGTTCTCGCAATGACGGGATTAATCGCTTCTTCAAATTGATTAAATGCTTTCGAAAAATTTTCGAATCGTTGCTTCCAGCGGATGTCTTAATTATTCATTAACAGATAAATAAGGTTTGATTTTCTTGAAGGGCTGGCACAGCTTCGCCCGGTAACCCACAGTGCAATTTTTGCGGGAGAGCAGATACGGTAAGCAAAATTAGCAATAATTGTGTAATTAGAATAACGCTTTACCATAATAACAGCTGTGTTGATCAAAAGCTTAAACAACGCGTTGATAGGCAGAATTAATCTGAATAGCAGCTGTAAGGTGGTCGCCTTCGATACTGCCTAATTGTAACAATGTGGCTGTGGGTATTATATAACAATTATTGCTTGAACAAAAAACGCATACCAAATTGCTCTGGTATGCGTTTACTTTGAGGTCTCGAGCGGACTCGAACCGCTGTACGAGGTTTTGCAGACCTCTGCCTAGCCACTCGGCCACGAGACCATTACTGTGGCTGCAAAGGTACAAAATTTTCTAAATCTCCAAACCCCAGTGACAATAATGCCGCTATTTATTGCTTTTCTCTAATTTTTTGCTCGATGCAAAGGCCGTTAGGCATTTTGGGCATAGACAGCCATCGTAGGTTTTTTTGATGTATTCCAACTGATTTTCAGCCAGTACAATGTCCATGCACCAACACCTATTACCAGTTTGGCTGTGGCATTCGAATACGGCGCCGCACGCTGGGCACCTCCGAAATGCTACCGCACCCATTACCTTCGTCGTGTAAGGGTAACGCTTACCCTATCCATCTTTCCGCCCATGGGCGGATTGAGCTTAGAGACCTTAACCGAGGCCTTTTCTAAAAGTTCCAATTCGGCAAAAAGCGTGTCGAGGATGCGCTTGCCAACGTGCTCGAGCAGATGGGAGGGGGTAGACATCTCTTTTTTTACAAGATTATATGCCTGCTGATAGTTTAGCGCATCATGGATCTGGTCGGTTTCGGAGGCTACCATCGACGAGGTCTCGAGCCTCAGATTCACCACAAACTGGTTGCCCACCACCTGCTCCTCGCGGTAGCAGCCATGGTAGCCACGAAACTCCATATTCTCAAGTTCAATAATGTTCATCTGCTTACCTTTTGGAATTACGGCACAAAATAACTGATTTTATTTCATCTATTGGTTTACCTTATTGAGATTTGTTTGGATGCAAGGTGGGTTTTCCAACGTTAGCAAACAATCTACCAAAAAAATGCCTTGCGAATCAAATTATTATATGCAATTTTCTAATTTTGCCATTCTGAATAAACCGCAATGCAAATGGAAAGCGAAAACCTGAACGTGAACGAGGCTGGCGAGAAAGCTCGCAACTTTTTGGAAGAGATTATCGAGAGGGATGTCAAATCGGGCAAGCACAATGGTAGGGTGCTTACACGATTCCCGCCGGAGCCCAATGGTTACCTGCATATTGGCCACGCCAAATCCATCTGCCTAAACTTTGGGCTAGCTAAAAAGTTTGGTGGTAAAACCAACCTGCGGTTCGACGATACCAACCCCACCAAGGAGGATGTGGAGTACGTCGATTCCATTAAGGAGGATATTAAATGGTTGGGTTTCGATTGGGCCGAGGAGCTTTACGCATCCGACTACTTTGAGCAGCTGTACCTGTGGGCGCAGGAGCTAGTAAGGAAGGATCTGGCTTACGTCGACGATCAACCTCAGGAGCAGATCCGTTTAAATAGGGGAACAGTAACCCAACCCGGCAAGGATAGCCCATTTCGCAACCGTTCTGTTGAGGAGAACCTCGACCTGTTTGCCCGTATGCGTGCAGGCGAATTTCCCGATGGTAGTAGGGTGCTAAGGGCCAAGATAGATATGGCGCACCCCAATATGCTCATGCGCGACCCCATTCTTTACCGAATAATCCACGCTCACCATCACCGTACAGGCGATAAGTGGTGCATCTACCCAATGTACGATTATGCCCACGGGCAAAGCGATTCGCTGGAGAAGGTAACGCACTCCATTTGTACGCTGGAGTTCGATGTGCACCGTCCGCTGTACGATTGGTTTATCGAGAAGCTGGAGATTTTTCCATCGAAACAGTACGAGTTTGCACGCCTCAACCTTACCTACACCGTGATGAGCAAGCGTAAGCTGCTGCAGCTGGTGCAGGAGGGATTTGTTAGCGGCTGGGACGATCCGCGTATGCCCACCATTTGCGGCCTGCGCCGCAGGGGCTATACACCAGAATCTATCCGCACATTTGCCGATAGGGTAGGGGTAGCTAAGCGCGATAACGTGATTGACCTGTCGCTGCTTGAGTTCTGTATTCGCGAAGATTTGAACAAGCGCGCCGAGCGCCGGATGGCGGTGCTCAATCCAATAAGGGTGATTATCACTAACTACCCAGAGGGTAAGGTTGAGGAGATTCATGCCGTGAACAACCCCGAGGACGAGGCTGTAGGAAGAAGGGCAATCCCCTTTAGCCGCGAGATTTACATTGAGCGCGATGATTTTATGGAGGATCCTCCCCAAAAGTTTTTCCGCCTGAAGCCCGATGGCGAGGTACGTTTACGCTATGCTTATCTTATAAAATGCCACGAGGTTATTAAGGACGATAACGGTGAGGTTGTGGAGCTACGTTGCACCTACGATCCTGAGTCGGCAGGCGGAACATCATCCGATGGCCGCAAGGTGAAGGGGGTAATCCATTGGCTATCGGCCAAGCACGCCGTACCGGCAGAGGTTCGCCTTTTCGATCGCCTATTCCAGAACGAGGATCCCGATGATGTGCCCGAGGGCACCGATTGGAAAACCGGGCTTAATCCCGAGTCGCTTAAGGTTGTTAAAGGATTTGTGGAACCAGCTCTGCAAGATGTAGAACCAATGGATCGATTCCAGTTTGAGCGGTTGGGCTACTTCAGCGTCGATTACGACAGCAAGCCTGGTAACCTTATATTTAACAGAACAGCTACGCTTAAAGATACCTGGGCCAAGATCTCGGGCAAGTAGGTAAGGGGATACTAATAGGAACGGGCACTGTAGAAACATCTGCCGTGCCCCGTTTTTCTTTTTAGCACAGAATTATCCATAAGGCTACTGATTGAGGGGTGTATTAATCAGCTTCTTAGGCCTGTCGAGGTGAAACTCGTTGAACTGAACCGTAATCGGATTGGGATCTGCATAGTACCTCAGCAGCACCGTGTCGGCAGCATTTATCTTTTCAATTATTTCCATATCGATTTTATAGCTTAGCCTACTAACCTTCTGAATGTAGCTATTAAGATGATGTAAGTTTACGGATTGATCGTTCTGTATAGCTGTTGACATATCCTCGGCCAGCTCATCAGTTCTAGTAATTGTTTCGTGCTCCGCACCATCAACGCATACAGGAAACCCATGACCATTGAGGTATCCTACATCATACACATAGTAGATTTGAGGTTCGTTTAATCCCACGTGCCTAACGATGGTTTGTTTGGTTCTATCTAGCGGAGATTGCCTCTCTTCAGGTGAATAATGGATAAAATTTGCTTTGGCCATAATTGCCGATCGAACATCATCATCTTCAATAGTAATGTGGTTCTGCTCCATTATGGTTTTAGACACCATGATTGCCCCAAAGGGCATACAGGAATGCATTGGTAGAATGATTAAACAGCCTGTTGCAAGGTTATGTGTATGCTTATTCAAGGTGGTTAATTTTAAATGATGTAGGTGTAAGGTATTCCTAATCCAAATCATTTTCAATTACGATATAACCAGCTATGCCATTGGATTTATCAACAGGTATTTTCGCCCTTTTAGCTGCAGCGTATACTAAAAATTTCAGTGTATAGCAGATGTAATGGCTAGCATCTACGAATCGAGCTGCTTTTTAGCTATTGAATTCATGGGGGAAGTTACTGGGCAAACGCAACCGGCCTATTGTAAGGAGCTAAAGCCCTAGCATCCAAACCGACTCGGTGGATTTTTGCTGACGCAAGCGAGCCAGCTCACGCAGGGCACGGTTCCGGTCGGTGAACTTGCTAATGGAGACCCTAAAACGCCCATCGGATTGGAGAATTTCGGGGTTATACCCTTGCTTGGCCAGCGAGTTGAAAAGGACCTGGGCGTTGTCGATGTGCTCGAAACTCCCTGCAATGATGTAGTAGGTTTTGTCATCGGGCTCCTCGTAGTAAAGCGCTTGCTTCTTGTCGGTAATAACAGCTACCTTTTCCTCCACCTTTTGGGGTGTTGGCTCAAGGTTATCATTGAGAGCGCTCAAGGTGTCGGTTGTATCGGCTTGGGTAAAGCTCGGCGTTTCCACTTGGCTAACAAGTTCAATATTGTGAGCAGGAGGCTCTGCGTAGGCTACTTCCTGATCGTTCCAAAACCTTAGCTCAGGCATAAATATCAACAGGCTACCAACAACCATAAGGATAGCCATGGCAGCGGCGGCAAGCATAATGGGTATTCCAACGGACGAAAGTAGGCTAGCCTTTTGTGCTTTCGATGGAGCGATTGGTTGTGGTTTAACAGGTTCCTTTGCAGGATTTTCTGATGCTATGGATGATTTTTGCTCTGGCACCTTTACGGGTTCAACAAGCCCAAAGGTTTCTGACGATCGGTGCAGATCATCGGCTGGAGTAAATACAATGCTACCTGAGGAAGTTTTACTTAATGTACCAATGCTGTCGAAAGTTACGGTACTTCCTGAGCTAATCCGTTTGTTTAACGTTTCGATAAAGTCTTTTACACGGTTTGCAGCATCTATGGAGGAGAGGTTATGCTTATCTCTAAGGTGCCTTTCGAGGAGCCCATCGTTAAAGGTGCGAGACTGGTCGAACGACACGCTTTGATGCGGAGGTAATATGCTTTTGCCATCAGGCGAAAGCTTAGCAGGTTCGTACTTTTGCACAAAGCTACCAATGCCCGGTAGGCTAACAAAATCGTTGCTGGCAAGTAGTTCTTTTATAACAGAATAAAGTTCCAAGTTGCTATGGGTTTAGTTCTCAACAAAAATAGGTAAAAAATAATGCGAAATCAATACGTGCATTTTTTTCATTTTCCTATTGCTTAGGAGCACGTCGAGGATTACTTTAGCATGCTTTCCATCCACCCTAGCACCATTTGTTGTTCCTCCTTGCTGCACATGTTGAGGCTTTGCACGCATACGTATTTTACTTTGGGGTTCTTCTGGTTGTGCTTAACCCTACGCTCAAGACATGTCAGTCTTTTGTTTTCAGTATTGATCTAAATAGCCTTTAATGTTTATAAATCAAATTAATTTCGGAAAGTTCTTGTCCAATCTGATGAATTCCATGCAGAATTTTCTCTGTTTGTGTTGCAGATGGCTTTTTGTACCCTTGCACATATTGTGTTAGAAGTGTTGGGTTCATCCCTATTTTGTCTGCTAAAAATTTTGCGTTTAAACGACAACAAAATGTTCTTGATTCCAATGAACAATACAAGGCAATAAAGCTTCTTTCTCTAGTTTTTCAAAAGTTAATCTGCCGCCAACTGTTTTAAATCCAATTTGTTCAGCAGCTTCACTAATGGCATATAGTGAAACTCCGTCTTTTGCAGTATGGGTTAACCTACGAAGTTTATCAATAGAGAAAGTTTTACCATAAAAGGATGCAATCATTTTAAGTGATACAGGACCGCAGTCCATAGCGTCAGGCTGTATTTCTGATGGGAACATTTTCATTCCTATAGTCTGTGTAATTCTTCTTGAGTTCCTGAGTATTTCTTAAATACGGATTTGAATTGATTAAAATTATACTTCAAGGTAAATTTTAATGATTGATAATCATAATCAGGTATCTGACCGCTTTCAATGTTACCGTATTGTGAATGCCATGACATATTAGAACTTCTCAAAATGTCGTTAATTTCTATTATGATTTTTAATCTTTTTTGCAGGAGGTTAAAACTAGCCCCAGCTGAAAGGTTGTAGGACTCATCAAAAATGATGTTTTGATATGGACCGCTACTTAAATAGTTAAAATTACAATAGATCAGAATATTGTCATTTATAGTATAATCATTATTGATGCTAATAAAATACATAGGAGCCCTTATTTTGTTTATATCATCTAGATAAGGGATATCAATAATTGAAAAATCCGCACCTACACTTGAGTATATACTGTATTTTTTACCTGAATAATTGTAGTCCATAACTGCAACTAACCTTTTGCTCTCGGGGATATTTATAGTTGTACTTTTTAAGATGTTAGGGTTAGTATCATCATTTAGCACAACGAAGACCCTATCATTTATAACATTATTGTACTCAAAAGATAGGTTTATTTTTTTAAATAAACCAATGCCCAGAGTCACATTATCTATAAAAGTTGGTTTTAACTTTGGATTACCAATCCTATAGGATAAAGAATCAATGTAGAATAATGTTGGATTAATTTCACTAAAGAGTGGTCTGTATATTTTCTTTGAATAATTCACGTTAATACTAAAATTTTCAGTGAAAATATAATCAAACATTAAGGAAGGAAAGATATGAAAGTACGAACTATCAATAATGCTACGAGAGTTTAAAAATACATTTGATTTTGTTACCTCAAACCGCATCCCCCCATTTAGTGTATATTTTACACTGTTTTTCTCTAATGTAATAAATCCTGCTCCAATAAAATCTTCAATTACGTTTTGTTCCCTAAAACCAACAGCCTCTAAAGTATTAGTTAAATTTGATGTACCATTGCTCAATATATTAGATAATTTGATGCCCGTCTTAGAATTAATATCATTTAAAACCTTAAATGAATAATCAGTTCTCAATGAGTAAATTTGATAATCTTTAATGTTATCAACTGTCAAATTGCTAGTATTTTGTAATGTTTTGCCATATTCAGATATTTGAGAATTATCTTTAACTTTAATGTTAACATAGTTTAGTAAAATATTTAGTGAATTTAAATTTTTAAATGTTGAATGAAAGTTTGAACTAATGTCATGATGTTCAGTTATCCCTGCAATTTCATTGACTATTTGCCTTGTAACTATATCGCTAGATGTGTTGTATATTTCTTGCGAAGAACTACGCAGCATTTTGTTACTATTATTATAAAAACGATATTGTATTCCAGCGGATTTCAGAGTGTCAAAATCAAAAGTTGTTCCTATAAAAAAGTTGTGGTTTAAATCATTTCTTTTATCATCGACTAAAGAACTATTAAAAATAGTATAATTGTCTTGAGTATTATTATCATATTCTTCAAAGTAATTCTTTGAATTATTATTAGAAAAGCTATAAGAACAATGATTTAGAATTTTTTTATATTTATTATTGATACTTATACCAGATGTATTACTTGCTAAACGAGCAATTTGTATTTTTTCTAAAACCTCAATGTTTAGCCTATCCTCTTTAATTTTTTTTGTTTTAATGCTAATCACCGACGTACTAGAAGCACTATACTCAGAAGAAGGACTTCTGTCGATCGTGATATCCTCAATATTACTTGATTGTAACAATTCTAATTCTTGTTGTGATGCTATTTCTTTCCCATCAATAAAAATTGTTGGTGACCCTTTACCGAAAATACTAATATTATTAGAATTGTCGATAACTACACCTGGTGCTCTTTTAATAACATCAATCGATGTGCCTATGTTAGATAAAGATGTATTATTAACGACTAAGATTGTTTTACCATTTTTACGTTTATATACAGGTTTCCTAGCGAAAATTGAGACACCATCTATTGATAGTGGTTCAAGTTGAATTTTATTTATGTTTTTTACTGTATCGTTTGTGAAATTTATTGATGTAATGTAAGACGAATATCCAACGTAAGAAATCTCTAAATATAAATTTTGAGTTTTACTTGTAGATAATTCAAATGCACCATTTTCAAAAACACCTCCGACAATTAGGCTAGAATCCTTACTATCATATAAAACAGCATGAAAATAATCCAAAGGATTATGTTCATTGTCTGTCACATAACCACATATAGAATATTGAGCAATAATACTGTTACTACAGAGTAAAGAGAACAATAGAAATACAATAATGCTACTGTTTTTTTGCAAGAAATTGTTCATAATGCAATTCTAATTCTACTTTAACAGATTTAAGGGTTAGAATATGAGTAATTTATGTCACGTTGTCGTTTTAAATGGCGGTCATAAATTCTATCCATCATCTGTTCTTCCGTCATCTGCTTGAAAGTTTAAAAGTTATAAACTCTTTAATATCACGCGCCGACAGCAATGGCAGGTCATCAAAGCAATGCAGCTTTTCTTTCAAGATAAAGGACGATACCAAGAAGTTTAACGCCACCTGGTGCTGCCATGCAAGCCATTTTCGGGTTTGAAACTGGTCTAACCCCAGTATCTGCTTGGATTCCTTTATGCTATGCTCTACAAAGAACCGCTGTGCTTGCATATAGGCCAAGCCCTGCTCGGTGTACTGGTCAAGATTAGCGTTGGTGAAAGAAAATTTTATTTCATCCTTGCCGTCCCTTGTTTTCTATTTTCGGATTACCAGCAACCTTCTTTCTACTTGCATCTTGCTGGGATTGATTACCCAAAGTTTTACAAAATGATAGCCTGCTACAAGTGCTCCTTTGGCGGTATTGCGAACGCTAATACGCTGCCAATCTTCGTCCTTTGGCGTATGTAAATATTCCGATACGGTTAGCTCGTCCGTGGTGGCTTTTAACCTCTTGGGGTTACGGCCTCTATGGCCTTTTCGCTCGGGAACAGCCAGGGCTGGTCGCTCCAAGTATATCTTTTGGTCCTTATGGATATCCAGCATGTACAGATGGCCTAGAGCGTCAATGCTGCTGGCAAAATCCGCGTCGTTACCCTAGTACCCATCGCCTCCAATGAAATCGAAGCTCAGGCCGTTGGTCACTTGCTGGTGGATTATTTCTAGCGCCAGCTCCAGCTTGGTTTTAAATGTTCGGTGCGCTACAGGAATGCCTGCTTTTTCGCATCTTGCCTTGTCGTCACACCAGGCCTTGGGCAAGTATAGCCTAGCGTCAACCATAGAGGCAAAAACGGCAACCTGGCTATTGGATAGCTTTCCAACATTCCCACAGTGCTGATGTCCTACGCCTACGCTATGGTCGCCTTTTTTCACCCAGCCGCTTTCATCAATGATCAGCCCTGTAAGCTTTCTTTTGGGTAAAATCTGGCTTACCTCCTGGGCAACTTGATCCATTAATGCCCGGTGATCCCAGTTGGACTCTGTGATAAAATGCTGCATTTGATGGTAGCTGACCCCCATCTCTACGCTTATGCTTTCAATATTGCGCAGCTGACTTTTTATTATTCCTAGCGAGTATTGCTCTGCCTTGCCAAAGAACCTTTTGGTTGAATTGCAAAATATGTGCTCGTAATCATTGAGGTGAACACTAACTCTCTATATGACAGAGGTTAGCGTTTTTCCATAACTCCTATTTTTTTTACGTTGTGTTAAACCTTTTTCGGAACGATAAGCCTGTTTTTCTGTGCATTGAAAGTAGCAACTTCTTCGCTAAACACCAAAATTTTCAAGGGTTTTTAATCTGTTAAAGTAGAATTAAAATGATTTATTTGAATTGTAAACATATTCGGCAGCTTGGTCTATATCATTTGCAAATTCTATTCTGAAATTATTCTTTTTATAATACTTATTTCTAAAAGAGAAGCCTTCAGTAAAGCCTGAATCCAAGCCACCACAACCGCTGAATAATGAAACAACTTTTAAGGTTTTTATGGCTTTTCTTTCTTTCGTTACAGGTTTGGTCTTAAAATCTAATAAGAGTTGAGGCTCTTCAACAAAACCAGTAGTTTCAGCATTGTCAAATGTTTTATTCATATTCCTATAGATTTAAAGTTCGTTGTTTGATTTGTTTTTGTTGCAAATACTTGATTTTTTCTTCTGCAAGCAACAGTGTTTCGCGGCAATACTTGGTTTGATAAATCTTCTTGGCAATTAAATCGCTAAAAAATTCTGTTTTAACTTTGTCAATGTCCAAATTGAAAAAAGCAGCAAGTTTAATCAACCTCTTTTCGTCAAAATCACGTTTGCCGTTTTCAATTTTACTAAGATTTGCGGAATCCATATCAAGTTGTGCTGCAAGTTGAGTTAAAGTCAGATTGTTTTCTGTCCTCAATCGTTTTACATATTCTCCAAATGTTTCTTTCATTTGTCTTGCAATTATTTTCTTGTCATATTTTGACAAAAATACAAAATAATCAAGCTCGAATCAATACTTACTCTTTTTTAATATTCGGGTAGTGTGTCGGCAAAAAACAGCTCTTTTGCAAACTTTGATTGTGTGTCGGATTGTGCGGTTTGCAAATGTGCTGTTTTGTGGGTGGACGTTTTTTATTTTTATAGATTTTCAGTAGTGTCCGGTAAACCTTTTAAAGATTTAGCTTCGCTGCTACTTCGTGGTCTCCCTTCCTGCCTGACTGCGTCATTCAGGCAGGCGGTCGAAATGACAGGCTATTCATAATGTTTGGAGAGGGGGGACTTGGTGGTGGCGAAGCCGTCACCAAGCCCCCCCTCTCTCCCCTTCAATTTATAACGCACTGTCATCCTGAACTTGCCTGCTGGCAAGCAGGCGTAACGCAGTGGAGTGAAGGATCTTATTTTGTAGCATTAATTTCCCAGGACAACAATGATAAAAAATTATGTTTTATGACTATCCGTTTCGATACCAAAACACCGAATCGTCATTACGAATCCGCCAGCCGGCGGATGAAGCAATCTTTATTTCACTGAATACGAGTAGATTGCTTCGTCATAAAAAACACTCCCTGCCTGCCGGCAAAGGCAGGGCAAAGGCAGGCTCGCAATGACGTATTATCTATATT
>Ga0334887_1003118_pt1 | contig 17018 bp, 19 predicted proteins | sample GraSluR1_MG_10_FD_207217 | JGI IMG/M metagenome (GOLD analysis project Ga0334887, IMG submission 207217) | Sludge microbial communities from methane-producing bioreactor in Wageningen University, Netherlands - Granular Sludge_18_07-R1 | ecosystem: Engineered > Bioreactor > Anaerobic >...
CCGCGTCCGTATACGGGTTTCGACAGGAGAAAGGCACACTTCGACAAGAAATACGCGGGCTCCTCTTCGGACGTGGTTTTCTCATCGCTACTTCCCGGCGAAGCGTTCGTAGGCGATGGTGTGGTACGGGGTCGGCACGCCTGTCCGCCGTCCCATCTCCACCATTCTTCCGATGATGTGGTCGAGTTCGGTTTCGCTCGCCGGTTTGCCGCCGCTAAGGTCTCGGTAGAGAGAGGACATGGCGTCCGGCGTATCCGCGGCCAGCGCGCCGCCGACGATTCCGCCGACCCCGCCGATTCCGAACACTGCGATTTTCATGAATGTACCTCCTTTGATTCTGCGAGTAAGCGCGTGCAGCGCGCTTACTCGCTTTCAGTATATGCCGTTTTCTTCCGTGGATCAAATCGGGTCCACGTCGTATCAGGTTTCGTACGGGAGCAACACGCCGCGCGGAGCCGGGAAAAGCGGGCGGGAGCGGCACGCGCGCTGGCGAGGGCGCTTGTGTCGTCCGACGGCTTTTAACGGTCCTCTCCGGCGGGATGAAGCGCACTGAAATCCAGAAAAAACTCGAGATCAAGCATGAGGATTACTTCAGGGAGGCCTATCTGCTGCCTGCTCTGAAAGCCGCTCTTATCGAAATGACCGTGCCCGACAAACCCCGCAGCAGCAAGCAGCGCTACCGCATCACCGAATCGGGCCGAAAAGCTCTTGAAGACGCTTCGTGGAAAATCGAATGAAGGGCGAACACCATGAGCGCATTGATTCTACGTCTTTCTAACGTCCATTCATCAAGTTGAATCCGGTGTTCGGCATTTCCTTCGTCGTGTACTCCGCTATCCAGAAGTAATGAAGCCGCCGCACTCCGATGTCGGTTGCAAAGCCGGCAAGAGACGAAACGATCTCTTCATCCGAAGGGAAGTTCTTCAGGACTTCGTGTTTGGAACCGTCGTCCAATCTCCGCAACTGATACGTATTGCCGTCCGCATCGTGTCTTGATATGGGCGAACTGCTTCCGCTTACATACTGATTATCAATCATCACGACCTTCGCGCCGGTCGGGAGCTTGGAGTGAAAGGCCGAAAGAAACAAGCGCATCTTGTTCTTCGGGAGATGAGACCACCAGAACCCATGAAAACCCGCCGTATAATCGCCGGATACGGTATCGAGAGAATAGGCGTCCGCCTCGGTAAAGTGTACGCGGCACGCTCCGAATACCTTTTGTCTTGCAAGATCGATCACGTCCGAATTGAAATCCGTCGCTAGAATGGCCGTCGCCGACTTCGCTATGAACTGGGTCCAGTACCCGGTGCCGCATGCTATTTCCAAAACCCTTTCACAAGCAAAAACGCCGCCTAGAAATTCCTTAAGCGTCTGCAGATCGACCTGACGCTCCGGTTTGCTATAGACGCGTTCATACTCGGCGGCGCGTCGCGCGTAGTACTCTATCATTGAGTCTCCTTTTGCGTTCATCATTTCTGTACGTCTCCTTTCCGCTATCTATCGAATCAGGGACGGGGCAGGATTCTCCGCCGGCAATCGGGATATCGACTGAAAGGCGAGAGAAGGCGCACGTCATTTAGGAGAATCGCTTTCAACGTGTCTGTTGTTCAGGCATTCCAAGAAAAACCTGCCGAAACAACCCGGCAGGCTCCGATTTGGACTTGGTTTTTGGACATTGTTTCTTCGAGGCGAATCGTTCGTAGAGCTTCTTATTTTAAAACATTGCGAATATAGCTATCTAAGATATCAATATACATATCCATGGAGCCAAGATCGATTCTCTCATCCCGGGTGTGATAACGACTACCTTTCGGCCCGAATAAAACGGTCGGAATGCCTAAAAAACTCTGTAAAATATTGGCGTCGCTGACGCCATCGTTGTTTCTAAGCGTCGGCGCGGGTAATCCGAAATCTGCAATCTCTCGCACCAAGCTTTTTAGGAAAGGATTGTTTTCCTCAACCTTATGTCCGGGATATTCTGGAAGCCCCCTTTTTATCGACAGAGAGCCGCGTCCGACTTTCTGCTCGAAAACTTCCTCTATGTTTTTCAGAAAATCCTCCAGTTTTTCTCCAGGAACCAGCTGTTTATTGAGAATCACCTTGCAGTAATCCGGGATACTAAGAGAATAATTGTCTATATTGGTTATAATATTCAAAGCAGAATAACTTCCTCTGTCCCCATCTCCCGCAGCGGCCATATCCCTGTTCAGAAAATGCATCATCTCCGAGGCTATCTCGATCGCATTGATCCCTTCACTCGGCCGTGACGCGTGGCCTGTTTTTCCCTCACACACAAGCTCCAGCAATACTTTCCCCGGAGCCCCGACTATGATTTCATGGAAGTGCGGCTCCGCCAAAATCGCGAAGTCGGGGCAATGCTTCCCCGGCGACAGAACATAGTCATGCGCTCCGATGGAATAGCGCTCCTCGTCGACGAAAAAAGCAAGTTCCACAGTACCCGCAAATGGGCAGGCATCATCCATAAGCTTCTTGGCAATCCATAAAATACAGGCGATTCCCCCTTTCATATCGGCAACCCCTAACCCGGAAGCAAATCCTTCATCTGCCATTTCTAAACAGAAAGGATCTCGCTCCCAGTCTTTTCCAGCCGAAACCGTATCCATATGACCCGCCAGCAGCAAGCATTTGGGAGACTCCGAGCGAAGACTTCCGGTCAATCGCCCGAGAACATTGAAGCGTCCGTCGCGGGTTTTCTGCCTTTCCGGAGAAAGAGCGTTCTCCTTCATCCACTCGAAAAGAAAGTCTCCAAGAGCAGTCTCGTCGCCGGACTCGCTGGGAATGTCGACTAATCGTTCGAGCAACCTATAGAGCGGCTTTTGTTCCACCATGTCCTAACCTCCGAGATTCAGGCGAACAGACATCTCCGCATATGCCAACGCAACGAATGCAGGATCGATAATCTTAACCCCGAACTCCTTCATCAGCGGATCGCCGTATTCGGCCATACCAAGACACCCCAGTATTACAGCATCAAAATATTCCTCTTTTTGAAATCCTCGAATTACACTCCGGAGGTTTTCCATAGTCTTCCGGGGACAGTCTCGCAGGCCTTGCACACCGATCTCAAGGCTTTTGATCCCCGCCATCTTTTCTCGAGCAACGGGACTCGACATTAAGCGTCGATATGTTCTTGGAATATTGACTTCGGTCGTAGTAATCACTAAAAAACGATTCGAAATCATCGACGCAACAGCCAACGACGCTTCACCCGGCCCTATTACGGGAATCGCCACATGCTCCCGCAGGGCTGAAACCGCAACATCGCTGAAACAATAGACAACCACGGCGTCGTACCCTTCCCGTTCGGCTCCGCTCCCCTGACGGATGAGCGGTACAGCCGCGTTTATCTCGTCAGTATGGCTCTGAACTACGGCGGGCCCCTCCTCGATGCAGTCGACGGAGATTTTCACACCTTCCGACACCGATCGGGAGAGCATCGCCTCCCGTTCGTCCAAAGTATTCCGGTTCATCCCATAGTTAGGAATAATGACTTTTATTTTCATCATTGCCCTTTTTTAGAGATATCCTTATACCTGGTTCGCGACTCGCAGCAGCGATCTCCCAAAAGGACGTTTTGAACGGGAGTATACAGAACATTCTCGCTATATCCTTCTCTCAGGGCGGTATCGATCAGGCAGTAGATATGGCCGACCTCGTTCCATTCTTTTTCAATCCAGACCTTGGCGAAGGTGCAATCATTGGTGATATTATGCACTTTATCGTCGACAATGGTTCGATTCGTATCCCAGCCTTCATCCATAGGGATATCGTAATACTCGTAAAGGTTCTCCAGCGTCAGAGATTTCCCATCCGCACGAACTCTTTCGGCGATCTTCCTTCCCCTGTCATGCCCGAATGAAACGATAGCTCGCTCAAAGGAAGCCTTCGCATCTTCTCCGAAATCTTCGAGTACCGCTTTCGTGAGATAGTAATACATATTCGCCATATGGACGGACATGATATGAACTGCTTCGGCAACGTTATCGACTTTCATTGTATCCTCCCCTACCACCACTTGTTTTCAGATCGATTCAGATTCTCGCTGCCTTCGGGCGTCACAAGAATCTCGTCTTCGATTCTGCATCCTCCGCAGCCCGTCATATAAAGCCCCGGTTCAATTGTAATCACCATGCCTTCCGTCAGCTGCGTCATGTCCCCTGCCGCCACTACCGGGGGTTCGTCAACGCCAAGGCCGATCGCATGCCCCAGAAATGTCGCGGGACCGTTGAAGGAGCGAGTGTGATTCGAATCAAAACCATGGCGAAGAGCGATTTCCCCGCTTATTTTTTCCAAGTCCTCCGCATAAACTCCCGGCCTCATCCCTCCGACCGCCTCGTGGAACATAAGAAGAGCCGTATCAAGAACCAACCTCTGTCGATCGGAAATAGCGCCGACTACTGTGGAACGACAGACATCGATCATGTAGCCCTGATACTTCCCGTTGATCTCCATATGAACCATATCTCCCGACGCAATCACTTTATCCGTCGCCGGAGAAAGATCGTACGCGCTTTCCGATCGTTCACCCGACTGACATGTTGCAAAAGCCCCGGTCACACCGCGTTTCGTCAGCTCTCCCACGATGAAGCGGTACACGTCGTTCTCGGTCACCCCTACCTTCAGGAAATCTCTCAACAGATCCGAAACCTCGTCGGCGATTCCCGCGCCGCGACGCATAATCGCCAGTTCATAGGGGCTTTTGGACGCCCGCAAATTCATCACGATATCGTCCGCCGCAACGAAACGGGTCCGCGGAAGATTCCTTTTCAGGTCTTCGTAGAGAGAAACGCCGAGTATGTCCATTCCAACGATCCCTATGTCTTTTTTCTCGATCCCTCTCAGGATGACGCTCGTTGCTATTTCTTCCGGAAGATCATCCCCGTATATGACCTCCTTGATGAACAGTTCTTTTTCGAAAAACGGGGTCGTGGTTAAAAGACAGGGTTCCTGCTGCAACGGAACGAATATAACCGAATACCCCCTGCCCTTGAAACCGTATCTCCTGGGATGTCCCGGCAGAAGCGGCTGATGTCCCGTCAAATACATCAAATCACCCACACGCCTTGGGGCCAGCCCGAAAACCAGCAGGCCGTTGAAGCCTCTCTTCGCCATCTCTTTTCTCACATTGGCGAGCCTTGCTTCATATTCTCCGATCAATGCACTGTCCATTTCATTCTCCTTTGTATAAAAAGCAGGCAACTTCATGGTTGTTATCCTTCGCTTGGAGCAGCGGCGCTTCTCGAGTACACCGGTCAAAAACATATGCGCACCGGCTGGCGAATCGGCATACCTGCCCGGGATTGATCGGCGAAGAAAGCTCTCCTTTCATGATCACCCGTTCTTTTCTGTCGTGAATACTAGGAACCGGTATGGCCAACAGCAGAGCCCGGGTATACGGATGCATCGGGCGGGCGAACAATTCATCGGATGGCGCTTTCTCGATAATCTGCCCCAGATACATGACGGCTATATCGTCGGAAAAGTGGTACACGACGCTCAGATCATGGGTTATGAAAAGATAGGTTAGCCCCAGCTGTTCCTGCACTTCTTTCATAAGATTCAGGATCTGCGCCTGAATCGACACGTCAAGAGCGGACACGGGTTCGTCGCAAACAACGAATTTGGGGTTCATCGACAACGCGCGCGCAATTCCGATCCGCTGCCGTCTCCCTCCGTCAAGTTCATGAGGATATGTGTTGTATAACCGCCTGGCCAGGCCCACCGTATCCATCAGCCTGGCAACTTTCAGCTGGCGCTCTTTTTTATCTGGAACAAGATTATGCAATCGCATCGGTTCTTCGATAGTTTCACTGATCGTTTTTCTTGGATTCAACGAAGAAAAGGGATCCTGGAATATCATCTGTAATTCCGTTCGTTTTTTTCTTATCTCCTCCTGGTTCAACGACAAAAGATCGACTCCATCGAACCAAACTTCTCCCGAATCCGGCTCTATCAGACGAATGATCGCTCTCCCCGTCGTCGACTTGCCGCATCCGGATTCTCCGACAACCCCCAGAGTTTTGCCTTTGCCTATCGAGAAGCTTACATGATCTACGGCATGCAACATCCCTTTTTTCGTTTTAAAATACTTGGTGAGATCCCGGACTTCAATGAGTGTATTTGTATTCATCTATTCCACATCTCCGACTCGATGGTTTTTGATAGATACAAATGACATCGGACGTAGTGCTCCTTGTTTCTGTATATTTTTTCCGGGTACACTTCTCTGCACATACCTTGCGCATAATCGCAACGTTCTGCGAAAGTACATCCTCGGGGCAAATTGCCGGGATCGGGCATCAAGCCTTTTATCGGTTTCAACTTCATCGTCCGGTCCTTCATGTTCGGCAACGAGTTGAAAAGACCGATCGTATACGGGTGTCTCGTATGGTCGAAGACATCCTCCAGACTGCCGTGCTCCACAACCCTTCCGGCATAAATGACCGAAACCGAGTCGCATACGTCGGCCACAATTCCCAGATCATGGGTGATCATAAGCATCGACATGGAATACATATTCTTCAGATTCTTCATCGTTTCGAGCACTTGCGCCTGAATAGTCACATCCAAGGCCGTCGTCGGTTCGTCGGCGATCAGGAGAGCCGGCGTACACGCCAACGCGATGGCTATCACGACGCGCTGTTTCATCCCTCCGGAAAACTGGTGGGGATACTCCGTGATACGGTCCGCAGGGATTCCGACGAGTTCCAGCATTTGCTCCGCTTTCTTGCGGCATTCTCTGTTGGAAAGATGCTCGTGCGTCTCGATCACTTCGGTAAGTTGATCCTCGATGGTCAGGACAGGATTGAGGGAGGACATCGGGTCTTGAAAGATCATGGAAACCTTTTTCCCGCGTATTTTTCTATACTCTCTTTCAGTTTTTGTCAGCAATTCCTCTCCTTCAAGAAGAATGCTTCCGGACGCTATCCTGCCGGGAGGGTTCGGAATCAACCCCATTATGGAAAGCCCCGCAGTCGTTTTCCCCGCTCCGGTTTCCCCCACCAAGCCAAGCGTTTTTCCTTTTTCGATGGAGAGATCCAATCCGTTCAACGCCCGAGCAGTCCATTCAATCGTCCGATATTCAACCGCCAAGTCCCTGATTTCAAGGGCGTACTTCGACTGAGAGCGTTCGCGCATCATGATCTCGCCCTCACTTCAGACGCGGGTCGAGCGCATCCCGCAGTCCGTCTCCCAGCATATTCAGGGACAATATGGTCAACATGATGAGAACTCCCGGAATAACGCTCAGATAGCTGTAATTTCGGATATAGTTTCTTCCGCTGGCCAATAAAGCCCCCCATTCCGGGGAAGGCGGAGAGACTCCCATACCAAGAAAGGACAAGGCTGCGGTATTATAAATGGCGGAGGCCATCCGGAGGGTCACCTGGACGATAATGGGCGCCAGGCAGTTAGGAAGAATATGATGGACTATGATTGTTGAATTCTTTGCGCCGATAGCTCTGGCCGCTTCGACGTATTCCACATCGCGGACAGTAAGGACCGCTCCTCGAACAATCCGCGCGAAGATAGGAACAGAGGCCGCTCCGATTGCCAGAACAAGATTTCTTGTGCTGGCTCCCAATGCAGCCACGATAACGATAGCGAACATCGTCATGGGTATGGAGAGCAAAACATCCGTAATTCTCATTATCACATTGTCGACCAACCCTCCGTAAAACCCGGCGATAGCGCCAAGCGTTCCGCCGAACGATACCGCCAGAACGATGGCCAACGATGCGACGAGAAGAGATATTCTCGATCCGTGGACGATGCGCGCCAGAAGGTCCCGACCGAACTCGTCGGTTCCCAAGGGATGCTGAAAAGATGGATGCAGGAGTCTTTGGGAAATATTCTGCGCAATGACCTCAGCTTCATAATCGAAGAGAAAATCGGCAAAGATCGCCGAGGCTACCAGCAGACAGAGAAAGATAAACCCGATGACCGCCCCCTTGTTTCTTCTCAGCCTGAGGACGACCAGCCTGTACTGGCTGTACTTTTCATATTGATCCCGCATATTTTCTTGTTGGGTTTGATCGTTCATTTCGACACCTATGTATACATTGTTTTAACCCGAGGATCGAAGAAACCGTACAATAGATCCACCAGAAGGTTAACCACGGAATAACAGAAACTCAGCGTGATGATACACCCCAGGATCATGGGAACGTCCCGAGAACTCACCGCCTGCACCATCATTCTTCCGAGCCCCGGCCAGGCGAACACCGTTTCGGTTATTACAGCGCCTCCCAACAGATTGCCGAGCTGCACTCCGGCCACCGTTATAGTGGGAATCACGGCGTTTCGAAAGGCGTGGTGCATAATTACCCTGCTCTCTTTAATTCCCTTCGCTCTTGCTGTTCGAATATAGTCCTGCCGGATTGTCTCAAGCATGGAAGACCTTGTCGTTCTGGCAACGGCAGCCATATTCATAAGCCCGATACTGATGGACGGGAGCACGAAGCTTTTCCACCCCTGGCTCATCCCCTGGACGGGGAACCATCTCAGCTTCAGCGCAAATACCAGCACCAGCATCATACCAAGCCAGAAGGCGGGCATGGAGTTTCCGATCAAGGAGACGACCATACTCGTATTGTCAAAAAGAGAGTTTTGCTTGACTGCGGCAATGATTCCCAACGGAAGCGCCATCAGCAACGACGCCAGAGCGGCGACAAGAGAGAGCTTAAGCGTGTTGGGAAACCGCGATAATACTTCCGCCGATACGGATCGCCCGGAGATGTAGGAATTCCCCATATCCGCCTTGAAAAAGAAATTGTACACATATTTCCCAAAACGGATAACGACGGGTTGATCCAGGCCCAGTTCGCGTGTTTTTTCAATTCTCGCCTCTTCGCTGGCGTTGTCGCCAAGAATGAGCAAGACGGGGTCGCCGGGGGCCAGGTCCATTATGATAAAGACCAAAAATGTCACGCCCAGAACGACGGGGATCATGGATAAAAGGCGTTTTGCAATGTACTTCACCATCTCGGTCGCGTTCGCTCGCTAAGAGCTACTGACATACCTCCCCTCCTTAATGTGCCGCCGGATAATCCCTCCGTTCACCCGGCGGCATATTTACGGCTCCTTCTATTCTTCCCAATGCATACCGCTGAATGAGGCGTAACCGGTTTTGCTGAAAACGACGCCGGCGAGTTGCTTATTGTAGGCCCTGAACCACTGCGACTGGTACAGCGAAATCTGGGGAGAAAGCCTGTTGATGGTTGCTACGATCTCCTCGATCATTGCAGCCCTTTTCTTCCCATCCAGGGTAACCTTCATATCCAGGACCATTTTGTCTATGGCGGGATCATCGATGGCGCCGCCGTAAGTTTTTCCGCGGTCGGAATGGAATCGCTGGACATACGACAGCGCATTGGACGGCGACCATGAGGCGATGACGGTATCGAAATCCGCAACTCTCCACTGGGCCATGTAGGCCGCCGTGTCCATAGGGACGACGTTTACTTTGATACCTATCCGCGCCAGATTGCTCTGAATGACGGTACCGATGGCAACCCTTGTTTCATTCGAACAGAGAATATCCATTTTCACGGAAGCGGGATCGCCCCCCCACGCATCGAGGTATTTTTTTGCCTGCTCCAAGTCGTAAAAAACGGCGTTTTTTTCGGTATATCCCACATGCCCCTGCGCCAGAGAAGAGAAATTCGGCGTTCCGTATCCATTCAGCGCCGCCGCAATGATATCGTCGCGGTTGATCGCGGCCGCAACTGCGTTTCTGAAATGTACATCGCTGAACGGAGCGCGTTGATTGTTGAAAAATAAAATCACATTATCAACGCTGTCGATCGCATCGACTTGAATATCGTCGTTCTCCTGCAGATTGGCAACATCCGCGCCGGAGACCTCCCATATCAAATCTACCTCTCCCGCCTCCAAAGCTATCGTTCGAGATGATCCTTCAGGAATAATGTTAATGCGCAATTTTTTTATTTTAGGGGCATGCTCCTTATCAAAATATTCGTCAAAGGACTCGAAAGACAGAAAATTTCCCTGATTCCACTGAACAAATTTGTAGCTTCCGGTACCGACAGGTTGCTCTTTGAAGTTGTGCCCCGACTCCAGAAGCTCTTTCGGCAGAATAAGATTGTAGTAGTAGGCGAGGTCGTAAAGAAGCCCTGCATAGGGTTCTTTCGTGGTAATCTTCACCATAAAGTCATTGATTTTTTCCACTTTTTCAATACTCGAGGTATACAGCGCGGTAGCGGGAACGCTTTTCGAGAAAAGCAACGATGCGACAACGTCGTCCGCCGTCATTGCAGTCCCGTTGTGGAATTTGACCCCTTGTTTCAATTTGAAAAACCACTCGACGTCGTTCGCAACCGTATAACTTTCCGCAAGATCCGGAACGGGTTCCAGCGTTTGCAGATCCACTTTCATCAGACCATTATACGTAAGATAATTCACAACAGTCGCAATCAAGGAGCTATGATCATAAATCCCCAACGACGGAGGATCGCTCGTAAAGGCGACCCTCAGAGTTCCCGCTTCGTGAGGAAGACCCGCGGCTGCGGATTCTCCCCTTCCGAACCATCCGATCAGAACAAAGATCATTACAAAAACCAGCGCAAGGTACTTCTTTTTCGTCGACATGACAACCTCCTTTTTTTGAGCCCCTCAAGGCTTTTTGCTACTGCTCCAAAAAGGCCCTTTGAAACAGGCCCGCAAGATACGATACATCTTCAAAAGCATCGACGAGCTGATTCAGATTTCTTCGTAACTGGGTTTCCAACATACCGTGCAGCAAAGTTCCCTCTTCCGCCATTTTCAAACGGGGGAGATCCTTCAGCAGCGGAATGGGAAAACCAAGCGATTCATTTCCGTAGCTGTCCTGTTCATACTTGCCGGCGAATGTCTGAATTACTGGCGAAAGCACCCGGGCGATCTTCATCAGAAATCCGTTGTACCTACCGCACTCCAGTTCCGAACAGCTTTCGGCCCGCCCAACGATTTCCTCCAGAGCGCGCCTGCTTTTTTCATAGACATCGCGGAGAGCGGATAAATCGACAACATCGGAATAGTCTTTCTCGATTCGCTCCAGGCGGGCCTGAATATCTCGGAAAACATCCCCGATCCTGTAGGGCAGTTTTTCTTCCGTCGCCAGGGAATGAATCAGCTGAAGAGTGACCTGAGTATCCTTTTGCAGGATTTCGAGGCTGCACTTGTCGATACCGTCTTCACAGGTGTGATTCCACCATCCCAGAGTCGCGCCGTTCGCCCGCGCGATATCATGATCAGTGAAAGAATACCGCTGGGTCACGGAGGGGATACCTATTCCCATGAAGCTTTGATCGCCGATTTTTTTAAGATTCATACTCCGAATCCGCCCCTGTTTTTCAAAGCGGGCATAAGTATCTTCCGCAAAACTTCTTAATTCGGGAGAAGCCTTGATCTCAAAAATCTCCGTTCCGGAAACACCCGTCGAATCGATATGGATATAGGCAACGCATTTCCGATTCAAAATATGCCAAAAATTATCCAGAAACCAAGTGGATCCGGCAGCTTCCGCAATTTCATGCCCGCTCCAGAAGACGAAGTACACGTCTCTGGCGAGTTCTCCTCGATGCTCCGCGAGGACGCGCGCTATTTCCACCGTAGTTGCATTTCCCGTGGCGTTGCAGGTTACTCCCGGGCTCCATGCATCAAGATGAGAACAAACCAAGAGTATTTCGTCGGACGCCCCGTTCCCCTTCAAAACTGCAAAGGGCTGGCGTACCTTGCTCCAAAGCCTGTCCGAGAACGCTTTTATCCGAACCGATACGCACCCGTCTTCCCTGCATTTTTCCTTCAGTTTCAGGCCGTCCGTTCGCGTAATACCTATACCGATTATATCCGGAATACCGGAAAAGCTTTTTTCCGTCGGATTGCCCCATACCCCCTTCAAGCCTCTGTTACATATAACCCCCTCGTCATTCCCCCAGTTCATGCACACAATTGCGACAGCTCCCTTTTCGAAGGCGATTCTTGCCTTCTCGGGAACAGGCGGCGCGTAGCTTACCTCCACCAAAACAGCTTTCCCCCGGACATCCATTCCCTCGTATTCTTGGTATCCTCCGGCTCCGACGAACACCATCTCCAGTTCCCGTCCCTCCGGAGGAGTCGACCGGATATGAGCACACGGAAGACTTGCAACGACGCCCACTCCATCGGTCAGGATCTCGAGTTCAGATTCACGGGGAATGCTGTTATAGGCATAAAACTCCAATATCCTTGAATCCAGCCCGTACTCGGAAAGACGCCGGTCGATATACTGCGCCGCCTTCAACTCATCGTTACTTCCGGCCAGACGATAGGGGGTCCGATTCGTAAGCCAGGAAACAGTTTCCATTAATTGACGAGCCGAGACTTGTTCGATTATTTTACTACCTTTCATCAAGATCGCCTCTTTATTTGTTCACTTGGTCACCCACTTTCATTCTTTCACTCAACTTCCTTCTTGTCAATACCTCTTCGCAAGAAAAACAACCGAAGGCGAAGGAACTCTCGGCATAAAGATCAACCCAATAATCCGCAGGTTCTCCGGACATTACTTCATTTTTTTGATCATGTCGATCGTCATCTGCAAGTGCTCCATCATCTCCGTCTCCGCCAGTTTTTTATCTCTGGATTTAAGAGCGGCGATTATACGTCGATGCGATTGAAGAGATTGCTCCGGATAGTGCATTTGATAAATATCCAAAAAATTATGATGCATAAAATCTAAAATCGATGAAAAGACAACTTCCAGAATTTGTTGCAGAAAAAAATTTCCTGATTTTTCAACATAAAGTCGATGCAGTTCGAGTTCTCCCACTGTTTTTTGATGCAGCTCAAACTGTTTTGCCATCTTGTCGTAGGCTTCTTCTATTTCAATTAAATCCTGTTCATCCGCAACATCGATAACGAGACCAATTCCGTAACATTCCAGCAGCTTTCTGACCTCATAAGCCTCCAACAAGAAATATCGTTCCAAATTTTTCGTCACGCCATCGTTTTTCCCCGCGAGGTCGGTTTCCCGGCTGGGAATCCTTCTGAGGAACCTCCCTTTACCTTGATGCGATACAACAATTCCTCTGCTTTCCAAAATATGGAACGCTTCACGAAGGACGTTTCGGCTTACACCAAACGAATCAACAAACTCTCTTTCAGAAGGGAATTTATCTCCAGGTTTCAATTGACTTTCATCAATATACTGAGTAAGCGCTTGCTGCACTTGCTCATACAACAGCGATCTTTTCTTCAGTGGTTTCTGAATCATCTTCTCCCCTACTTTAGCTAGATAAGCCTTAAAGCGGACATCGCCTTCGGCCCCTTTGTGTTCGCCTCGATTTTCGGAGCGCCTTAGCAATCTCAGCGAGATGCGACGGCAAAAAACGACGAGAATTTTTTATTATACAATTTCAATCACATTAAAAGCATACGATTGAATCCCGCGAGTCCAATTCTACCGCAAGTTAGGCTTGACGACGAGACTTTTTCTTCCGCAGAAAAGTTGCTCATCGCGTCGCCGAAAACAAACAACACCTTGAGATCAGTGTCCGCACATATGTCATAAGAGAAGTCGCCCAAATCAAAGCGTCAAAAAAGTATGAATCGCCTGAGGATGAAGGGCGGCTTTAACGGAGGGGAAAATATGGAAAAATCGAAGCCTACGAGACGACGACGCATATGACGCAACTTTTGGATCGAGTCTCCAAGGGTGAAAAAATCACCATCGAGAAGCACGGCGAGCCTCTGGCGTTTCAGCAGTCCACAGCCCCATCGAAGACGAAACCCGCACGGGATGTCATCTATCGGTTGAAGCGATTCCGAAGCAGTTGCCGGCTCTACGGGTTTTCTATCCGCGACATGATCGAAGCGGGAACGCGCTGATGTTTGTCGCTTCGTTGTAGATGCCTCTCCTTTGCGAAGTAGATTATAGTCATTCTCATGCGCCTTTTAAAAAAGCCTGCCGATAATTCACAGCAGGTTCCTCTTCGATCGTTATTTTGGCATCGCTACTTCCCGGCGAAGCGTTCGTAGGCGATGTTGTGGTACGGGGTTGCCACGCCTGTCTGCCGTCCCATCTCCACCATTCTTCCGATGATGTGGTCGAGTTCGGTTTCGCGCGCCGGTTTACCGTTGCTGAGGTCCCGGTAGAGGGAGGACATGGCGTCCGGGGGGGAAAGCGGCGAAAGCGGCAACACCTTTGTCCGCCGTATCCGCAGGCAGCGCGACTCCTTTGGCCGCGGCCACCGCGATCAGTTCGCCCGTTACTGCGCGAAGGACGTTTTCATACTGCGGGTCCTCGCGCACTTTGCCGACAGGACCGTCGTAGTAGCAAAACACAACGCTGTTGCCGCACATCATCACATACTTGGACCAGCTCTCCGCCAAAATATTCTCCGATACCGTCGTTTTCATGCCCGCTTTGTTGAGCAGGACCGCGAGTTCGTCCAATACAGCGGGTCTGCTTCCGTCCTTCATGCCGAAGACGATGCTGCACATTTCCGTGCTTTGGACGATGTGCCCCGGCTTCTCCAGACGGCTAAAGATGCGGATCGTGCCGTCGGCGAGGATGCAGGGCGGCAGCAGCGGCTCCATCAGGTCGGAGACGACGACTCCGTTGAGCAGGGGGATCACGACGATCCGGACGCACCATCGGGGAGATCGCCTCGCAGGCCGCTTTCAGGCTGTATCCCTTGCAGCAAACAAAAATAACGTCCATGACGCCGAGTTCTCCCGCCTTGTCCGAGGCGAGTTTCGGGCGAGCCGTAAAATCGCCGAAGACGGCGGACTCCACTTTCAGTCCGTTCCGGCGAATGGCGTCGAGGTTGTCTCCGCGAACATAGAAATAGGTTTCGGGATGGTCTTTGGCCAGCGCGCCGCCGACGATTCCGCCGACCCCGCCGATTCCGAACACTGCTATCTTCATGAATGGCACCTCCCAAGTTCTGCGAGTAAGCGCGTGCAGCGCGCTTTTCCGCTTTCAGTATATGCCGTTTTCTTCCGTGGATCAAATCGGGTCCGCGTCGTATCCGGTTCCGTACGGGAGCAACACGACGCGCGGGGCCGGGAAGAGCGGGCGGAAGCGGGCGCGCGCTGGCGAGGGCGCTTGTGTCGTCCGACGGCTTTTAACGGTCCTCTCCGGCGAGATGAAGCGCACTGAAATCCAGGAAAAACTTGAGATCAAGCATGAGGACTACTTCAGGGAGGCCTATCTGCTGCCTGCTCTGAAAGCCGCTCTTATCGAAATGACCGTGCCCGACAAACCCCGTAGCAGCAAGCAGCGCTACCGCATCACCGAATCGGGCCGAAAAGCTCTTGAAGACGCTTCGCGGAAAATCGAATGAGGGGCGAACACCATGAGCGTATTGCTTCCGCCGGGACGAAGGCGGCTGATTCGAGACAAGTTCAGGCAATACCCGATGAACTCGAAAGGAAGCGTCCTGTCCGGATAATTTCGGTGAGAAGATCCCGCAAGGATGGGGTGCGGTTCTATGAGAGCAAAACAGTTTGACGAAGCCTTCGACAAGGGCGAGGATATTACCCTTCATCTTGATCTCGAAGGAGCGAGACGATCCTTTAGGAAGCGGAAACGGATAAATGTTTCTTTTCCCGAATGGATGCTGGAGTCGCTGGACTTGGAAGCGAGCCGCCTGGGCATCCCCCGGCAGGCGATCATCAAACTCTGGCTGTTGGAACGGCTGAAATCCGCTTCGGACGAAAACGAAACCGATCAGCATCCCGTGGCATAGGCGAAAGAACGACGATCACGCAGCAGAGCGAGTCTGCGGCGTTTCCGCAGACCGCACATTCCCAAATGTTCTTGATATCCTACGCACTCTCCCTTCTCTTCCCGCCGTTATGCAAAAGTGCTATCATTATTCCAGCAAAAAGAAGGAGGAGTGCCGATGACCAGCCTTATCAAAGAGCGCAACGAAGTACGACGCGTTCTTCGGCGGCTTTCCCCCCAAGGGGTGGAACGTCTGCGGACGTATGCCCTCCATGTCGAAATGGAGGAGATGGAGGACAGAGAGCCTCCTCTGACGCCGGAGGAGGAGGAATGTCTGGCGATTTCGCGGGCTGAGTTCGCCGAGGGGAAGGATATTCCGCTGAAGGATGTCCTGAATGAACTATGGTGAATCCTTGGACAGTCAATCTCTCCCCGGAGGCCAAGAAACGCCTTGAAAAGATCCCGAACCCCGACCGCAGAAGAATACTGACCGCGCTCGACGTCCTCCACACCGGCCCTTCCGGCGACATCAAACCGTTGAAGGGGCGTTCCGAATGGAGGCTCAGAGTCGGCGGCTGGAGAATTCTGCTGCTGATCGACGAGGACTTGACGACGATTCGCGTTGCTTCGATAGATTCTCGAGGGGACGTGTACAAATAAGAAACCATTCTCCGAGCAACAGGGCGGAGTCGCTGGGCTTGGAAGCGAGCCGCCCGGGCATCCCCCGGAAAACGACTAACGAAAAAGTTCAGCCGTGCAATGGAGCAAGGCGGATTGGAAGCCGTTAGCGGGTTTCACGGTTCACTCTTCGCATCCACATCGCTGAGGAACGACACAATTTCGCGCTCGAAAGCGGCTGCGAACTGTTAAGAATTTCTTACGAGTTGCCTCGGGCCCCAATTCGCCTTCCTCTTCGATCATTGTTTCGGCATCGCTACTTCCCGGCGAAGTGTTCGTAGGCGATGGTGTGGTACGGCGTTGCCACGCCTGTCTGCCGTCCCATTTCCACCATTCTTCCGATGATGTGGTCGAGTTCGGTTTCGCGCGCCGGTTTGCCGCCGCTAAGGTCGCGGTAGAGGGAGGACATGGCGTCCGGCGGTAGATTGGAGAAAGCGGCCGCGACTTTGTCCGCCGTATCCGCAGGCAGCGCGACTCCTTTGGCCGCGGCCACCGCGAGCAGTTCGCCCGTTACTGCGCGAAGGACGTTTTCATACTGCGGGTCCTCGCGCACTTTGCCGACAGGACCGTCGTAGTAGCAAAACACAACGCTGTTGCCGCACATCATCAC
>Ga0334887_1003129_pt1 | contig 16986 bp, 17 predicted proteins | sample GraSluR1_MG_10_FD_207217 | JGI IMG/M metagenome (GOLD analysis project Ga0334887, IMG submission 207217) | Sludge microbial communities from methane-producing bioreactor in Wageningen University, Netherlands - Granular Sludge_18_07-R1 | ecosystem: Engineered > Bioreactor > Anaerobic >...
TGGGCAAGACACCTCGTGATGGCGCTCGTGAGGGTGGTCTTCCCGTGATCTATATGTCCGATGGTTCCTATGTTCACATGTGGTTTCGTCCGTTCAAACTTTTTCTTACCCATAGAGGACCTCCGTGATATTTTTTATGGAGCCCATGAGCGGGATTGAACCGCTGACCTCATCCTTACCAAGGATGTGCTCTGCCGACTGAGCTACATGGGCGCCTATGGCTGATAAAATCCCTGGTCGCCATACAATATCTTTGCGCAGAAACAACTCCCCACCCGCTTCCCGTGCTTCAGCGGGCAACGACTGTTTCCGCCCGTTACTATGGAGCACCAGGGGCTCCAATATTCCTCACTCTACCAGGCAGACCCTTCCGGGGCCACCCTTCTCTCCAGCGGGCTCCGCTGGTTCGACCCGCTTCTGCCGACCCGGCCCGCGCCCGCTGCTTCGTCCTAAGCGGGAGTCTTCACCCGCTTCGGTTTTTTGGAGCGGGAGTCTTCACCCGCTTCGGTTTTTTGGAGCGGGAAACGGGACTCGAACCCGCGACCCTCAGCTTGGAAGGCTGATGCTCTAACCAACTGAGCTACTCCCGCGCACATCACACTGCTATCTGCTCCAAAGCCCCAAGGCGCCGAATCAGCCTTAAGGCTCCTATTTTTAATGGTGGAGAGGGGTGGGATCGAACCACCGAAGGCTTCGCCAACAGATTTACAGTCTGCCCCCTTTGGCCGCTCGGGAACCTCTCCGTTTTATTAGCTGGTGATGGGACTCGAACCCGCAACCTGCTGATTACAAATCAGCTGCTCTGCCGATTGAGCTACACCAGCAAAGGAGTTATTATACTACAAGAAGCATGCCAAAATCAACATGAAGTTCCACGCGAACAAAACACTAATAATTAAAATATTTTACCCTCTCTGTCAATAGATTCCTTTGGAAATCACGTTTTAGTCCGGGCTTTCAGTGAACATGTTGACAATAAGCGTCAAAATGTAGTTACATAGTACGCTTTTGTTAATTTCAAGGAGGTGATGCCGTTATGGTATGCACAACGCTAAAATCGGGAATCGAATGTCTCTTCATGAAGAAGACCGGATGTTCGTACAGCGGAGGAAAATGTTTCACAATTGTCGAGAATTGTGAAGGATGCACCAGGGTCGTCGAGTTTGAAACGGGCAAGTACTGTTCGAGCTTCCCCTATCCTGCCCAGAAGTGGCAGAAGGGTTCGTGCCCGATGTCAACCCACGTGAAAAAGGCGCCCAAGGCCGAAGAGCAGAAGATCAACCCCCTCAAGGCATCCAAGAGGGCTGCCGGCAAGAAGTAGTATCCGCGAACGCTTAGGATCGCTGGACCATACAGGACAAGCCGCTTCGATGAAAATGATCGCGCAGGTGTCGCCGGATCGTTTTCGCGGGGGTGATGTGCGCATGCGCTGGAAAGGAGTCACGTTTTTAATGATGCAGAACTATTTGACTTTCTGGTCCGTGAGTGATAAATAAAGAAAAGTCTTAAAGAGGAGGACAACCTTTGAGGAAGAACAAATCCGCCATCAAGCGAGCAATGCAGGCCGAGAAGCGCAGGCTCAGGAATTCCCACTTCAAATCCACTATGAAGAGCAGGATAAAACGGGCCATCGGCGCCATCGACAGGAAGGAAGGAGAGGTCGAGGCGATCTTCAGGAATGCCGTATCTTCCATCGACAAGGCGGCTTCAAAGGGTGTCGTGCATAAAAACAACGCTGCGAGAAAGATCTCCCGCCTGGCCCGGAAACTTCACAAGAGCCAGACGGCTTAAGACCTCGTCAATACTCCAGAAGTAATTGGGCGTTGAACCGCCTCGCCATTCTGGCCGAGAGCCGGCGGATGGCCTCGCGCTTATTGTATTCCTCCGCCCCTTCCTGTATCTTGTAAACCTCTGAATCACCGATGCCGAAGTTCTTGACGAGACTCCCGTTCTTCTGATACAGGCTGAGGGTCACCGTCACGCTCACGTATTTCTCGATGACAACCCCCTGAGCGTTCAGGGACGACGGCGAAATCGTAACGTCCGTGATCTCACCTCTCAGGACCCCGTCGGCCTTTTCAAAGCTTAATGTAAAGAGGCCTGTCGACAGGAGTTCCCTTGAAAAAGACTCCGTGACGGGCTGGGACACATGGGGTTCGTAGGTCAGGTTCTTAAAGACCGGCACGTAGATCGAAGATATTTCGCCGCCGTATATGCCCTTGCCGCCGATGAGCTGGTAGCCACACGCCCCCGTCACCATCAGCGCCGCTACCGCGACGAGGAAGAACCCCGTCCGTCTCAATGTTTTACCGTTCATAGTCCATCCCATTACCTTCATTCCTCTCTTTGCCCAGTCACCCACGACCCGACACCTGCCCTTTATCTACCCGCACACGATATTGACGAGTTTATTGGGCACCACTATGGTCTTCCTGACAGACTTTCCCTCGATGTGCCTCTGCACTTTCTCCAAACGGAAGACCATCTCTTTGAGCATATCCTCCGCCGTATCGCGGTCGGCTTCACAGGTATCGCGAAGTTTCCCGTTGACCTGCACGGCGATCATGACCTTTTCTTCTTTCACCAGCTCCGCATCCCAGGAGGGCCACGACGACCCGAGGAGGGCCACATCCCCTCCCATGGCCTGCCACAACTCGGATACGATGTGAGGGACGAAGGGATAAAGGAGCCTGAGGACCGCCTCGACGGAGCCCTTGAGCAGCGCCTTCCCTCTTTCGTCGTCAACCCCCTTCTCGACGTACTTGTACGTCATGTTTACAAGCTCCATGATGCTGGCGATGGCGGTGTTCAGATGGAACCGCTCCACGTCGTCCGTCACCTTCATGATGGTCTTGTGGATCTTCTGGATGAGCTGCTTCTCGTCTCCGGCCGCTCCCGGGAACCGGTCGACCGCCGTTACCGCCGCCAGGGAATCCGCGCGCTCTGCAACAAGCCTCCAGACCCTCTGGAGGAAGCGATAGCTCCCTTCCACGCCCTGGTCGCTCCAGTCGAGGTCCCGCTCCGGCGGCGACGCAAAAAGACAGAAGAGCCGCGCCGTGTCGGCACCGTACTTCTCGATGAGGTAGTTGGGGTCGACGACGTTGCCCTTGGACTTGCTCATCTTCGCCCCGTCCTTGATGACCATGCCCTGGGTGAGGAGGTTCTCGAAGGGCTCACGGACACCGACGAGACCGAGTTCGTTAAGGACGCGGTTGAAGAAGCGCGAGTAGAGCAGGTGAAGGACGGCGTGTTCGATGCCGCCTATATACTGGTCCACGGGCATCCAGTAATCGACGCGCTTCCTGTCGAGGGGACCGTCCTGGTAGTCGGCGCAGGTGTACCGCAGGAAGTACCATGACGATTCCACGAATGTGTCCATCGTGTCCGTCTCGCGCCTCGCCTTCTTCCCGCAGACGGGGCACTCAACCTCATAGAACGGGGCATGGTCGACGAGCGGCGAGCGGCCCACCATCCTGATCTCGAGGTCGACGGGCAACACCACCGGCAGGTCCTTTTCCGGCACCGGGACGGTCCCGCAGTCCTCGCAATAGATGATGGGTATCGGGGATCCCCAGTAGCGCTGCCTCGAGATACCCCAGTCCTTCAACCGGTAATTGACGGTCCTGGTCCCGAAGCCTTTCTCTTCAAGATAGTCGATGATGGCGCCGATGGCCTCGCGGTTGTTCATCCCGTTAAACCTGTCGGAATTGACGAGAACGCCTTCATCCACGTAGGCTGAGTCCATGGACGCAGCGTTGAGCTCCCTGTCTTTCGGCGTGATCGTGACGATCACGGGAAGGTCATACTCTCTCGCGAACTCGAAGTCCCTCTGGTCGTGGGCGGGGACGGCCATGATGGCGCCCGTGCCGTACTCCATGAGGACGAAGTTCCCCACATAGATGGGGATCCGGTGCCCTGTCAGGGGGTTTATGGCGTATTTCCCGGTGAAGACACCCTCTTTTTCGAGGCCGATCTCTCCCCGGAAACTCCTGTCCTGAGCCTTGACCTTTTGCACGAAGGCGGCCACCTCTTTTTCCTGGGCCGTCCCCCGGGACAGCTCCAGGGTAAGCGGATGTTCCGGCGCCAGAACCATGAAGGTCACGCCGTACAGAGTGTCCGGCCGCGTCGTGAAGATCGTGAAGGGCGACCCGTCCTCCAGCGTGAAGTGGACCTCCACGCCGTAGCTCTTGCCGATCCAGTTCTTCTGCATGCTCGTGACCTTCTCGGGCCAGCCGGGCAGCCTGTCGCAGTATTCGTGAAGCTCGTCGGCATACTTCGTTATCGCGAAAAACCACTGCGTCAGCTCCTTCTGTATGACCTCCTCGCCGCAGCGCCAGCAGTTTCCCCCCTCGACCTGCTCGTTGGCGAGGACGGTCTGGCATTTGGGGCAGAAATTGACGGGCGAGCTCTTCCGGTAAACAAGTCCTTTTTCGAACATCTTCAGGAACATCCACTGTTCCCACCGGTAATAATCAACGTCGCAGGTGGCGACCTCCCGCCTCCAGTCATAGCCGAAACCGAGGCGCTTCAACTGCTCTTTCATATAATCGATGTTCTCGTGGGTCCACGTCGCCGGCTGTATACCCCTTTCGATGGCGGCATTCTCCGCGGGCATCCCGAAGGCGTCCCATCCCATGGGATGCAGGACATTGAGCCCCTTCATCGTCTTGTACCGCGCTATGACGTCGCCGATGGAATAGTTCCTCACGTGCCCCATGTGGATCTTCCCCGAGGGATAGGGGAACATCTCAAGGAGATAGTATTTCTGTTTCGACGGATCTTCGTCGACGCGGAATACTTCGCGCTCCTCCCAGTATTTTTGCCATTTCTCTTCGATCGCATGAGGTTCATAGGGGTTCATCGTGTTCTCCAAACGTGTCTATCGATAAAGGGTCGGACCTTTCACTTCTCCAGCATCGCCCTGATGCGCAGTCTCAAAGCATTGAGGCGTATGAAACCGCCTGCATCCTTCTGGTCGTACACGGTATCGGTATCGAAGGTCGCGAAATCCTTCATGTAAAGGGAATTCTTCGACTTGCGGCCCACGACAATGCAATTGCCCTTGTAGAGCTTCAACCGCGCCGTCCCGTTCACCACCGACTGTATCTCGTCCGTGAGCGCCATGATGGCCTTCATCTCCGGCGAGTACCAGAACCCGTAATAGATGAGCTCGGCCACCTTGGGGATGAGGCCGTCACGGATGTGCATCACCTCCCTGTCCAGGGTCAGGGTCTCCACGGCCCGGTGTGCCGCGTGGAGGATGGTGCATCCCGGCGTCTCGTACACGCCCCGCGATTTCATGCCCACGAAGCGGTTCTCGACGATGTCGACGCGGCCGATGCCGTTCTTTCCTCCCAACTTGTTCAGGTGATCGACGATCTTAGATGCCGACATCTTTTTGCCGTCTATCGCCACGGGCACGCCTTTCTCGAAGGTCACCTCCACGTATGTCGCCTTGTTGGGTGCCTTTTCAGGGGAAACCGTCGTCTTGAACATGTTTTCCATCGGCTCCGACCAGGGGTCCTCCAGGATGCCGCCCTCGTAGCTTATGTGCATGAGGTTCCGGTCCATGCTGTAGGGTTTCTTCTTTGTCACCGGCACTTCTATGCCGTGTTTCTTCGCGTAGTCGATGAGGTCATCCCGGGAAGTGAAATCCCACTCCCTCCAGGGAGCGATGATCCTGATGTTCGGCTCCATCGCATAGAAGGTGAGCTCGAAACGCACCTGGTCGTTGCCCTTGCCCGTCGCCCCGTGGCAGACGGCGTCGGCCTTCTCCTTGCGGGCTATCTCGATCTGTCTTTTTGCGATCAGCGGGCGCGCGATGGAGGTGCCCATGAGGTAGTTGCCCTCGTATATCGCGTTCGCCTTGATGGCGAAGAATATGAAATCCCTCGCGAACTCCTCCCGAAGGTCTTCTATGTAAACCTTGGACGCGCCCGTCTTCAATGCCTTTTCCTCGAGGCCGACAAGCTCTTCCTCCTGCCCTACGTCGGCGGCATAGGCTATGACCTCGCAGCCATAGACGTCCTTGAGCCATTTTACGAGAATCGATGTGTCAAGTCCTCCCGAATACGCAAGGACCACTTTCTTAACCTTCTTCATCCTGACCTCCGTTTATTGTGCCGCGGCCTTTGCCCGTCCCGCGAGAAGCCATTCGAGGAGAGCCTTCTGCGCATGCAGCCTGTTCTCCGCCTGCGTGAATATGACCTCCTGGAAGCGTTCGAAGACCTCGTCCGTTATTTCCTGACCGCGATAGGCCGGCAGGCAGTGCATGACGATGGCGTCCCTGTGCGCCAGCTTCAACAGTCTGTCGTCTATCATGTAACCTTTAAAGGCCTTCTTCCTCAAGGCCTTTTCCTTTTCCTGCCCCATGCTGACCCACACGTCGGTGTATATGACGTCGGCGCCGCGGACGGCCTCGGCGGGATCGTCGGTGAGGGTGAAATCGTTGCCCGCCGATGCCTTTTTCGTCAGTTCCCTGTCCGGCAGATAGCCCTTCGGCGTGGCGATGGCAAAGGGGATCTTCATCAGGATCGCCGCCTCCAGCCAGGAGTTGGCGACATTGTTTCCGTCGCCGATGTAGGCCACCTTCACCTTCCTGAGGCTGCCCTTGTACTCCTGTATGGTCTGCAGGTCCGCCAGTGTCTGACAGGGATGGTACTGGTCGGAAAGACCGTTGATCACGGGAATGCTCGCCCACCTGGCAAGGTCTTCCACCGTGTCCTGCGAAAAGGTCCGGATCATCACACCGTCAACATACCGGCTGAGGACCCGGGCCGTATCCTTTACGGGCTCTCCCCGGCCAATCTGCGTCTCCGTGGGGGAGAGGAAGATGGCCTGTCCGCCCAGCTGGTTCATGCCTGTCTCAAAAGAGAGACGCGTCCGCGTGGAGGCCTTCTCGAAGATCATGGCAAGACTCTTGCCGGTCAGAGGCTGCCAGGGCTTGCCTGCCTGCCTGAGGGCCTTCAGCTGCCGTGCTCTCTTCAGGAGCTGATCACACTCCTTCCCTGTAATGTCCAATAGTTTGGTAAAATCCCTTTTCACCCTTTCTTCCTCTCAAATATCCGGTTCGCTATATCGAGAAATATGTCGATCTCCTCCTTCTTCACGATAAGGGGAGGTACGAGACGCAAGGTCGTGCCCTTGGTGCAGTTGAGGATAACGCCTTCCTTGAGGAACTCCTTCGCCGTCGCGTCGGCATCGATGGAAAGCTCGACGCCCCAGATGAGGCCAAGCCCCCTGACGTCGACAATGAAGGGAAATTTCTTCTTCAGCGCAAGAAGACCCTTGCGCAGGTACTTGCCCGACTCGGCGCAGTTCTTTATCACGCCGTCATCGATGAGGGTATTGAGAGTGGCAAGAACCGCGGCCGAGGCGAGCGGATTTCCTCCGAAGGTGGAGGCGTGGGTCCCGGGCACGAAGGCGGACATGACGGCGTCTGTCGCCACCATGGCCCCCACGGGGAACCCATTGCCCAGCGCCTTCGCCAGGCTCATGATGTCGGGCGTGATGCCGAAATGCTCATAGGCGAAGAATGCGCCCGTTCTGCCGATGCCCGTCTGCACCTCGTCGAGGATAAGGAGAATATCCTTTTCCTTCGTGAGTTCCCTGAGACCCGTCACGTACTCCTTGTCAGCCACGTAAACGCCACCCTCGGCCTGGATGAGCTCGATCATGACGGCGCATGTCCTCTCGGTGATGGCGCTCCTGACCGCCGCGAGGTCGTTGAAGGGCACGTGGACGAACCCTTCCGTCAGCGGCTCGAACCCCGCTCCGAACTTCTTCTGCCCCGTCGCCGCCAGGGTGTTTATGGTCCGCCCGTGGAATGAGTTGTCCATGGTGATGATCTCGTGGCGCCCTTCTCCGTGCCTGTCCCAGGAATACCTGCGCGCGAGCTTGATCGCGGCCTCGTTGGCCTCGGCCCCGCTGTTGCAGAAGAAAACCTTGTCGCCGAAGGAACGCTCCACGAGGATCTGAGCCGCCTTTATCTGAGGTTCCATGTAGAAGAGGTTCGAAACGTGGAACAGTTTCTTCGCCTGCACCGTCAGCGCCTCCACGACACTCTCGTGGGCATGCCCCAGATTGCACACGGCGATGCCGGCCAGAAAATCGAGGTACCGCCGGCCGTTCACGTCCCAGAGCCAGCACCCCTCACCTTTCGTGATGACGATGGGAAAACGGGTGTATGTATTTGCCAGGTACTGCATGGCCTTCTTTATCAATTCTTCCTGCATTTTCTAGTCTCCTGTGATCTCGGTGCCTATCCCTGAATCGGTGAACACCTCAAGGAGGATGGCATGGGGGATCCTGCCGTCGACGACGTGGGCCTCCCTGACACCTCCCTTGAGGGCGTCGGTGCAGCACGTCACCTTGGGTATCATCCCGCCCGTTACGACGTTATCATCGATGAGCTTCTCTATCTCCGATCGTTTCAGGACGGAAATGAGCTTTCCGTCCGCCCCCATTACGCCTTCCACATCGGTGAGAAGTATGAATTTCTCCGCCGAGAGGGCGGAGGCGATGCTGCCCGCCGCGGTGTCGGCGTTGATATTGTATGCCTTGCCGTCCACCCCGTCAGCTATGGGAGCTATGACGGGGATGTAGCCGTGTCTGCTGATATCCTTTATGATGGCGACATCGACGGAGGTTATGTCTCCCACGAGACCCACCTCCTTGTCTTCGACCTGCTTCGCCATGAGAAGCCGCCCATCCTTGCCGGAAAGACCGATGGCCTTGCCGCCCATATCATTGATGTTCTTGACGATCTCCTTGTTCACGAGACCCGACAGGACCATTTCGGCCACCTCCAGCGTCTTCTCATCCGTGACCCTCAGGCCGTTGACGAAACGCGTGGGTATCTGGAGGTCCTTGAGGAGCCTTCCGATCATGGGGCCCCCTCCGTGGACGATGACGGGATTGATCCCGACATACTTGAGAAGCGCCACGTCCTTCGCGAACTCCTTCTTCAGGGATTCCTCCTCCATCGCCGCGCCGCCATACTTAATGACGAATATGGACCCGGCAAACTTACTGATATAGGGCAGTGCTTCCAGAAGCGTCTGTATCTTTTCACTCATCATGGTACTCCGATCGTTAGAGTATGTACCTGCTAAGGTCCTCTCTGTCCAGGAATTCTCCCAGCTTCTCCCGGACATAGGACTTTGTCACCTCGACCTTCTGACCCTTCAGGTCGGGTGCCGTAAAGGAGATGTCGTCAAGGAGCTTTTCCATCACCGTGTAGAGTCTCCGGGCGCCTATGTTCTCCGTCATCTCGTTTATCCGCTGGGCTATGTCCGTGATCTCCCGGATAGCCTCCTCATCGAATTCCAGGTCTACTTCCTCCGTCTTGAGGAGCGCCCGGTACTGCTTGATGAGGGCATTGTCGGGCTCCGTTATGATTCGGTAGAAGTCGTCCTTCGTCAGGGCATCGAGCTCCACCCGGATGGGGAAACGGCCCTGAAGCTCGGGGATGAGGTCCGCGGGCTTCGACATGTGAAAGGCGCCCGCGGCGATGAAGAGTATATGGTCCGTCTTCACCATGCCGTACTTCGTGGTGACCGTCGTTCCCTCCACGATAGGGAGGATGTCCCTCTGGACGCCCTCGCGCGACACGTCCGGCCCGTGGCCGTGGTCGCGGCTCGCTATCTTGTCGATCTCGTCGAGGAAGATGATCCCCGACTGCTCCACGCGGTCGACGGCCTCGGAGGTGACCCGGTCCATGTCGATGAGCTTGCGGGACTCTTCCTGGATGAGGTGCTCGTACGCCTCTCCGACCTTCATTTTCCGCCGTTTCGTCTTCTGGGGAAGCATGTTGCCGAACATGTCTCTGAGTTGCATGTCCATCTCTTCCATCCCCTGGGAAGAGAATATCTCTATGATGGGAAGCGCCCGGTCCGGGACCTCGAGTTCCACGAGACGGTCGTTCAGGCTTCCCGCCCGGAAGCGCATGCGCATCTTCTCCCGCGACTGGTCGGGGCTTTCCTCCTCCTCGCCCGCCGCGCTCGTGCGTCTCTTCGGGATAAGAAGGTCGAGGATCCTCTCCTCGGCCATCACCGTGGCCTTTTCCTTCACCCGCTCCTGTTCTTCCTTCTTGAGCATGTTCACGGAGAGCTCGGTGAGGTCCCTGATCATCGATTCCACGTCCCTGCCGACGTAACCCACCTCGGTGAACTTCGTCGCCTCTATCTTGAGGAAAGGGGCGTTGGCCAGCTTCGCCAGCCTGCGGGCGATCTCCGTCTTCCCCACCCCCGTGGGGCCGATCATGATGATGTTCTTGGGCGCCACCTCGTCGCGCAGATCCGCCGGTATCATCTGGCGCCGCCAGCGGTTGCGCAGCGCCACGGACACGGCCTTCTTCGCCTTGCTCTGACCGATGATGAACCGGTCCAGTTCCTCCATGATCTCCTTCGGCGTCAACTGTTTCATCAAAGTTCCTCTATGGTTACCCTTTCATTGGTGTAAATGCATATGTCCGAGGCGATCGCCATGGCTTCCTTCACGATCTCGACCGCCGAAAGGGACGCGTGCTTGACGAGCGCTTTTGCCGCCGCCTGCGCGTAGGGGCCGCCGGAGCCGATCGCCGCTATGCCGTCATCAGGCTCGATGACGTCGCCGTTGCCGGAAAGTATGAGCGTATGATCGTTGTCGGCAACGATGAGAAGGGCCTCGAGCCTCCTTAAGAGCCTGTCCGTCCTCCAGTCCTTGGCAAGTTCCACGGCCGCACGGGTGATATTGCCGTTATACTGCTCAAGCTTCTTCTCGAAACGCTCGAAGAGGGTGAAGGCGTCCGCCGTCGCCCCGGCGAAACCCGCCAGGCATTTGTCCTGATAGAGCTTGCGGACCTTCTTCGCCGTGTGCTTCATCACCGTGGCGTTCATCGTGACCTGACCGTCGCCTCCAATAGCAATTCCCCCGTTGTGTCTAACGCACAAAACAGTTGTGGCTTCCATTCTTTACCTTCTGGGATGCGATTTGTCGTATATCTCCATGAGCTTGTCCATGGAGACATGGGTGTATCTTTGCGTGGTGGAGAGCTTGGAATGGCCGAGCAGTTCCTGGATCCCCCTGAGATCGGCCCCGTTGTCCAGCATGTGCGTGGCGAAGGAGTGCCTGATCCCGTGGAGCGACAGGTTCTTGAAGAGCTGCGCCTTGATCTGGTGCTTCTTCATTATCCCCAAGAGGCCCCTGTATGTGAGACGTTCGCCCCGGAAATTGATGAAAAGGGCCTTTCCTGCCGCGAATTTGTCCATCTTCCCCACCGCGGCGAGGTATTCCTCGATGGCCCCTTTCGCCTTCTCGCCGAAGGGCAGGATCCTTTCCTTGCCGCCTTTGCCCATCACCCGCGCCCACATTCCCTCGAGGTGGAGGTCCTCCTTGTCCATGGAGAGGACCTCGCTCGCCCTCATGCCCGAGGAGTACATGAGCTCGAAGATGGCCCTGTTACGCATGTTGAGCCATCCGTCCCGGGGCAGGAAATCGAGGAAGTGGAACATCTCGTCGATGGTATAGAACTTGGGGAGGTGTTTCTCTATCCTGGGGCTGCGGATAACGAGAGCCGTGTTCTCGTCGATGTAACCCTTTTTTTTCATGAACCTGAAGAACATCTTGATCGCCGAGACCTTCCGCGCCAGCGACGATTTCTTGAGACCTTTATATATATGTACGATATACGCCCGGATCGTCTCATGGTCCACGACCTCGGAGGAACTCTCCGAAACGAACCGGACGAAATCCTCCACGTCGCCGCGGTACGCCCTCATCGTGTTGAGGGCAGCTCCCTTCTCGTTGTCGAGATACCTGTAGAACTCCTTCGCGACAACCTTGATGGTCTGCTTGTCCATAGACCTATTATTGTATAATTTTCACGAAAATAATCAAGGAAATTCCCCTGTTGCCCGCATCCGGCCCGGGGCGCGGGCGCCCCTGCCGCATTCGGACCCTCGACGGGGCCTTTTCGACATCATTGTCGATGCCCGGAAGAGCCTTCGACATATCTTGCCTGCACGCGAGAAGAAGCCCGGTCCCTCTCATCCATATAACACCGGAATATCATGAAGGTATCGAGAAGGGCTTTCCATGGCACGCAAGTTGCTTAAGGATACTGATCACGATGGCCGGGACTTCCGGAATGACAGCCAGGAGACGAAAGAAACCCTTCCCGGCCATCACACAACATAGCAATCCCGAGGCTGATCAAGCCTCACGAGGGCTCAGGGGTTACCCCTTCCTCCCCTGATCCCTCCCCCCTTATAAAAACGGTTGCAGGTTTCAGGTTTCAGGGTTCAGGGTTACCGCACCTTTATCCCTTCGTCGAGATACTTGATGATGGGGTAGATGAAGAATTCTATGACCCTGCGCTTGCCCACCTTGATCTCCGCGGTGAGGCTCATGCCGGAGGTGATGGGCACCCTCTTCCCCTCAACGAGGAGAGTGGTCTCCTTCGGGGTGACGAATACCTCGTAGACAGGTCCCAGCTTCTCGTCCTCGGTGCTGTGCTTCGAGATGCTCCGGACGGTGCCGGAGAGGATGCCGTACTTCTGGAAGTCGAAGGCGTCGACCTTGACGGACACGTCCATGCTGTCACGGATGAACCCGATGTCCTTGTTGAGGACGGAGGCCTTGATGGTAAGGGGGGCGCTCCCGGGAACGATTATCATGAGCTTCTGTGCCGGGGTCACCACACCGCCTAGGGAACGTATAGGGACATCCTTCAATATGTCACTATCACTACAGCTTGAAGTCTCTCTCCTCAGCTGCCTTCCCTCCCCTTCGTACCGCATAGGTCACGGCGGACGGGGTCATGCCGAGGAGCCTCGCGAGGTCCGTCACCGGGACGCCGAGATCACGCGATGCGATGTGGCAGAACAGGCTCCTCGCCTCGACCCTCGGCGCCTCACGTCCCTTTGAAAGAACGTCCCTCCTGTTGATGCCGTATGCGACGGCTATCATGTCCGCCAGCGTGTCAAGGGTGTGCCCGCTGCTTCTGACCCTGAACCTGTGCTCCATGTGCTCCCGGGCCTCCCTGAGCACACTCATGACGAAGTCGGCCCCCCCGAGTATCCGCTCGTCTCCCTTTGTCCTCTGCTTGGCGTTCACAACCCCCGTCCATCCCCCGAGGCTCCTGACGAGGCCTCCCCCCGAGAGGTCCTCCCTCCTGCCTTCGCCCAGGGCGGACTCAACGTAGGAGTGGTAGGCCTTCCGTGCCCCGGCAGTGTCCTTCGCAAACATCCGGAGGACATAGTCCGTGTCCTGCCAGGGAATCTCCCTTGTACCCATTAAGACACTGTGTCCCGACCAGGGGAAGGAGTCGAGGTCATCCATGGTGGAGACGATGCCGGCACGGACCGGGTTGAGGTGGATGTAGCGGACGAGTTCTTTGAAGTACACCTCCTCCTCGCATATGATGGACTTGTAGCGGTTCTGGAAGAGCTGACCGCTTCGTCTGTGCCTCTTGTTGAAGGTTACGACATAGCCCGTGAGGAGCCTTCTCATGAGGTCGGCCATACCGAAGGGGCCGCTCCTTAAGAGGAAGTGGGCGTGGTTCGACATGAAGGACCAGGCGTAGCAGGCTGTTCGGGTCTGGGGCAAAAGGGTGGAGAGCCTCTCGATGAGATCCTTCCTGTCCCGGGCATCCCTGAATATGTTCCGTCTCTCGATACCGCGGATCATGACATGATGGAGGGTGCCTGCTGCATCGAGACGGGGCCGACGGGGCATGGACACATGATACCACCGGCATTACGGTGTGTCAATTGATATATTTAAGGACGTCCCTAGGTATTCACTGCTCCATGAGGGAGTTGCGAGCGGCAACGTCGGTAGCGGCCATGAACTGTTCCACCAGGGACTGCAGTTGCCCTGTCGTATCCCGCGCCATCGCCTGATGGAGGTCATGAACATTGCCATAGCCCTGAAGATCAGGGAGTTCCGCTATATCCTCGGAGACATCGAGCCATGCATTGGCGATGGTATAGGTGACATCTCTCTCAAGTTCATAACCACCCACGTTACCGGTCGTGTCGTCGGATCTGACAAAGGTACCTTGCTGGATGAGGGTGTTGCCGTTTCCATCCGGGGTACTTGTATCGGTATGGTTGAGGTTAATGGCCTTCACACCAGCTTCATCAAGGGAGAAAAGTTCATCAGGTGAAGAATACCCATCGCCATCTAAATCCTGCCAGATCTTAAGCTGGCTCCAAACCGCATCATCTATATCGATCTTACCGTCTGCATTGCCGTCCCACTGCGCCAGGGCCTCAAACCCGTCGGTTGCCTTTTGTCCGTTCTGGAGGATTGTTTGGTCGCCGAATAGTTCACCCCCATTCTCAATGATGCCGTCACCGTCACGATCCATGACCAGGAGGCCGTCATCGCTGCCCACCCAGCCTGTCTGTTCGGCAAACCCGTTGCCGTCGTGGTCGAAGTAGGCACCACTCTTGTTGTCTACGGTTTCTAGTCCGTCGCCGTCGAGATCAAGGATGAGGGGATCACGACGAACAACGGTAATTGCAGATCCAAAAAGCTCTAGTGCGGAACTAATGGTCCGAGATATGCTGAATTCATCCCCTTTTTTTTATCCCATAAAAATCAGCAGCACCGTTCTCCCAACACCACCTCCAAAATTTGCTGGCGGCTAAACCAACCCCAATTCCCACTAGACCTGCTATAAAAATGGGTGCACCCAAAGTGGCGGCTGTCGCAATAGCCAAAGCACCAACCGCCATTCCAGCTAACACTTCTACAGCCTTTTGCCCAACTTCATAGGCATCACCAGTAGCAGCAGCTGCACCTAATTGAACGATATTTATGCAAGGCCCCAAGTTGTTGGCAACCCCCGTTATCCATTTCATTTTTGTAGCAGTCGTAACTGCATCGTCCATAATCTGGGACGCTGTATTGCTTGCGGTTGATGCAATACGCTCATTGGCAGCTACCGTTGCCATTGCGTTCTTATAAAGGGGCGAATCGGGGACGTCAGCATACTGTGCGGCTTCCTTTGCCGCTGCAGCTGCCAGTTTGATGCTTTGTTGACTTCGATACTGTTCAAATGCTGCATCAATAAGCGCCTGTCTTTCGATTGCTGGTATACCGCCAGGGCCGAATTGTTGGTCTATGATATTTGCGATAGCCGCTTTCACTGCATCCGCTGTTACCCCTACGTCATCCCACCAGTCAAGCTCAAAGCTCTGGTAATTCTTGCTCATCTACTTCCCCCTTCCTTGTTCAGAAAGATCACCTTGAAATTCTTTATCCACCAAATGGTTGACGCAATCAAACCAGAAACAGCCAATGACATAATCACGCCATATACGCCCTGCACTATCTTCGTGAGATGAACACAAAGCCAGGTACAAGATTCTTCTTCGGGCAACGCAAAATAGAAATAGAGAAAAAAGATGATTCCAGTAAATGAAAAGATGAGAAACGACCGCCAATACCGAGTGGCAGGCTTTTCGCGCCATTTTTGAAGAAAATCGTTTTCCGATGGCTTGTGCCGGAAAATAATAACTGTTTGGAATGGAATTGAAACCCAGCAGTACACAAAAAAGAACTTCGTCACCTGCGGAAAAGATGAACGGGCCTCCCACTTGTCGATAGAAGGTACGATTTCCGATACGTATTTCGCTATTGTGCTAAGAAACGGTGATTCATCCAGAATGTTCTCCGAGACAAGTAACACTAATAGAACACCAACTATTTGAAAGATCCATAAAGACAATTTGCGCGTTAATGGATCCTCAAGGATCTTCGACCAACCCACGGGCAAATACACGGCTCAATACCTCCATGCGAATCAAAGTTTCCAAACCCTTCTTCCTTCGCGATGCTATCTCCGAAGTACGTTGGGATACTCACGGACACTCCTCAGATGGAACAAGTAGACACCCTGCTTACAAAGGTCCCCGGGGTCACCTATATCTCTCCTTTGCCAAGCTGGACCGTCATCAACATTCCCTGAATAGAGCAATGTCGCTGATCCTGGAGTAGCTTCACTGGGAACAGCAGGGGTCTGTTGTAGAAGCTGTCGCAAACCGTGAACGTCTGTATATCCTGTTGTACCAATTAGACAGCAAGCTTCCTTATATGTGAATCCCATGCCGTTGTCTGCTGAAGTGTATACACCCGGTCCCTGAGGTAAAGCTCCGTCATGCTACTCCGGTGAGATCACCTTATGCAATATAACGTTCTCCCCTTCCTGACTAACCACTTCGTTGCACCAATATCATTGTTGCCCTTGCCGCCGGTTCTTTTTTAACCTTGGGGGAAAATTTACTGGGATGTTGACTCTATGATGTGTTCTTCCCTCTTGATGAGGATCACTTGTTGTCGGATCAATACCTTTATAAGGGAATGAAGCTCTATTGTCAAGAGCATTTTGTAAGACAATGGTCCAAAAGTGTTAAACCTTGTGTCGGCTTCTTCTTCTCCCTCCATACTATCACTTGAACCTTGCAAGATCGAAAAAGGTATGATACACATTCGCCAGGCTCTCACCTTAGTGACTCCGGCATAATTGACAGAAGCGATATTAACACGTGGAGCAATCATGAACGTTCTCTTCATCCACCAGAACTTCCCCGGGCAGTTCAAGCACCTGGTGAATCGTTTCGTGTCCTCACGGGGTAACAGGGTGGTGGGCATCTGCCAGCCCCAGGCGCCGGGGATACGGGACGGGCAGTTCGCCTCGGTGTTGAAAGGGGTGTACAGCCCGCATCGGAAGCCCGCGAAGAGCACCCATCCCTATTTGAGGAGCGTGGAGTCGGGGGTGCTGAGCGGGCAGGGGGTGGCAAGGAAGCTTCTCGAGCTTAAAAGACAAGGGTTCAGGCCGGATGTCGCCTTTGCCCATATCGGGTGGGGGAAGGCGCTCTATTTCAGGGACGTCTATCCCGATGTTCCCCTTGTCGGGTACTGCGAGTTCTACTACCAGGGGGACGGGGCGGACCTGGGGTTCGATCCGGAGTTCCCCGTGGACCTTGACGACCGCAT
>Ga0334887_1003130_pt1 | contig 16985 bp, 12 predicted proteins | sample GraSluR1_MG_10_FD_207217 | JGI IMG/M metagenome (GOLD analysis project Ga0334887, IMG submission 207217) | Sludge microbial communities from methane-producing bioreactor in Wageningen University, Netherlands - Granular Sludge_18_07-R1 | ecosystem: Engineered > Bioreactor > Anaerobic >...
GCGCGCCCTCGCCATGACGACGCGCGGCAAAGTGTTCGCCTTCTATAACCACGAGGGTCCCGTCCTCCAGTATGGGAAGCGCGACGGCGTGCGCTACCGGCACGCGACATGGCTATATGATGGCCGGTGTTTGGCCGCGATCACGGATGAACCGGGAGAGGAAACACTGGAGATCTACGGGCCGGAGCCGATGCAGACGCCGCGCCGTCTGGGCGATCTCGACTTGGGACGCGTGGCGGAGATGAAGTCCTCGCCGGTCGCCAACCGCGTGGCGCTCACCAACCACCGCTACGAACTGCTGACCGTCGACCTGGACAGCGGCGAGCTGACCGTCGTCGACCGCAGTCCGTTCCGCAGCATTGGCGGCTTCGACTGGTCGCCGGATGGCCGCTGGCTGGCCTATAGCTTCAGCGCTACCCTCAACACCAGCGAGATTCGCCTCTGCCGGCTGCGGGATGCCGCGGCGAATGCGAGTGAGGCGCCTACGGATGGGCCGGGCGAAGGGGATCAGGAGCCTGTCGAAGGCAAGACCTTCACCGTGACCGCGCCGGTGTTGCATGATGTCAGCCCGTCTTTTGACCCCGATGGAAAATACCTCTATTTCCTCAGCTTCCGCGAGTTCAACCCCGTGTATGACGGGCTGCATTTCGACCTGGGCTTTCCGTGGGGTATGCGGCCCTATTTGATCACGCTGCAAGATGATCTGCCGAACCCCTTCATCCCCCGGCCCGACTTCGAGGACGAGGATCGCGAAGACGACAAGGACGGAGACGACGAGCATGGCGGCGGTCGCAGCGGTGAGGATGACGGCGATTACGATGAGGGGGATGACGGGTACGAAGACGGATATGACGACGAATATGCGGACGACGAGGATGGCGATCCGGACGATGAGCTCGACGACGGCGACGCCTTGCGCCGCGCTGCGCGGTCGCGTGACGCCGAAGCGCTCGTTCCGCCGGCAAGCGTAGACGGCCGCAAGGAGAAAGAGGGGCCGCGCACGGCCAGACGCGATGACGGAAGAGACGAGGAGACGCCGCCGCCGTTGCGCATCGATCTGGACGGCATCGAGCGGCGCGTCGTCGCCTTCCCCGTGCCCGACGCCCGTTACGGGCAGGTGATGGGTATTCCCGGAAAGGCGCTGTTCACGGTCTTTCCGTTGGAAGGGACGCTGGACAATGAGCAAGCCTGGGAAAACGGCGAACCGGAAGCGGGCGAGCTGCGCCTGTACGACTTTAAGGAGTACAAAGCGGAGACGCTGCTGGAGAATATCAACGAGTTTAGCCTATCGGCCAATGGCAAGAAACTGGTCTACCGGTCGGGCAGCCAGTTGCGCGTGATCGACGCCGGAGTGAAGCCGCCCAGCGGCGGCGCGCCGCGCAAGAGCGGCTGGATCAACTTGCAGCGCGTGAAGGTATCGATCGATCCGCAGTCCGAATGGGAGCAGATGTTTCGCGAAGCGTGGCGTTTGCAGCGCGATCACTTCTGGACCGAGGACATGTCGCAGGTGGATTGGCAGACGGTCTATACTCGTTACTTCCCGCTGATTGAGCGTGTGAGCACGCGCAGTGAGTTCAGCGATCTGATGTGGGAGATGCAGGGCGAGCTGGGCACGAGCCATGCCTACGAGTTCGGCGGGGATTACCGTCCGCGGCCCTACTATGGGCAGGGCTTCTTGGGGGCCGAACTTGCTTGGGACGCGCAGGCGGGCGGCTATCGCGTCGGCCAGTTGTTGCAGGGCGATCCGTGGGACGAGAAGAGCGCCTCGCCGCTGGCCGGCCCGGGCATCGACGTGAAGCCCGGCGATGTGGTGTTGGCTATCAACGGGCAGCGGCTGGACGCAGACACGAGCCCGGCGCAATTGCTGGTCAACCAGGCGGGCAACGAGGTGCTGTTGACGTTGCTGCCGCGCACCCAGCCGGAAGCGGTCGCGGCTGGGGCCGACGGCGGCGACCAGAAGCCGGATGAGGCCGCGTCCGCACCAATCGAGTTGGCCGGCGGCGAGGACGAGCAACTGCGCTCGGTGACGGTGCGCGCGGTACAGTCAGAGGCGACGGCTTGCTATCGTCGCTGGGTGGAGGAGAACCGGCGCAAGGTGCACGCGGCCACCGGCGGGCGCGCGGGCTATGTCCATATCCCCGACATGGGGCCGAAGGGCTACGCCGAGTTCCATCGCGGGTATCTGGCGGAGATTGACCGCGACGCGCTGATTGTCGACGTGCGCTACAACGGGGGCGGCCATGTCAGCCAGTTGATTTTGGAGAAACTAGCGCGACGCCGGCTGGGCTATGACCTGTCGCGCTGGGGAGGGCTGATCCCGTATCCGGTCGAGTCTGTGGCTGGGCCATTGGTGGCGTTGACGAACGAGCACGCGGGCAGCGACGGCGACATTTTCTGTCACAGCTTCAAGCTGATGAAGCTGGGCCCGTTGATCGGCAAGCGCACATGGGGCGGTGTGATCGGCATCTACCCGCGCAATGCCCTGGTGGACGGTACGATCACGACGCAGCCGGAATATAGCTTCTGGTTCGAGGATGTCGGCTGGAACGTGGAGAACTACGGCACGGACCCGGACATCGAGGTGGACATCCTGCCTCAGGACTGCGCTGCGGGCGTCGATGCCCAGCTTGAGCGCGCGATTGCGGAGGCTCTGCGGCTGTTGGAGGCAACGCCCGTGAGCCGGCCTCAGTTGGAGCCGCGGCCGAGCCGCGCGATTCCCAAGTTGCCCCCGCGCCCGCCCGCGGCATAACCTGCCGCGGTTTACGGCCAACAAGCGGCTTCTACGACAAAAGACCGGCTCCTCTGCCGGTTTTTTGTTAGGTGAATGTATCGGGCAGATGCGCTAGTACCCAACCTCCGTTTTGCCGCCTCTTTTCGTGAAAATGTCTCGTAGGAAAGTCGGACATCTGCGGCTACACGCAGACGATTATACGCTCTATCTTAGGGGCGGCGCACAGAGGCGTGCGCAAGCTGATGGCAAAGGGCGTTCCCCACGATCAGCCTACGGTTTTCGGACAAGCGTCGTATGAATTGGCGCGGTAGGCAAAGCATAGGAAGGCCGGTGGACGCCCGGGCATTGCAGAGCGGAAAAGCATACTACCATGGCTAATGGCTGCGGATGGCGCCTTGATCGAATCCGGCATACGAAACTGAGCCGGCGCTGAAATGAACCGACACTCTCAGCCGCTCCAGTTCGACTTCCACGATTTCTGTCCCTTTGCGGGAAACCTCCGTGGCGTTATCGAGCTGTTTTGTGGCGTAAAGCACTCAACGACACGGAGGCGCACTCGATGAACATGTTCAAACGGCGTCCGCCCGTCTCGCCTATGCGCGCGGGCGGAGACAGACTCGGCCTTTCATTTGCGAAGGCCTTGTTTCCGCGCCGCCGTCTGACGTGGGCGGCGGTCGTGTTGGCGGCGTCGATGGCGGCGCTTGGCCTGTTTAGCACAGGCCATACGGCGGAGGCCAAGTCCTCGCTGGCGTCCCCGTTAAATGGCGGAACCGTCTACCTGCCCATGATCAGCGCCAATGCGGTCTCCGCCGCCAACCAGACGTGCGAACTGAACACGCAGGAGGGGGCGGTGTTAAAGCTTGTGACCGAGGACCCGGATCAGAAGCGCAAAGAGATTCGTTGTAACCCGGTGCTGGCGCGGGTGGCGCGTGAGCGGGCGAGGGACATGGCGACGCGCCGTTATTTCGATCATGTAAACCCTGATGGGTATGGCCCCAACTATATGGCGCGGGCGGCCGGGTATAAGTTGCCCGATTGGTATGACAAGTCTGATCGAGCAAACAACATCGAGTCGATCGGGGGCGGCTATAAGGATGCCTACGCGTTGTGGCGGGCTTGGCTCAGTTCGGAGTATCACCGGATGCATGTGCTGGGCACAGACGGGTTCTACGCCGAGCAAGAGGAGATCGGCATTGGGTTTTACGAGGACCCGAACAGCCCCTACGGCACATACTGGGTGTTCATCAGCGCGCCCAAGGAATAGGCGGAATCGCCTAGAGCAGAACGCCGGCATGTAGGAGCGGCATCCCTGCCGCTCGTGAATTGCCGATCCAAGCAAACATAAGCGGCGAATACCGGGCGGGGTAAGGCATGGAAGCAGCTTTGCCCCGCCTTTGCGCGCTGGCGCGTTTCTTCTTTCACGCTTCTCTGATTCCGCCTCAGGCAGGGCTGCGGTAAAATGGGGGTGTTCGATAGCCGTAGCCGGCAGGAGCCGGCACATAGCCTTGAGAGGGAACGCTTGAGCCAAGTCGCCAGTTGGGATGAGTTCTACCAGACCCGCCACCTGCGTCGCAAGCCGTTGGTGGTCGCTCATCGTGGCGTGCCGGGGTTGTTGCCGGAGAACACGCTGGCTTCGTTTGCCCTTGCCCTGGAACAAGGCGCGGACGTGCTGGAGACAGATCTGCGCTTCACCAAAGACGGAGAGATCGTCCTCTTTCACGATGCGACCCTGGAACGCATGACGGAGGGGGCGGGCCCGCTGCGCGATCATACGCTTGCGGAGATCAAGAGGCTGCGCACTTGGGCGCCGCAGCGACGACTAAGCGCGCAGCGACCGCCGGCGCTGATTGAACTGCTGGAGATGACCCAGGCGCGCACGCCACTGTTGTTGGAACTTAAGGACCCGCTGTTTGCGGATGAAGAGTACGCCCGCAAGCTGGCGGACATTCTCGTCGCCTATAAAGCGGTGGAACGTTGCGCCTTGGTATCCTTTCATCCTGCGCTGGTGGCGTCGGTAAAGCGTCTGCTGCCCGCCATCCCGACCGGACACATCACGCTGAATAACCCGCTTCCGGTTCCGGATACGGAGTTGTTGGGGCCGTTTTGGCCGCTGCTCTTTGCGAACCCGTTCTATGTCGCCGCGGCGCACCGCATGGGCGGCATCGTCGCGCCGCTGGATACGACGCCGGAGCGGCGCATGCGCTATTATTTGCAGCTTGGCGTGGACGCGGTGCTGGCTGATGACCCGGCGGGCGCCATTGCAGCCATGGGAGGGAAAGCGTGAACGAACGGCGTAGCGTTGCAGTGTTGCTCTTTCCCGGCGTCGAGTTGTTGGATTTCGCCGGCCCGTTCGAGGTCTTCAGCGCGGCGCGGCCGTCGACCGATAGCCGCGAGCGGCTGATGGACGTCTTCACCGTAGCCGAGACGCGCGACGCCATCCGCTGCAACAATCCGGTGACCGTGTTGCCGGACTATACCCTGGCGGATTGCTCGCAGGCCGATGTGCTGGTCGTGCCGGGCGGGATGGGGACGCGCAGTGCGGTGGATCGCCCGGCGCTGATCGAGTGGATTGCGGCGCAGGCGAGCACAGCTGAGATCACGGCTAGCGTGTGCACGGGGAGCTTCTTGCTGGCGAAGGCCGGGCTGCTGCAGGGGAGGTCTGCAACGACGCACTGGGCGAGCGTCGAGCGTCTGCGCGGCGGTTTTCCGGGACTTGACGTCCGCGCAGATGCGCGTTGGGTTGACGCCGGCCCGGTGATCAGCAGCGCAGGCGTCAGCGCAGGCATCGACATGGCGCTGTACGTCCTGGCGCGACTGTATGGCAAGGATGCGGCGGATGCAACGGCGCGCTGGATCCAGTACGATCATTGGCGCTAGGCGCGGCGCAGCGGTGGGCGGGTATCGAGATGGATTCGTCTGTGCAATTTGAGAGAAGCCAGATGGCGAGCGATGGCCGCGCATGGGGGCAGAACCCGGCGTTGTTGAATGACAAGCCCCGCTATGTCAACCGCATGTTTGCCCGCATTGCGGCGCGCTATGACTTGATGAACGCGCTGATGACCTTCGGGCAAGATCAGTACTGGCGCCGCGCGTTGCTCGAAGCGGCTAACCTGCCGCCGCGGGGACGGCTGCTGGACGTGGGCGCGGGGACCGGCGAGATCGCACGCCAGGCGGCGCAGCTCTATCCCGGCGTGGAGGTGGTCGGAGCGGACTTCACGCTGGAGATGATGGCGGCGGCCCAGGCCAAGCGCTTCCGCCCGCCCATCCCGTTTGTTCAAGGCGACACGTTGGCGCTGCCGTTTGCCGACAACAGCTTCGACGCCGCGGTGAGCGGTTTTCTGCTGCGCAACGTGGTTGACCGCAAGGCGGCGCTGCGCGAGCAGGCGCGGGTGACCAAGCCCGGCGGGCGCGTCGTCTGCCTGGAAACTGCGCCCCCGCAGAATGTGCTGATGGAGCCGCTGTTTCGCCTCTATTTCTTCGGACTGATCCCCTGGATCGGCGGGCTGGTGAGCGGCGACGCAGAGGCGTATGCCTACCTGCCGAACAGCACGGTCGAATTCCCCGCGCCGGCGGCTTTCAAGCACGAGATGGAACTAGCCGGGCTACGCAACGTTAGTTACAGGACGCTCATGTTCGGCGCTGTGGCGATTCATTGGGGCGAGAAGCGAGGGGCCACGAGTCACGAGCCACGAGTCATGATTCGTGACGAATGATGATCTGGGCATGGGCAAAAGAGCGATTTGATTTTTATGGACCTTGACCTTCATGGCGAGCGCGCGGCGTTGCGCGGCAATCCGAGTTTTGTATGGCGCGCGGGGCAGGACCGGCGACTGGGCATGATCGTGCGCTGGGGCATGGCCCACCCGCGCACCCGGCTGTCGCGCATTCTGGTGAACGGTTGCGGCGTGGGCATGTATGTGCGAGCGCTGCAGCCCTATGCGGAGCAGATCTGCGGCATTGACATTGAGCCGGAGCATTTGACGCGCGCCGCGGCCAACGCGCCGGAGGCGCAGTTGCAGCTTGCCATGTGCGAGGCGCTGCCCTATGCCGACGGCGCGTTCGACTTGATCCTGAGCCACGAGGTGATCGAGCATGTGAGCGATGACCGGCGGACGGCCGCGGAGATGGCGCGTGTGCTCAAGCCCGGCGGGCGCGCCGTGATCTTTGCGCCTAATCGTTGGCATCCGTTTGAGACGCATGGGCACTATTGGCGCGGCGCGTACCATTTCGGCAACACACCGCTGATCAACTATCTGCCGGACACGCTGCGCAACAGGCTCGCCCCGCATGTGCGCACCTACACGGCTGAGGGGTTGCGCAGCCTGTTCCTCGGCTTGCCGGTGCGGGTGGTGCATCACAGCCAGATTTTCCCCGGCTACGACAACGTGGCGCACCGTTTCCCTCTGTTGGGCAGAGCGGTGCGGGCCGTGACCTATGCATTAGAGCGCACGCCGTTGCGCGGGCTGGGCATCAGCCATATGCTTGTGGTGGAGAAAAGCACGACGTGATAGGTCACGAGTCAGATATCGCGGATAACGGATGATTCGTGATGGGTGACTCGTGACGTATGAAGCATGACGGATTTTGGGGCGCTGCGCAGCGGGCGCAGCCTTTGGCCGCAAAGAGGGTGTAGATTCGATGGAGCGTTTGGACCGTCACGATCGGGTAATGATATCGCGGCGCAAACGGCTGCGGGCAAGGGTGAACCGCCCGCGCCCGTGGCTTTGGCTCGCCCAGGGCGTCGTAGCCGTCTTCCTCGTGGTGTTCATGTCGTTTGGGTTGATGGCGGGCGTGAGCATTGCGGCCGTATATAGCATCTACAATTCCTATGCGGCCCAACTTCCCGACGCAAGCATCATCGAAGCGGAGCAGGACGATTTCCAGACGGTGCGCATCTACGACCGCACGGGGAGTTATCTGCTCTATGAGAGCGTGGATCCGCGCCCGTTCCGCGGCGACCGCACCTATGTGCCACTGGCAGAGATGTCGCCCTGGGTGGCGCGCGCCGCGGTTGCATCCGAGGATCGCAACTACTGGGAACACCCTGGAATCAACGTGCGCGGTCTGCTGCGCGCCTTCATCTCCAACTTGCAGGGCGGCGCGGTGCAGGGCGGTTCGTCGATCACGCAGCAGTTGATCAAGAACGTGGTGATCCCGATTGAGGAGCGCGCCCAGCAGAGCTATGCGCGCAAGCTCAAAGAGGTGATCCTGGCGCTGGAGGTGACGCGGCGTTACCCAAAGGAGAAGGTCCTGGAGTGGTATCTAAACAATAACTTCTACGGGAACCTGGCCTATGGGGTGGAAGCCGCGAGCCAGGTCTACTTCGGCAAGAGCAGCACTGAGCTCAATCTGGCCGAGGCGGCCATGCTGACGGCCGTACCGCAGTTCCCCGCGCTGAACCCCATCGACTCGCCGGAGGATGCTAAACGGCGCCAGGGCATTACGCTGCAAGCGATGGTGGATGCGGGCTACATCACGGCCCAAGAGGCCGAGGCAGCCTTTCAGCAAGAGCTTGACTTGCGGCGGTCGGTGACGGAGCGTTTCGACATTTTGACGGCGCCGCATTTTGCGCTGTATGTGCTCGACCAGGTGAAGCGGGAGTTTAACGCGGCGGACGATCCCTATTTCATTTGGAAAAAAGGGTTGACGATCTATACGACGCTGGATGTGGATCTGCAGCGTCATGCCGAGCAGATAGCGCGCGAGCAGGTCGCTCTGCTGGATGAGCAGGGCAAAAACGCCAGCAATGCCGCGGTGGTCGTGATCAAGAATGACACAGGCGAAATCCTGGCGATGGTCGGTTCGTTGAACTATAACAACGAGGAGATCGATGGCCAGGTGAACGTGGCGACCGCCGAACGCCAGCCCGGCTCCAGCTTCAAGCCATATGTCTATTTGACGGCTTTGCAACAAGGGATGACGCCCGCCACTATGATATTGGACGTGGCGACGGCCTTCCCGCAGGCCGATGGCAGCTACTACCGGCCGGAAAACTACGACCGGCAGTATCATGGGCCGACGTCGTTGCGCAACGCGCTGGCGCGATCCTACAACATCCCGGCCATCCGCGTGATGGACCAGGTAGGCGTCGCCAACGCTCTGCGCACTGCGCACCGCATGGGCATCAACGGGCTGGACCGGGGGCTGAACTTCTACGGCCTAAGCTTGGTGCTGGGCGGAGGCGAGGTCTCATTGCTTGACCACACCTATGCCTACAGCGTGTTGGGCAATGGCGGGGTGATGGTGGGCGAACCGGTGCGGCCCTCGGAGCGGCGCGAAGGTTTTCGCAACCTAAACCCGGTGTCGGTCTTGCAAGTGCGCGATGCCGACGGCAACGTGCTGAAGCAGTATGAGCAGCCGGACGCGGAGCGGATCGTCAGCGCGGAGGTGGCCTATCTGATGGCCGACATCATGAGCGATGACGTGGCGCGCGCCCCTTCTTTCGGGGCGAATACCGACCTGACGCTGCCTGACCGCAGAGTGGCGGCTAAGACGGGCACCACCAACGGCTGGAAAGACAACTGGACGATGGGTTTCACGCCGCAGCTGACGACCGGCGTGTGGGTAGGCAACACCGACAACGAGTCGATGGAGAATGTGACCGGGTTATCGGGCGCGGCGCCGATCTGGAACGCGGTCATGCGCAAGTACCACGAGAGCGTACCGCCCGCCTGGTATGATCAGCCGCCCGGCATCACCTCGCGCGTCGTGTGTACGCCCAGCGGCCTGTTACCCACGGACGCCTGTCCGGGGGCTAATCAGCGCACGGAGATATTCGTGGCGGGCACAGAGCCGACCCTGTCCGACAACATCTGGCAGGCCTTTGAGATCGACATGGAGACGGGCATGTTGGCGTCGCCGCTGACGCCGCCCGAACGCCGTGAGACGCGGGTGTATGAGATGCTGCCTCAGGAAGCGATGGACTGGGTGCGCGACAACGGCATACCGCAGCCGCCGCAGGAAGCGTCAGTCGTGCGCCTGGAAGATTACGACCCCGACGCGGCCATCATCCAGCCCACATTGAATGGCTATATCGGCGGGGTGGTCGAGATTATCGGCAATGCGCGCGGCGGGCCATACCGGCTGGAATACGGCAGCGGAGCCGAGCCGCAAGAGTGGGCGCCGATTGGGCCGGAGCACGGCGGCGACATCTCGAACGGGGTGTTGGAAGCGTTCGACACTACCGGATTGGCAGAGGGCCTCTATACGCTGCGCCTAACCGTGAATCGGGGAGACGGGCCGCGAGTTTGGACCACGCCGGTCACCGTCGACAACACGCCGCCGACCGTGATTATCAGCGAGCCGCGGCCTGACCAGCTATACGTGCTGGAGACTCACGAGCAGATCAACGTGAATGTGCTTGTGAACGATACGTGGGCAGTGGATCGCGTTGAGTACTTCATCGATGCGACCGGGTTTGCCACCAGCACGGTGGCGCCGTATAACGAGCGCTGGCCGATTGTCATGCGCGACATTCAGCAGATCGAAGCGCCGGGGACTGTGAACTGGCTAGGCTTTGAGAGCGATGATCCCGATATTCAGCCCGGACGCGCTCGCCTGTTTGAGGATGGCTTCATGGCGGTGCGCACCAGCAACGGCGTTTATCTGGAGGGGCATTTGATCAAGGTGATCGCCTATGACCGCGCCGGCAATATGGCCGAAAGTGAGGAGGTGCGCGCTTATGTGCGCAGACGCCCGCCGAGAGAGGCTGCCGGGCCGTGAGCCATCCGTCACGAGTCAACCGTCATGAGTCATTAGCGAGAAGCGGCGAGGGGTATGGCGATAATACTGGTCACGAATGACGACGGGGTGCACAGCCCGGGTTTGTTGGCTCTGCGCCAAGCGTTAACAGTCGTTGGAGAGGTTGCGGTGCTGGCGCCGGAGCGCAACTGGAGCGCCGGCAGCCATGCCAAGACGATGCATAAGCCTTTGCGCGTGACGCCTGTGACGTTAGCGGACGGCACGCCTGCACACAGCAGCAGCGGCAGCCCCACCGATTGTGTGGCGCTGGCCGCGGGCGGCGTGCTGGGCGTATTGCCGGACCTGGTGGTGAGCGGCATAAACAGCGGCTACAACTTAGGGGTTGACATCACCTATAGCGGCACGGTCGCCTGCGCCATGGAGGCGACCATCAAAGGCATCCCGGGCATCGCCGTGAGTACGGGCTTCGGCGTCGAAGGCGAGGCGGACATGGCGGAAGTGCTGGCGCTGGCCGGCCGCGTGGCGAGCCGCCTGGCTGAACAGGTGTTGGCGCGTGGCTTGCCGCCCAAGACGCTGCTTAATGTGAATGTGCCTGCGTTGGCCCCGGCGGAGATTCGCGGCATCCATGTAACACGCATGGGCGACCGCCATTACACTTTGGAGGAACTGGTGTCGCGCAATGATCCCTGGGGGAGGCCTTACTACTGGCTAGGGGGATCCGGGCCGGTCGATGTGCCGGATGACGGCGCCGATGTAGGCGCTGTGCGCAGCGGCTACATTAGCGTAACGCCTGTGACGCTCGACATGACCAATCATCCGTTTGTGGACACATTGGCTGCGTGGGATTTCGCCGCGGCGCAGCCGTGGGCCGAACTGAGCTAGAGGTCGTTGTGCAGACAGAGCAAAGCGCGACAATGTGGGAATCCGGGCCGCGGACGGCGGCAATGGTTTTTGCGCCGCTGACCTGCCGAACTCGCTGGGAGGGTGCGGCGGTTACGGTATGGCTGGCGCTGATTGATGCGCTGCTCTTGGTGTGGATGTGGCGGCGGCCTATCGACTGGGCGAAGTTCCTGTTGCTTGTGGTGATCGTCGCCAGCGTGCCGTTGATCTTGCATTTGGCATTGCGCACCTGGGCGGCGTTTACGTTGGAGTATTGGGTCGACCGCAATTCGATTACCGTGGTATGGGCGAACGCGCGGCAGGTCATTCCCTTGGGCCGCATCCGGCGCATCATACGCGGCGGGGTGGATAACCTGAGCCGCACGGCTTGGTTCCATTGGCCGGCGCCTTATCTCGGCAGTACCGGGCGCGCGTTGGGGCTGCTGAATATCAAGCTCTTGTCGACGCGGCCGTTGCCGGAGTGCCTGCTGTTGGAGACGGACAATGCAGTCTTTGCGCTTTCGCCGGCGGATGCGGACGGGTTTCTGGCTTCGCTGCAAGCGCGTCACAGCTTGGGGCCGGTCGCCGCGCTGGAGCCGGTCGTGCTGCGCAACTCGCCGTGGGATCGTGTGTTTCACCGCGAGGCGATCGGGCCATTGCTCTTGGGCGCCGGACTGCTGGGCGTGTTGGCGCTGTTCGGCGCGCTGATGTGGCAGTTCCCGGATTTGCCGGAGGCGCTGGCTTTTCACTACAATACGGACGGCCTGCCGGATGTCGTGCGCGAGAAAGATGCGCTGTTTCTCCTGCCGTCGATTGGCCTGTTGGCCTGGCTGGCAAATGGGGCGTGGGGCGCGTGGATGGCGCTACGCGATCAGCGCACCGGCGCTTATATGTTATGGGGCGGCGCCATCATTGTCCAGGCTTTTTCGTTTATGGCGCTCTATACCCTCATCAACTGATTAAAGCGAGTGACTGGACCGAGCGGATACGTGAGCGACGCAAGGCAGGACCCGTTTCTGAGCATCGTCATCCCTGCATACAACGAGGAGAAGCGACTGCCGCCGACGCTGCATAAGGTGGCGGAATTTCTTCGCGCCCAACCCTATCGCGCCGAGGCGCTGATCGTGGAAAACGGCTCCACGGATCGGACGTCGGCGGTGGTCGAAGCGTTCGCCGCTGAGCAGGTGAAGCCTGATGACCCGTTTGTCGTGCGCCTTCTGCACAGCGAGAAGGGCAAGGGCAATGCCGTGCGGCACGGCGCTATGTCCGCTCGCGGCGAGTACATTCTGATCAGTGATACCGACTTGGCTGTGCCGATTGAGGAAACGAGCCGTTTTCTGCCGCCTGCGCTCGCGCGCGACGGCTACGGCATCGCCATCGCCAGCCGGGAGATCCCCGGCGCGATTCGCCACGGCGAACCGGAATACCGGCACGTAATGGGGCGCGTGTTTAACCTGTTGGTGCGCTGGATGGCTGTGCCGAGGATTCAGGATACGCAGTGCGGCTTCAAGTGTCTCAGCCGGGAAGCGGCGCGCAGCGTCTTTCCGCTGCAGCGCATCGACGGCTGGGGCTTCGATGTCGAGGTGCTCTATATCGCCCAGCGTCACGGCATTCCCATTGTGGAAATTCCGGTGAACTGGTATTACGGCAAGGACAGCCGGGTCCGCCCGATTCAAGACACGATCAACATGGTGCGAGACTTGCTGACGATCCGGCGCAACAGCCGCGCCGGTTTGTACGACAAGGAGCTCAGCGCCAGCGGCGAGGAGTTGTCAGCCGTCTAGTTGCGCTTTGCGCCGGTTCATGCGCATGGCCTGGATGAGTTGGGCCATGTTGGCGACGTAGTGGGCGATGATGGGCGCGAGGATCGTGCCCGATAAGAGCCAGAGACCGCCCAGTAAGACGCCTGCGATCGTCGCACCGGCGATTCCCCATGCACCTTGCGGCAGATGGAGCAGGCCAAAGCCGGCGCCCGCCAAGATTACCAGCCAATGCACCGGCAGCAGAGGTGCAAGCCCGCCCAACAACAGGCTGCGAAAGAGCAGTTCCTCTAGTACGACAACGCCGGCCATCGCCACTGCCACCTTGACCAATTCCATCCGGCTGCGCGGCACGACGGCTTGCAGCACGACCGGCGAGTAGAAGCGCTCTCCGCTGCGACTGTGGACCCAGCGCGTAGCGAAGATGAATACGAGCGCCAGCGCGCCGCCCCAGGCGATTCCCTGCCGGATCGCCGTCTCCCAGTTCGTGAACACCCAGCCTAACGCTTCCCGCTCCAGCCCGCTGAGCAGACCCAAGCCGAGACACGCCGCGATCAACATGATGCGCAGGACGTTCTCCGCGGGCATGATCAGCAGGTTGCGGTCGGGGCGCCAATGCCGGAGAAGCCGGGCTGTGCGATAGGTCGCCAGACCAATCAGCGCGGTGAGGGCAAGCGTGAGTACGACGAACAGCCAGTAGCGGAACAAAGCGGCGTCCAGTGGTGTGCACGGGCGAAATGCGCCGTCAGACGGCTGCAGAGATCATAGCATGGCTGTTGGGGAGGGCCAAGGCCAACCTTAACGCCGGTTGGCGCGGTGAGACGCTTCACGGTACAATGTGCGCACAAATGTTCGGGCTTGTAGGAGGCGAGGATGGCGAAGGCGAAAGTGCAATACGTCTGCTCCGCATGTGGCAGCGTGCAGATGAAATGGATGGGTAAATGCCCAGATTGCGGCGAGTGGAATACGCTGGAGGAGGTCGTCGTCCCGGCCGTCGACGCCAAGCGTTCGTCGCGCCGCGGGGGAGCAATGGGCGGGCAAGGGGCCGACCCTGTGGCGCTGCGCGATGTGCCATCCGGTGCGGGCGAGCGGCTGACGCTGGACAATCAGGAGTTAAATCGTGTCCTCGGCGGGGGAATTGTGCCCGGCTCCGTCGTGCTGGTGGGCGGCGATCCGGGGATCGGCAAGAGCACGCTGTTGTTGCAGATGGCGGCGGAGGTGGCGCATGGAGGCCGCGCCGCGCTCTATGTCAGCGCAGAGGAGAGCGCACATCAGATCGCGCGCCGCGCGGCGCGGCTCGGCATTAATACAGATGATCTGTATGTGCTGGCGGAGATCGTGACGGAGCGAATCTTGGAGCGCATCGAGCGCATGCAGCCGGCGCTGGTGATCGTCGACTCGGTGCAGGCCATCTACGCCGAGGGAGGGCCGAGCGCTGCCGGCAGTGTGAGCCAGGTGCGCGATTCGGCGGCCCTGCTGCTGCGCACGGCGAAAGCCTATAACATCCCCGTATTTTTAGTCGGCCACGTCACCAAGGAAGGTTCGATCGCGGGGCCGCGCATCTTGGAGCACATGGTGGATGTGGTGCTGCAACTTGAGGGAGAGCGATTTCATGCGTACCGGCTGCTGCGGTCGGTGAAGAACCGCTTTGGCAGCACGAACGAGGTCGGCATCTTCGAGATGGGCGAGCGCGGCATGGAGGAGGTGCGCAACCCGTCGGAGATGTTCCTGGCGGAGCGACTGCCGAACGCCGCGGGCAGCGCTATCGCCGTCTCGATGGAGGGAACTCGCCCGCTTTTGGTGGAAGTGCAAGCCCTGAGCAGCCGCTCGGCCTTTAGCCAGCCGCGAAGGACGGCAAACGGCGTCGATTTCAACCGGCTGTTGTTGCTTACGGCCGTGCTGAGCAAGCGGCTTGGGCTGAATTTGAGCGATCAGGATGTGTTTGTCAATGTGGTGGGCGGGATGCATATCAGCGAGCCGGCCGCGGACTTGTCGATCGCGTTGGCGATCCTGAGCAGCTATCGCAACATGCCGATCGCGGCGGATTTGGCAGTCGTGGGCGAGGTGGGTCTCAGCGGCGAATTGCGCAGCGTCGGCCAATTGGCGCGGCGCCTGCACGAAGCGGCAAAGCTGGGCTTCAGCCGTGCGCTTGTCCCGCGCAGTGCGCTGCGTCGCGGCGGCGCGGACATCGCACCGGACGGCATGGAGGTCATTGGCCTGCGCACGCTGCGTGATGCGCTCGACGCGGCGCTGGCGAATTGACCGGCGCGCGGGGCCGGCTGCCGGTGCAACATTCGCCGGTCAGCGTTCGTCTCTTGGTCAGACCGATGCAAGCCGCTGCTATGTGGGCGGATGGAGAAGCGGAGGCGTACAGGCATGGCGGGAAGATGGCGGATCGGGATTTTGTGTGCGCTTGCGTTGGCGGCGTTGAGCGCGTTGCCTGTACGCGGCCAGACCGCAGCCGGCTCACAGGCCCACCAAGAGGTATTTCTGCCGATGCTGGCGGGCTATGAGGTCGCGGCCACGCCGGCGCCCACGACGCCGCGCACGGAGCCGATCTATGCGCTCGCGGGCGAGCTGCGCACGGCTGTGGGCAGACGTTATTCTTACTATCTGACGACGGCGGACAACCGGGAGTTTGGGTTGTCCGGCGACTCGCCCGAAGAGGAGACGCTGATCGACGCCTTGGCGCGCCCAGGGGCGAGTGTGCCGGTGAAGGTATGGGGGACGGCCTATGCGGCCGCGGCGGGCGGTGAGGCGTCGATTGTCGTCACCGGCATTTTGCCCGCAGAGCCGCCGCCGACGCCTACGCCGCAGCCCGGAGGGCCGCCGGTCGCCGTAGTCCGCTTCAACCTGGTCACGTTGCGCTCCGGCCCCAGCCAATCGACGGCTGCAGCGGGCAGCGTGGTGTATAACCAACGCTGCGCAATTGTGGGGCGCTATACCGCGGGAACATGGCTTGAGATCGACTGCGGCGATGGGACGCGCGGGTGGATCGACAGCCGGTTGGCGGCGGTGGAGGGCGACCTAAGCTCCGTGCCGCTCTTCGCGCAGATGCCGACGCCGCGACCTGCCTCTACGCCCACGCCGCTGCCTTCGCCCACGCCTACGCCCCAGGCCAAGTGGCGCGTGACGCTGTTCAACAATATGCGCCTGCTCGATCCGCCTGTTGCCCAAGCGTTTGTCGATACGATTGATTTCGACTGGGGCGCCGGCAGCCCCAACCCGTTGCTGCCGGCGGACGGGTTTTCCATGCGTTTCGATGCGACGCAGAATTTCGCCCCGGGCGTCTATCAGTTCCGGGCGCGGGCGGATGACGGCGTGCGTGTCTGGCTCGACGATCAACTGGTGATCGACGAGTGGCGCGGGCCGAGCGGCAGGACCTATACTGCCACGCGCAACCTGTCAGGCCGGCATGATCTGCGCGTCGAATATTATGAAGCGTCCGGTCTGGCGAGCCTCTGGTTCGAGATCGCGGGCTATAACCAGGCGCCTGCATGGCAGGCGGAGTACTTCTCTAACACGGCGTTGGCAGGGTCGCCCGTGACGGTTCAACAGGAACCGCCCTCGGCGATTCCGCTGGCGTATGACTGGGGCTACGGTTCGCCTGCGTCCGGTGTTCCGGCGGATCTATGGTCGGCGCGTTGGAGCGGGAATTTCGTGTTCGACACGGGCGACTATATCTTCCGGGCGATCGCGGATGACGGCGTGCGCGTGTCGATCGACGGGCTACGCGTGATCGACCAGTGGCGCGACGGCTATAATAACGTGACAAACCGTTTCATCGGCGTCGGACAGGGCCTGCATTCAGTGGTGGTGGAGTATTATGAGCGCACCGGCCGGGCGGAACTGCAAGTGTGGTGGTTCCCCGCGCCGCCGGAAGTTGGGCTAAGATAAGACCGCAGTAATGCGCA
>Ga0334887_1003144_pt1 | contig 16908 bp, 14 predicted proteins | sample GraSluR1_MG_10_FD_207217 | JGI IMG/M metagenome (GOLD analysis project Ga0334887, IMG submission 207217) | Sludge microbial communities from methane-producing bioreactor in Wageningen University, Netherlands - Granular Sludge_18_07-R1 | ecosystem: Engineered > Bioreactor > Anaerobic >...
CACCGTATATCCATCAACGGTTTGTACCAAAGCTGATTTGGCCCAACGATCTGTTTTAATCATCAAAAATCCCAGAGGATATGTGATCTGAAAACGCTCATGAAGATCGTTCACCTGAAACGCGCGAACGGTACCATCCCAATGGATGGTGATCATCAACTCTTCTTCTTCCGCAAATAGGGCATCTAAAACAATTCCTCGATTCAGCCTTTTGCTGGAAGCCAAGGACCCATCCAATGGTTGATAATAGATTTCTCCACTCGAATCAATCATAATGAATTGACCCGGATCTGCCTTGAACGAAAAAGCCCCAGCAATTGACCGTTGATGCGATAAAGATTTCGGTTCGCCCTCATGAAAGGGGATCCACCAATTAACCAATCCGCTGGCATAGGTCGATATCAAACCCCCTTGATCAAACAGGCGCAAACTGGATATAGGGTGTCCACTGGGTTCGAGTTTCCAGAGATCTCTTCCAGTTAGATGAAAGGATTCGGCGGTCCCGTCACTCAACCGAACCAACACGCGATGATTCATCACTTGGAGTTCCACAATCCGCTTGTCTAAGGGATACGCAACGATCCAGTCCAAATCTTGGTCTTCCCGGATCTGATAGACATGAAGGGTCTTCCCTGATTGCGCGAAGAGATAGGGTTCATGAATAGCAGCAATCAAGATCGTTTCTCCCATTTCCATCCATCTCAACGTCTGGGTATCCCTGATCCAGTAATAAAGGATTCGATCGGTCGTCCACAATATATTGGCATATGGATCCATATCAAAGAGATCAATCGAAGCAGAAGAAAAGACCTCGCTGTACATCTCGGGTAGCTTCAACCCTGAAAGAGGAGGGGCAAGAAAAAAAGCGGGGTCGAGCACAAGGAGATCCAAAGGTTTATCAGTTGAAACCGGGACCGCTTCTTCAATCGGTTCTTCATCAACTTCAACAGTAGGTTCTGCCGGAACCCTTTCAGGAGGGATCAGGGATGTAATCTGTGGGTTAAGCCGCAAGAAGCGACTGCTTTCATCCACATCGTATACGTTGAATCCCAACATCAACCGGGGCTCGTCTTTTGTATACCCTTGGATGACAAAGGTAGACAAACGCACCTGATCGGACCAGTTCTGCGCAAGAACAACGGAATCTTTTCGATATGCGTTGATGTATTGAGTGCCAAATTCCCTACCGATTTCTTGGAGCAACTGTTGGTAATGGGATGGCGTCATACCGATCGGGTACAGGATGCACCTGTTGGTTTTAAGGGAATGAATTGCTTCCGAGAGCGTGAACCGGCTGCCCGAACTCGAATCAAAGTAATCGTGGTCGATTCCGTCGGTCAACAGGATAATGTAGCGGAGTCCTTCGATTCGGGACAGGTAACTCGACGCTCGGTAAAGGGCATCATGCATGGGTGACATTCCTGACCCCACAATTCGCTCCTTCGCTGAAACCCATTGGTCAAACCTCGTAGTCACGCTCTGAACCAATTCAATCTGATCTCCGAAGGTCATTACCGCCCATTGGGAGTTCTCAGGAAGCTGAGTGATCATCGATTCGATCAGCTTTTTGGAAGGATCCAACCAATCAGCCATTTTCGAACTGGTATCCACAAGAAAGAGAAAGGTCTTCTGCAACTCAGGCGCTGAACTCACCCAGTATTCTGCTGCTTCGGCATTACCATCGACCAATCGAACACTCCGAACAGGAATTGGACTGTTGATCTCCCAATGAACAGGAAAATCGGGTCCTTTTGCGATCAAAACAGGATTCTGTTCTTCTCGCAAACTCAATTGAATCATGTACCCGCCAACCATGTTCATAAACTTGTGGGTTACCTTCTCGACCACTTGCCATAAAGCGATTTGTTGACTTACCAATCCGACGCTTTCAGCGAATTCATTGATTGTCCCCAAAACGACCCCTTCGCGAACATCATATACCTTTAGCTGCATCGTCAAGCGGTTGACTTTCTGCTGCTGAAAAATCGCAGTACTCCATTGCGAGTCAACAAGTAGAATCAACCGGCCTTCGGGGAACTCATCCTGAAGAGAATGAATGAGCAAATCGGGCCCCAAAAGCAGGTCCCATTCATCTTGTGGTTGCTTCTCAAATAGTGGAAATCCGAGAACACGGAGCCGATTGGATAGGTGCTCAATCACCGCATCGGCGCCTTCAAGATCCAATACCCTTCTGGTACCGGATTCTTTGTAATTGGTAAGGAACAGGGCTATGGGAAATCTTTCTACAACGTCTGGAATGGGTACCATGGAAAATTCAATAACCTGAGGAAGACTCACTTCGACTTCTGTACTCTGACTTATGTACCCATGATGGTTTGCTTCGATCTTATGCAGGCCGGGGTTAACCATCACCGAGACGGGAGCATTCCCCCTCCACACATCATTCACAATCACATTTCCTCCTGAAGGTTGAGTTAGAATGTCCAACCTGATTGTCGTTGCCATCAATGTCAGACTGGCTGCTATCATCCATAACAAAACCAATGATCTACGCATGAGTCAACCTCCCTTGATTATCCCCATTCAGTTTTCTGTTAATGCTGCTGGAACCCATTCGATCCTGATAAAGATGTCTCAGAAAAACCTCTACGATGGTTGGATCAAATTGCTTTCCGCTGTTTTGACGGATTTCTTCGATGGCCTCATCTAGCTTGAGCCCAACCCGATAGGGCCGATCGGAAATCATGGCATCATATGCATCGGCCATCCCGATAATCCGGGCGTTGATTGGGATGTCCTCTGCTTTTTTTCCTTCCGGATAGCCTTTGCCATCCCATCGCTCATGGTGATACAGAACACTCTCTACGATATCCTGAAGCTCTTCAGAGGTCTGTAAAACCCGAGCACCCCATTCCGGGTGAGACTTGATCGTTTCAAACTCATGATAGGTTAGCTTATCGGGTTTGGACAGAATGCCTTGGGGAACAAGAATCTTTCCAATATCATGCACCAAACCTGCCCAATAAATCCGTTGAATCTGTTCCTTTTTCATCCCCATATCCTGAGCAATCAGGGCTGAGTACTCGGCTACCTTTTCGGAGTGTCCATGGGTGTAAGGATCATAGATCTCTAGAATCTGGATCATGGCCATTAACAGTTGTTTTTGGAATTTTCCCTGTTCGATCATATACCTTTGCATCCCAATAAAAGAAGAAGCGACATTCGAAAAGGCATTGACGATCGTCACATCTTTTTCCTGAAATCGCTCTGACTTCCCCTCTCCTATATCTAAGGCCATGTTTCCGACGTGATTTCCCCCAAAACGAAGCGCGCTGACAATCGACTCTTTGATCGGCAAAGTCGCCTTATTCAACTCCACCAAAATCGGGTCATCTAGGATTGTCCTGTTTCGTTCGAGAATATTCGGGAAAATTGCCGCTTTTTCTATTTCCATCAAGTAGATTGATTTCAATTTCAACTTTTTCAGCCGTTCCAAGTCATGCCCAACCGCATGCACAAACCGCCATTGGCCATCCTCAACCAACGATAAGCTTCCATAGTCGGCTCGGGGCACTAGGACCAACAGCATCTCCAGCAGCTGAGTAAGAAAGGATTCGTCATTTTCTTTTGCCGCTTCTGACATGCGAGCTGTTACATCAATAATCTGTTCCATTCCCCGATTCACTGCTTCCAGCTCGGCATACGAAGCCTCAAGCTGCTGTGTTGAACTGTGCAATTCTTCATTCAAAGCTTTTAACTCGTCTTTGTTTCTTTGCAGCTGCTCATTCTGTTGCTGCAAATCGCGGTTTTGCCCTTGGATCGTCAAAACAGCTTTCCGGATTTTCCGCTTCAAGATCATGTTCCAGACAATCATCGCAATCATTACGACGGCTGAGATTAAAATGAACCAAAGAACTCTTGTAATGTTTGATGGGTACCCAATCTCTTTTCCCATCCATCGATTTTCCAGACTCTTCATTTCCTGAGGCGTAATTTGGTCAAGCCCTTGGTTGATCATGTGAAGCAGCGCAGTGTTTTCTTTTGCCACAATCATATGGAAGGCTTCGGAATACAACGGTTCGGGTTGATACCGAATCTTATCTTCTGCCTGATGCAACGCCAAAAAATATAAAGCGGTGGGCTTATCCATAACAAAGACTTTTACTTCTTCTGAAAGCGCCGCTTTTACCAACTCCTCCCAACCATCATACAGTTTGAGATAGCCATTGGTCAGGTGTCGTTCCAGGTATGCTTGCGAAGCGTCTCCTTCGACTACGCCGACAATGAACCCTTGCAGATCATCCACTGCGCGAATGCCCGTCAACCCTTCTTGAAAGAAGATATGAGCAGTAATCTCATAGTAGGGACGAGAAAATTCAAATACAGCTTCCCGCTCGGGTGTTTTGAAGACCCCCCCTATGACATCCGCTTCGTGGGCTTGCAACATATTCAATGCGTCTTTCCATACAGTGAGTTGATATGAATATGCAATCCCAGTCTTCTCTGCAATCAATGCCCAAAGATCGACCAAGTATCCTTCGGGGACTCCATCAGGGTTTAGGTATTCAAAAGGAGGATAGGCAACGTCCCCAATTACTCGGATAAAGGGTTTTGCGGAAGCAAATGAAACAACGAACACAGCAATGTGCAAGATATGCAACAGGAAAAGGGCTCTTCTTTTCATCTAGGATTTGAGAATCTCCAATGCCATGTGTTTCCCCAAGAGATGAGTTTGAGAAAGGTCTTCCGATGTAGGGACTCCCTTCACCTCAACCTGAGGTCCGATCAAAGGCCACTTCCATTTTTCAACAAAAGCTTGTACCCCTTTCATACCCCCTCCACTCCATGTATACGTGCCAAAAAGACCCGCAATCCGATTTAGGATCATTTTATTGTCGATGCTCCGGACAAGAGCGTCCATCTTGGGAAACATGCTCATGTTGTACGTACAACACCCAAGCGCCAGTCCTCTCATTCTCCAGATATCCCGGATTGCTTCGGAATGATCCGATTTGCTCAGGTTATGCAGAATAATGTTGTGTAGCCCTGAATCACGCATTCCTTCAGCGATTGAGTACGCCATGGTTTCTGTATTGCCGTACATGGTTCCGTACACAACCACCGCGCCTCTTTCCGTGTCTTGACGACTCCACCGATCATACAATCCGATGACTTTTCGCGGGTCTTTTCTCCAGACCATACCATGGGATGGAGCGATGGTCTGAATCTGAATGCCTCCCAGTTTATTCAAGGCTTTCTGAACCATACTGCTGTATCTACCGACGATATTGGCGTAATATCGGAGCATTTCCCCTTCCAATACAGAAAAATCCAGTTCGTCGTCGAAGATCCCCCCATCCAAGGTGCCAAACCCCCCAAAAGCATCGCAGGAGAATAGCGTTCCGCTGGAAGAATCATAGGTTACCATTGTTTCTGGCCAATGGACCATTGGAATGAAAAAGAATTGAAGCTCTTTTTTGCCGATTGAAAATCGCTGTCCGTCCTGGACTTCAACAAAGTCGATCTCGTGGTGAAAATACGCCCGAACCATATCTCTGGTTTTGGAATTCCCGATCAATTTCATCTTTGGATACAGTTCGATCAGAGCATCCACTGCGCCCGAATGGTCCGGTTCCATATGATTGATGACCAGATAATCAATCGGTCGCCCCTGGAGCACTCCTTTCAAAGAAGACAAGAAGGAAGAAAAAAAGGATCCTTTGACTGTATCGATCAGAACAACCTGATCATCAAGAATCAGATAGGAATTATATGCTATGCCATGGGGTAACGAGAGCTGGTTTTCAAAAAGGCTGGTTTGCGTGTCGTTCACACCTACCCAAAAGATCGAATCATGAATTTGACGGGGTTTCATGAAGAAGCTCCTTTCGTTTGGAGGTAAAGATTACAATGGTTTAATGGAATCTGGTTCTATTGTATCACAAACTGGGTTTTTCTGGCAATTCCAAACGGTTTTTTACATTATTTACTCTTCCAATTTCGTAAAATATATGGTAAAATACCGTTGAAGAGGTGTTATGGAAAAGAGAAAATGGACGATTGGCCAGGCCATCTTATGGAGTAGCGGATATCTCGCAGAAAAACATTCCGAAAACGCGCGTCTGGTTTCCGAATGGCTTCTGGCAGCTCAGTTTGGTTCAGAACGAACCCAACTGTATATCCGTTGGAACGAAGTGATTCCCGAAGAGATCTTATCCCGTTTTGGAGCCGCTTTAAGAAGGATTAAGCAAGGTGAACCGTTGGCTTATGTTCTGGGATATCAACCATTTTTTACTTTAAAAATCAGTGTTACACCCGATGTGCTCATACCCCGAACCGAAACCGAAGAACTGGTTCAATGGGTTGTCGACGACTATAGAAAGGAAGAACTCGACCAACCGCTGCAGGTCCTGGACCTTTGCACAGGCAGCGGCGCCATCGCGGTGTCCATCGCCCATTTTATCGATACTGCCGAGATAACCGCGACGGATATATCTCCCAAAGCCTTGGCTATCGCGAGAACGAATGCAGCTGAGGCTGCGGTTTCAGATCGGATTCGGTTTTTGGAAGGTGACTTCCTTGATCCTGTGCGAGATGCGTTGGATTCGTTTGACATAATTATTTGCAATCCTCCCTATGTGGCTGAGCAGCAGAAAACCATGCTCGATCCTCAAGTGGCCGCATTCGAACCAGCGACAGCTCTATATGGAGGCGCAGATGGTTTGGGTTTTTTCCGAAAGGTCCGAGCGCATTTTCCCCTCCGAAAAAAAACCGCCCTTTACATGGAAATTGCCCATGACCAGAAAAATGCCCTGAACCATCTGTTTGAAGGTTGTGGAACGATCCAATGGAAGCAAGATCTGAATCAAAGATGGCGGATGATGAAAGTAGTGGTGGAATGAAGCATATCGAATCGCGATTGCATGAAGAAGAGGAAGAACTGGAAAGGCTGGTCAGCCCAAAAACAGCCCAGGAAGACCGTTCCTTTGTAACCTTGCGGCCCAAGACCCTGGATGAATATGTGGGTCAGGAAAAAATCAAACGAAGGCTACAGATTTCGTTGGATGCTGCCAAGATTCGAAAAGAACCTCTTGACCACGTGCTTCTCGCAGGGCCTCCGGGTTTGGGGAAAACGACTCTTGCCTATGTGATCAGCAATGAGATGGATACTTCGGTCCATGTCACTTCGGGGCCAGTCATTGAGAAACAAGGGGACTTAGCCGCGATTCTGACCAATATTGAGCCGGGCGAGGTCCTGTTTATCGATGAAATCCATCGGTTGAACCGTTCCATAGAAGAAGTACTGTATTCCGCTATGGAAGATTATTCTCTGGATATACTAATCGGAAAGGGGCCGAGCGCCCGATCGATTCGGATTGATATCAACCATTTCACTCTGATCGGAGCAACGACCCGGAGCGGATTGCTCACCTCTCCACTCCGAAACCGATTCGGTATGATATTTGAGCTGGATTTCTATACACCAGACGAATTGTTGAAAATCGTTCAGAGATCGGCCCATCTACTCCAGATGGGGATATCCGAAGAAGCGGCGCAAATTACTGCTGAACGAGCGCGAGGAACGCCTCGGATCGCAAACCGCTTGCTTAAACGGATTCGAGATTTTGCTACGGTGAAAAGCAAAACCCAAATCGATCTCCATGATACCCTCGAAGCTTTGGAGTCTTTGGAAATCGACAGTTTTGGTCTGGACTACATGGACAGAAAAATCCTGCGGATTCTAATCGACCACTACAAAGGCGGTCCCGCAGGAATCCGCGCTATTGCAGCCGCGGCAGGCGTCGAACCAGACACCATCAGTGAGGTGTATGAACCGTTTTTGATCCAGACAGGATTTCTTACACGGTCTCACCGAGGACGCAATGCCACCCTGAAAGCATACCAGCACTTGGGATATGATGCGGATCAAACGAACCCTCAAGTGCCAATGTTTTAGCGAGGCAATCACTCATAAACCCAAATTGAACCAGAGAAAGGTGCGCTCATGATTCAACTCGATGACCAATTGGTACAGAAAACCAAACAGCTCGCGCAGACCATCATCCAACCCATTCAGCGCTTCGTCCAGACGCATACGACTCTATCCATCGAAAGAACAGCGGCCCGATATATGGGTGTGGATGGAGAAGACTCCGATGGCACTCCCTTTCCCAATGTCATGATCGATCATCTTTATCAAAAGAAGGTTTTGGGGCACGGGGCAAGCTTTTGGATCGCGAACGGGTGCATCCAAAAGAGATGTGAACCTCAACAACTAGCCATAGCAGTTGCAGATGGACTTGACTTAACTTCGGTGCCGATCATGCCCAAAAATGAGATTGACGATTATTTGGAAGGGTTTGCACAGATGGCCATCGATCGTATTTTATCAATTCGTGATGAGCGAAACCAAATGCTTCACGACCTAGGAGACCCATTGCGCCCCCTTCGATACGTGATCGTCGCTACCGGCAATATTCACGAAGATACGCAGCAGGCCAAAGCTGCTGTCACCCAAGGGGCGGATGTCATTGCCGTAATCCGGTCAACCGCCCAAAGTCTTTTGGAGTATGTCCCGTATGGGGCGACAACCGAAGGATTTGGGGGCACCTATGCAAGCCAGGAAAACTTTCGGATTATGCGTCGCGCTTTGGATGAATCCGGCAAAGAGGCGGGGCGGTATATCCGTCTGGTCAACTACGCATCGGGACTGTGCATGCCTGAGATTGCCATGATGGCTTCTTGGGAAGGCTTGGATTTTCTGCTCAACGATTCCATGTATGGAATTCTCTTCCGAGATATCAACATGAAACGAACCTTGATCGACCAATACTTTTCCCGTATGATCTGCGCGCTGGCCCATATTACAATTAATACGGGAGAAGATAATTATCTTACCACCTCCGACGCCATTGAAAAAGCGTATGCAGTGACTGCGTCCCAGTTGATCAATGAAGCCTTTGCGAAAGCAGCTGGTATGGAGGAACGATTTATGGGTCTTGGACACGCATTTGAAATTGACCCGGATATCGAAAATGGATTTCTCTATGAACTGGCTCATGCCTTGCTCACTCGTCAGCTTTTTCCATACGCCACACCTAAATATATGCCTCCCACCAAATATATGACGGGCAACATTTTCAAAGGATTCATCATGAATGCAATGTTCAATCTAGCTGCCATCTTGACAGGTCAGGATATTCAGTTGTTGGGTATGCCGACTGAAGCCATTCATACTCCTTATCTCCAAGATCGGTACCTCGCCCTGACGAATGCCAACTATATCTTTGGCACGGCGCGGGGATTAAAGGAAGAAATCCAGATCAAATCGGGAGGATGGATCGAACAAAGAGCCAATGAAGTGTTGGCGCAAGCCTTGAACCTATTGGAACACACTGCTGAAGTTGGATTGATGAAAGCCATTGAAGAAGGGCAGTTTGCCGATATCTCTCGCCCTCGTGATGGAGGAAAAGGACTGGAGGGAGTAATCATCAAAGAGGACTCCTATTGCAACCCCTTCTTCGACAAGATTGAATCGATGCTATTGCCGGCAGGTGCACATCATGACTAATCCATTCCTAATCCGGCCATACGGCGATACTCTGAATGATGGCGCTGTCCAGTTATCCTTTACTCTTCCTGTGAAAGCAGATGCGTTGGGGAAAGAAGCCGCGAAAGAGCTGGTTCTCAAAATGGGTTTTGAAAAAGCAGAGGTCGTCTTGGCTGAAAACTTGGGCGGAGAGTTCTCCTTCTTCATCGTATACGGAAAGACACCGATAGCGATCAACCTACGAGACATCAAGGTAGTGGACCTTCCGATTGAATACATGCATCGAGAAGAAACTGATGCATATATCGAAAAACATCTGGGGAGATCGATCGTCGTTGTTGGCGCTACTATTGAAAGCGATGCCCACACAGTCGGGTTGGATGCCATTCTGAATATGAAAGGCTTCCATGGCGACTATGGCTTGGAACGATACCACCACTTTTCCGTGACCAATATGGGGAGCCAAGTGCCATGTGAAGACCTGATCCGAAAATCGATCGAAGTCAACGCAGACGTAGTCTTAATCTCGCAAATCGTGACCCAAAAGAACATTCACATTCAACAGATGGTTCGTCTGATCGAGATGATTGAAGCTGAAGGAGCCCGCGATCGTTTTTTGGTGGTGGCAGGAGGCCCCAGAATCAGCCATGCGCTTGCCCTCGAACTCGGATATGACGCGGGATTTGGCCCCGGAACGCTACCCAGCCATGTGGCAAGTTTTATTGCTCGGGAAATCTGTGCGCGATCGGGAAAGGAGGGCCTATGAAAATTGCTTTGGTCGGTTTACCCATGGCGGGAAAAACTACGGTTTTTCGTCTTCTATTTGGAGAAGGGGTTTCCGACGAGTCTCGTTCCTATGGCTTACCGGAAGATCATGGGCGGATCCTTGTCATTGAAGATCCCAGACTTACCCACTTGGCACAGGTGTATGAATCGAAAAAAACTACTCCGATTGCTTTCGAGCTTATGGACACACCTGCCATAGATCCCAAAAGCGAAAAGGAAAGGAATCGGCTTTTCCGGATGATCCAAGGATGCGATTTATTGGTTTGGATCATTGGTGTGTTCGAGGAAATGATGGTTTCTCCAATGGAGCAAATGGACCAGATCAAATCCGAGATCATTCTACGAGACCTGGAAATCCTTGAAAACCGGATCGATCGACTGGAATCATCCAAACGGAAACTCGACCGAATGGAAGAACAGGAAATACCCATCCTGTATCGAATGAAAGAAGCGCTAGAGCAATCCTCATTTCCAAAATCTGTGTACGAGCCACTTGACTTGGAGGAAAAGAAAAGACTGGGCAGCTATTCACTCGCATCGATATTGCCTCAGTTCGTGATCCTGAACATGGATGAACCAGCCTATGAAACGAACCAAGACCTTGTCAAGCAGATTCAACCCTTTATCCAGCAAAATGCACTAGATGTCCTTGCGGTGTGCGGTAAGTTGGAAATGGAAATCAACAGCTTGGAAGAAGAGGAACGATCAGGCTTTATGCATGAGTTGGGTGTTGCGGAACCTTTCATTCAGCGCTTTGCCACGAAAGTGATGAAACACGGAAACCGAATTTCCTTTTTTACGAGCGGCCGCGAAGAATCGAGGGCGTGGATTTTGGAGCATGGATCGACTGCGCTTCAGGCTGCAGGAGAGGTTCATTCCGATATGGAACGCGGGTTCATTCGAGCGGAAATTATCAAGTACGATGATTTCAAAGCATCCGGTAGTGAAAAAAGCCTCAAGGAAAAAGGGCTGATAAAGGTGGTCGGAAAAGAACACCCAATTGAAGACGGAGACATCCTTCACATCCGATTCAACGTGTAGGGGGGAGGGGGGAACGCATGAAACGTTTTGCTTTCTTGACCGTACTATGGATTGTCATGGTAGGTTCTGCTTTTACGCAAACCCATCAAGGAATCCGATTTGCTGATTGGATCACCATTTACGAAAAAGGGTCCCTGGAAGAAAAAATGGCGGCATTGGAAGCCTTTGGCGCTTTGCAAATTCCCGAATCCGAACAGTTGCTTCTCGAAGCGCTCAATCATGAAAACCGTGAAGTTCGCCTGACAGCCGCGTGGGTTTTGGGTTCCATTCAAAGCGCGAATGCCGTAGAGCCTCTGATTTGGATGATGACTCAAGAAAATGACGCTCGGATTGACGGAGCCCTTGTCAATATTGGCGAAGAAGCGGTTCATTGGCTTACCGTTCGTTTGCGTTTGGCGACGATTCTTGATTCTGTCGATTTCGGACTCCGGGTATGCAGAATTTTGGTGGATATTGAAAGCGAGCAAGGGATTGCTGAAGTGGCTTCGTTTCTGAGTCTTCTGATCAATTCTGAAGATTACAGAAACAGTGCGATGGGCTTGCTCCGAACGATCGGAGAAAAAGCGGTCCGGCCATTGGTAGCAAAACTGCAAACAACAACAGATCCTATGGTACAGAGCGACATCATCAATACACTAGCCCATATTGGAGATCCCCAGGCTTTGGAAGCAGTAAAGGGGTTAATCCGTTCACCGTATGCCGAGGTGCGAATCAGTGTGGCTTATGCATTGGGTAAAATCCGTTCGCCGAACAATACCGATCATTTAATCGCATTGCTTCAAGATCTTGATGATGACGTTAAAATCAATGCCATTTTGTCATTAGGAATGCTCAAAGACTCAAGAGCTGTTATCTATCTTCTAACCTCGCTTAATGATTCCAATCCAATTGTTAAAGCCTTTTCTGCCTACGCTCTTGGAGAGATCAAGGATGTCCGAGCCGTTTACCCCTTGATCACAGCATTGAATGAAACAGCTGTTCTGAAAATGCGAAACCCAAAAACCGGGCAATGGGAAGAAGCTTCAGTACGGACTTTTGCAGCGGAAGCGTTGCGGAAAATCCAAGATCCACGAGGGTTGGAAGAGCTGGAAAAACGAGGATTATAACCAGGAGATGAGGTGAACTTCCTTGGCGTTGTTTACATACCAAACCGTAGATGCCAACGGTTCCAAAATAAACGGCACGATTGATGCGATAAGCGAAGCAATGGCACTGAGCGCATTGACCAACAAAGGATATGTCGTCTTGTCGCTCCAGGAGGTTAAACAAAAAAAGATCGGACCCATCTTCTCGATCCGTTTGCTAGATGTCATGACCTTTTCCCGCCAATTGGCAACAATGATTGAATCGGGGGTCAACCTTGCCATGGCTTTGGATGTCCTTTCCGCTCAAGATGTTTTTACTCCGAAATTTCGAAGCATCATAGCCAAAGTCCTTGCGGAAATCGAAGCAGGGATGACCTTCGGGGAAGCGTTGAGAGCAGAAAGGGTATTTGATGAAGTCTTTATCAACTTGGTGGAAGCCGGAGAGACGAGTGGTACCTTGGCAGAAACTTTGGAAAAAGTCGCTCAATTCTATGAATCCCAAAAACGATTGAAAGATGAAATCCGATCCGCAATGGCCTACCCGATCTTTGTCTTGATCTTTGCCCTGCTTATGATCGGGGGAATCGTGATGATTATTCTCCCCCAGTTGATATCCGGTTTTGGTAGGCAACCAGAAGGCATCATGGCCGCGCTCATGAACCTAAACGTCTTTGTCACCAACTATTGGCCAATCTTAATCCCGATCGTCATTGGAATCATCGCTGGATTGTTCTTTTACCTCAAAACACGGAATGGGAAACAAGTAACCTCCTTTTTACTCGGAAACATACCCATTATCAAAACCATCCGCTTGAACAGCTGTTTGGAACGGTTTTGCCGAACCCTTTCCGTAATGACCGCAACAGGCGTCGATATTATCAAGGGATTGGAGCTTTCCAGCAAAGCGGCTGGGGATATCCGGTTTGAACGGGTAACGAATGAAATGGCTGAATCAATCAAACAAGGAACCAGTCTTGAAACAGCTTTTGACGAGGCGGAGATCTTTCCTGGTATTGTTGTGGCCATGGTGGGCACTGGTGAAAGAACAGGGAAACTGGACGCTGTTCTTGAAAAAGTGGGAATCTTCTTTGAGGAAAAGGTGCGCGCGAGTGTGAAGCAATTGGTTTCTTTGATCGAGCCAACACTAATTGTGTTTGTCGGGCTGTTTATCGCCTTTATTGCATATACCATGTATACTTCGATGTACTCAGGTATGGAAGGAGTAGCCGGAGGTTTTTAATGAAAAGAAGCGGGCTAACCCTTGTGGAACTGATGCTATGCATGAGTCTGGTTGCCTGTTTTTCCTTGGCTGTCATCGGATTTCCTCAGATTGCCCAGAGAATCTCTGAAACCAAAGAAATCCCTTTTGCGATGCTAACGATTCATCATCAGTTCCAAAATGCCCGATATGAAGCAATAAACGCTCTTCAAAGGCGCTCGGTGTTGTTTCGCAGAAATCAACAGATCACCCAATTCAAGATCGATTCATCCATCTCATTTCATATCGCACCAACTGGCTCGATCCAATTGGGAGGAAGCATTACCATGAAGAAGAATAACGTAAGATATCGTGTTACGATCCAACCAGTAACCGGAAAGATTGGGTTACAATTGGGGCAAAGGGTGATCCGTTTTGCAGATCTTTTATAGAAGGATTTACACCGTTGAACTGAATCCAAATTTTGTTCGTGTTGTTCTTCTTCGAAAACGGGGCAAGCGATTGAGCATGATTAAGAGCCTCCAAAAAACCCCCGAAAAAGGACAATCGTCTTTTTCGATGAATCAACAACTGAATGCTTTACGCGCGATCATTCAGGTGATTCCCGTTGACGTGGAAGACCTTGTGGTCGTGAATTATCCTTTTGATCAAACCTTATATGAGCACTACACCATGCCCAAACTAAGCAAAGACCAGATCAAGGGAGCAATTCAGTATAAGCTGTCCGAAGATTTTTCGATTCCTTCTCAGAACATTGTTTTGGACTTCGGGGAAGGGTTTGGAACTTCTGGAACTTCCCTAAGCACCGGATACTTTGTATTTGCTGCCAAGAAAGCGCAGCTAGAACTCTTTATCCAATCTTTAGTGACACAAGGCGGTCTATCAGAACCGGACATTGTGATGCCCGATCTGCTGAAATATCTGGAGATCCTTGATTTCCAAAAAATGGGTTTGGAAGAACTGAACCAAGCGACAAAGCTTCACTTTTTGGTATGTGTCGATTTTGAATACAGCATCCTGTTTGTTTTGCGGGGAAAAGAAGTGATTCGGTTCATGGACATACCCATTTCTTTGAACCGATTGATTGTAGATTCGGAGAAATCAGGCCTTGATCCTTCCTCAGTGCTCGAAGCAATCTTGAAAGGATCAGAAACAGGATCTCTGGGTTATACACAAGGGGCACTTTCTGTCTTTGAAAATTTCTATAAACTGGTTGGTTTCGAAAGCGAAAAAGTGACTCGACAATATCTAAACACGTTAAACGAATCGGATCCTTTATTCAACGTATCGGGGGTTTTCTTCTGTTCCATCAATCAAAGGATTTCTCTGGATTTGGAAGCGAATGCCAGAGACATTCGGATTTTGGATGGCATCAGCATTAAGCGGACTGTGATCCGGCAAGACATTCCTGATGATTTGGACGTATACCGTACGACCTTGGGAATGGGTCTAAGGGGGGTCAATACTCTTGGTAGGAGTGAATTTATACAAAAGAAAAAAAGGTAAGTTAAAGATTACCACCTTCCTTTTGCTTTGCATTATATTGGTTCTTCCCGTAGCGGCATTTCGAATCACCCTGTATTCCATCCGTGAGATGGAAGTGAACTCCATTCGCGCAGAAAGCCCCAATGCGTCCCGATATATGTCCGCAACGCAAATCTCTGATCTGCGGAGCGCCTCTCAGCAGTTGGACCAACAATCCTCGATCATGAATCAACAAATCCGGACTCTTCAAACCGCGTCAAGAGACTTGGAACGAGATGCGCTATACCAAGCTCGCATTCAGGGCGCTTTGGAAGGTTTTTTGGATGTCGTCCGATCTCATACTGAAAGTCGAGTATACATCAATGCATTATCCATCGCCCGCGGGAAGGAGCTGAGGATCGACTTCTTTGAAACCGCTTCAGACATAGAGCAGTACAAACCCGACTCTCTCGAAAATGCGCTCAAACAGAGACTTCAACGCTTTGATGTCCGAATCGCCCGCACTTCGAGCGAATCGCTTTTCTATCAGGGAAAGTACATTCAGTTGAATCTTCCGCTTACGGGGATGTGATGGTATGGCAAAAAAATCCGTGAAAAACGTAGGCGTGCCCAGAACAATCGGAATCATTTTTGCGATATTCCTGTTTGCAGTGTTATTGATAGTGTTCAATATCCTCCCGCTGATCGAGCAAACCCAGCAATTGCGTGACCTTCGCGAATCCGCACAGCAATACGATCGCATATTCACAGTTTTGCAGTCCGAAACCCAAAAGTATCAAAGGTATCATCAAACGTTGCTGCCATTTCAAAAGGACTTGGATACTCTTATCGAGCAACTTAAAAACCTGGGTTACGGGTTTACCGAAAGCGGAGGAAAGTTCTCATTCAAAGGATCGATGACAGCAAGCCATTTTGCTTGGTTACTGGAAAACCTTTCCATGTTGCGCGGGGTTCGGGTTGAGCAGATGGAAATCCGAAACTCCTTCCAGTTTCCGATCATTGTTGGCCAAGCAATCCAACCGGTCATGGAGTTTCGTTCCCTTGTCATTGCCCGTCATCAGGCAAATGCAAGCTTGTTGAGGAGGTGATCCTGTGTCGCCAAAAAAAAAGAAGCAAAACAAGATTTCCAACCGGACCAAAGTATTTATTCTCATTGGTTTGTTGGTAGGTGTAGCGTTTCTATTTATTTTCGTAACTTTGCCTGCTCTAGACATTCATATCTTTCCGACAGGTGGGCCAGCTCGAACTACAACGACCACCGCGCCCAGAGCGCCCACGACCACTACGCCCCAACAACCGAGCACGGTGCCACCTGCTCAACCTCCGGTAGCGACTGAAGCGGAAATGCAGCGCGCTTGGGCTCTTTACGATCAATCATCGAATGTCCAGGTATCTGATTCCTGGTTCATTCCCGATGTAATCACATTCGACGATCCAGAAATGGTTCATGCATTGCTTTTGTCTAAAGATACTGGGATCCAGGAAATCCGCGACATTCTCTATCTGACCTATTTTATTAACGAACAAGGACAGAAAACCGCTTGGATTCGCCAAACCCGAAATCCCGTTGCGATTCATGAGATCAACCTTGAATCTCATTTGCCGGGATATCCCCAATTGCATATTCTTGACATCACTCCTTTGGGGATTCTTCTGTATTACTTGAATCCAGACGATCCATCGGGAAGGCAGCAGCAAATTTATCGGGTGCGTGCCCAACCATTTCAAAGTTGAGGAAGCAAAAGGAACAATTTTGAGGGGAAAACAGTAGGTATTTGAGG
>Ga0334887_1003148_pt1 | contig 16892 bp, 13 predicted proteins | sample GraSluR1_MG_10_FD_207217 | JGI IMG/M metagenome (GOLD analysis project Ga0334887, IMG submission 207217) | Sludge microbial communities from methane-producing bioreactor in Wageningen University, Netherlands - Granular Sludge_18_07-R1 | ecosystem: Engineered > Bioreactor > Anaerobic >...
CGGTTATTAATTGTTTTGAGCCTACCTATAAGGAATTGAAACAATAACTATCTGAATAAACTAATTTTCCGTACAGCTTGTTTTGAGCCTACCTATAAGGAATTGAAACTTTTCTATGTCCGCACTTGCCGCTGATGATTTTAGTATGTTTTGAGCCTACCTATAAGGAATTGAAACAAATGTTTTTAAAAATGGTTAAAAATAGCCCTATAAGTTTTGAGCCTACCTATAAGGAATTGAAACCAATTTGAATACTCGTGATGTTGTTGTAACCGTGAGGTTTTGAGCCTACCTATAAGGAATTGAAACTCAGAATGGAAAGACTAACTTCTCGCTACTTCACCAGTTTTGAGCCTACCTATAAGGAATTGAAACTCCAAAGCCTGTTGCAGTTCCGATTTCACTTCTTCTGTTTATAGCCTACCTATAAGGAATTGAGACGATATTTAATCATTTCACCATCTGTTACCACATGTGTTTGTAACTTTACTATAAGGAATTGGTACCGGCATGGGGTATGTTCAGGGCTTTACATACTTTGTGTTTTTTTACCTAAATTAAAACTCAGCTCTTCATGACTCGGTGCAATCACATGATTGTGTTTGTATCGTACATATAAGATATTAAAAAACAGACTATTAAGAGAAAAGCTGAAAGCCAGGTTAAAGGAGGTGATGTATTTTGGGTTTTTTACAAGCCGTAGGAGAACTGGGAGCGCTGAAGCAGGGGAGCGGCCTAGAACCTTATTTAAAGTTTCCTTTTGATAACGAAGGTAAAGTAATTAAGGTTCATCTTGAAGTAGCTGATCTCAAGGCAGATGTGCTTGATATTAGAGGAGTGAAAAGAATTGAATTGGCTGACCACCAGTGTACCCTGGAGATGAAATTTAAATATTTGTATCGTGAGAAAGTTGGAGCAAATGTAAACTGGTCCTTTTCCCCCATTCAGTTTATTGGAAAACCAAAGAAAGGGATGGATAAAAACCGTGAACTATTGGTGGGAAAGGACGAAAAGTGGGAAGAAGATACAAAATCAAATTTTAATAAAATCTGCAATCGCCTCTTAATGGATTACGAAAAAGAAGGCATTTTTTCTGAGGGTTCTGTGAAAAGAATTATGACTGGGTTGGAAGAGCAGATAGATTCAATTCTAGAAAACTGGGTGTCCAAGGAGTCCCATCTTATTATTTTTGGAGCCGATCATAATGGCGATTTTCTGTATCCAGGACAAATACCCGTTTTTGTTCAATACTTTCAAAACAAGTTGCAGCAATCCCTGATAGGAAAGGGTAAACAGATTTATAATCAGTGTGCCTTTTGCGGAAAAAAGGACATAAATACAACAGCTTTAAGCAAAGTGTTTAAGTTTTCCACAGCAGATAAAGTTAATTTTCTTCCAGGGTTAGATAAGACATTGGAAGAAAGCGTCTTTCCTGTTTGCATAGAATGCTTTGAAAAGATATCAGCAGGAAGGGAAAGGATCGAACGTCTTTACAGCAACAATAAAATCATTTCTGGTTTGCAGATGTGGATCATTCCTGAAACAGTGGGTGGAAATGATCACAATCATTTCAAAAAAATTATTGTTGATAAAATGGAGCGGCAAAGGATAGAAGATTCCCTTGATTCTTTCGGGGAAAAGAGGGAGGAGCGTTTTCTTTCCTATCTTGCAAAGGAAGGACAGAGTCTGATTTTTCATTTCATGTTTTGGGAAAGGAACAATGCCCAGGAACTTGTGCACCTAATGGTTGAGGACGTTCCACCAGAGCGTCTTGCATATCTGGAAGAAAGATGGATTGAAGCAATGAATACTGTTTTTGGAGATGTGAAACGGGGAAAGGTACTAGATTGGGCAATTAAAAGCCTATATGCCGTACTTAGTCAATTTGCTGGTCAGAGTAAGGGTGACAGGATTGTTATGCGCGATTTTGCTATTAAGATTTTGGGTAAGGTGCTGCGTGGAGAGCGACTTCCTGTGGCTACTTTTAAGAGTATCGTTGCATCCAGAGTTGCCCACTTAGTATATGAAACCCCGAAATGGGATGATATAACGAAAAATATGCTTTATGCCCAGGTTTGGGTTGAATTTATGCAAAGAGTAAATGAGGGGGTGGTCCAGTGAATTTGGATTTTTTGGATGACTATAAAGATCCCTATTTAAAAACTAATCAAGGTAAAGGAGTTTTTTTAGCTGGTGTATTGTTCGGGTATATGGCGAAGTGTCAGAATGATGAGATCAAAAAAGCACCGATTTTCAAACAACTGGATTTTGGGCGCATGAATATGCGCAGTCTAAAAAAACAACTATCCAGGGTGCCGCAACTTATCTATGCCTATGAAGGGGTCAGCAAGTATTCCGGTTTTTTCACCAAATTGGCAGCAAAAGCAGGAGAACTGCTTTTTTCCGGTGGACAAAAGGATTTGGGTGTCGATGGCAACTTTGCGTTTACTGTGGGCTTCAGCAATGGAGCAGAGTTTTTTTGGAAGATTTTTAAGAAAATAGAGCTTAACGAAAATATGAGTGAGGAGGGAAATTAAATGCCATTTAAAAAAAGAAGAGAGTTTGTTTTTCTATATACTATTAAGGATGCGAATCCTAACGGGAATCCTCTTGAAGAAAATCATCCACGCTGGGATGAGGACACGGAGCAGGTTCTTGTATCTGATGTGCGTGTCAAGAGAACAATTCGTGATGAATGGGTTAGGGAAGGTAAATACGTTTTTATTGATGGTGAACCTAAGACATTGAAGAATCGTTTTGAAGAATTGAAAAAAGAAATCGGTAAGGACACAGGCCGTGAAATAATGGGTGAATGTATTGATACAAAACTATTCGGTGTAACCTTTGCCCTTGGTGATGAGTCTTTTTCCTGGTCTGGTCCTGTGCAGTTAAAGTGGGGGCGTTCGTTGAATGCATGTCATTTTGAATTTATTCAGGGCACTTCTGCTTTTGCCACTGAAGGTAGGGGAGGCAGCGAAAAGCAGCAGCGTTCTTTCCGGAATGAGTACAAAGTGCCTTTTGCTTTGATTGCAGTTTACGGTATTGCAAACCAAAATGCGGCGGTGACTACTGGGGCAACTGAAGAGGATTTAGACAATTTAGCTTCAGCCCTTTGGAAGGGTACTGATAATCTAATTACCAGGAGCAAACATGAGCATAAATCCCGTTATTACTTGGAGATTCAGTATAAGGAAGGGTATGATCATAAAATTGGCTCTTTGGATGAGAAACTGAAGCTTTTATCCGTTTCTGGAGAAGAGATGCAGCGAGATGCAGAAAAGGCTTTACGTAACCTAGGGCAACATGTTGTAGAAATATTCCCTCTTGTTGAAGCGATAAACAAAAAACAGGAATTTATCGAAAGAATACGTATATTCAAGGATGAAGAACTGCAGTTGAAAGGAGAGGCGGAGCTTAATAAGTTCTCTTTTGTAGAACTAGAGATGAGGTGATATTCCATGGTTCTGATTTTTGATATTTCCAGCAATATAGCCATGTTCAGAAAGCCTTATACCACCACATCACTTATCTCATATCCCTTTCCGCCTCCGACTGCAGTGGCAGGTCTTCTGGGTGCTATGACTGGATTAGATAACCAGGCAGATTCCGAAGGAGCCGGATCAGCTGCATTTTGGGACTATATGACAGGAACCAGGATCGCAATAGGATTAAAAAAACCATTACGCTGGTTAACTACTACGGTCAATTTGATAAAGTTTAAAAACCCAAATGGGGATATGTCTGAACATATCCAAGCGAAACATCAGATGGTCAAAGATCCTGTCTACCGGATATATGTTAGTGGGGGCGATATTTATAACGAATTAAAGAGAAGGCTTGAAAATGATGAATTTGTTTATACCCCTTACCTGGGAGTGGCCTATGCGCTCGCTGATATTGAATATATAGGCGAGTTTGAGGAAAAAACAGCCAATGATAATTATGCCGATACAATCATTCCTGTCTATGGTAATGTGGTGGTTGATATCAAGAAGAGCATAAGTATTCACAAAGAACTTGCGCCATACAGAATGAATTGTAAGCGAGGGGCAATACAAACTGTTAGTGTTTTTTATCCAGAATATCAACTGAGTAAAAAGTTGTGGATGAAAGATCAGGGAGATGTGCAAATAACCCAGGTTGGGGAGGAAAGGGTTGCTTGGTTTGAAGCCTGGTGAGAAAGAAATCTACAGCCATCCAGAGAAGAAATTAGAAGAACACCTTTGTAACACAGTTGAACTAGTTGTAAACATAGCAACTCGATTTGGATTAACTGTTACCCCTGAAGAAAAAGAGGCTATCTTGCTTCATGACATTGCCAAGACACATCCGACATTTCAAGAAAGAGTTCGGATTGGGAAGGGGAGGTTTGGCCATGCTGAACCATCCTCTGCCCTCGTATTTAACTGTACTAGAAATATACTTTGTGCTGAAGCAGTCAGACAGCACCATACACATCTGAGAAATCTTATGGATGTAGAGAAATATTGGGGAAATGACTGGGAATATGAAGACACAAAACAGGTGATCAAGGAACTAATATGGTGGCCGGAAGCGCAAAAAATAGTAAAGAACCTTTCGCGAGGTAAGATTACATCGTGGGAGAACCTATTGGGAAGTAAAGAAGATTGGGAAGAAATAATTAAGCAGGTTGTTTATTATGAATCACTCCCTGTTGATTGGCTAAATCTGCGGATCTTATATTCTCTGCTTGTTACGGCTGATCGATATGAAGCAGCAGTAGGAAATAAAATAAATTTTTCACTTCTTCTACTGGATATAGCACTGCTTAATTTATACCGCAAGAAACTTACTACTAAACCCCTTTACCAATGGCGCAGTGAAGTGAGGAAAAAAGTGATTGAAAAAGCAAAGAAACAGGTATTACAGCCTGGTGTTTATACCCTTACACTTCCTACGGGTGCAGGTAAAACACTTATAGGACTGGAACTTGCAATGCAAATAGCAGAGAGATTTAAATCATCAGGTATTATTTATGTACTTCCTTATGTAAGCTTGGTAGAACAGAATGCAGACGTTGCGAGAAAACTTTTTCCTGAAAATTGTCCTGTTTTGGAAGACCATCATTTAAGTGATTTTACGGTGGAAGACGGAAACAAGAAAAATGAAGAAGAACTTAATCAACTCCAGCGATTTATTTCATTTTTCCGTTATTGGCAGTCTCCTGTTGTTATTACAACCCTTGCTAAGCTTTGGGATGTTCTTTATTCGCCTTGTGCCAATGATACTATGTCTTTCCACTGTCTGAGCAGAGCAGTTATAATTCTGGATGAGCCGCAGGCAATCCCACCAGGATGCTGGGATGGATTTGGAAAAACACTTGAACTAATAATTGATAAGTTAAACACAACATTTATTCTTATGACTGCAACTCAACCGGAAATTGTGAAAGGGAAGGAATTGGCTCCATATAATTTGCAGTTCCCTAAAGTAAGGCATGACTTTAATTGGTTGGGCAAGATGACCATAGCTGATGCTGCGCAAGAGCTTGAAGATAGACAGTTCTATAAAAAAAGTTCTCTGCTAGTGCTCAACACAAGAAAAGCAGCATTAAAAATGTATCTTGAATTATTAAAAAGGGATATAAAACCATATTTTTTATCCAGATGGATCACTCCATTAGACCGTAAAAAAACACTTAAGGTAATAAAACAGAAAGAACAAGATCATGCCTGGCGGTGTTTGGTAGCTACCCAGGTGATAGAGGCGGGCATAGATCTTGATTTTGACATGGCCTTCCGTGATTTGGGTCCTCTTGATTGTATTATCCAGGTGGCGGGACGGTGTAATCGTAATATGCGGGAAGAACTCGGAAAGGTTTTTATAGCTGAACTATATGATGAAAACGGAAGCTTTGCAAAAATATATGATAAGGTGCTTATAGGTCAAACGAGGACAATATTAAATGAAAAAGTTAAATTTGATGAAAGTGCTTGCAGAAAAATAGTAGCTGAATATTACAGTAAGGTCAAGGAAAATATTGCTGCCAAAGAATTATGGGAAAATTTATGCCAGGGAAATTGGGGTGAATACATTGATATATTTCAAAATCATTTACAGGACGAAGTAATGTTGATAATCGATCCGAATAATCATTTCCGTCATGATTTGGAATTCTTGAACCAACCTGTCTCCCAGTTTGAGGACATCTATGCAGCGATCGAAAAGAAAAAACAGATCTATCGTAACCTGTCTTTCTGTTCGGTGCCCGTACCAAAAAAAGAAATAGAAAAATGGGCAGAGTGCACAAGCAAGTTTATAATTGGCGATGGAGATCGTGATCTAGAAATTATCACTGATAGAATTTGGGTTGTTCGAGGGGATACTGCTGGCAAGATTTACAGAAATATCATTGGGTTTGTGCCAATAGATATAGCTGATCTTTTAGATGAAGTGACATAGTATTTAGTATTAATGAGGTAGTTTGACCTTGATTGGGAGAAGGTCAGACAGGGGTATTCTTTAATATTGAGTTGAGAGGCTTACAATAACAAGGATGTGTAAACATACTCCTACAACTTAAGTTAGGCTCTATGAATGAAAGCTTAATAGTGTTGTACAGGATTTAATCTACTCTACGGTACAGGATGAGATGCCTCAGTTACATGATGATGGCTTTGAGGTGGGGGGGCAGAACCTTTCGCCTTTTTACTTTTTCCGGGGTCGATGGTAAGGTTGAATATCTTAAAGATGGGCAAATAGCTTTTCACTCTCCAGCCAAGGTAAGGGTTGCCAGCCCACTGGATAAGTTCATTGTGCTCCTTGCCAAAAACCTATTAAACAGCGAATCAATTATACTAGGAAATACCAGGGTTTACGTGAAATCTCTATCCGCTTTACCTCAGCCTGATTTCAGTTCTGGCAAAGTCAAAGTGAAGGCAATATCTCCTATAAATATATATTCGACACTCCTTACCCAAAATGGGAAAAAGAAAACCTATTAATACCACCCCCGTGAACAAGAATTTATAGACTAGGATACGTCAAATCTGCTAAAAAAAGCTGTTTTTTTAAACAAAAACATAGAGGGTTACCTTTTTCATTTCGTACTCTCAAAGTTAGTAACAAAGATGCCAAAATTATTTACTATAGAGATTTTGTGATCAAAGGATGGCTTGGGATTTATGAGAAAGACGGTGATCCAAGGCTGCTGAAGTTAGCTTACAGCACAGGGCTGGGGGCCAAGAACTCACAGGGGTTCGGCATGATTGATGTTATCAAAGAAAAGAACGGCAGTGTTTCTGAAAATAATAAATAAAGAGATAACTATGGTTGATATGTGAAAAGGGAATAAATATGGCTGACAGAGATATCGGGGTAGGGGATACCCTGAACTGGTATTATCATATATGTAAGAGATAGGTTTGGCTTATATCGCACCAGCTAACACCTGATCAGGAAGATACCAATGTGGTCATAGGCAGATTAATTGATCGTAATTCTCACGGAAGAAAAAAAGCAATTAGCTGTCGGTTCCAGTAAAATGGATATTTTCAGAATTGTTGATGGAAAGTTGGTGGTCGGGGAAGTAAAAAAGAGTTTTCACTACCGTGATAGCGCCAGGATGCAACTTGCCTTTTATTTAAAAGAATTGGCCGACCGGGGGATTTAGGCCATTGGGTAACTCAGGTTTCCTGAAGAGAAAAAAAACGTTTTTAGCGTACCTTTGAGGAATTGAAACACAGAGCATTTCGGACATATTCAGAAATGCTCTGTGTTTTTAGCCTAATTATAAGGAATTTAGGTAATTAAGGTCTGTACTTTTCTTCTTCTTTTTTTCTTGTTATCGTTTCTTTTTTCTTCTGAAAAAAATACGGGCGGAATGAATACCGCCCCTACAAAAGAAGGGAAGTAACTTATTATGCCCGTATTTTTGATCTGGTGAACCTGCCCTGACCTATCGAATATTATTTGTCACATTCATCCTAACCTTATCCCATCAAGGGAGAAGGAATCAAAAGATCGTTCTACTCGTTTTTTGTTATTCTTTAATTAACGTAGCGACATGCTATGGCATGTCGAATTTTTATTTTTATCCTCATCTGGTACTGCACAAGCAGCATTAGGGTTTGTCCCGAAAATCTATATGCGGGCAGGATAAATCCAGCCCCTACCAAAGAAATTTAGGGCTGCAATTTATTAAGCCTGATTATGGCAGCTGCCTGCCAGAGCATGGCGTATTTTGGTTTTCATAATCATCTGTTGCGAGGTAGCATGGAAGTGTGCCCTTTAATAACTCAATATAACTTGTATTAATTTTTCCAACTTGGATATTGAATGAGCTTCATAACAAAATATTATTCTTAATAGTTAATTACTATACCGAAAGATTGTTTTTTGGTAAAATATTTTATAGTTTTTTGATTTGAATATAGAAGGAGGGAATATTCACTGAGAATTAAAATTAATTTACAATCTCAACACCCAATTTCCTTGCCTATTCATCACAATACTCACCTTCAGGGTTTTATATATTCTAATCTCAATGATGGCTTAGCAGATATGCTTCACAGCCAAGGGTATCAATTAGGCAATAGGAACTTCAAATTGTTTACCTTTTCTCGTCTGATGGGGAAAATGAGTTTTAATCCAGAAAAAGGTTTCACTTTTTATCCCCCAGTTTCCTTGATTATTTCCTCACCAAAAGTCAATATTTTAGAGAATTTAGCCCAATATTTAGTTAGGAAGAAGGAGCTATTTTTAGGAAAAAATAAAGTATGGGCTGAAAGTATAGAAGTCATGGTCGATAAAAAGCTAACTTCTGAAGTAAAAATCATAATGACTTCACCAATAGTTATGTATAGCACTTTGTATCGTCATGATGGGAAAAAGAAAACCTACTATTATAATCCTTGGGAAAAAGAATTTTCGGAGAAGCTTCGCGACAATCTACTTAAAAAATTTACCCTCATAAGTGATACAAACCCCAGTCAAGACTACCAATTCCACATCACTCCTTTGCTTGTAAACAAAAGCCATGAAAAGATCATATTTTATAAACAAACCGTAATTCATGGTTGGATGGGGCAATACCAGCTATCAGGGAGTCCAGAACTAATAGGAGTTGGTTACAACGCTGGGTTAGGATGCAAAAATTCAGCCGGGTTCGGGTGTTTTGAGATTCAATGAGGAAGGAGGTGAGAAGTCATGCTCGAAACCATTAAAGAATTAGGTGAATGGAATATCAATGAAGAAGAAAAAGAAATTCTTTCAGTTTTAGTTGAAAACCCATTTCCGCAGCAACAACCAAAAAAGGAATATGTTTTTTTGGCGATATGTATTCAAAATCAGCTCTTTGAAAAGGTAATTATTGAAGAATTCGAACCAAGTAGAGTCATGAAATATCTCTACCGCAAAGGAGCGGCAAACGGTCCTGATTTTACTCCCTGTGCAAAACTAACCCATCCAAGAAAAACTTGGAATATGAAAATCCGTGGATGGTTTGAAAAAGTCCAAAAGAACCAAATTGATTTAGAAACCGAAGATATATATTTCATTACTTATATCCTCAAAGAAATGCAAGATAAAGAGCCTCTCATTTTATCCGAAGTAGAAAGATTAACCCAAGGATTTACTGCAAAAACCAATTGCCTCATTTCAATAAAGATTGATGGGAAATATATTGGCGAGTACTCATTATTTAAAAAAATGTTGCTCAGGCTGGTTAATGAAAAATTCGATACAATATCTACTTCTAATCAAACCTGTTCTATCTGCGGAAATATTCGAGAAAAGGTATATGGAAATGCTAGCTCTTATGCCTTTTATACAATTGATAAACCTGGTTTTATTGTGGGGGGATTTGAAGAACAATTATCCTGGAGAAACTTCCCACTTTGTTCAGAATGCATATTAGCCATTGAGGAAGGTAAAAAATACCTTCAACAGAATTTGATGTTTAACTTTTATGGACTTCAGTATTTTTTAATACCACGATTCCTTTTGGGTAAGAATTTTGTTAAAAGTGAAACATTACAAGCACTAAAAGGAAATCGAACCATATCTCTATCGAATATAGAACGAAAAAAATTCCTTATAACCGAAGATGATATCCTTGATGTCTTGGTCAATGAAAATGATGTTTTAAATTTTAGTTTTTTGTTCCTTCGAAAGTCACAATCAGCCGAGAGAATTCTTCTGGTTATTGAAGATGTTTTTCCTTCCCGATTAAAAAGAATTTTTGAAGCTAAAAAAAGAGTAGATCAGCTATTTGACGACGAAAATTACAATTTTTCTTTTATCAGGCAATTTTTTGGAAAAACTGAACCTGAAAAGAAAAACGCTGATCTTAATGGCTATTTTTTGAACATCATTGATTCGGTTTTTACTGCAAAGCTTATTAATAAAACATTTTTATATCGTTTTTTCATGAAAGATGTTCGAAGAGCATTTCAACGGGATGAATATTTTTCTCTAATAACCAAAAAAGCTTTGTGTAACTTAATATTTTTTCAATATTTGAAGATTATTTCCTTTGATTGGAATGGAGTTGAATGTCTGATGGGTCAAAATCAATCTATTGATAATTTGTTTGATAAATATGGGGAATTTATGCGTGACTCCGTCAAGAGAGGAATCGTTTTAACCGGAGTTTTAACCGAGTTGTTGCTTAGAAAGCAATATCACGACCGGAAAGCCAAGCCTTTTATGAAAAATCTCAAGGGACTTCGAATGAATGAAAAAGATATTCGAGGCCTTATTCCCAAGGTTCAAAACAAGCTCAGTGAGTATGATTCTTTCGATCAAGGAAAAAGAATGATTGCAACTTTGGCAACTGAATATTTAATGAGTGGAGGAGATGATTGGAATATGTCAGTTGATGAAATCAATTTTTTCTTTGCAGCTGGCATGAATTTAACTAGTGAAGTTGCAAAAATCATTTATCAAAAAGAAATACCCGAGGAGGTACAAGAAAATGACCCAAACAATCAATAATCGTTCGGAAATTTTATTTCTCTATGATGTAAGTTGGAGTAATCCCAATGGTGACCCAGTTGATGAAAATAAACCACGAATTGATGAAGAGACGAATCGTAATATTGTAACCGACGTGAGATTAAAGAGAACCGTTAGAGATTACCTTCATGATTACCGAGGTTTGGATATTTTTATTAAAGAAATACGAGTAGACAATAAAAAATTGGTTACCAAAGAAAATAGAATGGAGCAATTCAAAAATCAAAATGAAGAAGTAATCAAACAATGCATCGATATCCGACTTTTCGGAGCAACAATAGCTATCAAAGATTTTACCTTAGCACTAACTGGACCGGTGCAATTTAAATTTGGGAAATCACTCCACCGAATAGTGCCGGCATTTGTTAAAGGAACCACTGTTATGCCTTCTGGTGAAGATAGGACCCAAGGTACTTTTACCGAACGATATGTCCTCCCCTATTCCTTGATTGCTTTTTATGGGGTAGTCAATGAAAAGGCTGCTCAAAACCAAGGGTATTCTTTGGCAACTGATCAAGATATTCAACTTTTATTAGAAGCTTTATGGAATGGAACAAAAAATCTTATTTCAGTTTCAAAAGCCGGGCATCAGCCACGAATGCTTGTTTGGATTCAATACCAACCAGATAAATATCACATTGGTGAGCTAGACAATATGATTCAATTCGTACACGAAAAGCATGATGAAGAAATACGTTCCATAAATGAGGGAACCATAGAACTCAATCAATTAGTTCAGGCTTTGCAAAAGAGAAAAAATGAAATTCATACTTTTGGTTATCAAGTTGATGATCAAACCAAATTAACCATGAATGGAGAAAATACCACCTTTCCAGAATTATTTTCTGATTATCCCCTTAAACCATTTCATTTTTGAATGGAGTAGGATATGAAATATTTAGCCTTTGACATTTATGGAGATTATGCACATTTCAAGAAGTTCTATACCACCTCGTCGCCGTTAACTTTTTCTTTTCCACCTCCACCAACTATAGGAGGTATGATAGCGGCAATTTGTGGAATTGATAAAAAAAATTATTTAGATATTTTATCATTTGATAGATGTCAATATGCAATTCGTATTCTGAGTCCAATTCAAAAAGTACGCATGGGCTTAAATCATATCAATACCAAGGGAAATGCTTGGCAGTTGATTAATAAAAAGAATCATGAACCAAGAACGCAAATCCGTACCGAATTCCTAAAGTCTCCACGATATCGAATTTATTTTTCTCATGATGAAAATGAAATTTATCAAAAAGTTTGTTCCCACATTAGCAACCACTGGACCTATTACACCTTTTCACTTGGACTTTCGGAACTGATTGGAGATTATTCTTGGGTTGGAGAGTTTGAAGGAAAGGAAATAAGCTTTGAAGAACACTTTTCAATAGACTCTGTTATTCCTATTCCTCAAATCAATCTTAGTGAAATGAAAATTGAAGAAGGAAAAAGATATTTTCGTGAAAGAATACCCGTTAATATGGATAATAAACGGATAGTTAAAAGTTATGAAGAAGTATTATTTGAATCCAATGGGAATAACCTAACTTTTAAAAAAGGAAATTGTATTGAATTAGAGAATGGAGAAAAAATTGTTACCTTCTCAACTTTATTCTCATCCAGGGAAACTTCTTGAAGACCATTTAATCTCAACTCAAAAGCTAATCGTTCATTATTTAAATGAGATGCCTGACGATTTGGCAGATTCTGATTTAGGAAAAACCGCCAAAATCGTCGGGTTAACTCACGACTTAGGAAAAGCTACTGACTTTTTTCAAAAACATTTAAAAGGTGAACGAGTACCCAAAAAGCTGTCACGTCATTCGCTATTTTCCGCTTTGATAACCTACCATATACTCAAAGAACAATTCCAAAATAATGAAATGCCTATGTTGGGCTATATGACAGTACTACGCCATCATGGAGACCTCGAAAATCCTGAAACGGAAGCTTACCTTGAAGATGAAGAAATAGATTTGGTCAAAAAACAGATTGACAATATCGACCAGGAAAAATGGTCAATTCTAATTGACAACCTCTATAAATATGGTCTTTCAACCATTCCTACTCTCCAGAATTTGAAAAACTGGGTTCATTCTTTTCCTGCTTTAATGAAGGAAGAGCGGAGAAAATGGAGGAAAATGAATAACCTCAAAATATATTTTTTTGCCAATCTACTTTTTTCTCTGCTCATAGATGGGGATAAAACCGAAGTAGTAATTAAATCATCTCTTCCGTCAAGAAATCAAACCATTCCATTTAGTACCATCCAAAAATATCGAGAAAGATTCCATATTCATGAAGCAAGTGCATTGAATCAAATGCGGGAACAAGCTTTCCAAGAAGCAATAAATATCAATCAATCAATTGAAAATCCACTATTCTCATTAAATTTACCAACCGGAATGGGGAAGACAATCGCAGCTCTTGCCTTTGCTTTTAAACTTAGAGAGAAGATTCATCAGCAATCTGGACTGCTTCCTCGAATTATTTATGCCCTTCCATTCTTAAGTATTATAGATCAATGTGCGGAAGTGATTGAAGAGATATTGTCTTTTGAATTCCCAGAAGTGGATAGCAGCTTATTCCTTAAACACCATCACTTATCAGGTATAAGCTATATAAAACCCGATGAATATTTTGAGCCAGAAGAAGCAAAAATATTGATTGAAGGCTGGAATGCCGAGATTGTTCTTACAACTTTTGTGCAAATATTTCATACTTTGATTGGGTATAGAAATCAGTCTCTACGTAAATTCCACCGACTTTGCCCTTCAATAATAATATTGGATGAAGTTCAAAGTATACCGGTTAAATATTGGGGAGCGGTAAACATGGTTCTAAAGGACTGGTGTAATTTAAGTCATTCATATGTATTATTGGTAACGGCCACCGAGCCACTTTTATTTGAATCATCACAGTTAACCCCCCTGGTGGAAAAAAACCATTATTTTAAAAATTTAGATCGGGTAAGGATCTATATTCATAAACAAGAGTCAACTTTAGAAGAATTCGTTGAAAACCTTCCCAAGGGTATCAGGGGGAGAATACTTTTTGTTTTCAATACAATTTCTTCAGCGCGTCAAGCTCACCAATTATTAGAAAAACATTATCAAAAATCAATTGAATTTTTATCGAGTCATGTTGTTCCCCAGCAAAGATTAGAGCGAATAAAAGCTATTCGCAATGGTGAATCTTCAGTAGTGGTTTCAACCCAATTAATCGAAGCCGGTGTGGATATTGATTTTGATATAGTTTATCGAGACTTTGCTCCCCTTGATTCTTTAAATCAAACTGCAGGAAGATGCAACAGAAATAATTTAAATAATAAGGGAGAAATGCATTTGATTTTTTTGCTCAATGAAAAAAATAAATTGTATGCCAATTCAATTTATGATCGAATTTTATTGGGTGCAACTCGAGAGGTCCTCGCCTCTCAAGATTTTATTGAAGAAAAGAATTTTTTGGATCTTGTTGATATTTATTATCGAACCATAAATGAAAGAAAAAGCAAAAAAGAATCAGAAAGCTACTTAAATGCTTTAAGCGGACTCCGATATCAACTTGCTGCTGATAATGAAAAATCAATTAAGGATTTTGAACTTATAGAGGAGGATTTTCCACGTTTCGATGTTTTTATTGAGTTAAATGAAGAAGCCAAAAAATTATGGGAAACCTATCTTTCTCTAAAAGAGATTGGGGAAGTATATAAACGTCGACTTGAGTTTCAAAAAATAAAGAACCGATTCTATCATTATGTTATTGCGGTTCCTTTTACAGTTCAAAACCAGCCTCCTGTTGTTTATGGGTTTGGATATATAAGCCAGTTATCTCTTGATAGTTTTTATGATTCCAAAACTGGCTATAAAATTCAAGGAGATATTATCCTTTGGTAAAAATTAATGGAACTATGATTAATTATTATTCAATCTGTCACCGGTCAGTATGGTATCTCATTCATGGATTGGAAGCTGCCCAGGACCATCCTTTTTTGGAAATTGGACGCTTTATCACTCAAGAATCATATGCTCGCTCAAAAAAAGAGGTGGTTTTTGAGAATTTAAAAATTGATTTGGTAAAAAAAGAAAATAATGATGTTGTGGTAGCAGAGATTAAAAAGTCCTCTAAAGCCAAAAAGAGTGCCCAACTTCAATTAGCTTACTATCTTTATCGTTTAAAAGAAATTGGAATAACAGCACGAGGAGAACTTTTATTTCCCAAGGAAAAAAAGAGAGAAAAAGTGGTCTTAACCAAGGAGCTGGAAAGTACCTTGCAAGCAGTATTGCTTGATATTGAAGAAATATCCAATAGGGAAAAACCACCAGAATTGAAAAAGATACTTTATTGTCGAAATTGTGCTTATCGAGATTTTTGTTGGTGTTAAAACCAACTATTTTGATATTTTTAAAAGTTAAAAAGAAAGAATTATCGTGAGGATTAAATAATGAAAAATCGGATTTATATATTTCAGAATGGTGAATTAAAAAGAAAAGATAATACCCTCTACTTTGAAAACGAACAGGGGAAAAAATTCATCCCCATTGAAAATACTTCAGAAATTCTCATTTTCGGAGAAGTAGATGTAAACAAACGTTTTCTTGAATTTGCAACACAAGCTGAAATTATCATCCATTTTTTTAATCATTATCATTATTACATAGGAAGCTTTTATCCTCGTGAACATTATAATTCGGGGTATATGATTTTAAAACAAGCTGAATTTTATATGGATATGACGAAACGTTTATCAATAGCGAGACTATTTGTGAAAGGAGCAACTTTTAATATTCTTCGAGTTCTAAAGTATTATCAAAAACGAGGAAAAGAAGTTGAAGATATAATCGCAGTGATTAATGATTTTAAAAAAAAGATTCATTCAACCGATGATGCTAACGTTCTTCTTGGTTTGGAAGGAAATATTAGAAATATGTATTATCAAGCTTTTGAACAAATAACTGAAAATCCTGATTTTTCTTTTGAAAAAAGAACCAGAAGACCACCTGAAAATGCTTTGAACGCCTTAATTAGTTTCGGAAATTCTTTATTGTATGTGGAAGTGCTTCGAGAAATATACCAAACTCATCTTGATCCAAGAATTGGGTACTTGCATACCACCAATTTTCGTAGTTTTACCCTAAATTTAGATGTCGCTGAAATTTTTAAACCGATAATTATTGATCGATGTATTTTTAACCTCTTAAACAAAAGGATGATCAAACCAAAACACTTTTTAAGAGAGCTAAATGGAGTTGTCTTAAATGAGGACGGACGTAAATTATTTATTCAAGAATATGAAACAAGATTAAAAACCACTATTAAATTGCCAGAAACTAAAAATGAAGTATCCTACAGTCGAATTATTCGTCGAGAATTGTATAAATTAGAAAAACATCTTATGGGTGAAAAAGAATATGCTCCTTATGTAAGTGGGTGGTAAAAAATATGTTTATTATAGTAGTTTATGATATTTGTGAAGATCGGGTAGTGCGAATCCTTAAAATATGTAGAAAATATTTAAATTGGGTTCAAAATTCGGTTTTCGAAGGAGAAATCACCAAAGCAAATTTTGTTAAATTAAAAGCCGAGTTGGAAAAAAACATGAAAAAGGAAGAAGATTCCGTAATTATTTATGGTTTACGAACTACTCTTTATAGTTTTCGTGAAACTTTAGGGATAGAAAAAGGTGGAGAAGAGATAATTATATGATTCAATATCTAACGCCTTATAGAAATTATTAGAGTAATTTAAGGTTAAATTTGCAGATGTGTGATTTTATTATTGACTCAACTTTCGCAGTTCAATAATAGCACTTTTCCTCTCAACCATGCTGGGAGACTATTTACAAAATAGATGAGTAGCTCTTTGACTTTGTCTTCTGAAAGAACTAAAAAATTTTTCATAGTGGATTTAAG
>Ga0334887_1003150_pt1 | contig 16891 bp, 15 predicted proteins | sample GraSluR1_MG_10_FD_207217 | JGI IMG/M metagenome (GOLD analysis project Ga0334887, IMG submission 207217) | Sludge microbial communities from methane-producing bioreactor in Wageningen University, Netherlands - Granular Sludge_18_07-R1 | ecosystem: Engineered > Bioreactor > Anaerobic >...
CCATCAGACGAACAATAGAAACAAGGTTTTCTGTAATGTGTTCAGAATTTAATATTGAACACCCTTCAGCTAGGTCCTTAACAGGTATTCAAGCTGAGCTTGAAAGAGCTATATTGCTCTATAATTTAGGCTTCTTTATCAACTAGCACCACGAGTAATAAATATAAAATGAGCTTGCGAAATTGACAAGCTCATTTTTTATAAATAGGAAAGTTTTATTTTACAGTTGTCAAAAGATAAGCTCCTGCACTAACAGTCTCATCTTGAGTCATCAAAATATCAACATAATCATCAGAATTCGTAACAATCACTGGTGAGATGATTGGCAATCCTGCTTCTTTGATTGCATCAATATCAAACGAAACCAATTTTTGTCCTGCGGCAACTTTATCACCTGCTTTGACAAATGTTTCAAAGCCTTTGCCATCCAATGATACAGTATCCATACCAATATGAATAAGAAGCTCTGCTCCATTTTCCGTACGAAGACCGATAGCATGTCCCGTAGGGAATACTAATGTAACTTCTGCATTTGTTGGAGCTGTAACAACACCTTCAGTTGGATCTACTGCGATTCCTTTGCCCATTGCACCAGAAGCAAAAACTTCATCAGGTACATCAACTAAATCAACGACTTTCCCTGTTAGTGGACTTGCAAGAATCTCTTGTTTAATTTCTTTTAATTCTGGAACTACTTCTTTTGTTGCTTCGTTGGCTTTATCATCACTTGGTTGACCGTAAAGGTATGGTACTGGTGCAACCATCTGAATAGCAAATGAAGCAACAATTGCAGCTATGGTAAAGATAATACCAATCCACATTGGTCCCATTCCTTCAGTTGGACTAACCCAAGCTGGGAATTGGAAGATACCCATTGCACCGAAAGCATACATTTTTATCTTAAAGATAGAAAGTCCTGCACCAATTACAGCCGATACCGCACATGAAATGTAGAATGGAATTTTCATTGGGAGAGTAACCCCATAGATAGCTGGTTCAGTGACACCAAAGATTGATGAAATGAAGGCAGGCATTGCAATTGATTTAACTTTTTCTTCCTTAGTTTTCAACATAATTGCAAGAAGAACACCTGTTTGTGTAAAGTTTGGTAGAGCTGCTGCCAATAAGATATCTGTCCATCCATTTTGAGAGAATTGCAGAATAGCCAACGGTACAAGTGCCCAGTGAAGACCAAACATAACAAGTACTTGCCAAAGAGCACCAAGTAGGGCTCCATAGAGAATTGGGCTTACATTCATCAAGGTTGTGAAGCCATTTGATAGAAGATCAGAAGCAATATTAGCAACTGGGCCAACTACCAAGAATGTCAATGGCACTGTCACCATAATGACAACAAATGGAACAACAAAGACTTTTACAACATCTGGAGTAATTTTCTTCATCCATTTCTCAATTAATGATGCAACCCATACCGCCAAAATAACAGGCATTACCGTTGAAAGGTAACTTCCTGAGGAAGGTAGTTCAAATGGAATTCCAAAGACTTGATTTAATTTTGCTTCCGCTAAGCCAGAAACTGTGGTTGCTAAGTCTGGGTAAACAAGTGCTGCTGCAATCGCTGCCGCTGTAAATTCATTCATTCTAAATTTACGTGCTGAAGTAAAAGCAATCATAACAGGAAGATATTGGAAGAAACCATCTCCGGCAGCATTTAAGATAGCATAAAGAGCATTATTATCAGATGTCCAACCAAGTGTTACACCTAAAATAGCAACTACACCTTTTACAATACCGGCTGCAGCCAATGGACCGAGATAAGGTTGGAAAATACCAGAAATTAAGTCAACAAAGCGATCAAAGAGATTCCCTTTTGGTCCATCCCCTTCATCAATATCTAAACTTCCTGCACCTGTTAATCCTGAAACATTTAAAAATTCAGCATAAACGTCAGGAACATGATTACCAATAACAACTTGGTATTGTCCTCCAGCCTTAACAACTGTTACAACACCATCACGTTTTGTAAGATAATCTGTGTCAGCTTTTCCTTCATCTCTCAATTGAAAACGAAGACGAGTTACACAGTGTTTGACAGAGATAATATTATCTTTGCCACCAACATGATCTAAAATATCTGTAACTAATTCGGTATACTTATTAGCCATTAGTTTCTCCTTTGTAAATTGAAAAGTCAGCTAATACAGATTGATCAAGTCTACATCAGCATATCTTGTCTGGTATTAATAAGCCACTTGATGACTATCTCAGTGGTTATTAAAATGTGAGATCTCATGCTCATTACTAGAAAAAAGAAAAACCTAAACAAATACCAAATAGACCAAAGAAAATAACATGGCTTATACCACACTTCTTCTGACATATTTCGTATTTATTTAGGTTTTGCCTGCTTACCAGTAACAATCCTTACAAAAGATATAATAGCAGACTTCATTATATATTGCAAGCGCTTTTACAAACTTTTTTAAAAAAGTTTGTAAAAGTTTGGAAAGTAATCTAAATCTCAAAAAAATATCTCTCAAATTTTTATCAACTTACAAATAAATATAAGACGATAAAAATTAAAGAGATACTGTTTAAAAAATTTTAATTTTACATATTTAGTTTAAACAAACTAGACTTTTACTTGCTATTTTCCAATCGCTGAATATGTATAGTCAAATAGACCTGTTCATCACGGCTCATTGGAAAATCAAAGCTTGTTTCAACATAATTTTTGATACGTTCTGTGCAGATAAAAGCTTCAGGATAATTAAGCTTAACCTGCTCATATAGAAAGCTATCATTTTTCCCTTGAACTGTACCATTTAAAACACGCTGAACAAAGTATCTGACATGTGTTACGAATCGATTATAACTGATAGAATCCTCATCGAATGACTGACCAAAATAAAGACGAACAATATCTAAAATATCTGCAACTGTCTTAGACATTTGATAGTTTTTCTCAATCATTCCAGCATCTTTTTCAGCATTGATAAAATGCAGAGCGATTGAAGCAATTTCATCATCTGGCAAGCGAATACCTATCTTTTCAGCAATCAGGTCAATAGATTCACGCGCTACTTGAAATTCTTTAGGAAAGAATTTGCGAACTTCCCACCCAAGTGGATTTTCCATTGTCAAATTATCCCTGAGGCGGGTAAAGGCAAAATGTAAATGATCTGCCAAGGCGACATAAAGTGAACTTTCAAATTCTATTTCTAAAACTTCCTGAGCATGACCAATAATATCTAAAACGACTTCGCTTTCCTCAGATGAAAGTTCTACATACACTCTAGATAAATCATCTGCTGAGCTATCATTCTCTAGGATAAATTTTTTCTCAATGAGAGAGCAATCTAGTTCTTCTCCCGCTTTTTTTTGAAAACCTAGTCCCTTTCCCATAACAATGAGTTCTTCACCTTTATCTCCACGTGCCTGAACGACATTATTATTGTAGACTTTATCAATTTTCATTGTCCGCCTCCTAGAATATGCTAAAAAATGTCCCAAATACGTCACAGAGCCTTCATATTGGTTATCTGCCAACGTATTTAGGTATTTCTTGCTAACAATAGCTAGCTATCGTTATTAAATTGTATCAAAAGTCAAAGTAAATTTAAAGAGTCTTTTGATGAATTTTTACTTGAAAATCTTTTAAAGACTAATTTATCTAATACAATAAAGAGCTCTATAGAAAAAGTTCTTGTACTTTTCCAATATCTGACTCATTAACTACAAGAAAAATCGTATCACCTGAGTGCAGGCGAGTATTCCCCGAAACCACTTCTGCTTCTTGATTGTGTATTTGAGTTGTAATCAAAACATTCTTTGGCAAAGTTAAATCTCGAACCAATTTTCCTGCCAATTTTTCAGTCACTATAAATTCAAGTAAGGTTGGTTTAAGAGCCTTTTTCTTATTGTCTTTGGTCATTTTAGCCAGCATAGCTTCGTAAATTGGTTCACCTTTTAGAAGGTCCATCATTAAATAGGCAACTATTGTTACAATTCCGATAGTCATTAATTGACCTAAATCTCCAACCATCTCTGTTACTAAAATCATTGCCGTCAGCGGAGCTTTTGATATAGCACCAAAATACCCAGCCATCCCTAAAACAATAAATAAAGGAAGGCTTTGAGCATTGAGCAACTGCATATTTTCAAAAAACAAACCAAATGCCAAGCCAGCAAGTGACCCCAAGGTTAGAATCGGAAGAAAAATTCCACCAGGTAGCCCACTTCCATAAGAAATCATACTCCAGATAAAGCGAATAATTAAATAAATGACAACCGTAGCCAGTGTCGGAGTAGAGATACTCAATGAATTGATGACACTGTTACCTCCACCAAGCAATTGTGGGTAAAAATACGCTACTGGAAGTGTTAATAATACAGCAAAAATTCCATAAAAATAAGATGGAACATGAAATAGTTTTCCTAAGAAATCGTAGAAAACGTTAATATTCAAAATGACTTTTTCATAAATATATCCCATAATTCCAAGAAAAATACCAAGCAATAAGAAGATCCAGTATTGACTTAGTGGTAAATAAGGTAAATCCCCAGGCATGGCAAGTACTGGCGTCAATCCAAAAATATGTAGTGAAATATAATTAGCCACTAGACTGGCAACAAGTGCTGTTACCCAAACTAGATGAGAAAAATGATGGTAAACTTCTTCCACAACAAATAAGAGGCCTGCAATTGGGGCATTAAAAGCTGCAGAGAGCCCTGCTGCCGCCCCACTTGCTATTAAGACCCGTTTTTCAATTCCACAAGCTTTTAAAAAATGTGCTATTCCCTTTGCAGACATAGCTCCTAACTGAATACTCGGACCTTCACGCCCGAGCATTAAGCCCATTGAAATGGATAAAACGCCACCAATAAATTTTTTCCAAAGGATACTCCACCAATTTGTTTCTAAATCACCTTTTAATTCGCCTTCGACATGAGGAATGCCTGATCCTTTGATATCTTTATCTGATTTTACCAACAGTCCAATAAAAACAACAATTATGACACTACAAATCCCAATTGGTAGAAGATAAATCGGTTGGTCCTGAGCAATTTGATAATAATAACTAACTTTCTCAAATATTTTTTCAATCAGTAATCTAAATAAACTGACAACACAACCTGAAACAATACCGACAAGAACCCCTCGCCAAGCAAGTGCAAGAACATTATGTCGGCTAAAATGAAATTCTTCTTGATGATTATTCATAATACCCCCTTATTAAAACATTGACGAATATCACCTAACACTCAAAGAAAAACAAAATCAGCCCCCACAGATCAAGGAAGACATACCTGAAAGTAGACGAAAATACTTAAGCAAGTATCTTTTTGATTTTCAAAACCAATAACACATAAGAGCCTAGAACTGCCTCCTACATTCTCTCAACTAACATTGTACCAAATCTCCCAAAAAGATTCGAGGGCTTTTCCAAATTGATCTGATTAACAAAAAAAGAAGACAGACGAGCCCACTGAAAAAGTTAGCTTAAACTATTTCAATTAAACATAAAACGAGGAATCTCTCAGAAATTTGAGTAGATTCCTCGTTTCTTTTTGCTTATTTTTGGTTGATGAGGGTCATTATTCTTTTCATATTAACCACAAATATGGTTGTGGCTGCTTGTAATTCCATGTTGAAAAGACCTGATGCCCTGGCAACATCAAAGCCATGTCTTTGTTTGAGTTCCGCATTCTTTGCTTCAATTTTGTAACGATGTTTTGCCATCTCTTGAAAATGAGGCGTTTCCTGAAATCTCTTTTGGAAAAGATGGTCGTCACTCTTAATGGTGATTGAATAGGTTTTAGACTTGGCACCATCTTTATAACAGCCCTCTTTGGAGGGGCAAATCTTGCATTTTTCGATATCGAAATAGTGAGTCGTCACTTGATTTGTTTTTTGATTTTTCTTCCCTGTCCTTGCTTTGCGAATAGCCATGTGCCCTTCTGGACAGACAAAGAGGCCTGCGTCCTTATTATATTCAAACGCATCTTCTTCTTTACGAAATCCCTTAGAAACAGAAGGGTTAAGTTTTGAGACCAAATGAACCTTTTCTTTTCGAGCTAATTGAATATTCTCTTTTCCTGAATAAGCAGCATCGCCAATAATAGTGTCTACTTCAACACCATTTTCCTTTGTTTTCTCATACAAATCAGGAAGGTATTTCCCGTCACTCTGTTCACCTGAAGTCACGACACAGGCAGTGATAATACGTTCATCTGTCATGGCGACATGACTCTTATAACCATAGAAGGAGCTGTCCGCTGTCTTATGTCCAACTCTAGCCTCTTCTTTAACAGAAGCTTCCAAGTGTTCTAAGTCGTCATCGACAGCTTCTTTGAGGTAATTATACTTTTGTGAAACCGCAGGCAAAGCCAAGATGTCTTCGTGTTTTTCTACCACAGCCATGAGCTCCTCGGTATAAGTCAATTCTGCTTCAAGGGTATCTTCCTGAGGTTTATCTGGAAACTCAGTTTTGATGTCTTCAGAATACTGGTAGATAGTTCTTCGTAAAGCTTTTGAGCGTTCTCTAAGGACTTCTTGAGGTTTCTTATGGTTGTAATGAGACTTAGTGTGAGTAGCATCCACGATAAGAAGTTTACTTTTAATCAAGTTGTGTTCAATGGCAATTTGAACAGATTTAGAGATTAATAAATCAAGCAAACGTTCATCCTTAATCCGAAGCTTTCTAAATTTTGTCAGAGATGAAGGCTCAATGACAGAATCCTCAGGTGCTAGACCAAGAAAAAATTTAAAGGCCATATCTGAAAAAGAGCGCTCAACCACATCCACGTCAGACAACTTGTAAATGTCTTTCAATAAGAGATACTTGAACATCATAATAGGTGAATAGGCTTTGCGTCCAAAATCAAGACGATAATTCTTTTCCAATTCATCATAAATAAAGCTAAAATCACAGAGTTCAGTTAGCTGACGTAAAAAATGGGTTTTAGGAACCACAATATCATATAAACTAGAATAAGGACTGACATCCAAAGTTAACTGATTATCAAGCATAGTCTCACCTCATCTCTAGTATAGCAAAAAAAGCCATCATATTGATGACTTTTTCAGTGGTCTCAGACAGACTGTCCTCTTTTCTGAAATAAGATTTCTCTTATTTTCGATACATTTTAAATTGTAGATAAAGATCGTTATAGATACCCAACCATTTTTCGCCAAGATTATCATAAACTTCTAAGTTTTCGATAGTTTCCTGAGATGGATAAAAGGCAGGGTCATTTTTGACGTCATCAGGTAAAAGTTCTTTTGCAACCTCATTTGGTGTTGAGTAACCTATATACTCTGCATTTTGTGCTGCATTTTCAGGTTCTAACATAAAGTTAAAGAAGGCATAGACTTCTTCTTCATGTTTAACTGTTTTGGGAATGACAAGATTATCAAACCAAAGATTAGAACCTTCACTTGGAACCACATAATGAAGGTCTTCGTTTGAATCAAGCATTTCACTAGCTTCACCAGAGAAGGTAACTCCGATGGCTGCATCACCTTGAATCATATAGCCCTTCATTTCATCCCCGACAATTGCCTTAATATTGGGCGTTAAATCGTGCAATTTGAGTTCAACCTCTTGGAGTTGTTCCAATTTTTTACTATTGAGACTATAACCTAGTGTATTCAAACCAAATCCCATAACCTCACGGGCGCCATCAACCAGCATAATATCATTACGATATTCCTCTCGCCAAAGGTCAATCCAATGTTCTGGTGCTTGTTCAACCATTGTCTCATTATAAACAATACCAACGGTTCCCCAGAAATAAGGGATTGAGTATTCATTATCAGGGTCAAAACTCAAACCAAGAAATTCTTCTCCGATATTTTCCATGCCTTTAAGCTTTGATTTATCAAGTTTGACCAAAAGATCTTCTTTTATCATCTTATCGATCATATAGTCAGACGGAACAGCAATATCATAGGTTGTCCCGCCTTGTTTGATTTTGGTGTACATGGCTTCGTTGGAATCAAAGGTATCATACTGAACTTCAATACCTGTCTCAGCTGTAAATTTTTTGAGAAGATCCGGGTCAATATAATCACCCCAGTTATAAATAACTAATTTGTCCGATTGACTTCCTGAACTCGAACGCTTCTGCATATAGACAGAAGTTCCTGCAAGGATAAGGATGATAGCCACAATCCCTGCTATAAATGAATAAAGTCTACGCATGCTTGTCCCCCTTCTCATTTGAAATGAAATAATAGCCAATCACAAGCAAAATGCTAAAGAGAAAGACGATTGTTGAGAGGGCATTGATTTCAAGTGAAATCCCTTGACGAGCGCGTGAGTAGATTTCAACCGATAGGGTTGAAAAACCATTTCCTGTTACAAAGAAGGTTACGGCAAAGTCGTCCAAAGAATAAGTGAAGGCCATAAAGAAGCCTGAGATAATTCCCGGTGTCAAATAAGGAAGCATGACTTCGCGCAGCATTTGCCATCTAGTAGCTCCCAAGTCAAAGGCTGCATTGATCATATCCTCATTCATTTCCTTCAATCTTGGAAGGACCATTAGCACTACAATTGGGATTGAAAAAGCAATATGACTTAGAAGAACTGAGACTGTTCCTAGTTGGAAGCCCAACATCGTGAATAAAATCAAGAAACTAGCACCAATCATAACGTCCGGTGAAACCAAAAGAACATTATTGAGAGATAAGAGTGTGTTTTGAAATTTTGGTTTCATTTGATGGACAAAGATTGTGCCGAAAGTCCCGATTGCGGTTGCCAAAAGAGCACTCAGAAAGGCTAAGAAGAAGGTTTGAAGCAAAATCAACATGAGTCGGCTATCTTCAAACATTTCTTGATAGTGTTCAAAGGTGAAGCCTGTAAAACCATTCATGTCTCCTCCAGCATTGAAGGAGAAGAAAATCAAATAAGCAATCGGAACATAGAGAACAACAAAGACAAAAAGAAGATATAAGTTTGCTAATTTTTTCATTTACGTCTCTCCTTTGTAAGCCACATCGTTGCCAGCATAGCCATAATTAGGATAACTCCAATTGTTGACCCCATTCCCCAGTTTTGAGTGGTTAGGAAATGTTGTTCAATAGCCGTACCAAGTGTAATCACCCTGTTTCCTCCAATCAAACGTGTCAGCATAAAAAGACTGAGACTAGGGATAAAAACAGACTGGACACCACTTCTTACACCATTGAGAGAAAGTGGAAAGATAACTTTGATAAAGGTTTGACTGTCTGATGCTCCCAAGTCACGACTGGCATTGATTAAATTATCATCAATGTCATCTAGGGCATTGAAAATTGGTAAAAGCATGAAAGGAATTTCAATATAAGATGCCACAAAGATAAATGAAAAATCAGTAAAGAGGATTTGTTTTGGACCAATCCCTACAAAAGTCAGAAAAGCATTTATTCCACCTTGCTGACCAAAAATCCCCATAAAGGCGTAAGCTTTTAACAAAAGATTAACCCAAGTCGGTAGGATAACCAACATCAAAAGAAGTTGCTTATGCTTAAGTTTTGTCAAAAGGTAGGCAGCTGGATAACTAATGATTAATGTCACCAAAGTAACAATCCCAGCATAGAAGATGGAATTGAGACTCATACGCAAATAGGTCCATGAACCAAAAAAGGTTGCGTAGTTGGCCAAAGTAAGATTTCCTTGAATGTCAAAGAATGACTTGTAAAGCAAGAGGACTAAGGGTGCTATTACAAAGAGGCCTATCCAAAGAAGGTAGGGAACAGCAAAGGCATTAGAGGTTTTCTTCATTACGCTCCTCCTCAATGGCATTAATCAAGCCATCTTCATGCTCTTCAACTTCCACATACTCTTCAATACGGGCATCAAACTCTTCTTCAGTTTCATTAAGACGCATAATATGGATATCTTCAGGTGTAAAATCTAGTCCAATAACTTCACCTTCGATAGCCTTGCGAGTTGAATGAATCATCCATTCATTACCAAGTTCATCGTATGCGATGATTTCATAATGCACACCGCGGAAGAGTTGCGTATCCACCTTAACCTGAAGTTTTCCTTCTTCTGGCAAAGTGATTTGCAAGTCCTCTGGACGAATAACAATTTCGACTGACTCATTAGGACGCATACCACCATCAACAGCTTCAAAACGTTTGCCATTGAATTCCACCAAGTAGTCTTCAATCATTTTTCCAGGAAGGATATTCGATTCACCGATAAAGGTTGCAACAAAATGGTTGATTGGTTCATCGTAGATGTCAACAGGCGTTCCTGACTGAACTATTTCGCCCTCGTTCATGACGAAAATCCAATCTGACATAGCCAAGGCTTCTTCCTGATCATGTGTGACAAAAACAAAGGTAATTCCTAGGCGTTGTTGCAACTCACGCAATTCATACTGCATTTCAGTTCGAAGTTTCAAATCCAATGCAGACAAAGGTTCGTCCAGAAGAACAACTCTTGGTTGATTAATGATAGCACGCGCAATCGCAACACGCTGACGTTGTCCACCAGATAATTTTTGAATAGGGCGATTCTCAAAACCTTCCAATTGAACCATTTTCAATGCCTCTTTGACACGACGTTCAATTTCACTCTTCTCAACTTTTTTGAGTTTTAAAGCGAAAGCTACATTTTCAAAAACGTTCATATGAGGAAAGAGTGCATAGTTTTGGAAAACGGTATGGACATCACGCTTATTAGTTGGGACATCATTGATACGTTTCCCATCCAAGAATACATCACCTGATGTTGCATCCAGGAGACCAGCGATAATATTCAAAATAGTTGATTTACCACTACCTGATGCTCCAAGAAGTGTGTAAAACTTCCCTTCTTCAAGCTCAAAATTGATATCTTTTAACACAACCGTGTTACTATCTTCAAAAACCTTTGACACGTTTTTAAACGTAATAATTGGATTAGTCAATTCTCATAAAACCTCTTTTTTTCTTATCCTAAGAAATTTCTTCCTCGAAAAATATAAATTAAATATATCAGCAGATAGTTCAACTAACCTGCTGATATATAAACTAAAATACGAATTAAGTCGGGAATTGAGTCTCCTGACCTAAACTAGTTTACCAGTGCTTCACCGATAATGCGAACTTCTGGTTCAAGTTGAATTCCTGATTTAGCATCAACGGTTTTAATCACGTGAGCAATCAAGTCCTCGTAATCTTTTGCAGTTCCATCAGCAACGTTTACCATAAAACCAGCATGTTTCTTGCTAACTTCAACACCACCAATTCGGTAGCCCTTGAGGTCTGCTTCACTAATTAATTGACCTGCAAAGTGACCAACTGGGCGTTTGAAAACAGAGCCACAAGATGGGTATTCCAATGGCTGTTTCAATTCACGTAGGTGTGTCAATCGATTCATTTCTTGGCTGATTTGCAAGTAATCACCAGGTTTTAAGGCAAATTTGGCTGAAATAACAACATCTCCTGTTTCTTGAACAGAAGAGTGACGATAACCAAATGCCATTTCACGATTGGTTAAGGTCTTAATTTCACCCTCTTTTGTCAAAACTTGTGCAGAAACTAGAATGTGGGCAATTTCACCACCATAGGCGCCAGCATTCATGAACACAGCTCCTCCGATGCTTCCAGGAATACCGCAGGCAAACTCAAAACCAGATAAACTGTGATATTTAGCAACTCGCGTTGTTTCAATTAAATTAGCACCAGCCTCTGCTTCAATTGTGTAACCATTGACTGTCACTGAATTAAGCTTATCAAACATGATAACAAAACCACGGATACCGCCATCACGGACGATAATATTGCTTGCATTTCCCAAAACAATCCAAGGAATGTTTTCACGATTAGCGACTTGAACAATTCGAGACAACTCGAAACGGTTACGTGGGAAAGCTAAATAGTCAGCTGGACCTCCCACTTTTGTATAGGTATAATTTTTCAAAGGTTCATTAACACGAATGTCAATACCATTTAAATCATTAGTCAAAAAATCTGTCATTTCATCACTTTTCCATTAAAAAAATCGGCATAAAACCGATTATAATTATAACAAAAAAAATAGTATTTGACGATAGCTAGCTCATAGGAAAAATACAAATTTCAAGCACATTTGACTCTTACCTCTTACTTAGAGCAGTTATTTTTTATTCTAATAATTTACCTTACACTGGCCGCATCAATTTTTTGGATGTCAGAACAATCTAGCGACTTAATTATTTCCGAAATAGGCTTGCCACTGACCGACAAATTAGGTGCAATATCAAGCAAAGGAACCATGACAAAAGCACGTTCTAACATGTACGGATGTGGCACTTTGAGATTATCTTCATTAATTAATGCGTCCCCGAATAAAAGAATATCTATATCAATTGTTCTTGGACCCCAATGTTCATGACGAACACGACCTAGTTCTTTTTCAATACTTTGACAGTGATGCAACAAATCTTGTGCTTGTAAATTTGTTTCTAATTCACAACATAAATTAAGAAAATCATCCTGGTCTGTATTTCCCCAGGCTGGAGTTTCATAGTAAGGTGATACCTTTGTCACATTGACATTAGGTAATCCATTCAAGAGTCTGATTGCCTCTTCCAGATAAAACTTTCTTTTCCCGATATTTGAACCCAGGCTTAGATAGACCTTTGTCATTCTCGAACCCTCTCTAACTCTATGCCTACCGCATCATAATGACCATTAATAGGTGGATTTTCCTTTGTTATTCGAATGGTAATAGCCTCAACTGGAGGAAAGGCATCAAAAATATCCTGACAAATTGCACCAGCTAAACGTTCAATCAGCTTGTACTTCTTCTGTTCAGCCTGTTTTTTAATGGTTTCAAAAACCAGACCATAATGAACAGTATCTTCTAAATCATCAGACTTTGCAGCTTTTTTCAAATCAACTGAAAGCGTACAATCAATAACAAAAATTTGTCCCAAAGTTTGCTCTTCAGAAAATGCACCGTGATAACCGTAAAAACGGCATCCTTTTAATTGTATTTTATCCATTTTACACCAACTGACTAATAACTTTAACGACATCACGATTGAGGTCAACATTGTGTACACGTACAATCTGGCAACCCTTGGCAATAGCCCAGGCTGAAAGCGCAGCTGTTCCCATGTCTCGATCAAGCGCAGCTGTATTTCCACCTAAGAGATGGTCAACCACGCGCTTCCGGGAAATCCCAAAGAGAACTGGATAACCTAATTGACAGACAGCATCCAGGCCCTTGAGGAGTTCCATATTTTGATCAACGTTTTTGGCGAATCCAAAGCCTGGATCAATCCAGATATTTTCTTTTGCAACTCCTGCTTCTAAAGCTTTCTGAGCACGCTGACTTAGGAAGTCACAAACCTCTTGAGTGATATTTTGATAAACCTCTTGGTCCTGATTATGCATGAGAATGATTGGGACCTTTCTCTCAGCAGCCAAGTCCAACATTTTCCCATCATAAAGTCCCGCCCAAACATCATTCAGAATATCTGCGCCGGCTTCAAGTGCTGCACGCGCTGTTTCCGTTTTATAAGTATCAATACTTACTAAGACATCAAATTTTTCCTTGATGGCCTTAATTACTGGTACAACTCGAGCGATTTCTTCAGCAGTCTCAACAAAAGTAAATCCTGGACGCGTTGATTCCCCACCAACGTCAATAATTTTAGCACCAGATTGAACCATTTTCTCCACTTGTTGGAGTGCTGATTCTACTGCAGTATAGTTTCCACCATCTGAAAAGGAATCAGGTGTCACATTAAGCACCCCCATGATGCAAGCTTGACCAGCAATTTCATGTTTTCCAATTTTCATTCGTCAACTCCTATTTTTCGCGGATTAAAGACAAGATTTCCTTACGTTCTTCACGATCTTCTTTGTAAAGCCCTTTGGCAACAGTTGTGATTGTCTTGCTTCCTGGCTTCTTGATACCACGCATAGTCATGCACATGTGCTCAGCTTCAAGCATGACAAAAATCCCTTTTGGATGAAGGGCTTCTTCCAAGGCAGTGGCCACTTGATCTGTTAAACGCTCCTGTAATTGCGGTCGCTTGCTGGCAACTTCAACAGCACGGGCTAGTTTACTAAGACCGGTCACGCGACCATCACTTGGCAGATAGGCCACATGAGCCACTCCATAAAAAGGAACCAGATGATGCTCACACATTGAATAAAAAGGAATATCCTTAACCAAAACCACCTCTTCATGGTTTTCTGTAAAAACTGCAGTAAATTGGTCTTTAGGATCTTCATTTAAACCCGCAAACATTTCTTGATACATTTTAGCAACACGCTTTGGTGTATCTAAAAGCCCTTCACGTTGAGGATTTTCGCCCAAGGCTTCCAATAATTGATATACTGCTTGTTCTAACTTTTCTTGATTTGCCATTTCATTTCCAATCTAATTCGTTTTTACTATTATAGCTTAATTCTGCTGTCTTGACAAAAGCGCCTGACGCACTTGCGAGATGAAATAAAGAGAGCCTGTAATAACATAAAAATCATCTTGACTGTCATAAGCAATCTCGCTCAACCACGCCTTCCAATCTCCCACTCTCTCATAACCCTGAGGATAGGCCTCCAACTTGATAGCATTTGGATAATCAAAGCTAGTAACTTTCACTGGTGCAAGCTGCTCCAAGATTTCCAACATACTATCAACTGGTTTAGTATCAATGGCAGCCATTAAAATATGAATCTTCCTACCACTATATGTTTTTAAGACATCAACCAAGGCAGAAATGGATTCATTATTATGAGCACCATCAATCATGACATTGCTTGCAATCATTTCAGTTCTACCAGCCCATTTGCTTTCAAGAAGCCCCTTACGGATACTGTTTTCATTAAGTTTTGGATAGTTTTTGGACAATAGCAGAGCTGTCTTGATGGCAAGACTTGCGTTGTTGATTTGGTGCTGACCTTGCATGGAGAGTTTTATAGCTTGAAGTTCAGCTTTGCTATCTTCAAAAGTGAAGCCTGACTCATGGCTCGAAACTGAGAAATCACGTCCCAAACGATAAGATTGACTAGATGTCTGCACAGCTTTGTCATCAAATATTGAGGCTACATCTTCTCGCTCACTAGCATAAATGAGGGGAACCCCTTCCTTGAGGACGCCAACTTTCTGCTCTGCTATTTGACCGTAGGTCTGACCGAGAATAGCCTGATGATCTAGCCCGATAGAAGGACAAACCACAGCCAAGGCTTTGAAAACATTCGTAGCATCATCACGGCCACCCATACCAGCCTCAATGATTGCAAGGTCTACTGGATGCTGATGACCAAAGTATTCGAACATTAAAACCGTAATGGTTTCAAACTCCGTAGCCGGCTCCAAATCAGTCTCCTGAGGCATGCGCTCCACCACGGGTTTGACGCGCTCCACCAATGATATAAAGTCTTGCTCGGAAATCATCTGACCATTCAAGCTGATGCGTTCCCTAAAATCAACAATGTAAGGTGAGGTAAAAGTTCCAACCTCATAACCAGCATGGCTGAAAATATGTTGTAAATAGCTAGTTGTAGATCCCTTACCATTGGTGCCCACAACATGAACAGCTGCTATTTTTTCCTGTGGATTCTCCAGTTGGTTGAGCATCCAAGCCATACGCTCCAAGCCTGGCTTAATCCCAAATTTGAGACGTCCATGTACCCAATCCAAACAATCCTGATAATTCATAATCACACTTCTTTCAAAAAACAGATTAGCTCTATTATATCATAGGTTGAGTTCAAAAAAAGCCAGCAATGCTGACTTTTGATATTATTCAACTTCACCAGCTTCAACAACTAAGTCATCTGGATTAGCTGCTGATCCGTAAATTGGCTCCAGTGTTTCTTCATAATCCTTATGGAAGAAGTTTTCCTCACCTAGTGTCTTAATTTCATCGTTGATCCAATCAAGCAAGTCTGTGTTTCCTTTTTGGACTGCTGCAGCAATGGTATCAATATTACCTAAACTAGTAATCCCAACTTCATAACCTTTATTTTCCAATGCCCAAGCTAATACTTCCGTATTATCTGTTGAAAGAGCATCACCACGGCCGTCTAGAAGAGCTTGGTAAGCCTCACTGTATTGGTCAAATTTTAATAAATTAACTTCTGGATGTTCTGCTTCAAAATAAGTTTCAGCAGTTGTACCTTTACCTACAATCAAGGTTTTTCCTTTTAAATCTTCGACTGATTCAATAAGTGATTTACTTGGAGATACTACACCTAGAGCAACTTTCATGTAAGGCAAAGCAAAATCGACTTGCTTGGCACGTTCATCAGTTACAGTAAAGTTTGCCAAAATGATGTCAACCTTAGCTGAAGTAAGGTATTCTACTCGGCTGGCAGGATCAACTGCTACATATTCGACATCAACCTTCAAATCTTTTGCTAATCGGTTAGCAAAGTAGACGTCATAACCTTGATAGTCACCATGTTCATCTACGTAACCAAATGGTTTCTTATCCGAAAAAACACCAATTTTAATTTTTCCTGATTCCTTGATTTCTGAAAGTGTTCGTGCTTGAGCTGTATTTCCAGAAGAAGACGATGCAACAGATGAAGACTTATTAGAATCTGATGTTGAGCAAGCAGTCAAAAGAACTGCTACAATCAAACCTAAAAGACCTAAAAGATAATTAACTTTTTTCATATAAAACTCCTTTATACTCAATGAAATTCAAAATTAGAGAAGGCAAGCCGACGCAGACATACCTAATGGTAGGCAAGAAGGCTTAACCACCTATCATTTTGATTTTCGAAGAGTATTCATTTAAGATACCAAGGCGTAAAATTTATAACACGGTGACTGTCGCCTCGCTCCCTATCACCATGTTTTGTAACTAAATAATAAAATAGATACTCGTGGTGCTAGTTGATAAAGAATCCCAAATTATAGAGCAATATAGCTCTTTCAAGCTCAGCTTGAATACCTGTTAAGGACCTAGCTGAAGGGTGTTCAATATTAAATTCTGAACACATTAC
>Ga0334887_1003160_pt1 | contig 16849 bp, 19 predicted proteins | sample GraSluR1_MG_10_FD_207217 | JGI IMG/M metagenome (GOLD analysis project Ga0334887, IMG submission 207217) | Sludge microbial communities from methane-producing bioreactor in Wageningen University, Netherlands - Granular Sludge_18_07-R1 | ecosystem: Engineered > Bioreactor > Anaerobic >...
GTCTGATTGCTGGACAATTAAGCCAGGTTCCAGTATAATTGGAGCTTTGGTCGAAAAAAGTAATTTTTGTAAGGAGATTAGCATGAAAGTTTCAGCGTCCATCAAAAAGCGCTGTTCCAAATGCAAAATCGTGAAACGGCAAGGCAGGTTGTATGTGATCTGCCAAAATCCTAATCATAAGCAGCGACAGGGATAATAAATATGGCACGTATTGAAGGTATCGATCTTCCGCGTAACAAGCGCATTGATGTTGCCTTGACCTACATTTATGGTATTGGGTCACACAGGGCAGAGCAGATTATGGAAAGCGCACAAGTCTCACCTGCAACCCGGGTGAAGGACTTGACGGAAACAGAAATTGGCGCCATGCGCGAAATGATTTCCAAGTCTTACACGGTTGAAGGTGATTTGCGCCGTGAAGTTCAAATGAATATTAAACGTCTGGTTGAGATTGGTTGTTATCGTGGACTGCGCCACCGCCGCAATTTGCCGGTGCGTGGACAGCGCACAAAGACCAACGCGCGCACCCGTAAAGGCCCCAAGAAGACTGTGGCCGGTCGTGGCCGCCGCCGCGGTTCCGCGAAGAAGTAGTCTTTTTCAGTGGCACGGTTTGGCTGGTTTCGGGTACCTTCCTTCACCCGCGGCTGACTGGCCCGGTACGGCCTACTGTTAGAGAAAACGAAGAGTAGCTGAAAAGCTTATAGCGAGGTATTATGGCACAAAATGTACGATCATCGCGTCGTGGCAGTTCCCGCAAGGTGAAACGTTCTCTGTCATTGGCACACGTTCATATTTACGTGACATTCAACAATACCATTGTGACGGTGACAGACCCGCAGGGCAATACTGTTTGCTGGGCAAGTTCCGGTTCCGCTGGTTTCAAAGGCTCCCGCAAGAGCACGCCGTTTGCAGCTCGTTTGGCTGCTGAACAGGCGATGAAAACAGCCCAAACAATGGGTGTTCAGGAAGTAGATGTGATCGTGAAAGGGCCTGGTCCCGGCCGCGAATCAGCCATCAGGGCGATTCAGGGTTTGGGGATCAAAGTCCGCTCAATTTCGGATGCAACGCCGGTAGCGCATAATGGCTGCCGCCCCCCGAAGAAACGCCGCGTATAGTGGAGAAGGAAGTATATGGCTAGATATATTGGGCCGGTGTGTAAACTATGCCGGCGAGAAGGTGAAAAATTGTTTTTGAAGGGCGAGCGCTGCTACACGGCCAAATGTGCTTTTGACCGCCGCGCTTATGCTCCCGGTGAACATGGTCCTGCAAGTCAAATGCGCCGCCGTGGAAGTCAGTCTGACTATTCCAAACAGTTACGCGCAAAGCAGAAAGCCCGCCGCATTTACGGTGTGCTGGAACGTCAGTTCCGCCGCTATTTTGCTGTAGCGGTGAAGCGCCCCGGTCTGACCGGGTTTACCTTGCTTCAGACCCTGGAAAGTCGTCTGGATAATGTGGTTTACCGCCTGGGTTATGCGGCCAGCCGCAATGAAGCCCGTCAGTTGGTGTCTCATGGTCATTTTATGGTCAACGGGCGCCGGACAGACGTGCCTTCCATGCTGATTAAACCCGGCGATGAACTGGCTGTTCGCGAAGGCTCGCGTACGAATCTTTATTTCAAAGCCATGCGTGATTTGGCCGAGAAACGTCAGTGCATTGCCTGGTTGGAACGCGATTTGAACAACTTGTCTGGAAAGATGCATCGCTTGCCCGAACGGGGCGAGATTGATGGCAATTTGGATGAACAGTTGATCGTTGAGTACTATTCCCGGTAATTCTAGTGTTTCCTGTGCGCGGTTGTACTGATGGTGCACGGGAGAAGGAATGAAACGTGACTGCTCTAAGTAATATGGTGACCCCAAAGGTCGAACGAGAAGCTGAAGCCCGTAATTACGGCAAGTTTGTAATTGGCCCTTTGGAAAGTGGGTATGGCATCACCCTGGGCAATGCCCTGCGGCGTGTCATGCTTTCCTCGCTGGAGGGAGTGGCAGTAACATCTGTGAGGATCTCGGATGTGCTGCATGAGTTCAGTGATATTCCTGGCGTCCGCGAGGACGTAGTTCAGGTCATCCTGCAGATCAAGCAGCTTCGTATGCTTCTGCATGATGTTGATAGTGCATATCTTCATCTGGAAGTTTCCGGTGAAGGCGTGATCACGGCAGCGGATATTCAGGTGCCGGGCGAGGTTGAGATTGTCAACCCTGACCTGTATTTGTTCACCGTTGATGACCCCAAAGCCCACATTGAATTTGATATGACAGTGGAACGCGGCCGGGGTTATTCACCCGCCAATGAGCGTGTCGGCCGGCTTCCGATTGGCGATTTGCCGATCGATGCTATTTTTGGGCCGGTAAAGCGCGTCAATTGGTCAGTGGCATCTGCCCGTGTGGGCCAAAGTACCAATTATGACCGTTTGATCCTTGAGGTCTGGACGGATGGTACCCGCACCCCGGAAAATTCATTGTCAACGACTTCGATGATTTTGATCGAACACCTGCGCTACATCTCCGGCATCACCGAAGAAATGCTGATGGTTGTCCCCGAAGTTGAGGAAACCGGAAGCCATCTGACCAGTGAGGCCGCGGAAACGCCAATTGAAAACCTGGATCTTTCGGTTCGTGTGTTTAATTCACTCAAGCGGACTGGTATTACGACAGTCGGCAATGTGCTGGAGTTGTTGGAAAAAGGTGATGATGCCGTTATGTCCATTCGCAACTTTGGTGAAAAGAGCCTGGATGAATTGCGCGAGAAGATGAAGGAGAAGGGATTCCTTCTGGATGAGGAAGATTCTGAAACGGAGAATGAGTAAAGATGCGGCATCGAGTTTATGGTAAGCGACTTTCTCGCAGCAAAGATCAGCGCACAGCGTTGCGGCGGACGATGATCCGCCAGCTCTTCAATAATGAGCGCATTCAGACCACCAAAGCCAAGGCAATCTCCATTCGTGGTGAAGCCGAACGCTTAATCACTTTGGCTCGTAACAGTGCCGACGGCAGCGATGTGGACAAGATGAATGCCCGCCGTTTGGCAGCCAAGAAGCTGGGTGGAGCGCCTGAAGAGGTTAAAAAGCTGTTTGAGGAAATTGGTCCGCGTTATGCCGACCGCAATGGCGGCTATACACGCATGTTCAAGCTGGGACCGCGGCAGGGAGATTCCGCCGATATGGTCGTTCTTGAACTGGTTGAAGAGTAAACCGTCCGGGGTTTAACCGGATTGGATGGCACGTTACCAAGTTATTTTAGCTTACGACGGCACAGATTTCCTGGGCTTTCAGCGCCAGGAACCGGAAACGCGTACCGTTCAGAGAGAAACCGAAGCAGCCCTGCGCTGTTTGGGCTGGCAGGATCGAACGATCCTGGCTTCCGGCCGGACAGACACCGGGGTGCATGCTTCGGGGCAAGTGATTGCCTTTGATCTGGACTGGAAACATCCGGTTGCGGCGCTGGAACGCGCACTGAACGCCAACCTGCCAGATGACATCGCCGTGAGCAGGGTGAGGGAAACGTCAGCGGATTTTCATCCGCGTTACGACGCCCGGTTTCGCACGTATACGTATACGATTTACAGCGAGCCGTACCGCAACCCGCTCCGCGATCGATATGCGTGGCACGTCTGGCCGCCCGTTGAATTGAGCCTCTTGCAACAGGCAGCGGCATTATTGCCCGGCACACATGATTTTGTGATGATGGGCACGCCGCCGCCGAAGAAGGATGGCAGTACGGTGCGGACGATTTACCAGGCAGCGTGGCAGCAGATACAGGCCGGCGGTATGCGGTTTGAGATTACAGCCAATGCTTTTCTTTATCATATGGTCAGGCGGCTGGTTTTTTTGACCGTGATGGTGGCTGGTGGCAAACTAAGTCTGGAAGGACTTTCAGAAGGTTTGCAAGCCGTTCAGCCGCAAATCCCTGGTCTGGCTCCGCCGCAGGGATTGGTGTTGAAGTCGGTGCGGTTCAAGGATGAAATGGACGTCACAAGCGAAGCGTAACTTGAAGATTGTACAGAAGGTCAGTAAGGCCTTGACTGTGAGTGGAGAAGATCGATGACAATGGAAAAAACCTATGTCATTAAGGGTAAAACAACCCCCAACTGGATCCTGGTAGACGCCAAGGATCAGAGTTTGGGACGGCTGTCCACCCAGATTGCAGCATATATTCTGGGTAAACATAAGCCGACATTTACTCCTGGTGTGGATATGGGCGATGAGGTTGTGGTGATCAATGCATCACAACTTCGATTTGACCCCAGACGAATGGAATCAAAGATGTATTACTGGCATACCGGATACCCGGGCGGGTTGAAGGAAATGACTTTGAAGACGATGCTGGAAAAGTACCCTGAGCGCGTCATCCGCAAAGCTGTGTGGGGGATGATCCCGCATACCAAGCTCGGTCGCAGTTTGATCAAGCGCTTACGGGTTTATCCTGGGAGTGAGCACCCCCACGAAGCTCAAAACCCCCAGAAAATGGCATAAGGATTCATAGGAGAGATTATGGCTCAATATTATGAGGGTGTTGGTCGACGCAAGGAAAGTACTGCGCGCGTTCGGGTGAGTGAGGGCGCAGGCCTGTTCACCGTGAATGGCAAAGATATGGAGAATTATTTCACCCGTCTGGGTGACGCAAAAGCCATTCTGGATGTGTTGGAGGCCTATGGGCGTAACCGCTCGGCTTTTGACATTACCGTTTTGGTGAAGGGCGGCGGCGTGACAGGACAGACAGACGCAGTGCAGCTGGGCCTGGCTCGCGGTTTGGTGAAGTATGACCCCGAATGTGTTCCAGTTTTGCGCAAGGGTGGCTTTATGACCCGTGACCCGCGCGTGAAGGAACGCAAGAAGCCTGGTTTGAAGCGCGCCCGCAAGGCCCCGACTTACACCAAGCGTTAAATCGCTGTTTGTGCTGGTTTGCATGGGGTGTTTCTTCCCTATGGGACGGCATGAAAAAGCTAAAAACAAAATGGGGCTGTCTCAATTTTCATTGGGGCAGCTCTTTTGTTGTTAGCATGTTGGCCGGCAGGGACTGGCGAGGCCGGCCTCGCCAGTACGATACCGGGATGAATCGTCACTTTGGAATAGATTGCGAGAACCAATGCAAAAATCGAAGAATGTACGTATTGCTGAAATTCTGGATGTGTTGAAGGTGTGTTTGGAGACACCCCTTACAATCTTATCTGCCGACGCTTGCGCGGGCAAGCATGTGCCGCCGTTTTCTTTAGCCTCACCAGCTTTGATTTTGGGGATAACGCAGCCGCAACAATTGGCACACATTCAGTCCTTGCTGGACGGGTTTTATGAGGATGGCCATGAATTGACGATCCTCTCCGGGTTTGACCAGCCGGAGAGGATCGTAGAGACGGTGCGCGTCAGGTCGCTCAATGCGTATAGCCATAATGGTGAAGCGGCTCTGTATGTGCCTGCGGTCAGCAAAGATGCTTCTTTTGATGCTTTTCAGGAAGTGGTTGCCCGGCTGCGCGCGCCGGATGGCTGTCCGTGGGACCGTAAGCAGACTCATGCGTCTCTGCGCAGCGATTTACTTTCCGAGGTGTATGAAGTCCTGGATGCTCTGGACAGCAATGATACTCCCTCCTTGTCCGAAGAGCTGGGGGATTTGCTGCTGCAAATTGTGATGCAAGCGCAGATTGCCCGCGAGGCGCACGAATTTTCGATGGTGGAGGTGGTGCAGGGCATCAACCGCAAGCTGGTGCGCCGCCACCCGCACGTCTTTGGCAAGGTGCAGGTTGAGGATGCTGAGAATGTGCTGGTCATGTGGGAAGAGATCAAGGCGGGTGAACGGGAGCAGAACGGTGAAGCACAGGAGAATGGCATGCTCGATGGGATCCCCTTGTCTTATCCCGCCCTGGCGCAGGCGTATGAATACCAGGACAGGGTATCGCGGGTAGGCTTTGACTGGGACGCGCTTGACGGCGTGTGGGACAAGGTGTTTGAAGAGTTGAAAGAATTGCAGGAGGCGCAGGGTCAGCAGGAACAGAGTGCCGAACTGGGCGACTTGTTTTTTGCGTTGGTCAATCTGGCGCGCTGGCTGAAGGTGGATGCCGAGAGTGCGCTGCGGGAGACCAATCAACGCTTTCGGCGGCGTTTCCGCTTTGTGGAGGCGGGCGCCCGCAAGGAGGGCCGCACGCTGCAGGAGATGACCCTGGCCGAGATGGATGCCTATTGGGATGAGGCCAAGCGGTTGGAGAAAGACGCGGAGTAAAAAGAAACCCCGCCCTGCTTCTCGCAGGGCGGTTGTTGTTGTGCGTTTTTACGCGAACGGATGCGTAGCGTGCGGGGAGGGGTTGGGTTAGTTTGACAGCGGCGCAAAGCGGCAGGTGAAGTGACGCATCAACTCAGGGGCATACGTGATGCGGTAGCCGCCGATCTGCTCCCGCTTTTCCATCAAACGGATAAAGGTATCGGCGACATAGTCAAGGTGGCTCTGGGTGTATACCCGCCGGGGCAAAGCCAGGCGCACCAATTCCAGCTTGGGGTAGATGATTTCACCGGTATCGGGATCGGGGTATGCAAACGCAACGGAACCCAGTTCTACCCCGCGGATGCCGCCTTCCAGATAGAGGGCGGCTGCCAGCGCCTGGTCAGGGAACTGTTCATGTTTCAGGTGGGGAAGAAACTGACCGGCATCGACATAGACGGCATGACCGCCGGGAGGCTGGATGATGGGCACACCGGCATCCAGCAGACGATTGGCAAGATATGCGGTTTGCTGCAGGCGGTACGCCAGATAGGATTCCTCAAGACCTTCGCGGAGGCCGACAGCCATGGCGTCCAGATCCCGTCCAGCCAGGCCGCCATAGGTCACAAATCCTTCCCGCATGATGAGTTCATTACTGGCCTGTTGGAAGAGATCATCATCATTCATCGCCAGAAATCCGCCGATATTGACGAGGGCATCTTTTTTAGCGCTCATCCATGCGCCGTCTGCCAGGCTGAAGATTTCATGGGCGATTTCGAGGGTGGTTTTATTGGCATAGCCCTCCTCGCGCTGCTGGATGAAGTAGGCATTTTCCGCGTAGCGGCAGGCATCAATGAAAAAGGGAATCCCAAATTCCTTGTAGGCGGCGGCAACTTCCCGCAGGTTTGCCATGGAAACGGGCTGGCCGCCGCCGGCATTGTTGGTGATGGTGATGGCGCCAAAGGGGATGTTTTCGACACCTACGCGCTGGATGAGGACACGCAGTTTCTCAATATCCATATTCCCTTTGAAGGGGTGCAGGGAAGTGGGTTCCAGACCTTCATCAATGACCAGATTGGCGGGTCGTCCTCCGCGGGCGCGGATGTTGCCTTCGGTAGTGTCGAAATGCATGTTGGAGGGGATGTACATTCCCGGGCGGATGAGGATTGAAGCTATGATGTTTTCTGCTGCGCGGCCCTGGTGGGTAGGCAGAAAATGTTTGAAACCAAAGATATCCTGCATGACCGCGGCCAGCCGCTGGTAAGATCGTGCGCCGGCGTATGATTCGTCGCCTTCCATGATGGCAGCCCATTGGTGGTGGCTCATCGCGCCGGTTCCCGAATCGGTGAGCAGATCAATGAAGACATCTTGTGCGCGCAGGGCAAACAGGTTGTAGCCGGCTTCCAGCATGGCTTTTTTTCGTTTTTCTGCCGAGATAAGCTGGATAGGTTCTACCATTTTTATACGGAAGGGTTCAACAGGGTGGGATTGCATTTTTTTCTCCAATTTCATGCGGTGTGCGGATAAAAGTTTGATGGCGTGATTATATCATTCGTTTTCGATTGATCTGTTTTTAGCGTCCCTTCATTTGGGAGCACTCAAAAGATGTAGAAATTATCGTTCGACCACTGCTTCGGCTTACCCATCCGGGTATGATAGCGACCCTAAAGGGCACACACCTGCCCCGGGTGCTGGTGACAGGGAGTGCAAGCCCAGCCTGCGCTTGGCGGTTTATTTGCAATGATATTAAGAGTGGTTTTACAAAACCTGACTGCTTCCCTCCATTTTCCACCACCATTTTCCTGAATTGGGAAAATCTGATAAATTTGGTATAATTATGCCTGAATTTATTACTGCATTGAAGTGGGTGTGAAACATGAACAAAAATGAACTTAATCGTATATTATCGAATCATTTGATTTGGTTAAACAGCAAGACCCGTGGCGAAGGCCAGGCTGAGCTGGCAGGTGCACACTTGCATGAATCCTGCCTGCAAGGGGCAAACCTGCGCCGGGCAGTTCTCCGTAGGGCAGACCTGTCCGATGCTATCCTCAAGGGAGCCAACCTGAAACGCTCGGATTTGTCCGAAGCCAATTTGACTGGAGCGGATATCGGGGAAGCGGATATCTGCCGGGCAGATTTGAGCGAGGCAGTTTTGGAAAAAGCGAAAATGGTCGGAACCAATTTTAAACGTTCTGATTTAAGCGATACCAGAATGGATGGTGCTGATGCCAGCCGGGCGAATTTTTATCAGGCAGATTGCAGCGGGGCACATCTGGAGTATACACTGCTGGTAGAAGCATACATGAAGGAAACGGATCTGAGCGAGAGCCACCTTAAAGGCGCAGATTTGACCGGTGCGGATTTGTATAATGCCAATTTTCATGAAGCAGATCTTCGTCAAGCAAAGCTGGATGGCGCTAACATGATGAAGGTCAATTTCAGCCATGTCGATTTGACGGATGCCTCGCTGGAAGGTGCCCATGCCAACGGTGCTGATTTTTACAAAGCCTGTTTATGCGGGGCAAACCTGCGTGGAGCAGACTTTTCCAGAGCAAATTTATATAAGGCGCAAATGGATGGCGCAGATTTGACCGGCGCGATTTTGGATGGGGCCGTCATGCCGGATGGGTCTGTCAGGGAGGTTGGTGAACCGGCAGGATGAAAACCATGCTGTCGTGGATTGCCAGAGTGGGCATTACGGCTGCACTGGGCATGCTGATCTTTTCTGTATGGCCTCCCGCTGTGGGGGTACAGTCCCAGCGTTTTGAATTCCCTGCTGATGAGATTCCCCAGTCAACCCTTCAGTTCCGCGCGCCGGAACAACTGTATCGCGGCCAGTGGGCAGATTTTTCCGTGATACTGGATATGGATCGGAAAATGGAGACGGATGGAGATATTCATCCGGTGATGGTGTATCGTTTGGAACTGGATGGGGCAGAGAGCATACCGGAGGCTGTTTATCAGATCCCGCTGGCTGGCGTGCAGCATCAGGAAGCAGGGTGGCGCGTGCGCTTTCCCCGGACGGGTGACTATCAAGGCACCTGGTGGGTGTATGTGGAATATGTGGGGCAGCGTGGTGAGGTGATTGACCGGCAGGCCTTGTTTGCCCGGCGCTTTATCGTCGAAAGCCGGGGGATACTGGGTTTATCCGTTACCGGTGCGCGCTGGGTAAGTGCGATCATGTTGTTGGGTTTGTTTGGTTTGACACTCATTTTTCCCCCATGATATAATCGTTAAGTATGGATGAGCACAAAAAACATGACAGGAAAGTTCCTGCAACGAGCCTGTTCAACGCTACAACGGCGGTTGTACTTGGACAGGTTGGTTTTTTGACGTTGGTTATTATTTTGGCCGCGGTTGGTATAGGATTGTTTCTGGACCGACGATTCGAAACGCAGCCCTGGATTACCATTATTCTGGTTTTAGGCAGCATTCCTGTCTCGCTGACCATGACCGTACTGACCGTGAAGCGCGTGCTTCAGCGGGACGGCGTGGAACGCGAACCACACGAGACGAACAATGAATCTGAATGAAGCACAGGAAAAGAAAAAGAAGCACTCCCGTAAACTTGCCTGGTTGTCGATTGGGGCTGTGGTGGTATTCGGTTTCGTCTTCTCTCTGATGAATCCGCCAGTACGCCCCACTATCAGCCTGGCAGCGGAACGTCTGACAGAACAGCCCTTGTTTGGGAATGTGTACCTGACGAATACCATGGTCACGATGGTGCTGGTAGATGCGGTGGTGCTGCTGCTCGCGTTAGCTACCCGCCGGATGGTGATGAAAAATAAGGGTCACGTTCCGGCAGGCGGAATGGGGATGCTGGAAGCAGTCTATGATTTCATCTACGGCCTGACGGAAAAAACTGCGGGGAAGAAGTGGGTCAAGACCATTTTCCCATTTTTCGCGATCATATTTATTTATGTGCTGGCTGCCAATTTGATGGAGATCATTCCTGGCATGGAAAGCATTGGTTTTCTGGAATCAAGACCTGACGGTGAAGGGCTGTATGCGCGGGATCTTGGGTTTCTGAACCTGTATTTGCTGGAGCCTGTCCCGGCTGAAAACGGGTATGGGCTGGTGCCCTTTACTCGAACGCTGACGACCGATATCAATTTCACCATGGGGCTGGCGATATTTTCCATGGTCAGTGTGCAGGTGATTGGCTTTAAGTCGCTGGGCGGGCAGTATTTCACGAAATTTTTCAACTTCAAACAGTTACGCGTCAATTTTTTCAAGGGTGTGATTGACGTTTTTGTTGGTTTTCTGGAGCTGATCTCGGAATTTGCCAAGATCATTTCTTTTACATTTCGTCTGTTTGGGAATGTGTTCGCCGGCATGGTGATTTTGATTGTGATCGGTACGCTGGTGCCGATGCTGCCGGTGCAATCGATTTTCCTGGTGTTGGAATTGTTTTTTGGCACCATTCAGGCGCTGGTGTTTGGCATGTTGACCATGGTTTTTATGTCAATGGCGGTTCATTCTCACAGCAAGAACAAAGAGAATGCAGAGGAAGCTGAATAAATCCTTTGTCTGCTGACAAAGTTCAGGAGGAGAATAAGAAAATGGAAATTGATTGGGTAACCATTGCAAAATTAATTGCAGCAGCGCTGGTGATGCTGCCAACCGCCGGGGCAGCGCTGGGGATTGGTTTGATGGGCTATGCGGCCATGCAGGGCATCTCGCGTAATCCTGAGGCAAGCGGTGACATTCAGACATCGTTGATCCTGGCGGTGGCTTTCACAGAAGCGATCGCCATTTATGCGCTGGTTGTGGCCTTGCTGATTTTGTTTGTGGCATAAAGCCCGAAAGGAGTCCTGCTTGGAAAAACTGGGCATTAACCTGGGCTATTTGTTGGTTCAGATCATCAATTTTTCCCTCATTTTCCTGATTGTGCGCTGGTTTGCGATGCGCCCCTTGATGGATATGCTGGAAAATCGGCGTAACAAGATTGAAAAAAGTATTGTTGAAGCGGATGATGCGCTGGAAGAAGCGGAAAATGCCCGTGAAGAAGCAGCGCGGGTCATCTCTGAAGCGCAGACCAGGGCGAATGTCATCCTTCGTGAAACCAGCCAGCGCGCTGAGGAAGCCGGGCGCGAAATTCGCGCGGCTGCTTCTGCCGAGGCAGCCAAAGACCGCGACGCTACCATGCAGGAACTGGCCGTAGAACGCGATGAGATGCTGCACAAGATCCGCAGCCACGTTTCGGATCTGTCGATTGCCGCAGCCCGCAAGTTGATCGGTGACGCGCTGCGACGGGATGAAACCTACCATCATTCCCTGCTCAAGGAATTTTTCTCGGGAATCAAGGATGGTGAAGTGATTGCCTTTGAGGATAAAGAACTGGAAGGCGTAGTGGATGATGTGGAGGTGGCCGAGGTGGTCAGTGCGCTGCCTTTGACCGATGAGGAGCAGGAACTGGTGCGTAAGAAGCTGCTGGATGATTTGCACAACCTGATTGATGTCAGTTTCCGGGTGGACCCGTCCATTCTGGGCGGGTTGATCGTACGGGTGGGGGATCATGTGCTGGACGGTTCGGTAAACCGGCAGTTGGAAGAATTGAGCCGCGGATTGAGTTGATCAAGGTGTTGATGTATTTTTATCTCTGTACGTGAGATTTTGTGAAAATATTTCGAATTCTTGCAGGGGCGCATGGCTTGCGTCCGAGCGGTATGGTAGTTCAAATTCATATCTGATTGAAACCAGGTTGTTTAGGGTAGCAGCTATCCAATGAATAATCCAATAGAACTTGAATCCAAGGTATCCCCCTGTCATTTCGTGACATCCCCCTTGCGAAAGGGGGACAAATAGGGTGATTTCATAATTTGGATCGTTGCTAATTATTCAAATAAATCCTGATCGGTGAAAGGTACCCCGTGATCGAACAGAAAAAGAAGACATTCGCAAAACTGTTTACTGATATTCCCATAGAAGTACTCAATCCTGAGGCACTGGCTGATGTGCTGGTGACCGGGATTGAGGCGGATTCGCGCCAGGTGCAGCCGGGAAATGTGTTCATTGCGGCACAGGGGGACAGCTTTGATGGGCATGCCTATATCAACGCAGCAGTCCAGCAGGGCGCAGTTGCCGTGGTCGGAACGCAGGAGGATGTGGATTGTCCCGTTCCTTATGTGCGCGTGGCCGACAGCCGTTATGCGATGGCGCATCTGGCAGCAGCCTTTTATGACTTCCCTGCCCGCCAGATGACGGTGATCGGCGTGACCGGCACAGACGGCAAGACGACCACCGCCAATATCATTTTTCAAATTCTGAAACAGGCCGGCATCCGGGCGGGGATGATCTCGACAGTGAATGCCGTCATCGGGGATGAGGAGCTGGATACCGGCTTTCACGTGACCACGCCAGATTCTCCTGAGGTGCAGGGGTACCTGGCGCGCATGCTGGCCGCAGGATTGACGCATGTGGTGCTGGAGACGACATCCCACGGACTGGCGCAGCACCGCGCCGCGGCCTGCGAGTTTGACATCGCTGTGGTAACCAATATCACCCATGAGCATCTGGATTATCATGGCTCCTGGGAGAACTACCGCGACGCGAAGGCGATCCTGTTCCGCGAACTGACGACAACCCGCGAGAAGCCGCAGGGCAATCCGCGTCTGGCGGTGCTGAACAAGGACGAACGCAGTTATGAATTTCTGGCGGACATTTCACCGCGTTCGGTTTCTTATAGCCTGGAATCTGGTGCTGACCTGTGGGCGGATAACGTGTCTTTTGATGCGCAGGGAGCCTCCTTTAACGTGAAATCGGACGGGGAGGATCTGCCGGTGCAAACGCATCTGGCTGGCGCTTACAATATTTCCAACTGCCTGGCGGCAATCGGCGCAACGGTGATTGGATTGGGCATTTCGCCACACACGGCCAGCGAGGGCATTGCTTCCCTGCCCGGCGTACCGGGCCGTATGGAGCGCATTGACATGGGGCAGGACTTCACCGCCATCGTCGATTTTGCACACACGCCCAATGCGTTGGAGAAAGCCTTGCAGGCGGCGCGCACGATGACAGATGGGTGCGTGATCGCGGTATTTGGCTCAGCAGGGCTGCGGGACCGCGAGAAGCGCCGCATGATGGCGGAGGTCTCGGTGAAACTGGCGGATTTGACCATTATGACCGCAGAGGACCCGCGTACGGAATCGCTGGAGGGTATTCTGGCCGAGATGGCCGATGCTGCCCGCGGGCAGGGAGGCATTGAAGGGGTAGATTTCTGGTGTGTGCAGGATCGCGGGGCGGCGATTCAAAAAGCGATTGCCATGGCCGAGGCCGATGATCTGGTGATCGCCTGCGGCAAGGGGCATGAGCAGTCGATGTGTTTTGCGACCACCGAGTATCCCTGGGACGACAGAACGGCCATGCGTGCCGCGCTGGCGGCATACCTGGGCGTGGATGGCCCGGAGATGCCGTACCTGCCGACGCAGGAAGGCAATTTATAATTTAGAATTTATCAATCACCATTGAAAAGCGCAGGCGGAGCTTGTCAAAGCCGAAGCGGTGTGATCGAAACATGAGCCGGGTGCCCGTGAGTTACGGGATTGAGCAGGATTTTTCCATTCACCTTGAAAAGGGATGATGAGCCAATTTTGTTATCAGTGGGCAAGGGAACACCGGTTGACGGGATATAAATTGTGCAACCTTTCCAAGGGCAGGCAAACAAAAATCATCCCCGAGATTTTCTCGGGGATGATTTGATTTACTTCAACAGGCTCGTTGCGAGCTTGTGTTTTTAGTAGCGCTTGCCGCCGCCGGAGCGGCTGCCGCCACGGCGGTCGCTCCCGCCGCGACTGCCGCCGGAGCTCTTGCGCGGCTTGTCTTTTTCACGGGCTTCTTCTGCTGTCCAGCCTTCCAGAACGGCCTGGCGGGAGAGACGGATCTTGCCGGAGTGGTCGATGTCGGTGACCATGACGGTCAGCTCATCGCCAACCTGGGCAATGTCTTCCACGCTGTTGACGCGCTCGGAGTCGAGCTGGGAGATGTGTACCATGCCGTCGGTGCCGGGGAGGATTTCCACGAAGGCGCCGAAATCGGTGGTGCGGACGACTTTGCCGGTGTAGATGCGGCCCAGCTCTGCGGTTTCGGTGCAGGCCAGGATGCGCTCACGGGCGGCTGCTTCGGCGACGCCATCGGTGGCGGCGATGAAGACGGAACCGTCTTCCTGAATGTCAATCTTGGCGCCGGTTTCGTCCTGAATGGCGCGGATGTTCTTGCCGCCTGGTCCAATCACTGCGCCGATCTTGGAGACCGGAACATGAATGACGGTGATGCGCGGGGCATGGTCTTTCAGTTCGGGATTGGGCTTGGAGATGACTTCCATCATCTTGCCGAGGATGAAATCACGTCCGCCGCGAGCCTGTTCGAGGGCTTCTGCCATGATCTGGGGCGTGATGCCTTTGATCTTGATGTCCATCTGCAGGGCGGTGATGCCTTTCTGGGTACCGGCAACTTTGAAGTCCATATCGCCGAGGTGATCTTCGAGGCCCTGGATGTCGGTCAGGATGACGTATTTGTCACCTTCCTTGATCAGGCCCATAGCGATGCCTGTCACGGGGGCAGAGATCGGCACACCGGCGTCCATCAGGGACAGGGTGGAGCCGCACACGGAGGCCATTGAGGAGGAGCCATTTGAGGAGAGCACTTCCGAGACCAGACGCATGGTGTAGGGGAAATCGGATTCTGACGGGATAACGGGCACGAGGGCGCGTTCTGCCAGATTACCGTGGCCGACATCGCGGCGGGAGGTGCCTCGCAGGGGTTTTACCTCACCGACGGAGAAGGGCGGGAAATTGTAATGATGCATGTAGCGTTTCTTGTCAGCAGGGGTGAGGTTATCCAGTTCCTGTGCATCACGGGGGGTGCCCAGGGTAGTGAAGTTCAACACCTGGGTTTCACCACGGGTGAAGAGACCGGAGCCGTGGGCGCGCGGGATTTGACCGACTTCGCACCAGATGGGGCGGATTTCGGCCAGGCCGCGTCCGTCGGGACGGATGTGTTTGAACAAAATGCGGTCGCGTACAACCTGTTTGTACACATCTTCGAAGGCGTTTTTGGCATCTTTTGCGATGGTTTCTGATTCAGGATGCGCGTCAGCCCATTCTGCGGCAATGCTGTCGCGCAGATCATCGACTGCCTGGTAGAGTTCTGCTTTGGTGTGAGTCGCGTCAAGGAGCTCGTTAAGGGCAGCTTCGGCGCGGGTTTTCATTTTCGCCTTGATCGCCTCATCGAGACCGATCAGGTCTACTTCGCGCTTTGCCTTGCCAACTTCGGCAGCCATTTTTCGCTGAGCTTCCACGGAGGGCTGTAATGCTTCCTGACCAAATGCGAGGGCTTTGACCATCACATCTTCCGGGACTTCATCTGCACCCGCTTCCACCATCAGAATGGCATCGGCAGATCCGGCGACCACCAGGTCGAGGTCTGATTCTTCCATCTGGGCGTAGGTGGGATTGGCGATGAACTCACCGTTAACCCGGCCAACGCGGACTGCGCCAACGGGGCCTTCCCAGGGGATATCGGAAATCGCCAGCGCACAGGATGCGGCATTGATGGCGAGGATATCGAGGGGGTTGTCTTCATCAGCGGAGAAGGAATCCATGATGATCTGTACGCCATTGCGCATACCATCGGGGAAGAGGGGGCGGATGGGGCGGTCGGTCAGGCGGGCGGTCAGGATGGCATCTGTGCCTGGGCGGCCTTCGCGGCGGAAGAAGGAACCGGGGATGCGACCACCGGCGTACATTCTTTCTTCATAATCCACGGTCAGCGGGAAGAAATCCAGCCCTTCCCGGGGCTGTGAAGACATTGTGGCGGCTGCGAAAATGATCGAATCGCCGAGGCGAACGGTCACTGCGCCACCAGCCTGTCCGGCGAGTTTGCCGGTTTCAAACGTGATGGTACGGCCACCAACTGTAGCCGTAAACTGCTTTGCTTCTTTTTGCATATTCTTATTCCCTTTTTTAGGTCTATTTCCCCATCCTGTCAGGGACTGAAAACAGGGGAGGATCGATCCTCTACTCTTTTCAATACCTGATTGGCGGGGCCGTTACATTCTAACCGCAGTTGTTTCTGGCAAGCTCACACTTCGACAAGCTCACACTTCGACAAGCTCAGTGTACGGTCAAGCTCAGTGTACGGTCAAGCTCAGTGTACGGTCAAGCTCAGTGTACGGTCAAGCTCAGTGTGAGGCGAGCGAAAAAAAAGAGTAGATGGAAAAGTCAAATTCCCATCTACTCTGTGTGGGCGAACCCTATTTCCTGCGGATATTCAATCGTTCCGTGATCTCCAAATATTTATTGTAGTCCTTGCGGCGCAAGTAGGCCAGCAAACGGCGGCGGCGGCCAACCAGCTTCAGCAAGCCGCGGCGGGAAGACTCATCGTGCTTGTTCACCTGGAGGTGACCAGTGAGCTGAGTGATGCGGGTCGTCAAAATTGCAACCTGCACTTCCGTTGAGCCGGTGTCGGCGTCACTCAATCGATATTCTTCAATGATCTTGGTTTTTTCTTCTTTTGTTAAAGTCATGACATCTGTCTCCTTCAGAGTTTTTTGGGACAGGTCTCCATGCGCGCAGCCGAAACCACGGACAGGACCCAGTCAACGGTTAATATTATACCAGAGGTTTGATTCTGAGAGAAGGACGGGTTTTTTACCGGAAAAG
>Ga0334887_1003161_pt1 | contig 16841 bp, 20 predicted proteins | sample GraSluR1_MG_10_FD_207217 | JGI IMG/M metagenome (GOLD analysis project Ga0334887, IMG submission 207217) | Sludge microbial communities from methane-producing bioreactor in Wageningen University, Netherlands - Granular Sludge_18_07-R1 | ecosystem: Engineered > Bioreactor > Anaerobic >...
CGATACTCCAAGATTTTTAAGATACTTGCTCTCTATTCGCTTCATTATCTCCTCCGCCTGAGGAACAAGGAACGACTCGGAGATGGAGGAAAGTCCCTCCTCTTGCAGAGCACCGCTAACATGTAGACAGATAGATTCAATTATATCCTGCCGCTCGACTTCGGGGGCTGAGTAGAGCGAATCTAGCTCCCGCACAACTTCTATGAATCGCGGCAGCGCACGGGCGCTTCTGAAGGCCCATTTATAGTAGGGCATGTAGCGTTTATTGAGCAGGTGCACAGCTGAGAGCGCAGCGCGGACAAATTCGTCAAGTGCCAGCATAGCAGCCGGACCATCTCCGCGCTTCATTATCCTGACATAGTTGTACTGCCCGGCCTGACCCATGACAAAAACACGGGCGGCAAGCTTTTTGATCCTTACATCCCTTGGGTAACAGGGCAGAAGTGCTTTCCGGATCCTGCTGAATTCACCAGGGTCATCGCAAAAGACTTCTCCGCTTGTTACCGAGGCAAGATGATGCTCCTGAATGCGGAACCACGCAGTATCGTTTGGCGGAACGTCAGGACAGCCGGTGAACTGAATGTAGAAACGGCTTATTGGTATAACCCCCACGCGGCTCGAAGCCTGAGCCGTTGCGTTGCGCGAAAAACCCATGAATTCGTTTGGCAGCGAATCGTAGAGCTCCTGCAGTTCAGACCCGAACGAAACGAAGTCCTCATCCGTCAACCACAGACAGCAACCGGGACCAAAGTCGTGGTCGCGCGAAATGTCATCATCGTAACCGAGACAGTCAGATCCCTGCCCAGCTAGGCCGGCGGCCACGCGACAGGCGCGTTTGCCGAACCGCTCCGTTATAGCCGGAAAAACAGACTGTCTGTAAAATTCACGGCAAAGCTCAAGCCCCTGCAAAACTCTACCTTCTATCTTTCGCACTATCGGCAAACCGCAGCCAGCGTTCAGCCTCTTCCTTGTTCCCCGCAGCTTCAAAAGCCTTCGCACAGTTTCTGCTTGCGCGCGCATAGTACTGATTACGACCGAAACGATTTTCTATATTTGTTGCAGCACGTTTATAATATTCCGCAGCCTCCGCAAAATTACTAAGCATGTACTCGAGCTGGCCGCGTGTCGCAAGCATGCTGTCGGCGTGCGGGTCTCCCTGAAGTGTGGCAAAGATGGCCTCAGACTTTTCCAAGTTTTCTCTGCCCTCATCAAATTTTTTCTGGGCTATTAGGCATATTGCAAGGTTGGCATGACACGTAGCGATTTCTGACTGCACATCTTCTATCTTCTCAAGCAGCGTGAGAGACTTCACAAAACATTCTCCCGCCCTCTTCACGTTGTTCGTACGTAGCAGAGACTGAGCCATGTTGTTGTATAGAGCAGCAAAGTGGTAGTCGCCCTCCGGAAGCTGTTCAGTATATATCTCTTCTACACGATCATAAAGCTTAAGAGCCTCCGCCGCTTCTCCAAATGCAGTCTTAGCAGTGGCATAGTTCAAAAGCGTGGTTGCATGCCCTATACCTCCCTCCAATCCGCAGGAGGAGATAAGACCAAGAGCCGCCTCTGCGGCCGTATAGCTCTTTTCCTTCTGTCCGGCAACACGCCAGAATCCCTCGAGCTCGTTGAAGACAGTTATGGCCGAGGTGCTGTCTCCCTCTTTAGCAAACTGTTCAGCTTTATTCTCAAGATAATTGACCGCATCCTGCATCTGCCCCTGTGCAAGCATTTCATCGAATTTATGAAGTATGTTTTCTAAGTCCATTTATATCATTCCTTTCATCATGGCCAACTGCTCAGCCATTTTGAGCTCCGTCTCTGTATGCTCCTGTATCCGGTCATGCATAACATTCGGTGACTGCACTATCATCGTGATTATATCATCCATTATAGTAAGGACAGAGGACATGGTGAAGAGACGATTTCATCTCCTTCACACGGCTTGAACAAGCCGTACTCACAAACCCTTTCGTTATGTGTTAGAATTGACAAATTAAAAGAACTATTGTATTGAAAGGATGACCATCTGAATGAATCTTGATTTTTCTCATCTTTCTCCAGTGACCCAGTTTTTTGGCAAGCTGACTCTTTCGACCCTTCTTCCCGCCCTAATCTATCTTATTGGCGGTTTGATAATCTCGAAACTTATACTTTCTGTCTTAAACAGAGCCCTGAAGAGATCCAACGTAGATGTAACGCTGCATAAATTCTTCCGTACAGCGGTCAAACTGCTCCTGCATTTTATTGTCTTAATGACAGTAGCAAGTGCACTCGGTATTCAGGTAACCTCCCTTGTTGCTCTACTCAGCATAGCTGGTCTTGCTGTCTCACTTTCAATACAGGGTCTGCTCTCGAACGTTCTTTCAGGGCTTATGCTTCTTTCAATACAGCCCTTCAAAGTCGGAGATTATGTGGATGTAGGAGGAACAGCAGGAACCGTTAAGGAAATTGGTTTTATTCATACAAAAATAGTCTCTTTTGAGAACATTATGATGTATATCCCTAACAACGACATCTCAAGCGGCAAGATAATAAACTACAGCACGGAAGAAAAAAGACGGTTTAACTTTAAAATTACGGCCTCCTACGATTCTCCGCCAGAAAAGGTCCGCAAAACTTTGCTGGAATACGTAGCTTCTCATCCTCTCATCGATAAGGATCCGGCACCTTTTGTCGCTGTAAGCGATTATAAGGAAAGCTCTATTGAATACGTAGTAAGGGCATGGGCTGACAATAGTGTATTCTGGGATGTTAACTGGGATCTTTACAACGGGTTAGACGATCTCTTCAAAAAGAACGGATTGGTAATGACATATCCCCATCTCAACGTACACATCGAAAAATAAAAGTTCAGTTCATCTCACACCTATAAAGAGAGAGTAAATGTATTCATTTTTAAACCTTACCGAGAATAAATTTATGGGAGGAATTTTTGTGCACCATAAATTTGTAAAACGCTATGGATTCACCCTTGTCGAAATCCTTGTTGTACTGTTGGTAATCTCCATATTAGCAGGAATGGTAATGTTGGTTGCAGTACCTGCAACAGATGTTGCTGTGGCAACAAAAATTGTAAACAATTTTAAAGTTATTCAGAAAGCGTCTATTATATGCCATGCTGAAGAAAAAGTATGGTGGCCAGGAGGTACTAATGATCCACTAGTAAAGGTCTCAGCGCTGGCGAAAGCGTACACTGATTCGCCTAATATAAATGACGGAGGAGCATATCGTATATGGGGTGGTTCTGGAACCCCAACTTGGGGAATATTTTTAAGTGTAGATTTAACTAAAATGGAAAATACAGATAATCTTAAGAACATTTTTAAAGCTAAGGCAAACGGCGGTTTAGGCGTTCAGCTGTATTTAAGAAATTACAGTACACATGACCTTACAATTTTAAATCCTTATACCGGCAAAAATTACTGGTTGCCTTATGCTGGCGGTAATGAAGTTTTTTTCTGTATAAGCAAATCGTATTACTAATACGCAACTTGTCTGTAACTTATATAAACCCAGTATAGCGAATACATAGATTTCTTTTGAATACAAAACATCTTTATGCGCCCATAAAAGACGGCAACCGGAAATTTTCCGGTTGCCGTCTTTTCTTATTTCAATCGTCTCAAGGTTTAGTCCGAGAGAACGGGACCCTCTGTTTCTATCTTTTGGTCGGCCTCAGTTTCGACTGTTTTTTCTGCCGGGGAAGGTTCATAACCCTTAATCCCGGGAAGAGGCAAATAGACATCCGCGGCTTTTTCTGCAAAAGCCGGAACAGATATCATCAACGAGGAAGTCTTTCCAAAATTGAAGATCCTTTCCTCCGTTTTGATGACCTTATCTGTATCTTCATCAACTATTTCTACCTTTATCGTATGTTTGGGACCACTGACATTTACCACATCTCTATCTTCTGAATAAAGCTCCAGAGATCCCTTTTCATCACCATCAACAATCACTCTTACATATTGGAAGGCCTCATATGTCTTGCCGTTTATGTCAACAGTTTTATTATCAAACATAATCACATGCTCCTTGCCAAAGTAAAAGAGCAAAAAAGCTAACACGATTAGGAGAAAGAAAAGGGTCAGTCTTATAACCAATCTCTTTTTATTTACAGTTCCGATGTTCATGGTCTAGTCATCCCCCCTTAGGCTCCTGCGGGCCTCAGTTTTCGCTCTCATTCTCCGCCAAGCGTGAAGTACAAGCGCAAGGGCTATAATTCCGTAAGAAACAAATACTCTGAAATACTCTCCCAGTTGTGCCTGTCCTATTAGTTCTTTTCCGGCCATAGAGTAAATAATTGGGGTCAGACCTACACATTTGACATAATACTCTGTTTCCATAAAAATTGAGTCTGTTTATTGTTTGAAAAAACAGCGATCAAGGAGGCGAAAACATGGCGAGGCCTTTGCGGATCGAATATCCCGGAGCTTTTTATCATGTTACCTCAATCGGATCATATGCAAATTCGTGTCCTGACATTGGGGGGCACTTTAAAATTCTCTTAGTTTTTTATTATCCTTTAGATATTCACTGAACCAATTGGGGTCAGACCTACACAATTGACAGAAAGGTATTCATTCGAGTCATTGATATAGCGGGGCTAAGCTAAAGGAGACAGGGGATATGTACCTTCTGTCGGATTCTGGAGTTATCCAGGCAAGCAGAAGATTTGAACCTAATATGTAAGCCTAAGTTCAACTGGGGAAAAAGTCTAAGATATCCCGGAATTTTTGGATTTGTGAATTATGCAGGCCTGATTCAGCTGAGTTGTTTCCCTTATGGCCTGTTTACATTTCAATCTGTGTAATGACCTTTGCACTGAATTATTTCTATCTCATCATCAGATAACCTGTATACGAGACGATTTACGTCATCAATGCGACGACTCCAGCAGCCATCACAGTCTTTTAAAGGCTCGGGCTTGCCTATGCCTTCACTACCGTTCCGGTCGATATCTTTAAGCAGCGTATTGATTCGTTTTAAGGTTTTTTTATCCTGGATCTGCCAGTAGAGATAGTCTTCCCATGCGTAAAGTGTGAAGGTAAGTTTACGCACCGGCCAGGACCTCTAGTTCCTCCATTGTTTTGGTTACTGTATGCCCTTCGTTCAGCTGTGCTATGGATTCTTTTATGCGCGCCATGTTGCAGTCAGAGTAGAAGGGATCTATGGAGACTTCAAAAGGAATTCTTTTCTCCCTGCTCATTTTTTTAGCAAAGACAGTAAAGGCCGTGGTCATATTCATACCAAGCTCCTGACATGTCTTTTCCATGTCTTTTTTGAGCACCTCATCCATACGGATGTTTACAAGTACCTGGGGCATTTACGTCACTCCTTTTTGTTTCTTATTTAAGTATTATAGCAATTATAAAGACAATGTCAATACAATGTCTTTATAAAATGCACGGGTCAGATCTGCATGATTGACATAAGGGCTAAATGTTTAGAGTGGGGAAACCAGTGGGGTCAGACCTACACATTTGACAAAATGTGGATAATTGACAGAAGTTTGCTAACCTTGGAAAAATATGATTTGAATATTCTGAGGAAAACTATTAAATCAACCTCAGTGCCCGAACCATTTCGAATGCGCTTTGAGATCAGGGGCCCCGTGGCTTTGATTTTAGACTATTAGCGTATTTACAAGATCTTAAACAGAAGTCGCTGGATCCCGGATTTAAGCATTCGGGGACAACGGAGAGAGGGCTTAGAACAAGACCGGACCTGGATTCCCGCTCGACGGCATACGGGAATGACGGGGATGGGTCCGGGTCTCAGGTTCTACAAATGCACCAGTAAGTGAACAGCAGGGGTCAGACCTACACATTTGACAAAATGTGGATAATTGACAGGGTTGCTAACCTTGGGAAAATGATAGAGAGGTAAGGGGCGCCATGTAATGGGCAAACGGAGTAGCGAACTCTAAGATGTTTTTTTAACTTGCTACAGGGATTCCATATTGTGAACAAAGTCCAAAGTTGGCGGTATACTTTTAACGGATGTTTGTCACAGGATCATAAATCGCTTGAATACATCCTCGCTGATGAGATTAATTGACCTGCTTGGCAGACGAAACTGAAGCGAGAAAATATATAGGAGGCTCTAATATGGCTGACAAGACCTTCAAGGGCAAGATAAGTGCGCAAGGCAGGGAAATTACTGTACTGTCAGTCGGCACGGCAGATGATTTTATAAGCCTTACTGATATTGCGAAATACAAAAACCAGGAAGAACCTAACGTAGTAGTTGCAAATTGGCTTCGTAACCGCAACACAATTGAATATTTAGGGATTTGGGAACAACTCTACAATCCAAATTTTAAACCCCTCGAATTCGAGGGGTTTATCAGAGCATCGGGAGCGAATGCATTCACCCTGTCGCCTATGAAATGGGTTAACTCGACAAACGCTGTAGGCCTGTTTGTAAAAGCCGGGCGTGGTGGCGGGACTTATGCCCACAAGGAGGAATATCAGAGGGGTCAGACCTACACAATTGACAGATTGGCTAACTCTCTGAAAAATAGGGTTGGACTATGATGCAAGCAGACAGCGATCAATGGGGTGAAAACAGGACCAGGTCTTTAATGCGATCTTGCTGGAGGCTGACGCCTATGCCGCCGAGATCTCCCTGAATGTCTTTCTGAGTTGACAACAGGAGGCAGGCAAGGCTTGTGGAAATTTATTCCTGTCATCCGAGTCCCGTCCCTTCTGTCGGATTCTGATTTTATCCAGGCAACCAGAAGATCAAGTGGAAAAAAGGTTGAAGATATCCAGGGAATTCTGGATTTGTGAATTATGTAGGTCCGAACCAACTGAAGTTTCCTCTATAATCAAAAGCATCATGGCATATTAAAAAGAAGATATGCGATAGAATTTTTAGAGAACATTCTGAATCATGTGCACTGTTTGCCATTAAAAATGAGTATCTGAAATGTAAATAATGAATTGAAGCGTTTTGAAAAGGCAACTATTCGGTGATGAAATATTCGTTGGAGGTGCGCTATGGATAAGGAGACTGCAATTAAACTATTTGAAGATAAAAGAGTTCGTGTTTTATGGGATGAAGATCTAGAAAAATGGTTTTTTTCGATTATCGACGTTGTGGGTGTTCTTAGTGAAAGCGATAACCCAAGGAAATACTGGAGTGTGCTTAAAACAAGATTGAAAGCTGAAGGAAGTCAACTGGCTACAAATTGTAGCCAGTTGAAAATGAAAGCTGAAGATGGAAAAATGCGTTTGACTGATATTGCGGATACCGAGGAAATTTTAAGGCTCATCCAATCGATACCATCACCCAAAGCGGAGCCGTTTAAAATGTGGCTTGCGAAGGTCGGCAGTGAAAGAATAGAGGAAACTGCTGATCCAGAGCTTGCCATAGAACGTGCCCTAGAAACATATCTGAGGAAAGGCTATTCAAAAGAATGGATTGACCAAAGGATAAAAACAATAGAAGTCAGAAAAGAACTAACGGATGAATGGGATAGTCGAGGAGTGCAAAAGGGCGTTGAATATGCAATCTTGACTGATGAGATTACAAAAGCGTGGGCAGGATTAAGCACAAAGGAATATAAGAATCTCAAAGGTTTGAAAAAAGAAAATCTACGAGATAATATGACCAACCTTGAGCTGGTTCTAAATATGCTAGCTGAAGCATCAACAACTGAAATTTCTAAGGAAAAGCAGCCTGATACGTTTGAAGAAAATAAAATTGTGGCTCAGCAAGGTGGACTGGTAGCTAATGCAGCTAAGAAGCAACTCGAAGAGACTACAGGTAAAAAAGTTGTAACTGTGAAGACTGCAAAGGAAATTGATAAGGTTAAATAGAGAAATGCGATTGGGGTCAGACCTACACATTTGACATAGGCTGCAGGCTAAAAATCCCCGAAATTACAAAAGAGCCGTCTTGTTTTCGATCCGTAAAATCGCTTTCAAAGACAGGGAAAGGCTTTTGCCGGGAAAGAAAAAAACAGGGGCCGATGGAAGAGATCGGTCCCTGTCGTTACAAAAGAAAACCAATGGGGTCAGACTGTTTCTTGTAAGCTAAAAACCCCAGAATTGCGACATGGCTGCTTTGCCCCTTGGAATTGTTTTCGAAAGACAGTGAAAATGATTTTGCCGGGAAAGAAAAACAGGGGCCGACGGTAGAGTTCGGTCCCTGTCGTTGCAAAGGGGATCATTTGCGAATTATCGCAAAGTCCCAATGGTAGTAAGAGCAGCCGGAGAGAGCACCGGCGGCGAGCAATTGGCAAGCGTTGGCAAGCAGTTGGCAAGCAGTGGTTAAAGGCGGGCGGAAATTGCATCTGACGGGGTTTTTGTTTATGGAAAGTTCTGACGAAAGCTTGCTAAATACTATGATCAGTGTTTTTGCAAAAAAATCGGGACCAATTAAATGAGAGGTTTAATTGGTCCCTGGTCCTTAGAGGAGGTTTATTGCGGAAATCCGCAACTAACCATTGCGACAAAAATATTATACCCCCTACAACCGGCTCTTTCAAGAAAAGCGAGTCGTGGACCGGGAAAAGCTTGCTTTAAATAACGATATTGTTGATACTTTTTTGTTAACTTATAGCCACCTAAATTGCAAACTAAACTCCCCAGCACGGTCTAAATGGGGTCAGACCTACACATTTGACATAATACAAATGCATACAAATGTACAAACAAACTAGGGGTCATTCGGAAATCTATCCCTGATAATGAAGAGATCCCCAAAAATTGACTTGTACGGTTAATTGCCGTACAATTTGATGGTGCATAGTGCATGCAATAAGATAATATTTGGGGGAACGAGCCATGGAGACATGTATTAAAAACAGAACAAGTAAAAAGGAGCGGATCGAGGCGAGGGTACCCGGGGATGTAAAGGACCTTATCTTGGCGGCAGCTAAGCTGGAGAATCTCAGTTTAAGTGATTTTGTAATATCTTCTGCCTTGTCTGCAGCGAAAGGTGTCCTAAGGGATAATACGATCCTCGAGCTCAGCACGAAGGATCAGGTGCTGTTTGCCCAAGCACTGATAACTCCTCAGGCGCCAAAAGATGCTCTCAGGGAGGCAGCGGAGCGCTTTGTCCAAAGGAAAAACAGCTAGGTGATGAGTGCACTGGACAATTTGGACTATAAGATAGAACCATGGTCCGGAAAGCTAAAAGAATTGAGAGACAGTTTTGACTGTGGGGTAGATGATCTGAACTCATGGTTGAAAAAACAGGCATCTCAGGATATTGATAAAAGAGCCTGCGCTCTATTCACAGCACTTAGCCCCGGAAAAGATCATATTGCCGGTTTTTATACTCTGTCCATGTATTCGGTCTATCTTTCAAATATTCCGGATCATATACGAAAAAAACTTCCTAAATACCCACATATACCTGCCGTTTTACTCGGCAGGCTTGCTGTTGATTTGAGGTTTCGTGGAAAAGGAATTGGCGAGCTTCTGCTGCTTGACGCTATGAACAGGGCTCTCGATAGTCAGATCCCATGGTGGGCTATGGTCGTTGATTCAAAAGAAGGATCGATCCCCTTTTATCTCAAGTATGGATTTTGCAGCTTCTATGACACAAAAAACAAACTTTTCCTCACTTGTGCGACGATCCGTGAAGCATTTGAAAAAAACGCAACAGCGCGACAGGGGTCAGACCTACACATTTGACATAGGCTACAGTGTTTCTTGTAAGCTAAAAATCCTCAGAATTGCAAAATGAAAATCCCCAGTTTTGCAAGCTGGAAATCCCCAGTTTTGCAAAACGGCCATTGAAAACACGACCGAAACCCAATACCCTTTTAGTTTACATACGCTGCATAAAACTGAACTCGCGATTGCGTATGATGGACACCATTCCCGGTAATAACAGCGCGCATCTTTTTTGTATGGCGTTATTGTATTTTTAATATTATTTGCTATACTTGTATAGCAACAATAAGGAGGGATTTCTATGCTTGCAGTGAGACTGGATAAACCACTGGAGGAGCGACTTGAAAAACTTGCCGATAAAACCGGCAGAACTAAGACTTGGTATGCGCGGAAGGCAATTGAGACATATCTTGATGATATTGAAGATGCTGCGCTTGCGGCAGCTGCATATGAAGAATACATCCTTGACGGAGAGGCTTCATCTTCCCTTGAGGAAGTGAGGTCGCGCCTTGGCTTGGCAGATTGAATTTTCAAGAAAGGCAGAAAAGGAACTCTCTTCACTTGATAAGCCTCAGGCTCTGAGGATATTGAACTATCTTGATGAACTGGCCGGCCTTGATGACCCCAGAAGAAGAGGAAAAGCCCTTGTCGCAGATCTCTCCGGGTTATGGCGCTACCGAGTAGGCGCATGGCGTATCCTATGCAGGATAGAAGACAGCCGCTTCCTTGTTTTGGTAGTGAAACTCGGACACCGAAGCTCCGTTTATGACCAAGATTAGTTTAAAGCGGAGAGTACATCCGATGGGGAATTTGCTATTACAATTGTGAAGCTGTTGAAGGGGCGGGCGGAGATAGCATCCGCGGCAAGCGGTTGGCAAGCGTAGGCAAGCAGTTGGCAAGCGGTTGTTAAAGGCGGGCGGAGAGGGCATCCGCGGGGAATTTGACTGACTCTGTCAGGCGGGTAATTCAGGATATAAGGGCCAATTAACCGCGGCCGCCGTTGTCGGAAATTTTCCATGAGTGTTTTTCTCGTAAACTTGGGATGGTCAACAACATAATGACTAATATACGAAACAAGTCAACAAATTGTTGACTATTTTGGTTAACTTCGCATATAATGCAATTGAGAGCAGGAACAATATTTCCGGGGGGGTGGAGTCCATGTATGCCAATAATTATACAGAGGTCGGTAAGAACATCTCCATGGTAATGGAGCAACGCGGGATGACGCAGCAAAACTTAGCCAACAGGCTCGGCATCTCAAAACAAGTTATGAGTAAAATAATCAAAGGAAATAAAGCCATTAATGTGACAGAGCTTTCGCAGATCGCGTCCATTCTTGACACCACAACTGACTTCCTGCTTACCGTAAATAATAATACGATAAGCAGTGATTTTGGTTGTGCCTTTATGGGCATGATCAAAGATGATGAAACTCGTGTAAAAGTTGAGCTTCTTAGAAACGCGATCGATCAGATCTATTTGCTCGAGGAACTGGTTAATGATTGAGAAAAAGCAAATCGTTAGACTTTCCAGCGATGAGATAGCCGATATTCAACGACAAGCACTCGCAAAATTGGCTGAATGCAGAAAAACACAGGATGTGATAGGGACTCAGATTTTTTCAATATTGAGTCTGCATGCGCGTGTATTCTATTATCCACTAGGTAAGTTGGGACCGTGGGGCATAACTTACATGTGGGGTATGGATAGTGATGTTGCTGCAGAAAAACCGTTTGTTGCAATCAACACTTCTATTCCGGTTGACGCACAGGTGTTTGCAGCAGCACATGAGTTGTATCATATCTGGTTTGATAAAAAGGCCGAAACTATACCAGGGTCGATCCTTGCAGAAACCGACGAGCATGGTACCCAACTGGACGTTTCTGAGCTGAAAGCAAATCGCTTTGCGGCGGAGTTCTTGGTCGACGAGAATATGCTTCGCCAGGAGATGCGCATATATGCGATAACACCACATAAAATCAGTGTGAAAGACATTCTCCGAATTGCCTCATTATTTACCGTACCCTATAAAACGATGGTGAAACGGCTTCACGAGATACAAGCTATAACTCGGGATGAGTGCGAACAGTATCTGGCAATAACCGAAAGCAGCATAGAGCAGTTGCGCAAGAGATATTCTTTTACAGTTCCTGAAGCCGATAACAGGATAGCCATAGATAACCTTGTAGAACTGGCTTTGGCCACTTACGAAAAGAAAAGGATCTCCTACGAAAAGTTGCAGTATTTACTTTCCATGAGCGATCTTGAACCAAGCGACGTTGGCATCACAAAGCCAATGGGTTTTATTCCTCCAAGCGATAAAGAACTTGATGACATCATGGAGGGATGAGCATGCTTGAACAAATGATTATTGACGCCGATTTGTGCATCAAGCTGGGCAGCAGTGATAAGTACCATTTTCTCCTCGAAGTTCTTCCTATCGTAGCAAAGAAGATTTACATGCATTCTCACGCATTTGGTGAAGTAAGGAATCCTATGAGTGCCCATAGGCAATTGGTGAATTTGGTTTCACAGGGTACGGTTTTCATCGTGAACGAAACAGGACTTGATCCGAAGGAAAGAACCGTTTATGACATGACTTATAATAAATTAGCGGCTGTGATGATCGACCCTCGAAAGCCTAACAAGAACAAGGGCGAGACGTGCTCACTGGCATACGCAAAGGTCAAAGATATCCCGATATTCGCTACGGATGAGTGCGATTTACAACCGATTATCGATAAGCTGCTCAACACGGGCATGAACGACATAAATTGTCTGCGAATCATTGACATCATTAACATGGCTAAAAATGGGCAGATCAACTTACCGCGTAAAAGCGCAAAAGCGATCTGGGTGATTTCAGGAAAGAACAAAGACGACTTTGACCGCTCTGTATGGCCAATTTTATGATAAAGAACCCGGCAACAAAAGTACCGTCAAACCTGCATTATTTAAAAAACCGGAATTCCCTGATCACTTCAACCTTTTCCCCATTTGACCTTTAGCGACTACAAATTTTCTTCTTGCTGTTTTCTGCAAACCTGTACAGCACTCGGGTCAGATCTGCACAATTGACATTTTGGGCTGCGGCAAATTCAAGCTTTATGATTTGAGGGCAGGGCCAATTCCCCGCGACCTGAGTTGTCGCAAATTCTCCGGCGGAGGAAGTTCCCGCCAGCCTTTACAACTGCTCACCTCACCTTTGCAATAATTTCAATCGCCCACAGTGGGATATTGGTCAGCCAATCTTCCTTTTTGTAATCGGACATGGAGGTGCGGATCGCAGTTTTAGGCTTGAATTTCTCGCAATAGGTTTTCAGGCTCTTGGCCTTCAAATTCTTCTCGGCCTTAACTTCAACCGGGATAACTTCTGTGCCCGTATCCAGCAAAAAGTCTATCTCAGCACTGCCGCGGTCATTCGTCCAATAGTATGTTCCGAGTTCCTGCACAGTCTTTAGCTGCTGAAGAACATACTGTTCGGTCAGAGCCCCCTTGAACTCATTGAACAGTCTGTCTCCTTCAAGGAGGACTGTCTGTCCCAGCCGTACCTGGCATGATAGGAGCCCTACATCGACAAGGAAAAGTTTGAAGGCTTTCAAGTCCTCATATGCTTTCAAAGGCAGGTTAGGCTTTGTGACACGCTGAACTTTATGGACAAGCCCGCAATCTGTCAGCCATAACATGGACATTTCGTAATCTTTTGCGCGTGCACCTTCTTTAATGAGACCATAAATAAACTTTTTGTTTTCCTTTGTAAGCTGTGACGGAATGCTGTTCCAGAGCATACGGATACGAGGAACTTCCCCACCGGGGGCATGTTTGGAAAAGTCCTGCTCATAAGCAGTCAGGATACGCTGCTGTATATCCCGCACGCTGTTGAAATCACGATTTTCGGCAAAATCCTGTACAGCCTCCGGCATACCTCCGACATAGTAATAATGTTTGAGTAAATCTACATACTCCTGCTTAAAAGTGGCAGCCATGTCTAAGTCACCATTCTTAAGCAGATCTGCAAATTGTCCCTTCTGCATTGCCATCATGAACTCAGTGAATGAGAGCGGGTAAAGTTCAAGGAACTCTACCTTCCCCACCGGGAACGATGTCCCGGGATGCAGTGCGACTCCAAGCAGGGAGCCGGCGCATACGATCTGATACTGTGGCGCGTTCTCGTTAAAATATTTAAGCGATGTCAGGGCCGCCGGCACTTCCTGTATTTCATCAAAAATAAGCAATGTATTTTGGGGGTCAATTTTGCGGCCGTTATAAATTTCAATGCCTGTAATTATCCGGTCAATTTTCATATCTGCTGCGAACAGACCTGCCATCTGGGGGTTATTTTCAAAGTTAATGTAGACTGTATCTGTATAAGCGATATTTCCAAATTCTTTCATTAACCAGGTTTTCCCTACTTGACGTGCCCCACGTATGATGAGAGGTTTTTTGTTTTTCTTATTCTTCCATTTATGAAGATGTTCAATAGCTGTACGGTACATTTATGATCACCTCAAAAGACATTATAAACCATATTTACATAAATTACGACGAAAAAGTGATCAACTATTACACTTTTTACGACGATAATTTGTGGTTTTGCAGTGGTGGGGTTGCCGGGAAGGGCACCGGCGGCGAGCGATTGGCAAGCGTAGGCAAGCAGTTGGCAAGCGGTGGTTAAAGGCAGGCGGAGAGTGCATCCGCGGGGAATTGCAGCCTTTGGGCTGCGGATAAGCAAATCGCAACATATCTCAGCGGCGATTCATTTCATAACTTGCTTTTTCGTGCTAAAGGTTATACAGCATGGGGTCAGACCTGCATGATTGACATAAGGGCTAAATGCCTAGGGCGGGTTCAGTCATAAGCTTTTGACGCTCAACGTAGCGTGAACCCTCTTTTTGAACTTGTAAGAAATCCTTACATGTTGAAGTTTCGTCAAGTTCTCCGTCGGCAAAAATATTTTTCATGTGAAGCGTTATATTTTGCGGAGTTGTTTGATAAAGCTCAGCCATGTTCCGCTGTGACATCCAGATATTTTCATCTTGAAAATAAACCTCTATTTTTGTGTCCCCTTTTTCGGTTTGATAAATAAGGATCTTGCCAAGACCTTCAAGTTTGTTTTCACCGTTCATATTTCCAACTCCTTAAGATATTTATCTATCTGCAAGTCGACCTCTGAAACCAGGCATTTATCCGGAAGATGCTTGTCGTCTCTTTTCCTCTACATTTCGATCTGACCTATATAAAATATTATCACCTTTGGCGGCAACAAGCCACACAAAAAAATATCAGTTGGTCAAATTAACATACTATATGAATATATGAAAAGACTATAAAGGGCAAACCTGGAGTAATTGCGGCTGAGCAGTTTTAGGAGCAGCCGGGGAGAGCACCGACGGCGAGCGATTGGCAAGCGTGGGCAAGCAGTTGGCAAGCGGTGGTTAAAGGCAGGCGGAGAGTAAATCCGCGGGGAATTGCAACGCATTGCTATGCTCGCGTTGCGGTGAATTTGCCGGAAGACCCATTCGGCGGGGAAAAATGGCCAGAACTGTCGTTCATGAATACTACAAACACTGGCTTCAATTGTTAAGTGTCATTTTTACTCCATAATCACTGTATGGCTCAAACTTCACTTTCTGTAGCGGGTATTTGTCTCCGATGACTGAAACTGATTCATCAAATGCTGTGTATATTGTTTTGTCGAAGAAAAACACTTCCAGCTTATTTTGGGGCACGACAGGAGCAGAAGCTTCGAGTACAAATTCATAGATCAAACAGCCGTCTGGGGTTGTCTTCACAGTGAAATTTTTAGCGGCTTTAAACTTGACCTTTTGTCCGTCGGATCTCATCATAAAAAAGTACTCGAAGTCCTGGACGCCGTCAAAAAAATCTTTTTTTACAAGCTTTGTTTCGGAAGCGTTAAAGGAACCGTCACCATCAAGGTCACATTCAAACATTACCTCTTCACTCCAGAACTCGTCCCATACCCAGCGAATTTTCACAGCCTTTATGGCGCCTTTGTCATGAACGAAGCCTACTCCAGGTGAGATAAAAAGATGGGGATGGGCTTGTGCGGGCAATGGAAAAAATAAAAGAATAAGGGTAAGTGCAATATATAATTTTCTCATAGTAATACCGTCATCATCCCGGCACCGATCAACATGATGAAAAACAGGGATGCGAACTCAAGTATCTCTGAAACTTTTTCTGTTTTGATGACAGTTCCCGAGTGCTGAAGTACACTGTCACGCCCCTTTACGACCATTATCCCAAGCGAGGCCGTCAGAATAAACATCCCGGCAGAAAGGCCCAGTACTGAAGCGATCCCTGCCTCCAGTATTCCGTATGTCAATGAGAAGGTCATGACAAAGATAGTTACGGGACAAGGTACACATCCGGCTAACACACCTAGCCAAAATGGACTGTATGAACTGTTTATGGAATGTTGTTTTGTCTCCTCTTTATTGCGTGACTGGATTATTTTTTTTGTGAGCAAAAACATCCCTACCCCAAATATAAGTAATCCATTTGCTCCCATCATAAAACCCTGCATCCGGATTTTTAAAAAAGCATCAGTGCTTTTAAGAACTGAGATAAAAAGGAAAGTGATCAGGATCGATACCAGTGTGTGAGTGAAAACAAGAGAAGTTGCAGCCATTAGTACCTGAGGAATTTTCCCATTTTTGTTTATAAAATATGCTGAGAAAAGGGCTTTTCCATGTCCCGGCCCGGCTGCATGAATAATTCCATAAACGAAAGAAACTCCTGTGAACCAAAGCAACTTCTGAAATGTCATATTTGAACGTAGATCGAGCATTGCTGACCTTAGGATCCTGTCAAAATGTTTTATCAGTGGGAATAAATAAGTTGTTGCAAGTTGTTTTCCCCAAATATACAAAAAAACTATTATGGCAGATGCTATTAGAAGTATAAAAATGTTCTTCATAAGCAGTTTATTTTTCAAAAAAAAGCTCCTCTCTAAAAAAGGGACCCGGGAAACCCTGAGACTATTATTTGAGCTGACGATTTTATGTCAACGCCGGGAGAGGACAGATACGACTGAGTGACAATACACCGGCCATACTATTATTAGCGCCGGGATATTTCCAGGGGGATTTTGCTTAACAAAAAGAACAGGATCTGAAAGCCGAAGCTTTTGCAGATCCTGTCGACGAGATCAGTTATGGAAAACCATAACCGTCTAATGCCACATATTAT
>Ga0334887_1003165_pt1 | contig 16836 bp, 10 predicted proteins | sample GraSluR1_MG_10_FD_207217 | JGI IMG/M metagenome (GOLD analysis project Ga0334887, IMG submission 207217) | Sludge microbial communities from methane-producing bioreactor in Wageningen University, Netherlands - Granular Sludge_18_07-R1 | ecosystem: Engineered > Bioreactor > Anaerobic >...
CACCGTAAGGGTGCCGCGGTAGGCTCCCTGCGCATCGGTCACTGCCAGCAGGACGGGGGCCTGGCCGGTGACCTGGACGTAGATGGCGATGCCTTCCAGGGGTTGCGGGCCGATGGTGCCCTGCTGATAGACCTCTCCATGCAGGCTGACGGGGCGGCCACCACCTGGCGTGGCGCTCTGATCTCCGGCGGCTGGGGTGTAGGCTGCGCTCAGCGTGTAAGGCTCCAGGGACGTCCGGTCGAACAGTGTTTCGAGCTTCAGGTAATAGCGCCGCCCCGCCTCAAGCACCTCGGACAGCGTGACCCCCTGGCCGGGGGCCGAGAGGGACGTGCTGGCGATAAGCTGACCGTTATCCCTGAGCAGAGTCAGGCGCACGCGGAGTTCTGGCGAGGGATTGCTCAGGTTAAAGGTGAGCGGGCCGCCATCGAGAGTCTGGGGGGCCAGGAAGGTGAAGTAATCATGGCGTCCGGTGGTCTTGTCCCAGAAGTAACCGCTGACCGGCTCAGCGGCCAGGTCCCAGGGAGTGGCCGCGTCCCGGCTGTCGTTGGGCTCGTCCGGGTCTGGGATGAAGTCGTACAGGGTGAGGGTGTAACCTTGATCGGTGGCGGGGGACATGGCTATCGGCGAGATGATCAGATAGTACTGCTCCCCGATGGACGCATCGAACGTGAGGTAAGCCGGTGCCCCTTTCACGGTGGCTCTGCCGGAATTTAGGACGTTGTGTGTGCTGGCCCTGACCAGCGTCATCTTGATCCGCAGCAGCGGCCCGACATCGGTCAAGGCGAATGTGTAAATCCCAGGTTCGGTGAAGTCCAGCAAAAGCACGTCCACGTCGCTCCAGTCTGACAACTGGCCGGTGAACGGTCCCCTCATGTCCCAACCATTCGCCTCAACGTAGCCGTCATTCGGCTCGACTTCGGTCATGGTCGCGCCCTGGAGGTCACCGCCCTCCGTGCCGCTCTCCGGCTCAGCGGTTGCAGTGGGCGTCTCTGTCGGGATTGCGGTAGGGATGGGGGTGGGGGTGGCCGGGATCGTCCATTCTATTTCTAGCTGGAAGTGGCCTCCGCCATCCCAGCGGTGGACGAAGATATAATAGTCATCCTGGTAAGGATTACTGAACGGACAGCCTCCCGAATAGCTGACATCGCTTTGCGCCCAGCAGTGATACTCATCGCCGATGACCGGAAAGTCCGGCACCGGAATACTGCCCCGGCGGACAAAGGCACTGTACTGTCCACCGTCGCGCGAAACGAGCCGCACAAACATAAAGGAGACCTCGTCCGGCACCGTCAAGCGGTAGAGCACTCCCAGCGTGTTGGCATCGAAGATGGCGGCGTAAGTGCCCGGCCCAGGCAGGTCAATGATCGGCAAGTCCTCGACTCTGATCGAGAGAGCCCCTGTCTCTTCGCCTCCCGCTTCTGGGCCGCCGCCCTGCTGATTCTCAAGCGCTGACGAGTCGTACGAGTAGCTGACACGGTTATCGGCGAAGTCCTTCTCATGCGGGATGTCCGCCACCACCTCCACCGTGTAAGTGCCAGCCAGCACCTTGTCTGGGGGACCCTGCAAGGCGTACACATACGTGTCCGTCTCATGGCGGACGCCGGTGACCCAACAGGTCGAAAGCCAGGAATTACACTCGTGATTGGTGATGGTCACCGCACCGGCACTGGCGTCCCAGGGTTCCAGGTGCACTGTGTGGGTCCCTGAAGACAGGTAATGGGACTTGATCAGCTTGTAGCCGGCGAAAGGCCCCTGCTGGATGGTGATGCTGTCGCCATCGCTCAGCAGGCGGATATAACCGTCCTGGCTGAACGAACCGCTGGCATCGCCCAGGTCGCTGACCTGGCTGGTGAGATCGTAGAGGACGCCATCCAAGAACTCGACGGGGGTGGAGACGATGCTTGGCGTGGCCAGCCAGGAAATCAACTGGCAGCGGTCGGAGTCAAAGCCATAGTGATCGATGCAGTTGTCCAACCCGCCACGCGTGATCCAGTTTGGGAAGCTGAGGCTCGGCATCGGGGTCTCATTGACCAGGAGAGGCTCGCCATCCTCATAGGTCAAATAGGTTTTTAGGGGAAACTGGCGGCTGTATGCATTGGGCTGCAGCTCAGGCAGCTTGCCCAAGTTGGATTGGTTGTCCAGCGTGACTTCCAGGTAGCCCGGCCCACCCTGATCCAGCGTCACCTTCACATTCGGGGCGTAGCGGGCGTCCTCAATGAAATAGCTGGAACAGGTGTCACTGCACAGGCTAGCCTGAGCGGCTAGACCCTGCCAGCACTGCATGGTGGGCGCGCCGGGCGCGCCCACCGCATCGCCGATGATCTCAAGCAAAAACTCAATGTCGGTTCGCCAGGCGGGGTCGTCACAGCCTGTCAGGTCGTAGTAGGAGTTGAACCAGCCGTGGTAGGCATTCCTGGCCGAGGTGTCGCCCATGCCGGAATGCAGAAAGATGACATCCGCCACGCAGTTGCCCGCGCAGGCATTGTGGACGGTACGGGGTTGCTGGGTTTGATCCTGGGCGGTCGTGGAGCTTTTGGAAGTCAGAATCAGGAGAATGAGAGAACCCACAACAAAAGCAGTCCTGGAGACTGGTGCACGTTTCCGCATCGGTCCTTCCTCCCGAACGCGGGCGAAGGGCACTGCCTGTGGCGACAATGACGGAACGTTGGATGGTTACCTGCGCCCCATACGCCCATACCTGGACTGGCATCCTGGCAGACGGCGCGTGCGGGGATCTGTCAAAGCGAAGGATCCCCTCGCGCTGACAGAGACTATACACTGGATTGTCTGGGCGGGATAGCACGAAGAGCGGAAGCGGCTCGCTTGCTGCTACGTGGCAGGGATCGGCCTCATTCGCGCCCGGCGCGGCAGTCACGGCACAGGCCGAAGATGGCCATGTGGTCAATGCGCGGCTCGAAGGCGTACTCGCGGCGCAGCCGCTCGCGCAGCGCGTCCATCACCCCATCCTCGATATCCATGACACGCCCGCAGCGCAGGCAGACCAGGTGATGGTGCAACTCGCGGTCAATGACCTGGTAAACGATGCCGGACTGCCCCAGATCGGTCTGGGCGACCGCGCCGCACTCCTTGAGCCACTGCACGATGCGGTAGACGGTGGTCTCGGTCAGAGCGGTGCCCTGCGCCGCCAGGCGGGTCTGGATGTCTTGCACGGTCAGGTGATCGCCGCTGGCGCACAGCGCCTCGATCACCGCCCGGCGCTGGATGGTCAGGCGCTCGCCTTGCTCGCGCAGCCGCGACACAATGGCCTCGGCGCATACCATGTGGCCCCTCCTCACCGGCGCTGGGCGGCAGGGCACAGCGCCCACTCACTCGGCGTCCGCGCGCTGAGGGTGCTCGATCTTCGCGCGGGCGGGCGGGATGTGGCCGCTCTCCAGCCGGCGGAAGTCAATCGCGCCGTCCTCGTTGACGAAGACCTCCACCAGATCGCCCTGCACGAACTCGCCCTTGAGCAGGCGGATGCTGAGCGGGCTTTCGACGTACCGCTGCAGCGCGCGGCGCAGCGGACGCGCCCCGAACTGCGGGTCGAAGCCGGTCTCGGCCAGCTTGCGGCGGGCGTCCTCGGTCAGGGCGACGTACAGCCCCTGTTCCTCCAGCCGCGCGGCGATGTCGCGCATTTGCAGGTCAACGATCTTCTCCACGTCCTCGCGCGAGAGCGGCTCGAAGATGATGATCTCGTCAATGCGGTTGAGAAACTCAGGCCGGAACGCCTTGCGCATGGCCTCTTCGATCTTCTTATGATCGGCCACCAGCGCCGGGTCGCCGCTGGGCACGAAACCAAGCGCGCCGCCCGCCCGCGCGTACTCGGTACCCAGGTTGCTGGTCATGATGATCACCGCGTTGCGAAAGTCCACCGTGCGCCCCTGGCCGTCGGTCATGCGCCCGTCTTCGAGAATCTGCATCAGCGCGTTCCACACTTCGGGGTGCGCCTTCTCGATTTCGTCGAAGAGGATGACGCGGTAGGGGCGGCGACGGACGGCCTCAGTCAGTTGGCCGCCCTGCTCGTAGCCGACGTAGCCGGGCGGCGCGCCGAACAGCCGGCTGACCGTGTGCTGTTCGCGGTACTCGCTCATGTCGAGACGCAGCAGGGCATCTTCGTCGTCGAACATGAACTGGGCCAGCGCCTTCGCCAGCTCGGTCTTGCCCACGCCGCTGCTGCCCAGGAAGATGAACGAGCCGATGGGACGGCGCGGGTCCTTCAGGCCGCTGCGCGCGCGGCGGATGGCGTCCGCGAGGGCGGCGACCGCCGCCTCTTGGCCGATGATTCGCTTGTGCAACTCTTCTTCCATGCGCAGCAGCTTATCGGCCTCGGTCTCCAACATCTGGTTGACCGGGATGCCTGTCCACTGGGCGACGACTTCGGCGATGTCGTCGGCGTCCACAACCTCGTCGAGGGTGTGTTCGTGCTGCCAGCGCTCGACTTCCCGCTCGTATTCCTGCTCAAGCTGGAGCCGCTGCGCCTTGATCTTCATGGCGCGCTCGTACTCGGTGTTCAGGCTGGCTTCTTCTTCTTCGACAGCCAGCCGGTCGAGCCGCTTCTTGAGTTCCTTCAGGTCGTCGGGCAGCGAGTAGAGCGCGACGCGCAGCTTGGAAGCGGCCTCGTCCATCAGGTCAATGGCCTTGTCGGGCAGCTTGCGCTCGGTGACGTAGCGGTGACTGAGCCGCGCCGCCGCGACCAGCGCCTCGTCGGAGTAGGTGACTTTGTGGTGGGCCTCGTAACGGTCGCGCAGACCGCGCAGCATCTCAATGGTCTCCTCGACCGACGGCTCTTCGACGAAGACCGGCGCGAAGCGGCGATCCAGCGCCGAGTCGCGCTCGATGTACTGGCGGTATTCGTCGAGCGTCGTCGCGCCGATGCAGTTCAGTTCGCCGCGCGCCAGGGCCGGCTTCATCATGTTGCTGGCGTCCAGCGCGCCCGAAGCGGCCCCCGCGCCGACAACCTGGTGTAGCTCGTCAATGAAGAGGATGATCTCGCCTTCGGAGCGTTGAATCTCTTCGATGGCGGCCTTCAGCCGTTCCTCGAACTCGCCGCGAAAACGGCTGCCGGCGATCATCGCGCCCAGGTCGAGGCTGATCACGCGGCGACCCATCAGAATCTCCGGCACGTCGCCGCTGGCGATCTTCTGGGCCAGCCCCTCGACGATGGCCGTCTTGCCGACGCCCGCCTCGCCGATCAGCACGGGGTTGTTCTTGGTGCGGCGGCTGAGAATCTGGATGACGCGCAGAATCTCGTCGTCGCGCCCGATCACGGGGTCGAGCTTGCCCTCGACGGCCAGGCGCGTCAGGTCGCGGCTGTACTTCTCCAGCGTGCGGTAGCGCGTCTCGGCCTGCGGGTCGGTGACGCGCTGCCCGCCGCGAATGTCCTTGATCACGTCGTAGACGCGCTCTTTAGTGACGCCCGCATCGGCCAGGATGCGCGCCACTGCCGTGCGCCGCTCGCTGAGGATGGCCAGGAAGAGGTGCTCGGTGCTGATGTACTCGTCTTTGAGGCGGTTGGCTTCTTCGTTGGCGATGTCCACCACGCGCTTGACGCGCGGCGTGATGAACACCTGGCCGGTGCCGCCACCGTAGATGGCCGCCTTGGGGCTGGCCCGCAGCACGCGGTCTAGCTCGTCGCGGATGCCGTTCTGGTCCACGTTCATCTTCGCCAGCATCTGCGGGATCACGCCGTCGGGCTGTTCCAGCAGGGCGAGCAGCATGTGCTCGGTGTCTACCTGGTTGTGGCCGTAACGCTGCAGGATGTCATAGGCGCGGACGGCGGCATCCTGGGCGCGCTCGGTGAATCGGTCAAAACGCATCATAGCGGTGTGTTCCTCGTTCCTTGAATGGTCCCGCTGGCCGGATGCCGGGCAGACGGGTGGGGGGTCGCCCTGTGATCTGCGCCCCCTACGATGGAGTCTACACTGAATGACGGGGCATGGCTATCAGAAACCTGTTGGAAGTGTGGGGGCTGTGTATGACCTCACCCCGCTCGGCGCTGACGCGCCTCGTTGCCCCCTCTCTGCGACGGCTATGTGTTACCCACAAATACCCCCCATCCCCCATCCCCTTCCCCCGCGCTGCACGGAGGGAAGGGGAGCAGGTCCGTCGCTTTTCTCCCTTCCCCCCTCGTGGGGGAAGGGCCGGGGATGGGGGGACAGGCACAGCCAAAGATGTGGATAATGTATAGCCGCGACGGAGAGGGGGGAAAGGCCGAGCGCAGCGAGGCCAGGGGGTGAGGTAAGCCAGGGCGCACCCGCAAGTGACCATGCCATTCGCGTGAGGAGTGCGCTATAATGGGTCTTTGGAAACCGGCGAGTAAGACACAAACGAGGCTCTCAAAGTGTCTGTCCGACAACCCGTCTACCCGTTTACCGCCATTGTGGGCCAGGAGCGCATGAAGCGTGCCCTGATCCTCAACGCCGTCAACCCCAGCATCGGCGGCGTGCTGATTCGCGGCGAGCGCGGCACCGCCAAGTCCACCGCCGCGCGCGCGCTGGCCGCCCTGCTGCCGGAGATTGAGGTCGTGGCCGACTGCCGCTTCGGGTGCGACCCGCACTACCCGGAACGGCTGTGCGACGAGTGCCGCGATCGCGTGGCGCGCGGCGAAGAGTTGCCCGTCAAGACGCGGCGCACGCGCCTGATCGATCTGCCGATCAGTGCCACCGAAGATCGCGTTGTGGGCACGCTCGACATCGAGCAGGCCATTCAGAAGGGCGAGCGCCGCTTCGATCCGGGCGTGCTGGCCGCCGCCAATCGCGGCATCCTCTACGTGGATGAGGTCAACCTGCTCGACGATCATGTGGTGGATTTGCTGCTCGACTCGGCGGCGATGGGCGTCAACGTCGTCGAGCGTGAGGGGATCAGCTTCCAGCACCCGGCGCGCTTCATCCTGGTGGGCACGATGAACCCCGAAGAAGGCGAGCTACGCCCGCAGCTTCTGGATCGTTTCGCCCTGTCGGTAGACGTGGCCGGCCTGCCGCAGGCCGAAGACCGCATGGCCATCCTGGAGCGGCACATCGCCTTCGACGCCGACCCCGTCGCTTTCCGGCGCGAGTGGCTGGCGCGCGAAGAGGAGCTTTCGGCGCAGATCGAGGCAGGCCGCCATATTGTGGATCAGGTGCGCTATACGCGCCGCGACCTGTTCATGATCGCCAACCTGACGGCCAGCCTGGGCGTGGACGGGCACCGCGCCGACCTGGTGATTCTCAAGGCCGCGCGCGCTCATGCCGCGTTTGAGGGGCGCCTGCAGATCACCGAGCGCGACATCCTGCTGGCGGCGGAACTGGCGCTGCCCCACCGCTTGAAGCGCGGCCCGTTCAGCGAGGCGACGCTCTACGAGGGCGAGCTTGAGGGCCGGCTGGAGCAGATTGCCGAGGACTTCAACGACGAGCCAGCCGACGCCCGCGCTGATGCACCCCAACAGCCGGACGCGGAAAAAAAAGCGAGGGGCTGACCGAGCCTGCCGGTCAGCCTGAGACGGACATCACCCCACAACCCACCGAGCCAGGGCCGCAGGATGTCTTCCAGCAGTCGCTGGAAGCGCACTGGTGGGACGGTGGCAAGAAGGTCGAGCCAGGTCAGGAGTTCCGGGCGCGCCGGCTGGATACGCCGCTCGACCGCCTGACCCGCCGGATGCGCGGTCGGCGCAGCCGCACACGCACCGAGCGCAAAGATGGCCGCTATATTCAGGCGCGCCCCGCCGGCGACCGCAAGGACGACATCGCCTTCGACGCCACCCTGCGCGCCGCTGCCCCCTTCCAGCGCGAGCGCGCGCCAGAGCGCCGCATCAGCCGCCTGGCCTACTCCATCCACACCCAGGACTTGCAGCGCAAGGTGCGCGTGCGCAAGGCGGCCAACCTGATCCTCTTTGTGGTGGACGCAAGCTGGAGCATGGCCGTCGCCGAGCGCATGAACGCCACCAAAGGGGCGATCATGTCCCTGCTCACCGACGCCTACCAGCGCCGCGACCGCGTGGGGCTGGTCGTCTTCCAGAAGGATCGCGCGCAGCTTGTGTTGCCGCCCACCAACTCGGTCACGCTGGCCAAGAAGGCCCTGGCTGATATTCCCGTCGGCGGCAAGACGCCGCTCTCCGCCGGGCTGTATCTGGCGTTGCAGGTCTTCCAGCAGCAGAAGATCGCCCACCCGGACGTGATGCCGCTGATGATCCTGTTGACCGACGGCGCGGGCAACGTCTCGATGACTGCGCTGCCCCCGCAGGAAGAGGCGCACCGCATCGCCGAGCAGATCAAAGAGGCGGACATCCGCAACGTGACGATCAACATGGAGCACTCGGCCTTCGACCAGGGCCTGGCCCAGGAACTGGCCAATCACCTGGGCGGGCCGTGCTACACGCTGGCCGAGCTGCACGCCGAGGCGCTGTACGTCGCGGTGAAGCAGGAGCTGGAGCAGTAGCAGATCATCCCCGAAAAACATTCCACCTGGCAACTTCTGTCACACGCCAGGGACGAACCCCACACCGATCTTATAAGTCCGTTTTGGGATTATCCCAAAACAGGTTTATAGATCAAATATGGCTATCTCAGACGACACTACGCCGAAATCCATTCATCAAGAGTCTTACAGACGGCTCTGTATGCTTCTCGTCGCACGGAGAAAATCGCTTGGAGTGAGCCAATACGAACTTGCGAAACGTCTGAATAAGCCTCAGTCCTTTGTGGCGAAGATCGAGCGTTATGAGCGCAGAATTGATGTGATCGAGTTCTTGAAGATAGCGGAGGCCCTCGAAATAGACCCCTGCGAGGTAATTCGCTCAATACAAGCCTCAACCGCTGAACCGCCGAACGAGAATCTGGAATGAACACAGCGGACGTCATTACCATCGCAAAACAGCAGCTTACCGCTTTATCAGGTCATGTATTCGATGTTCTGAGCATAGCCAAACCCGTATCACCCGGTGCGGCGGTGAATCTTGCTAAGGTGATCTCCAAGCTCTCGCCTTTAGTGGGAAATCTGATCGAGTTCAATACAATCGAACTGCTCAATGAACGGGAGGAATTTCGAGGATACGGCCACTGGGTTCGACAGGACCCCGGTTTTCCAGATACTGTCTTTCAGGGTTCAGTAACACCAGTTCCGGGCTTTGAAATCAAAGCCTGGTTCCCGCTTTCAACAGAGATCACGGCACGCTTCAAAGATAGTCAAACCTATTTCATAGGTGGCAATACCTACGTTGCACTGCTGGCCTGGATACCTGAGTACGTGATCTATGGGAAGCCACAAATCCTTAGCGTTTGCGTCGCCGAGGGCGGCTCTGTTGCACGTGCCCGCGACGCCCACTATCATAATCCACCTGATTACGTGATCCTAGAACCTGAAGATACCAGCGCACGCACCCGCAATCTACAGCAAACGAACACGAGCGGCTATAAGTGGCAAGGTGCACCTGCGCAATTTGCTGAGGCCGAGGAGATGGTGAGCTGTTGGGGTGAAGATGCACGTGTTTATCAACCGACTCCACAATACCAGCAACGCCTGAGACAGCTTCTAGCACGTTACCCCTATCGTCTCGACACGAACTTTGCGAAAATCGATCGCATCGTTCATCCAGAAATAGAGCGTTTCAAGCAGCAGGTTTATCAGATGACATTTCAGGGCATGACGGTTCAGCAATGGATGAGGGTATGCAGTAGCCGTGATAGAACCAGGATCGCCCATGCGTTTGCAACGCAGCTTACCATAGTTGAGGCTGATACAGATAGGTTGGTGAAGTAAACCGCTGAACTCCATAATGGAAGTACGTGGCATCTACCTCTGCTGCAAAGGCACGTCGCCTCAATTGACGCGCCGCAAGCGAAGCGGAGAAGAGACCGCCAAATGGCTCCCAAACAACATCCCCCTCATCACTTGCAGAGAGGATAATCCGTTCCATCAGGTCAAGCGGTTTCTGGTTTAGATGAACAGCCCGACCATTCGGTGCTTTGATCCGCTCTCCATCGCGAAGGGGTTCCCGTCTCCAGACATTAGTGACTCCATGCGGACAGTTGAATTTTGACCGCATGGCCCCCCATTCTTGCGCCGTAATGGGATTAGTGCCATCAAGGGAGAAATACGGGCGTCCATCAGGATTGCCATACTGGTTAGCATAAGCTACCAATTTCTCCATCTTGTCCGGCGGAGGAAAATACCACAGATGCCCTTGATCCAGGTATTTCCGAACCGCAGCATCCTTCACACCGCAAGCCGCGTTTGCAGCGCGTAGTGGCAATCCTGTACGCTTCCATTCCGCCAAGAGCCATTCCTTGACCAACAGGCCGTTTATTCGAGGCTCAAAAACATAGTGTATGCACACTTCGGTTACTACAGGGAACTGCCGTATCCGGGTAGTATTTATATTGCCTGCTATATGCCCCTTGCCCTTGTCCCAAATATTCGCTCCAACATATCGCCACCCGTGGCGTTCAAGCACTGGGTGAACGGCTGCCCACCCAATTTCGGAGTTCCAGAACCAGAGTGTAGTGGACGGCAGAGCGGCTTTGCTCCATGCCCTTATATGGGGTTCATACCAACTGGGCAGGTTAAGGTGATCTGATGTGTCCCCTTCAAAGCCAAGAACCCCATAGGCTCCATCTGACACGATCACGGTAGGTCGTTCCCACAGTTCATAGAAAGAAAGGCTATTTCCATAATAGAGCGATACAAGGTCATCCGCCCATCTGTCCTGCACAGGCGCGATGTCCAGAACAACAGCTTTACCGCGGCCAACAGTACTCGTAGGCTTGTATTTCTGGGGCTGGGCTTGCTTGTTCCCTTGAGCCATCATACCCTACAACCATTCAACATGCCTGTCCATACATGATAATCCTAAATTGGAATTGTTCAAGTTCCCATAGAAATTTTCAGTAATCCCGCCTGTTCTCCCTTTCGCCGCCCCGTCACTGCCCTCAAGAGGCGGCGGTGTTTTTCTTGACGCGGGCGAGCGCCGCGTCAATCCGGGCCAGTTGCTCGTCCGTCGCGTCGGCGCGGAAGCGCAGGATGGTGTAGGCGCGCTGCAACGGGTTGCAGTAGCAGTACTGCCCGGTCTCCGGGCGCTGCACGATGCCCTGATCCACCAGCCGCTTGAGTGCCGCGTCAATGTCCGGGTCTTCGCCCGTCCAGGCGGCCAGGTACTCCTTGATGCGCGCGCGGGAGACAGGCTCTTCGGGCGCGTCGGCGATGATGTAGGCGACCTGGAGCGCCCGCTCCGACGCCTTAATCTCATCGTAAGCAGCGACGAGCGTCGGTGGTGAGTTCTTGGTCGCCTCGCGGATGGCCGCCGGCACGTCGCTGGCGCGGATCGTCCAGTCGCTGCGGGTGCCGCTGCGCGCCTGGGCAATGTAGGCGCGCACAATGCCCTCGCACAGGCGGTGCGTGTAGTAGGGGAAGTTGGCCGAGAAGCGCACGATCTGGGCGATCACTTCTGGCTCGTGCTTCAGGCGCAGGGCGGCGAAGCCTTCGACGGCGATCTGGCGAATCTGCTCGTCGGTCAGGCGCGGGACATGGATGGCGGTCAGGTTGCGGGCCACCGACTCGTGCACCTTCACCAGGTCTTTGGCGCTGTCGCCAATGCCCACGATGATCAGCGAGACCTGCACCTGGTTGTCGGAGATTTTCTTGATCAGTTCCGGGAAGAACTTGCGCGTGTTCTCGTCGGTGATGCGCTCGTAATCGTCCAGGATGATCAGGGCGCGCTTGCCTTTGATCTGGTCCACGACGACCTGCGGGCGCGGCTCCGGGTCTACCAATGGCCGAGCCGTGGTCGTTTTCTCGGTGCGCGTTTTGTCCTCCATCTCCACCAACTGCGCGTTGACGACTGACCTGGCTCCGGTGATCTCCGAAGTCAGCACCTTCACGACAACGTCCTCCACGCCCATCCGGGGCAGGATAGACCCCAGGATGTGCAGGAAGGTATCGCCCTCGCTGACCGAGTAGTAGATCGGCTCGATGCCCTGCAGCGAGACCATCTCCGCGCACAGCTTGGCCGAGGCGAGCCTGGCCAGCGACGTTTTGCCGACGCCACGCTCGCCGTAAATGACAATGGCCGCGCCAGGATGGTACAGCGCGCCGCGCATGTCCTCGATCAGCTCGTCGCGCCCCTGCAAGAAGCGGATCTCGCGGACGGGCGAGCGCGGTGTGAACACCGTCGGCAGGTCTTTCTCAATCAGGTCGCGCACGCGCACAGGCGCGGGCTTGGTCTGCGGCTCAGGCAAGGCGAGCGGCTGCCTGGGCGGCGGTGTGCGCTGCGAGTGGCGCGCTGCTTCCTTCCACCGCCGTTTCAGGCTCGCATACAGGAGATCGAAAGCCTTCAAGGTGCGTGTTGCCCCCCGGTGTGAGTGCTTCGTGCGGCAGGCCGCGTTCAGGCGAACCAGGCAGCCTGCCCACATCCTCGATGTAGGCGTATTATATGCCGGGGAAGCTGTTCGCCGAAAGAGACTTCCCAAGTCTGGCTTTGGGCCAGGGCGCAGCAGAGCAGCGCCCCGGTTTACCTCACCCCCCCCTCGGCGCTGGCGTGCCGACACCAGACTTCCGAAGTTTCCAAAACTTCGGAAGTCTCATGCAAGCGCAGCGAGGCTGGGGGTGAGGCCCATGCCCCGCGCCAAACGATTCGCCGACAGTCTTTGCACGCCGCCGTGCTCCCTCGCGTGGCCCGATGGCGTCACCGCTGGTATACTGGGTCAGTCGTTGTTACCAGTTTCACTACCAGTTCCAGGAGTGGTCCATGCGCGACTTCATCTCCGATCGCGTGCGAGCGGTGCCCCCATCCGGCATACGCAAGTTCTTCGACATCAGCGCCACTATGACCGACGTGATCTCCCTGGGCATCGGCGAGCCAGACTTCATCACGCCGGATGCCATCATCCGCGCGGGCATCCGCGCCCTGGAAGCCGGGCAGACCCACTACACCAGCAACAGCGGCACCGCCGAACTGCGCCGGGCCATCGCTGACTACCTGGAGCAGCTGTACGGCATCAGCTACCACCCCGATCGGGAAACCCTGGTGACGGTCGGCGTCAGCGAGGCGCTGTATCTGGTGATGAACGCCATTCTGAACTCTGGCGACGAGGTGATCGTCCCGCAGCCCAGTTTCGTGGCCTATACGCCCGAAGTTGTCTTTGCCGGCGGCGTGCCGGTCACCATAGATACTTATGTAGAGGACGGATTTCAGGTCACGGGCGCGGCAGTGGAAGCCGCCGTCACGCCGCGCACCAAAGCGATCCTGATCGGCTATCCCAACAACCCCACCGGTGCAGTCATGTCGCGCGAGCGCCTGCTGGAGATCGCCGCCGTCGCCGAGCGGCATGACCTGTTGGTGATCTCCGACGAGATTTACGACCGCCTGGTTTACGGGGTGGAGCACGTGCACTTCGCCACGCTGCCGGGTATGCGCGCGCGCACGGTGGTGCTGAGCGGCTTCAGCAAGAGCCACGCCATGACCGGCTGGCGGCTCGGCTACGCCGTCGGCCCGGAGGACTTGATCGCCGCCATGCGCAAGATACACCAGTATACGATCATGTCCGCGCCGACCGTCGCCCAGATCGCCGTCGCCGACACCCTCGCCCACATAGATGAGGACATCGAGCGGATGCGCGCCGAATACGACCGCCGTCGCCGGCTGATGGTGGACGGCTTCAACGAGCTGGGACTGCGCTGCTTCGAGCCGCGCGGCGCGTTCTACGCTTTTCCGAGCGTGAGCGCGTCCGGCATGGACGAGCAGGCTTTCTCCGAGGCGCTGCTGCACGAGGAGCGCGTCGCCGTGATCCCTGGCTCGGCGTTCGGCGCGTGTGGGGCGGGGTTCGTGCGGGCGTGCTACGCCACCTCCTACGAGAAGATCGAGGAGGCGCTGGAACGCACCCGGCGCTTCATGCTGCGTCATGGCTGACGGGGCGCATTTCATTTCTGGGGCAAAAGATCACCGCTGAGGCGCAGAGAGCGCAGAGAAAAGATAGGTTGGAGAGGGTGTTAGTTCTTCTCCGCGTCCTCTGCGCCTCTGCGGTTCAGGCATTTCGCCCCATCGTGAGAGGTACCCTGGCTGACGGGCCAGTTGCCCGATCCGGCATTTTGCAGCACACTCGAAGCGCATGGCACGTTCAAGTTCCTGCGGAGGAGATGTGTTGTGGAGCCTGCTGACCACCATGAAGTCGTCGTCGCGTTGAATGCGCTCATGCGCGAGCGGGAGCAAACCCGCGCCGCGCTGGAGTACGCGCACAAAGAGTTCAGCACTCGCCTGTTTGCCGCCCTGGAACATGCCCTGGGCGTGCTGGTCGAGGCGGGCGTCCCTGGCGTGGGCAAATCTCGCCGCCTGGCACACCCCAGCGGCGGGCGCGAAGGGTTTCAGATGATGATCGAGGAGTGGAGCATCATCTTCGTGCCCCTGCCGGGCTTCGCGCGACCCAATCCCCTCGACGAAGCGCGTATCCCCGCCGCCCAGTTCAAGGAACCCTGCGCGCGTATTGCCGTCTTCCTCACCGACAACCCGCAGACCAGGGCCTTCTACGACTTTCTCATCTTCCAGGACGGCTCGTGGTTCGCCTGGGGCTATGGCTGGCCCAAGCAGCAATCGGACATCGAGAGCACCGACTTTGAGGCGCTGGCGATGGACCTGATCTACAGCTTCATCAAAGACATTTTCCGCACCTGGCACACGCGCGATGAGACCGTGCTGGCTGCCGCCCTGGACGCCAAGCGGCGCTGCTTCGCCTTTGGGCTGCCCGGCGAAGAGATTCAGGGCCTGTGATCGCCGCGCGAGAGAGCGTGTTATGCACTTTTCAACCCCTCTCCCCCGGCCCCTTTCCCCGCTTGCAGGGAAAGGGGAGAAGCCCGTCCCTCCCCGCTGGCGGGGAGGGACTACAGGGTGGGGTCAGGGTGTTACACGTGCCCGCGTGCTGGACGCTACGCCTGGCGTGCGAAGGTCATAACACGCGCTGCCCGGCCCCGGATCGTCGTTTGGACGCCGGGGATGCGCTGTCTTACGGGGAGTAACAAACGAGTCTGGCGAACAGGTGTGCGAGTCAATGGCCCCATTGGGGGTCAGGACTCCCAAATCGGGCCGTCATTTTCTAACCTTAAATTTTCAAATTGGCAGAATTGTTTTAAGGTGGGAAAAGCGGTTCTTTTCCCACAATTCCCAAAAAAGCCAGACTTTGGGCCGATTCTGGGGGAGTCCCCCCAGATGTTGTGATTACAGGCCTTGCGAGTCGCCATCTGACTCTTTTCGGGGCGTTTTGGGGCAGACAGACCCCGACTCGACTCCAGAGAATCTTAAAAATACGGATTCTTTAAGGTTGGAAGCGCGATTCTGATTGTGCGCCCTGGGGGTCTTTGCTAGAATGGGGGTCACTCCAAGTGCAAGGGGGGGCCTTGCCCTGAAGGCCGGAGCACCATCGTCCGGCGGGCCTCTCAACCGCGACAGCGGTTTCTTTCGACCGGTTTGAGCAACCCCATAACGCTTTACGACGCGGGCCAGTGCGATCCGTGAATGCTGCCCCGTGCCAAGAGACTGTTGTTACAAGACTATCAGGCGACGGCACCAAGACGATTGAGGCGAGTTTCGATGCTGACTCCTAAAGATGCCTGGCAGGCAACACTCAGCCAGCTTCAGATCCAGCTCAACCGCGCCACATTCGACACCTGGCTGAAGGGTTCTGAGCTTGCCGCCTATGACAATGGCGAGTTCACCATCCGCGTGCGCCACGCCTACGCCAAAGACTGGCTGGAGAAGCATCTCCACGCCGATATTGTCCTGGCGCTCAGTAGCATCTTCCAGCGCGAGGTGACCGTCCGCTTTGTGGTGAACCTGCCGCCGCGCCCCAGCCAGCCCAACGGCAGCGCCCCGCTGTTCGCGAGCGTCGAGGCCGAACTCCCCGCTCAGGCGGAGGCGTCCGGCCCTGCACAAAAAGAGGTCAGCGCGGCACCGGAGGCCCCAGCGCCAGCCACCACCACCGTGCAGACTTCTACCCCGGCTGCTCCGCCAGAGACTGCGCCGGCCCCCGCCAAGAGCTACGCCGAGTGGGACCCGCGCGTTACCGAGATCAAGCGCACCCCCAGCGCGCCAGCCAGCGCCCCGCCGCCAGACTCGCCGTTCAACCGCCTTTTCACCTTCGAGCGGTTCGCCACCGGGTCGAGTAACCAGTTCGCCTTCGCCGCCGCCAAAGCGGTGGCCACCGCACCGGGCGAAAGCTACAACCCGCTGGTTATCTACGGCGGCGTCGGGCTGGGCAAGACGCACCTGCTGCACGCCATCGGGCACGCGGCCCTGGCCGCCGGCAAGCAGGCGCTGGTCATCACTGGCGAGGAGTTCACCAACGCCCTGGTCGCCGCCATCAAAACGCACACCACCGACGCGCTGCGCGAGCGTTACCGCAGCGTGGACGTGCTGCTGCTCGACGATATTCAATTCCTGGCGGGCAAGACCAGCAGCGAAGAAGAGTTCCTGCACACATTCAACACGTTGTTCAGCCTGGGCAAGCAGATCGTCGTGACCTGCAACCAGCATCCGCGCCAGCTTGCCACGCTCGACGACCGCCTCCGCTCGCGGCTGGCCGGGGGCCTGCTGGCCGACATCCAGGCACCAGAGACAGATACGCGCCTGGCCATCCTCACCACCAAGTCAACGGCGCGCGGCACTGCGCTGCCCGCCGAAGTCGCCGGCGTCCTGGCCCAGCAGCCGATTGAGAACGTGCGCGAACTGGAAGGTCTGCTGACCCAGTTGCTGGCCAGGGCGACCCTCACCAGCCAGCCGCTCAGCGTGGCGCTGGCCGAGCAGGTGCTCAGCCGCCACACGCCCTCTCCCATCATGCGCCGCACCACGAACATCAGCGACGTGCTGCAGGCGACGGCCAC